>Ga0154020_10003247_pt1 | contig 19634 bp, 22 predicted proteins | sample Klosneuvirus_201_FD_109709 | JGI IMG/M metagenome (GOLD analysis project Ga0154020, IMG submission 109709) | Active sludge microbial communities from wastewater, Klosterneuburg, Austria - Klosneuvirus_20160825_MG | ecosystem: Engineered > WWTP > Aerobic digester > Activated sludge | place... | reverse complement strand
GCTCAATTCGGAGTTTAGGCGTGGATTGATCACTGCTAAAAATTTCAGATTTCCGGCTTTAAGGAGCTGAAGAGGCTTGCCAATTCTGTCTTCTAATAGTTCCTTAATCATCTGCAACATGCACACACCCGGAACAACCGGTACATCAGGAAAATGGCCCTCAAAAATTGGATCTTCGAGATTGATTCGTACCCGAGACTCAATTGAGCCAACGACTTGTTTATCAACAAATAAAGTCTGATAGAATTTATTGCGGAGCATCTTTTCGGTGGATCTTTTTCAAGGAAATATTAAACTCAAATCCCTGATGTGCAATATAAACAGAATCAGCTAAATTCTCTCCTGCATTTATCAAATTCACAATTACTTTCTTCTTACGCTTAGAAGCATTTTCAATCCTTTTCAGATTTGTACAGCCAATGTCAGTAATTAAATAAATGGTCTCTGTTCCGTCAAGGATACCACAATACAATTCAGAATCTGACTTATAGTATTTCACGCCTTTATAGTCAAAACCTGCCTGCAACAACAGTCCAATATCTTTTCTCAATGCTCGGAGAACAACAGTCCTGTTCAGTTTTTTTATACAGTGCAAGGAGCGGAATTCATTCTCAAAAAACTCAAAGTCAAAGATTGTTAAACCCATTTCATTCGTGAATACCACACGGGTGGAGCCATCCGGCATTTTTTTTATGAGAAGCAAGCCGCTGAGATGATATCCAACCACATCAACACTTGTATTATAAAGTACAGTATTAAAATCAGGTTCGAGAGTTTTCAAGCAAACCGGAGCAGGCGATGCAGGCCTAAGGAATGCATAGGGTGAAGGCCCGCAAGAACTCAGCATGAATATAATGCTACTGAATAGTAAAAAAGGTATCGGCGATACTTTCATTAAATTTTTTATTCAGAAATGTAAACACTGTGTTATCATTATTGGGTTCTATCATTTCCATTCGTGATACAGAATAGTCAGCTTTATCAATATATAGATGGATGTTGGAAAAGAAATCCTTCATTTCCTTTTTTACAGGAGACATCGCCAGTAAATATTGCTTGTCATTTTCAAAAACCTTGACATGAAATTCTTTGCTGTCAATCGCCGTGCCCTGCACACAATCAATGATAATTTGATTGACGTACTCCAACATTTTATTGCTTCTTGATGAGAGGGTGGTTGTCTTAGTCTCATCATGTATGGTCATCTTATCGTGATTGATGATCATTAGGTATTTGTAGGGGCTTTGATATTCCATCTTCACCATATTCGGTTTTTTAAACCAGAATTTGCCCTTCGAGGTAATCTTTTCCTCCAGGACATTAAGATTTTTCACCTGAACAAAATCAGCTTGAATCGTACTAAGCTTTGCAGCCGTTTCTGAAAATTTTTTCCTGAAAAATGCTTCATCATTCAAATTTCGAAAACCGTTTGGTTGCGCCATCATTGATAAGCTCCACAAGAGAAAATACATAAATAAACAAAACTGCTTAGGCATATGCTTGTAACTTTAATAAATGATCCAGACGAACAATCTGAAAACCCTGTTGGCGAACTTTCTCAATAAACTCCTGCAATATCTGCACGGTCACTTCCACGGTATCATGAAAGAGAATTACATCACCCGGCTTAATCTTCTCTGTCACTTTTTTTAATAAGCTTTCTTTATTTCGAATTACGGTATCCATACTCCGAACGCTCCATCCAATGGCATGAAATCCTCCCTGATCAACAGCTCTGGCAATATTAGGAGTTGTCACACCATAAGGCGGACGAAAGAACCGAATGTTTTTATTTGTTAATCCGAGGAACAGACTATTCGTCTCGGCTAATTCCGATTTTATTTTTCTCGAAGAATAAAAATCGAAAAAGAAATGATGTGAATAACTGTGATTGCCCAGAAGATGTCCATCCTGATCAATTTGCTTTACAAGTTCAGGCTGTAATTTTATGTTTTTTCCGATGCAAAAAAAAGTTGCAGGAGTATGGGTTCTTTTTAAAATATCCAGAATGCGTGGAGTGGAATCCGATGCAGGTCCGTCGTCAAATGTTATAGCAATGCTCTTTTCACTAATATCACCCTGACAAGCAACAGGCAGGAAAAATCCCGAATTTATTCTGGCAGAACCAACAGCAATCAGAAGCAAGTATGTCAATATGATAATCAGGTAAAACCACAGAGATACAGGCAAGAAAATATTCATGATCATGAGAACCATGATCATGACAGAAAAGAGTACTGTACTTTTTTTAAATCCTAACATGCTGAAAGTAGAATGAGAGAATGATGTACATCCTTAAAATTATTATGAACTAAGATGTTATTGATCGGCTTGCCGGCAATTGGATCAATAGAAATTTGCGCAGGAATTATTTGACTCTTCAATATAGTTGCGGCAAGATGCATGCCAAAGGCAGATGCTGTAGGAAACTCTCCACAAAACTTTTTATATTCGGCTACCTTAGCTGAAGTCGCGAAATCTCTGTATATCTCTAATGGTTTTGATGATGGCTCTTCCCTATCCGTTCTCCCTGATAATACCAAATCAAGCGAATCAATATTAGCGGAAGAAAGCATTTTGCTTAAGCGATCCCTTACTTCATCGACTGAAGTAAATGATACACATTCTACAGACCTGAGCTCCGCTTTCGTACTTAAACCGATCTTATTCGACAAAGTAAAAAAGGCTGAACCTTCTCCGGCAGGAATTATTTCTGCAGAGGTTGAACGGTTATAATATGCCAGGCGCTTCAGTATTTGATAGCTGGTATCTGTTAACTCATCAATACCTCCTACCAATACTGTATCAACAGATGATTCTGAAAACAACAACATGGCATCAATGAGTGCGGATTCAAAAGAGATGTTACGGTGAACGTATGTACAATTGTAAGCCATACATTTCAGATTAAGTGCAATCTGCGAGGAAATGGTATTATGGGTTGAGTGGATAAAAGCTGTTGGATTGAGGAGTTCTTCTTTATTTAAAACCAATTTATTTAAAAAAGAAACTGTGTCCTCCAGACAACCCAAAGCCGTTCCAACAATGATTGCATCAGGTTTATCCAGTCCGGCCTCTTTCAACGAAAGAATCGAAGAAGTGACACCCATTTTGATGATACGACTCATCCTCCTTATAGCTTTTACATCTATGAAAGAACTGTAATCAGGCTCGTCACAATATAGGCGCTCAGAATTTCCGGGGATCAACTCATTCAGTTGAGAAAATCCCGGTGAAATTACCCCTGCTCCATTAATATAGACTGCCATTCTAATTCACTTTTGAAAATACCAATGCAGTACAATTTCCTCCGAATCCAAAAGAATTAGAAAGTACATTGATTATATTCTGTCCTTTCTGAAATTTAGTTTCAGGAACAATATTCAAATTGTTCATTGGGTTTTTATACTGATAATTTGGAAAGACATAACCTTCCTTAATCGCGAGAGCTGATAAAACTGCTTCTACTCCTCCACTTGCACCCAGTGTATGTCCGGTGAATGATTTTGTGGAACTAAGTCTTGGATAGTGTGGATGAAAAATACGTTCAACCGCTTTGCCTTCTGCCATATCATTATTTTGTGTTCCGGTTCCGTGCATATTGATGTAGTCAATTTGCGTGGGAAGCAGGCCACTCATGTCCAATGCTGCTTCCATGGCAAGAAAAGGACCATTGCCTTCGTTAGAAAGTGCAGTTTGATGAAATGAGTCATTGCTGTTTCCATAACCGGAAAGCATGCAGTATGGATCCGCATTCAATTCTTTCATTACTTTTTCACTCATCAGAACAACATAGGCGGCTCCTTCACCAAGATTCAGACCTACTCTGCTTTCGTCAAGCGGGCGACATTGTTCTTTATCTACAATCATGAGGCTGTTAAAGCCGTTCAAGGTGAATTTCGTAAGGGCATCTACTCCACCTGCAATAACCAGATCAAGTTTACCTGCTTTGATAAGCCTTGCCCCAAGCATTATTGAATTAGCTGAAGAAGAACAGGCTGTGCTTAATGTGGTGATGAAGTCTTTAAATCCCAGTTTTTCTGCAACAAAATCTGTCGGCTTACCACAATCGTGGTTCATGACATCTCTGAGATCTCCGGTCATATGATCGGAGCAGAAATCTTCAAAGAAAAATTCTGTGCGATCCATTCCTCCCACACTACTGCCTGAAATAAATCCTTTACGCCAATTTGTATTCTTAAGGGTGGGTATTGTTTTCTTAGCAGCGATCGCTGCATGATAGCTCAATAAAATCGTCCGGCTTAATCTAGCATCAAGGCCATGCAAGGAAGCAAGCTCCTGATTGGACATTTTCACTTCTCCGAGGGGAAAAACATCTTTATGAATCGTGTTCAGGTTTCTGCACGGGCCGATACCGGATCGGTGATTCACAAATGAATCAATCGTTTCATTTACATCGCGTCCTATAGCGGAAATTATTCCAAGTCCTGTAAGAAATACCGGATCAGTCATTTACTTAGCCTTATTGGCAGTAATATATTTCGCCATAGATAAAACCGACCTGAATACTTCCGGGCCATCTTCCGCTTTTGCCAGCTTTAGTCCATAGTGCTGTTGCAGCAAAACTATCAGCTCCAAAGCATCGATGGAATCCAGTCCAAGGCCTTCTACAAATAATGGCTGATCATCGCCAATGTCTTCAGGTTTAATGTCCTTTAGATTTAGTTGTTCAACAATCTGAACTTTCAGATTCTGCATTAATTCCTGCATGGGTATATTATATTTGATTAAACATTTTCTTAACTGATACCGGAGAAAACTCTTCTCCACTCTGATCATCTCCCTTAGTGACAAGGTAGAGAAAAGATTCGTACTTCCCCTGAATAAACTCGACCCAACCTGCAATACATGCGCCTATGACTCCGGTATTTAAAAGTAGGAGCATATAGTCAACCTGTTGATTTATATTATAACGATCAGAGATAAAGAAAATAGACTCTCCTTTTATCTTGTTCCGGATGCATAATTCTCCAATTAAAATATTGGGCAAGGTGTAAACAAAGACCGCGGGGCTGGCTACTCCTTTATCCAACATTGATTGATACTTCAAATCGGTATCCAGGCTGGCACTTTTATTTGAAAGAACAATTCCAATTTTATCTGCCTCGTATTCATCAGTCAACTTTTGATCTCTGAGTAAGAACTCTGAAGTCATAAATCCCAATTTGGACAGTTGATCCATCTTATGAAATTTAGGGTAAGCAAGATTTAGCTTACGATAAACTTCATCCATCATTTCATCAAAGTTAAGCTGACCCGATTCATGAAGCATTATACCGTTCAACAGAATTTTTCCATTTTTTATTCCGGCGAAACTTTTTATTACATACTTTTCACCAGTCATTAAATCGTATTTTCAATTTTTATAACCTTTGATAAGGTCTGCAATACCTGGTCATGTTTTTTCACAAAGGGATTCTCCAAATCCCAAACATAGCCGGCCAGCACTGAACATATCTGCCTCTTGATTTCCGGATTTGTTGATTTAGAGAAGAATATTTCGTGAAGTGATCCATCGTACCATCCGAGCACGTAAGAACGAAAGGTATTTATGCCCTGCATCATATACTCAGTATAGTCTTTATCCCAATTGACTTTTTTATTATGGAGAAAATCTCCGACTAATTTGGATGCACGATTTCCTGATTCCATGGCAAAAGTAACTCCGGAAGAAAATACCGGATCTAAAAATTCTGTTGCATTTCCACACAAGACATATCCCTCGCCATGCAACTGTTTTGTTGAAATGGCATAACCTTCAATACTTCTTGGAGGCAGAACCATTTCAGCTCCTGCAAATCTTTCACGGGTATTTTCATCAGCAGCAACCAATGCCTTCATTCTCTCGACAGGGTCTGCCGGGTATTCAGAATAAAAATCAGGATCAGCTACATAACCTACAGAAGTATTACCATTTGAAAATGGTATGATCCATATCCAGGTTCGTTGTTCATGAACAATCACCGTAATACGGTTGCCATCCACTCCTTCAGGACGACGATCGTCCTTAAAATGTGTAAAATGCGTTTTGCGCGATTCGAAATTTGAAGGCTTGTCAAGATTAAACATTCGTGGAATGACGCGACCATAGCCACTGGCATCTACAATGAATCTAGCCTTAATTTGTTTTTCTGTTCCGCTTTTATCAATAACGGTTGTTGTTGAATCTGTCCCTTCAAAACTGATTGAAGTAACTGTTGTTTCAAATTCAACTGATACACCTTGCTCCTGAACTGTATTTGCGAGTACCTGATCAAATCTTGCACGAGGAACCTGCCACGTCCATTTCCAACCATTTGAAAATTGATCAGCGAAATTAAAATCACAAATTTCATTACCACGGACAAATTTTGCTCCGAATTTTTCCTGAAAATTTTCCTTCTTAACAGCATCCAGCAATCCTGCTTCGTCAAGGTGGTCCATCACACGTGGCAACAAACTTTCGCCAATCACAAATCGAGGGAATTTTTCTTTCTCAACAATCTTGACATTGAATCCCTGTTTATTCAACATAGCAGCTGCAATAGAGCCTGCAGGTCCGGCTCCAATTACTAATACGTCAAGCTTTTCAGTTTTCATTAGATATATTTTATTACTTACTGCATTTCATCATTGAATGACAAATCCCTATCCTGTCAATTCTCTCTACGAAAGAAAATCCGGCTTTGCGTATTAAACCGGTAAATAGTTCCGAATGATACATCTGGCTGTTTCCGTTGGCCATGGCTGTAAAGTACAATGATGTCATCTGAAGACAAAATGCGGAAACCTCGTAAGTCTGTTTATCCCATAATGGTTCAAGGATAATAACCTGACCGTTGGCAGGAAGTGCATCATAACATCTTTTCAGAATGGAGACAATTTCATTTTCAGAAAAACAATCTAAGAACTGACTCATCCAGATCACATCAAATCCCTTTGGTAAAGGGCAATTTTCATTGAGAAGATCAACTTCAAAAAATTCTGCACGATCGGTATAGCCATTTTTGGAAATTGTTTGCTTTGCTACATTTAACTGACCGGGCAAATCTGCAATACCCACCCTCACCGTCGGGGAATGGGCAAAGCAGCTCAGCGCCCATTTGCCGGTATTTCCACCAATATCAAGAATTTTAGCCGGGTTTGACTTGAATACGTGATCAATCACTACCGGGAAAGAATCACTTGAATAATAGTGATCGAATGCAAACCAACTCTTTTTAACATGATCCGGAAGATGAGCCAAGGCTTCATAAATAGTTTTCCAGTTTCCAAAAACTTTCAATCCTTCCGGCTTTCCTGATATTAAAGATTTATCCAAATCAAACAGGCCCTGATAGCATACATCATGGGTGAAATCCATATTGGCAATGGTCATTTTATCATGCAGTATAAAATACCCGGTGCGGGTAAGAATATATCTGTCTTCGTCTATAGTAAGCAGTCCAATTCCCAAACCGGCTTCAAGCAATACCCGAACACTGTATTCTGACAATTTAGTTTTAGCATGAATGTCTTTAGTGTTAATTCCTGTTTCCCCGCTTTCTTCAATTATTGAGAGGATACCGAAGTCCCGCAAAATTCTGGAACTCTGGAACACAAAGGGAGCAAATGCAATTTGTTGCGCATAGACTTTTGCAGCCATTGCATTTCTGGTATCCTTCTGAAACATTTCAATTACTTCCTGCATAATTAAATTAATTTGATTTTGAATAAACTATTACCGCGTTACATCCTCCAAAACCTGAAGCCATTTTCAGGCAATGCATATATTCTTTTGATACAGACTCTGTACAAATATTAACCAATGGTTCTAACCCTTTTTGGGAGAATCCCATCGAAGCCAAGATAAGTCCCTTTTTCATGCTTTCAATGCTCACGACAGATTCAACTAATCCTGCAGCGCCTAAGGTATGGCCGAAATATCCTTTCATGCTGTTCAAAGGTATCTTTTCCAAGCCAGCAAAATGAATAGCCTTTGCCTCCATTTCATCATTATAAGGTGTTGCGGTGCCATGGGCAGAAATGAATCCAATGTCATCAGGGTTCAGCTGATTTGATAGCATGGCTTTTTTAATGGACAGCCCTAATTCTTCACCGGTTCTCGAAGGTCCGGAGATATGATTGGCATCATTACTCATCGATCCCTCACCAATAACAATATTTCCGGTTTCAGTACTAACACTCTTCCTTGCAATTGATGACAGGATCATCGTTGCTGAAGCTTCACCAAGATTTATTCCATCCCTGTCAGCCGAAAATGGTTTGCAATACCCGGGACTCAAAGCCTGGAAAGAATGGAAACCTGAAAAAACAAAAGCACCGATAGTATCTGCTCCGGTGACAATTGCATTCTCAAATAGGCCGGCCTTCAAAAGTCTTTGTGCAACAATCGTGGCTGCAACACCGGATATACAAGCATTTGAAATGATAATCGGGTCGTTTGGATTTTTAAAATACTCTGTGAGTAATTTCCCGGATTGAAACAACTCAAGATTAGCTGTAGATGAAATTTCGGACTTATCATTTTGAATTTCGTCAATATTTCCTTTCGTGGTTGAGATAACAAAAACGGTCTTGCCCGAGGATGGATCAATATTGCAATGCTTCAAAGCATCACTCACAGACGCAATTAACAAGAGTTCAAATTTTGAATAGTTCGCTTCTTGATTAATACTTTCCTTCAGAAAATCTATTTGCTCCTTTGAAAACAAGGAAGCCCAAAGTGCTCCGCTGTGAATACTTTCTAGTGCGTGGGATTTTACCCCTCGTTCACCATCTATCAGATGAGACAGATTCTCCTCTGTGGTTTTACCCAGTGGAGAAAAAATATTAGTACTATGAAGAAAGACAGCCTTCATGATCCCGGATCAAATCGCTAAATGTTTCTTTTTCCACTCTTCAAAAAATTCAGGAGAAGAAAGTTGTAATTCCATAGTGCTCTTATCAAGGAACACTTGCACACTATGCCCTTCAGCCAATATTCCCTGGCTGACCGGATCAAATATTTTATAACTGAAGTTTATTTTTGCGGCGGGGTTATAAATATACGTCGTCTCAACGATAGCCGTATCACCATACTTGAGCGACCTTTTAAAATCGCAGTGTATGCTAACCAGAGGAGCTATAAAACCCAGTTTGTACATTCCCAGGTAACTCAAATCATATCTTTCGCCAAAAGCTTCTCGTCCGTCTTCAAAATATCTCAGGTAATGTCCATGCCAGACAATCCCTAGTGGATCAGCTTCGTTAAAACGAACTTTCACACTGTGCTTATCGGATAATTTCATAGGTTAATAATCAGCCTGTCTTCCATCAACATAATATTTCAAGATAAAAAATTTCAGGCTTGAAATTAATTCACCTCAGAAATGAAACTATTTACTGTATTTCTTTTTCCAGTCTTTGTATAAGCCTCCTTTGATTTGCTTGAGCGTACCATAAAATGATCCCGCCCAATAATTACGGAATCCGAAACCGACAGCCTTTCCTGTTACACGTTCAGTTAAAAGAACTTTTCCGTCAGCCATGTTTACAAATGTCACCCAGTACGCTGCCTCCTGATCATTCTTATTCAGTGCTTCAGTGATATAGACAAGGCCGATCCCTTTTTCGTTAAGCCCATAGGTACCTACTTTTTTTGCCACAGTCTCCATGCTGAATCGAGTCATATCTTTTGAATCGGATGATAAGACCTGATCTGTATTCATTGCAGCATTTGCCTTTTCGACATACTTAAGATTTGAAGTCACAGTTTGCTTATCAAATGGTGCAGCTACATCATACTTTTTCGGTTCACGCAAAAAGAGATCATTGAGTGTTTTGGCAAATTCATCCAATTGAGATGGATTGACATCGAGAGGGCCGATAAATCGCATGTCAGAATAATCAACTCCCAACCAGGTAATCGGCGTTTCACTTTTAAAAATGTCGGCAACTGTTTGTGCTGACAATTGTTTTGTTGCAAATGTTCCCCCAAGCAGTAAGAACATTGATAAGATTGTTAGTGACTTTTTCATGTTTTTAAGTTTTCTGGTAATAGAAATATCCTCATTTCGCATTGTGCAAGAACCGTTTCGTTACTAGAAACTTTCCCGACAATAATGGTTACATCCATTACCTGGTTGATAATTTTTACTTCAGTTATTAGTTCAGCGCCAACGGATGGCAAATTTAAAATTTCCAGATTCTTAATGGCCGCAATAAATCCAAGGGGCACCTTTTTATTTTCCCTTCTACATTCATAACCTACTCCTGCAGCAGCTGTTTGTGCAATATTTTCTACTAATCCACTTTCAGTGAGTACTCCATTTTCACAAAATACACAAGTTGAAGGAATTGTCAAACCACTTATAGAGGTTGTTTCATCAGAAAACAGGAACTTGTCAATCATGACCACAGGTGGCCGTTGGGGAATTAGTTCAAGCAACTCATTTCCAGAAATTAATACCTCCATCATGACTTCTTATTCCAAAAATTATAATAATTGAACCATTGCTCGGGATATATCTTTAACATTTCCTCAAGATTAGCCGCATATTCTTCCAGGATGCTGGTAACCGTAGCTCCTTTTTCAGCATAAAAATACTTCAATTCTGTGGAATAAAAATGATAATGTGTACTACTTTCTTTAAAAGAATGTACAAAAGCTACAGGTACCTTTAGTTTGAGACTTAGGAGAAAGGGCCCTTCCGGAAACAAGGCCTGCTCCTGAAATAACTCACAGCTTATTGTTTTATTTCCTTCCAAAAAACGATCCGCATGCATACACACCAATTCATTGGATGCCAAAGCCTGATTGATTTTATAAATATGTGACAGATCCTGCTTTACATAAATAATATTGAAATTCCTGACGCCTGTCACCTCGTCCATGTACTTTTTTATCTTCTCATCTTCCCCATCATACATCAAGATATTAATCCTCGTCTTTAACCTTTTAAGCATATGACCGGCAGCTTCCCAGTTTCCAACGTGAGCACTAAGGAGAATACCGCCTTTTCCTTCTTCAACCATTTTGTGAAGATTTTCCTCCCCGGTAAAGTCAAAGGAAAACTTGGCTTCAGTCTGAGACATAACTGCTACTTTGTCCAGCAGTGTTTGACCAAAACGATAATAATTTGTGTACAAAAGCCTGACCGATTTCAGGCGACCAAACTTCATTCGTTGCCGGTAGAAATAATATACCGGGCGGGAGCTGTGAAGCGAAAAGAAAAAATAGTAGGAAGCAACAAATCGTAACACAAAATAACAAACCCTTAAACCGAAAGTCCGGATCAGGAATACAAATATTTTGTAACCTACAGTATTTGCCTGAGACTTACCTTTCCAGGAAGTCATTTTACTTTACCTCTTCGCCAACCCGTGATTGAACGTAGTCATAAAAATTCTGAAAAGTGTGGATGTCAGTGAAGTCTTCAGGTTTTACCTTAAAACCAAAATTGCTTTCTATGACGACCACTAGGTCAATATAATCAAGGCTGTCTAATTCCAGTGTTTCTCTCAAATTTGCTTCAGGTACGATCTTTTCAGCTTCTACCTCAAATTCCTCCACCAGGAAACCATTGATTTTTTCTATTATTTCTGAACTATCCATGTTATTTTCCGCTCCACTTTTTTACAATAATCGATGAATTTGTCCCCCCGAAACCAAATGAATTTGATAAAAAGACGTCTATCTTTTTATCTATTGTCTTCGCAATAATATTCAATTTTGCTGAATCCTCATCGGGATTTTCGAAATTTATATTCGGTGCAACGAAGTTTTCCTGCATCATCAGCATAGAATAGACAATTTCGCTTGCTCCTGCCATCCAGCACTCATGGCCAGTCATTGATTTTGTGGAGCTTACAGGAGGTCTAGATTCCCCAAAAACTGCATCAATTGCTTTCGCCTCAGTAGAATCACCAGCAGGTGTCGATGTGGCATGTGCATTTATATAGTCTACATCCTTTGCCTGCATTCCACTGTCTTTCATAGACATTCTTAATGCTCTGACCGGTCCATCCACAGTCGGATTTGATATATGTCCGCCATTGGATGAAAATCCATAGCCTATAACTTCGCCGAGGATAGTTGCTCCACGTCTTTGAGCTGATTCGAGACTCTCAAGGATTATAGTTGCAGCTCCTCCGCTTGGCACAAGTCCGTCACGATTTTTATCAAAAGGACGAGATGCTTTCTGAGGCTCTGATTCATGAATAGAGAATGCAGAAAGTGCATCAAAATTTCCCATCGAATATATATTCACTTCCTGAGCACCGCCGCAGATGATCATATCCTGTAGTCCCTGACTGATAAACAGATAGCCCATTCCTATGGCATGAGATCCGCTTGCACAGGCAGCACTAATGGTAAAATTAATTCCTTTCAGGCGAAAGATCGTTGAAAGGTTCATGGTGACAGTTGAGTTCATTGTCTGAAATACCGAACCTGATCCAACCAACATGGTATCTTTCTTAGCCCGAATAATATCGGTGGCTTCAATTATAGGTTGCGCAGAGCTGTCATTTCCATACAATATGCCCACTTCATATTCATCCAGATAAGTTTGATCGATGCCGGCATTTTTTAAAGCCTCAATTGTTGCCATGTAAGCGAACTCTCCCTGCTCCGGAAGCATGATTCTTGCACGTCTGTCCAGAAGACCTTTCAAGACAGGTCTTTCAACTCGTCCCGTTAACCCTGAGCGATATCCGAAGGATTTTCTCTCCTGATCCAGAACGATACCTGATTTGCCATGGTACAATGAATCTTTTACTTCCTGCAAATTTTTACCTATACAAGAATAGATCCCTGTACCTGTTATCACTACCCTTTTCATTCTACAAATTTAAAAAATATACTGACTAAGAATAAAGTCCGCCGTTAACTGATATTACCTCCGCATTCACATAAGAAGCACCTTTTGATGACAGGAAGCCCACTACTTCTGCGACTTCTTCGGCTGTACCAAATCTTTTCATCGGAATCAAGGTAGAAAGCTGTTTTTCGTCGAGATCACCGGTCATATCTGTTTTGATGAATCCGGGTGCAACAGCATTAACCGTTACCCCTCTTCGCGCAACTTCCTGAGCAAGTGCTTTTGTCGCTCCTATCATTCCTGCTTTGGCAGCCGAGTAATTCGTTTGTCCGGGTAAACCTTTGAGTCCGGAAAGCGAGACGATATTTACAATTCTCCCGTACTTTTTTACGAGCATGCCATTAAGTACAAGTCTCGTTACATAGAAGAAAGCATTGAGGCTTGTGTTGAGAACAGTTTCCCATTGCTCATCACTCATCCACATCAACAGATTATCCTGACGAATACCTGCATTGTTAACGAGCACTTCGATATGTTTTTCTTTATTAGCTTCAATCCAATCACCCAGTATTTTTTTAATTTGATCTTTGTCCGACACATCAAACTTCAACAGTTCACATGAAACGCCGGCTTCTTCGACAAGGGTTTTGGTTTTGTTGGCTTCTTCATCATTGCTTTTATAGTTAAGCAAAATGTTATAGTTCATCCGGGCCAGTTGCAAGCAAACTGCTCGCCCGATTCCTCTCGATCCCCCGGTTATAAATGCAAAATTCATGATTCTAATTTTATCGGTTAGAATTTAACTAGTTTACAAAAGCTCATCGATCCTTTATGTGCGAATCAAAAGACAATGCAAACAATTTTATAAAAGTTCGATTTCTTTCTCCTTCAGATATGCCGTAACAAGTCTGATATCTTTGAAAAGAGGTCTGTCTTCAACGAATTTCGGACAAATCTTTCTTAACTCTGTGTACATTTTGCGTGCGGGACTGGAAAGTTTATCCGCACAATTAGTATGATCGATTGCTTGGATAACGGCGATAACTTGTATAGCAAGCACTTCAAAAGAATTCGTAATAACTTTTCGTGCAATCAAGGCTGCATTAGCGCCCATACTTACTATATCCTGATTGTCATTATTGTTTGGAATGCTATGAATATAAGTAGGCATTGAAAGGGTCTGACATTCAGCGACTGTAGATGTTGCGGTAAACTGCATTCCCTGTGAACCATAATTCAATCCAAGTTTTCCGAGATTGACAAATGGAGGCAACTTCTGATTCAGTTTATCATTCAACAAAAAGTTGAGCTGACGTTCTGCAAGCATTGCAAGTTTAGTTATGGAAATTTTCAGCTTATCCATTTCCAGCGCGACATAATCACCATGGAAATTACCGCCATGATAGATGTTTTTATTTTCTGAATCGATGACCGGATTATCATTCACAGAATTTACTTCATGCATGACAATTTTCTCCGCACTTTTAATGGTATCGTAGATCGGACCAAGTATCTGAGGCACGCAACGAAGCGAGTAATACTCCTGTACTTTTTCTTCCACGATATCGACTTCAATCTTCGAGCCCTGATATAAATGATCCGTGCGTTTGCGAATAAGTTTACTATCCTTAACAATTGCTCCCATTGCCTCCGCGATATGGAGTTGTCCATGGTGCAATTTTACCGAATTCAATTCACTGGAAAAGTGATCATCAAATGCTTCCACCAGCTCATTGATACAAGTAGAAATCAGAACAGACCAGTTGATTAATTTCTTTGCATAAATCAGATTAACCACTCCAATTCCTGTCATGGCTGAAGTCCCGTTCAACAAAGCAATTCCTTCCCGTTGATGAATTTCTACTGTCTCAATATTTTCTTTTTTAAATACTGTCGCTGAGTCCTGGACTGTTCCATCATGTAAAACTTCCCCTTCACCGATAAGAGCCAAGGCGAGATGAGCCAATTGAACCAGGTCTCCACTGGCGCCTACTCCTCCGTGTTCGTAAATACAAGGATTAATATTTTTATTGATCAACTCTCTGAGTGTTGTCAATAATCCCTGACTCACACCGGAATAACCTTTCATCAAGGAACTCAAACGGGCGATCATCAATGCCTTGATATCGGTCTCATGTAAAAGCGAGCCGGAGCCGGAGCAATGACTTCTGATCAGGTTAAACTGTAGCTGTCTAAGGTCCTTATCGGCAATTTTGTATTGCGCCATGGGGCCGAAACCGGTATTGATGCCATAAATTAGTTTACCGCTAGAGAATTCTCTTAAAAACGTATAATTTGCTTCTGCTTTGGCTAAAGCTTTCTCAGACAAGCTGATATGTTGCTCTTTAAAAAGGAGCAAATACATATCTTCAAGGCTCAGGTCCTTTTCTCCAATTTCAATCATGTCCATTTCAACCATAATCATTATCTCAAAGGGGAGCGTTTTTCCCGATTATTCGAATACTTGTGAAAAGTAATCGTTATATATCGATTTCACAATTCCTGTCTAAATATGCAGATATACTTAGACGAAAAGACTGGAAAACAAAACTCCAGTTACACATTTATTTCTCATGGTGCATTTATAATAAAAATCAGTATGATAATGAGCTTGTTGTGAACCGGATTCCGGCCAATTATCAAAAATTATTCATAAGAAAAAAGGCCTAAAATTTAGGCCTTTTGTGATCCCGCTGGGACTCGAACCCAGGGCCCTCCCGCTAAGGCGGGATGCTCAACCCTTCGCAATCAATTCTTCAATGAACTTTCTGGATTTTTTTTTCTTTATTTCCAACTCCCTCTTTTTAGCTTTCCCTAAATCCTCAAATTCTTCAACATACTTAAGCTCCCAAGGTAAACCCGTTTTGGTGAACTTCGAGTGCCCAATATTATGCTCATACAATCTCCGTTCAATATCTTTACAAGCACCTATATAGTGCTTATTCAGCTTCTTAGAGAATAATATATAGACAAATGGCATTATAAAAAAAACCGGCAAAACCGGTTTTTGTGATCCCGCTGGGACTCGAACCCAGGGCCCATACATTAAAAGTGTATTGCTCTACCAACTGAGCTACGGAATCATTTTATTGTTGAAGCGGGTGCAAAAATAGTAATCTCTGTGATTCTGCAATAGTTTGTGGAAAAATAATTGAAAATTAAGATATTTTTGCTCTTCGGTACTGGTTGCTAAGCTCTTAAATCTTCAAAATAAGACCAATGAACAATACTCAGACAATTAAAGAAGCAAAAAGTGATTCTGATATCCAAAAATGCTTCCTTGTGATGAAGGAACTGCGGCCATATCTGGAAGAAAAAACCTTTATTGAAAAGGTAAAACGCATGCACGGATATGGCTATCAACTGATATACATTCCAAATGAAGAAGGCCTCGCAGTTGCTGCTGCAGGTTTTCGGATTACCGAGCTTTTGCATTGGGGAAAGGCAATTTATATTGATGATTTAACAACTAGGGCCACTGAAAGATCTAAAGGTCATGCTTCCCGGCTTCTTGATCATATCAGACAGATTGCCATCGAAAACTCTTGCGGACAAATTCATCTTGATTCAGGTTGTAATGCCAGCAGGTATGATGCGCATAGGTTGTATTTGAAAAAGGGATTTAATATTACCAGTCATCATTTTGCTTTTATGGTAACTAAGTAATACAAATGATTGCAGCAAATGCTAAAGAAAAATCTTGGTGCTATTACTAATTTTTTAAGAGTCATTTAAACCATTGCTTTTGCGGTATGTCTTAAAAACACCAACAAATTTTTAAGATTATTTAAACCCAAGCAAAATGAAAAGCTCCAAAAAATTCATCTACCCTGCAATCTTTGCAACATTGGTTGCTGCCAGTTTTACTCTTCTTTCCTGCCAGAAAGAAAAAACAAATCCTACCACAACTGATTTTCAAACCAGTGCTGAAGACATCGGTCAGATGGAAAGTATATTTACTGACATTGATAATCTTGTCGCAGAAGCCTCCGTCAATGGTTCTGCAAGCGCTCGTTATTCTAATCCTCAGGATGCAAATTCTTTTGTGCTGAATGCATGTGCTGTGGTGACGAACGACTCCATCAACGGTGTGCTGACAATTGATTTCGGAACAGGTTGTACCGGACCAAATGGCAGAACAAGGAGCGGTATCATCCAAATCAATTATTCAGGAGGCCATTATTTTGATCCCGGTTCATCAAGAACGGTGTCGTTTATCAACTATTATGTAGACGGTATTCATATTGAAGGAACGCGATCTACTGTTAATAATGGTCTCAATACTGCCGGGAATATGAACTGGACCATTACTGCCACCAACATGCGCGTTACTCGTCCTAACGGAAGCTGGCATGGCTGGAACGACCAACGTAACCGTGAGATGACTGCTGGTCTCGGTGACTCATTATGGTCGAATGATGTTTATATGATCAATGGAACCGGATCAGGGGCAAACAGCCATGGTGACACATGCACATCAGTTCTTACTAATCTTGTTCGTGATAATTCCTGTCATTGGTTAGTAAGCGGCACAATAGAAAATACGCCGTCATCGAGACCTGTGAGAATTATTGATTTCGGAAACGGAACTTGTGATGCACTTGCGACCGTGACAGTGAATGGAAATACGACAACGATTCACCTGAGACCTTAAAGGAATTCTTTATATTGAAATTAAAAAACCACCGGGACTCCGGTGGTTTTTTTTCGCAGACAAAAGGGGGCGAGAAACTCACCCGGCGTTCTTATTAATCACTCGTATTAAATATCAATTTTAATTTAAACCCGGGTCTTCCGGAAAGTCATTCATGATTCCATAGACATGGCCCATGCGTGTGAGTACTTTTCCCCAGACGATTGTAGGTTCTTCGATTAAGGTGCTGTATAAGTCTGCTGTAGTCATCCACCAGTTTTCCTGCTTCAATTCTGCTTCGAGCTGCTTGGGGCTCCAGGAAGAATATCCGGCAATGAACTTTATCTGGTCAGGTGTGACTTCGTCGGCTTCGATCATCAATCGTAATTGCTTGAAGTCTCCTCCCCAATAAACACCATTTGCAATTTCATGACTTCCTTCCAAACTTGGGATGGAATGGAGATAGTATATGGAATCTAATCTGAGTGGGCCACCCCAATAAACAGGTGCATCGAATTCCGGAAAATCTTCCAGCGCTTCATGAATTTTTAAGGGTGTGGGTTTGTTAATTATAAAACCTATGGAACCTTTTCTGCCATGCTGACTGAGTACTACCACAGAACGTTTAAATGTTGGTTCAGGGTTAAAAGGCTCTGAAATCAAAAGTGCTCCGACTTTCGGTTTTGGCAATACAGCTTGCTTCTTTTTCTTTTTTCCCATGACAGCTCCTGAACATTAAACCCCAATATTGATTGGAAGTTCCGGTTCAATGATAGTTTAGCTGTGAGGTGAAATCAATTAATTTATGTGAAAATTATTCAACTTTAATTAACTTCCTGTTAATCAGTGACTTATTAGTTCTGATTGAAAGAAAATAGACGCCGGATTTCAAAGAAGCAAATTCAGGTATAGACTGGACCGTACGGCCAATGCGATTGTTTTTAATGGTGCTTACGTAGATAATTTTTCCACTAAGGTCGGTAAGGCTGATGGTTATATCGGCACTCGAACGCGAGGTATATTCCACATATATAGATGAAGAGGCAGGATTTGGAAAAACTAAAACATCTGTAACATCCCGATTGAAATCATCAATACCGGATGTCGGCCCTATGTCAAACTGAGCATAGATCGGTAAATGATCTGAAGCTCCGAATAATGCGTTTGCAATGTTGGCAGGAACTGCGGCATTGAAGCCGTCATTGATGGCTTTGTTATAGTGATTCCCATCATTTCCTACAGGTGTCGTAGAGCCGGCGATATAATACACTCCGGTTGTTTGAGCGACAGCTTCAGAAAATAAAATCATATCGAAACGATCATCTAAGCCCCCACCTACGAAGCCCCCGGATTGAAGGTCATGGGTTGATTGTGTATGGTATTGCCGATAAATGTATTTGTTCCACAGTGTATCCTGCAGGTTGATAGGGTCGATGAAATGCCCTTCATCGTTAGAATTTATCTGGAGTAATTTGGAGAACGAGCTTTCAAATGTCTCGTAAATATTAAAGTCACCACAAACAATGAAGTTTGATCCGTAAGGTAGCTGGTTCGTTACTTTTCTCAAGGAATCAACTTCCGCTGCACGGGCCGCTTCATTCAAAGAACCACTACTTGCTTTCAAGTGAACAGAATAAATTCTCAATGTATCTCCTGTTTCTTTAAAGAGCAGTTTAAATTCATTGATATCTCTAAGTTCCGTTTGGATTCTGGTATTGCTGAGAAATTGAAACAATGAGTCTTTATAGAAAATTCCATTATTCGTATCATAGCCGTGAATATAACTGCCCTGACGGTAAGCATTTCCATTTGCGTTCATGGCACAATTTAAAAACCAGGTTGTGCTGTATGTAGCTGCATTCTCCTGTGTAACGAGAATATCCGGGTTCACATATTCGACAACAGCTCTGTAATTAGGACATCGCGTTGTGCTATCAGCTATTGCATTTGATGTCACCGGCCAATTGAGTAAATTCCAACTCATTAATCGAATGGATGATACTTGAGCCTCAACGTTGATGAGGGTAATCAGACTGAGGAGTAAAAGGAGTAGCTTTTTCAATTGGAGGTTAAGTAAGTCTTGTTATGAGTTGTTGAGATCAATGCTATTCCAAAAAGCGATATAGCTCATTGAACAATTTGGCTTTTTAAGTTTTCGTCAGCAGTTTATTTGCCGGCAAGTTTCATTTTTTCAAAGG
>Ga0154020_10003246_pt1 | contig 19638 bp, 16 predicted proteins | sample Klosneuvirus_201_FD_109709 | JGI IMG/M metagenome (GOLD analysis project Ga0154020, IMG submission 109709) | Active sludge microbial communities from wastewater, Klosterneuburg, Austria - Klosneuvirus_20160825_MG | ecosystem: Engineered > WWTP > Aerobic digester > Activated sludge | place... | reverse complement strand
GTGTGGTTGTTGTTGTTGTTATTGTGGGGTGTGTGATGGTGGTGGTTTGTCTGGAAACCGCGGATTGTCCGGCGGGCGCGGTGTGTGACGCGGCCACCGGGTATTGCAGCACCAGGCCAGGGACGGCGGCTTCCGGCAGCAGTGGGAACGTGCTTATGACGTCATCGTTCAATACCTCAGGCTCGTCACGGGTTGGGTCGGGATCGTCCGCGGCCAGCAGCCGCACGAGCACCAGCGCTGCGGGAAGCAGCGCAACGGGAAGCAGCGCAACGGGAAGCAGCAGCACCGGGGCAACATCCTCCAGCGCTGGCAGCAGCACTGCCTCAAGCATTGCCGCCTCCAGCACGTCCTTGCCTCCGTCCTCCAGCTCCTCTCAGCCGTCGTCATCCCTGGTTGGTTCCACCACGTCCTCCACCGGCGGGGGAGCGTCATCTTCAACAGAGGCCTCCTCAAGCACAGGGTCGTCCTCCGTGGTGATGGCCAGCTCCGCGTCGTCGTCGTTGGCGTCATCGTCGCTGGCCCCTTCATCGTCGTTCCCTCCTTCGTCGTCGCTGTCTCCTTCGTCGTCGCTGTCGTCGTCAGCGTCGTCTTCCTCGGGTGGGCTGGTGGGATGCCCGGACTACGCCAGCATGCAGGCCGGGGCCCTTCCCGTCCCACGCCTGCTGGCGCCGCTTTCCACAACCACGTCCAACACCAACCGGCCCACGTTTTCTGTGGTCACTGCGGTGGTCCCACTGGGTGCCGTGTTTCACGTCGAGGTCTGTTCGGACCCCGCGTGTGTTTCCCGCATCACGTGTTTCAGCAGTCCCGCTGAGCTCATCACCAGCGCGCCGGTCTTGCCGGTGGGGCAGGTGTTCTGGCGCGCGCGGGTTGAGGTGAACGGGCAATATTCGCCCCCATCACCCACGTGGCTGTTGCGGGTTCCGTCCCGCACGGCGGCCAGGCAACTGGCGGGAGGCCAGTGGCTGGACCACAACAAGGATGGCGCGCCGGATGTGTCGGTGGTGTTCCGCACCCAGGGCGGTGGCCAGAACCTGCTGCGCGTTTTTGTGAGCCCTACGGGTTCCAACTGGGCGGGGTCTGACGTGGTGGTGCCCTCAACCATCAGCGCGGAAAGCGGCGCGGTGGTGGGTGACGTCAACGGGGACGGTGCCAGTGAACACGCCATTGGCGGCCGCGCGGTGACCGGCGTGTACCAGGGCACGGCGCTGCGTTGGTCCCTCACCGTTGCGGGGGCGGCCCCCACCGACGCGGTGGGCTGGGCGGTGGCCGGCGTGGGGGACCTCAACCAGGATGGCTACGGTGACCTGGCGGTGGGTGCGGTGGGCGGCGCTGGTGCGGTGCACCTGTTCCAAGGGTCTGCCGCGGGGCCGGTGGCCTGGCACACGTTGTCTGGTCCAATGAATGCGGGCTTTGGATCCGCCATGGCGGCAGGGGACTTCAACGGGGACGGCGTGGGAGACGTGGCAGTGGGCGCATATTTTGAAAACGCGCAAACGGGCGGAGTCTACGTCTTCCTCGGCGCCAACGCGTGGGCCGCCGTCCCTGCGCCCTTGGCGTTCACGGTCCCGGCCGGCGGGCAGCGGGGATTTGCGTTGGCCTCGGGTGATTTCAACGGTGACGGGTGGTCAGACCTGGTGGTGGGCGCGCCGCTCACTGCACCGGGGCGGGCCTATCTGGCGCTGGGCGCCACCGCCGGCCTGCAGGCGCCCGCCGAGCTGCTGCCACTGTCCTCGGGGGTCTCAAGTTTTGGCCGCACGCTGTCCATGGAGGACGTCAACCTGGATGGCTTTGCGGATGTTCTGGTGGGTGCGTCCGGTGACCTGGGAGCCAGCACGGGGCGGGTGTTCCTGTTTCTTGGAAACGCAGCAGGGACGGTGCCCACGCCGTTGGTCCTTCCGGCGGCGCCAACGCTGAATCAATTGGGAACCACGGTGTCTCTCACCGGGGCCCCGGGTGGTTCCGGCGTGGGCAGCATGGTGGTGGGGGCGCAGGGCAACTACTCAAACATCCTGCCGTTTCTCCTGGCGTGTGACGTCACTGGTGCGGGCACCCCGGCTTGCCAAAGCGTCAGCCTCAATCCACCCGTGGCCTTCCCCATGTTGCTGCAGTCCGTGCAGTGAGGTGGGGCGGTCAACGCACCGGAAAAGACCGGGAGGGATCCTGGGGATACGCATACCGGCAAAATGACGACGGGCGGCGCGCCTGGTCCAGCCGCGCTTTGAGCAGGGTTGGGGCGCGCGCCAGGCCCAGCAGATGTTCGGCCAGCGCACGGCTGACCGGAGCCCCCGTCTTGTGTTCAATGTCCAGCCACACCGGCGCGGGGTTGGCTTCCAAAAACACCCAGCTGCCATCTGCGCGTTGGATGAAGTCCATTCCGGTGACCACCAGCCCCACGTCACGCGCCACCGCACGGCAAACATCCGCCTGTTGCGGCGTCATCTCCGCATGGTCATACAGCGTGTCACCCGCGGCGTAGGTTGCATCTGCACGGTAGTCCATGGCGTCAGACGGGATCTTCACCGCACTCACAATGTCATCCCCCACCAGCGTCACCCGGATGTTGTGGCCGGAGATGTGCTGCTGGAACGTCACCGGTGCGCGGGTGATGTGGTCCAGGCGGGCCAGTGCCGCGGCGTCCAACACGCGCGCCAGACCGCCACCCATGGACGGCTTGTAGATGACGTCTTTGACCTCGCGCACCAGCGCGCGCACCGCGTTGGGGTCATTGGTGGTCAGCGTGCGCGGGATTTCAAACCCGCGGGCCACTGCAGCCTGCAACTGGAACCCCTTGAGCTGGATGGCGGCAGCATGTTCCGGCGGATTGACGACGGGAACCCCCCGGTACCCCAGGCCCACCAGCCAGCTGAGCAGGAACCCCATGCGCTCGCGGCGGGCCATGTATTCCTCAAACCAATCCTCAAACAGCACGTACTGATCGCCCTCCTCAAACGTGGGTGGCAGGGGGTTCACGGTGCCCCGCACCCACCACGCGGCCACATCCCCAAACGTGTCCCCGCCAAATGACACGTGGGTTCCGTCTGAGGTGGCGGCAAGCCCGCCGTGCAGCCCGTTGGGGTCCACCACCGCCACGTCCACGCCCTGTTGCCGCAGTGCCGCCAGCACCGCCTTGACCTGCGCATCTTGGGGCGCGCCCACAATGCCCAACCGCATGGCTGGTCCTCCTCTCAAAGAGCGGGGCCGGTCTACCGCGGTATGACGCGCGGCAGCCGGCCCCAGAAACGTTCACCCCCGTGCGCACCTGCTGCGTGCCACGGGGTGTTTGTCAGCCTTCTTCGCCCACCGCCTGCGTGGACACGCCACCGCGGCCGCCGCGGCCGGTTCCGCCATCTTCCTCACCAATGGCCGCGGTGGTGACGCGCCCGCCGCGTCCGGTTCCGCCACCGCCGTCTTCCTCGCCCACCGCCTGCGTGGTGGCCCAGCCGCCACCCTCTTCGCCAATGGCCGCGGTGGTGATGTCGGGACGCCCGTCGCCACCTTCTTCGCCCACCGCCTGGGTGGTGACCGTGCCGCCGCCACCTTCCTCACCAATGGCCGCGGTGGTGATGTCCGGGCGGCCGCCGCCGGCGTCCTCCTCGCCAATGGCCTCGGTGGAGAAACCGCCCGGCTTGTATTCCACCTTGCCCGCGCCGGAGAGGCCCACCGTTTCTTCCTTCATCACCGCGCGCGTGCGCCAGTGCACCAGCTGCACCTCCACGTCAAAACCACCGCCGCGGCGCGCGGTGACGTCCTTGATGATGGCCGAGCTGGACTTGCTGCGAACCGGCCCGAACGCCGCGTCAAACAGGTCATTGCGCAGGCCTTCGTCCTTTTGCAGCAGCGCCTTGGCGTCCTTGGCGTTGCCCAGCTGCAGGGGCAGCTCAAAAGGGCCGGCCGCGCGGCCGTTGGTGCGCAGGTAGTAGTTGGCCGCGGTGTCCGGGGTCTGGTTGCGCTTGACGTGCACCAGGACCTCGTAGCCATTGGCCTTCACGCTGGCGAACTTGGCGCCGGCGGGCAGCACATCCGCTTCCGGCTTGAGCGCCAGGCGCGCGCGCATGGTCCATTCATTGACGTGGGTCTTGATGAAGGACGCGCGGTCCGCGCTGACCTTGAGCGGCGGGGTGGCGCCGCCACCGGCGGTCTTGTCTGCAATGAAGGCCTTGACCGTCTCGCGCGCCGCCGGCGTCAGCACGTCTTTTTTGAGCAGGCCCTGCACGGCGGTGAGTTCAGTCTTGGACAGCGCGGTGCCCAGCGCCTTGAGGGCTTTTTGCACCTCAGGACGGGAGACACTTTCACCGGCGGCTTTGATGGCGTTTTTGAACTGCGTGATACCGGAACGGGATGGTGAGACCTTGGTCATTTGGCGCTCCTTGGGGGAGGTGTAAAGCCGTCCCCGCGACGGGCGGGGTTGTGGTCCAGCAAAACCTTGCCGTCAACACCGGGTCCCCCCCGCCATGCCACAGTGGGTCATGGCGCCACGCCCCGGGGGCGCCCACTATGGTGCCCAGGCCCCGGCCCGGCCGGATGCACCCGAGGTGACCCGTGACATCCCGCGCTCCGCCCCCCAAACGTGTTCACCTGCCCGTGGCGCTGGCGGTGACCGTCCTGTCCGCCGCGGCGGTGCACGCCGCCTGCACGTCCACCGGGTCCACCACCGCGGATGCCGGCCCGTGTGATGCGGGGCTGGATGACGCCGGAAACCCGCGCCTTTTCTATTATGATGACGCTGGCCGGGCGTATGAATATTGCCCGGACACCACACCGGTTTGATGACGCTGCGCCGCCCCGTGTGGGTGGCCTCATCCCTCAAAATAAGCCCGACGCGTGGGGCGGCTGCGGCGTCCCGTGCGGGCCAGCCCCTTGCGTCCCCGGGGTGCCGTGTGCTGCAAGGCAGCCCATGAGCACTGCCGTTGTGTCGTCGTCATCTGCCGCCGCCCCCATCCCCGTGGTGGTGGTGGGCGTGGGCCACCTGGGCAAGATCCACGCACGCATCTACGCCGAGCTCCCGGAAGCGCGCCTGGTGGGCGTGGTGGACACCGACGCCGCCAACGCGCGCGCGGTGGGTGAGAAGTTCAACGTGCGCCACGCCACCAGCGTGGAGCCGTTCCTGGCCGAGGCCGCGGCGTTCAGCGTGGTGGTCCCCACCAAATACCACCACGTGGTCACGCGCCCGTTGTTGGAGGCCGGCAAACACGTGCTGCTGGAAAAGCCCATGGCCCTCAACCTGGAGCAGGCACGCGAACTCCACGCGCTGTCCGGGGCCCGCAACGCCATCATGCAGATTGGCCACGTGGAGCGTTTCAACCCCGCGGTGCTGGGTGCCCGCGCGCTGGTGAAGGACCCACGCTTCATGGAGGTCCACCGCCTGGGGCCGTTCCCGGAACGCGCCACCGACGTGGGCGTCACGCTGGACCTGATGATCCATGACATTGACCTGTGCCTGTCCTTGGTGGGGAAACCCGTGGTGGACGTGCGGGCCACCGGCGCCAAGCTGCTCACCGCGTATGAGGACATTGCCAACGCGCGCCTGGAGTTTGAAGGCGGCTGCGTGGCCAACCTCACCGCGTCACGCCTCACGTTGTCCCGCATGCGCAAGCTGCGGCTGTTCCAGCCAGACGCGTACATCTCCATGGACTGCCTCAAGCAGTCCTACGCGGTGTTTGAGAAGAAGGTCCCGGAGCCCAAGAGCCTCAAAGACATCCAGATGAAACGCCCCCGCGTCAAGAAAGGCGAGCCGCTCAAGGAGGAACTGCGCCACTTCCTGGGCTGCGTGGCGGCGGGGCGGGCGCCAACCGTGGGTGCCAAGGAAGGCGCAGACGCGTTGGCCGTGGCCTTGCGCATTGTGGAGCAGATCCAGCGCGGCGGGAACTTTGTGTGACGTCAGGGGGCATTGCCGCGGTGAAGGATGTCCGACACCTCCCACCACACCGGGAAGATGATGGGTTGTGGCATGGGGACAACGCGCCGGGTCACGTGGTCCCAGAACAGCTCAAAGACACCCGTGGCGGATTCTGCCAGCGTCAGGCCAGCAAATTCCACCAGGTCCACCTGCTGGATTTCCTGGGATACCAGGACGCCATTGGCGTCAGGCCACCACGCATTCATCCCCAGGATGTTGGCCACCACCACGCCCCACCCGTTGGGGGTTGGAAACGGGAATGCGCCCAGGGGTTGGTAGGCGTCCAAGAGGGTCATTTCGCCAAACATCCGCTGGTCCGCGTTGTATTCCACCACCCCAACAACCTCTTCACACACCAACGCCAGCGCCCAGGATGAGGACGGGTCCAGGCGGGCTGCGCGAAGCGCGGTGCCCGGGAAATCTTCGTCGTACTGGCCACTGCTGCGGTTCTGGTCCACCTCACACCCGCGTGCCAGGCCCACCGGCAGCGCCGTGATGTTGGTCCCGTCCACCACCTCCACCTGCTGCCGGCCTTCATCCAGGTGGAACAACAACGGCCGCCCGTCATGGATGACCAGCTGCCCCGGGAAGCCGTAACTGTCTGACACCGGCAGGCTTTTGGGCTGGAGGCATTCTTCTGCGCCACACTCCAGCAGCTGGAGGGCTTCTTCCCCGGAGGGGAACAGCACGTGTGCGGCAACCCACAGCGTCCCGTCCGGTGCGGCCGCTGCGCTCACCCACGCCACCAGTGTGTCCGGCTCCCAGCTCCAATCCCGGCCGCGTGAAAGACAACGTGACCCGCCAGCCACCAACTCCGCCCCGTAGTACCACCGCGCCCACAACGGGCAGTCCCCAACTGCCACCTGGGCACCCAGGTCTGATGTGGTGCTGTTGGTACCAACAAGGACCGGCCCAGTGGGCGTCCCCGTCACATCCAGCTTGTGGGCAAAACGTTTCCCCAGGATGGTGGCGCTCGCGCCGGTGGACACCGCAAACTGTGCCAGGGACCGGCCCCGCCACACACCGTCGGTTCGGCATTGCAGGTGAAGGTCCCGGCGCACCCGCGGGAAGACGTGGGTCATAGGATCTATATAGGGGTCATGCTCATCCAGGCGCGTGAGGATGCAGGGGGAGCCGTCGGTCAGCAGGCCGGTGTCCAGCAGTTCATGCACCTGGGACCGGGTGTTGCCGGCCACCACGGGGACCACTTCATCCAGCCCGGCCAGGCAGGTGTTGGCCAGGCACCAGCCGGACGCACAGTCCCCGTTGGAGGCGCAGGCGCTCCCGTTGGCATGGGCGCACGCCCCCAGGGCATTGCACGCCTCTCCAGGCCCACAGCCGGCGTCCGCCTGGTTGCGCTTGGGGTCACTGAGGAGCAGCGCGGGAGCGCACGCGCCGGCAAAACACGCCACGCAGGGGCCACCACATTCATTGCGCGGGTCGGTGTTGTCTGCCGCCAGCAGGCAGCTGCCCGGCAACGGCGTGGCACAACTGTAACAGGTACCCGCACACGCGGTGGTGCAGCACACGCCGTCCTGGCAGTGGCCGGTGGGGCACGCTTCAGGCGCCGTGCACGGTGCGCCTGCAGGACGGGGCACACAACGGCCCGCACTGCCCTGCAGGGCGCAGGTCTCGGTGGGAGCGCACGCCTGTTCACAACACACGTCATCCCGGCAGAACCCGGAGGCACATTGGTCCGGGCGGTCACAGCTGGCCCCCAGGTCTCTGGTCTGGGTTGCCGCCTCCGGGGAGGGGACCACCACCTGGCAACCCAAGACCCACCACACGCACACCGCACCCAACATCAGGAGGACACGCATCACGCCGAAGTGTGCCCCGGCGCGCAGGTGCCAGGCAAAGCCGGGCGTGCCGGCATGTGGTTGTTGCGCGCATCCCGCAGGGACTTGGTGTATGGAGCGCAACCCCACTACTTGGTTGGGGCAACTCAAGGAGCAATCCCATGGCAGCAAAGAAGGGCAAGGCGAAGGCGAAGGCGGCAAAGAGCGGCGGCGGCGAGCCGTTGGTGGTGGCCAGCAAGGCCAAGGCAATCCTCAAGGACGCCGGCTGCAACACCGCCGGTGACGCGCTGGATGGTCTCAACGCCTACGTGCACATGCTGTTGGCCCAGGCGGCCAAGCGGGCCAGCGAGAACGGCCGCAAGACCGTTCGCGCGCATGACTTCATGATCATGTGAGCCTGCCGGACCCAAAACCTGCTCACCTCCCCGCGTGCACCACAAGGGGGCCGGGGGGGTGGCGCAGGTGGTGGTGCCCCGAGACAGAAAAAGAATTCCGCCCACAAAACAACGGGCCCCTTGACGGGGCCCGTGGCGTTTCTGCTGCACCTCAACGGTGGTGACCGGTCAGCCCCGCAGTTCCCGCAGCTCATCCAGGTTCACCGTGGCCTTGCGGCGGAACACCGCAATGATGATGGCCAGGCCCACTGCTGCTTCGGCGGCGGCCACTGCCATCACAAAAAACGCCACCGCGTGGCCCTGCATGTCCACGTGCTGCCGGGCAAAGGCCACAAACGCCAGGTTGGCGGCGTTGAACATCACTTCCACGCCCATGAACGCCACAATGGCATTGCGGCGGGTGATCACCGTGATGGAACCAATGCAGAACAACACGGCGCTGAGCGCCAGGAAATAGCTGGTGGGAATCACACAACCTCCCCGGAGAAGTCCGGCAGGCTGCCGCCGGGAATGAGCGAAGAGAACACCCCAGGGGTGTTGTGGCGCCGCACCGGCGGCCGGCCGTCATGGAGGTACGCGTGCATCACGTGCTCCGGCAGGGGTTCCACGTCCCGGCCGTCCCCGTAGGCCACCAGGAAGTCCGCCAGCAAATCCGTTGCGGGGCGCAGGCGGCGGCGCGGCATCACCTTCACGCTCAACGCGGCGGGCGGGTCATCCACCAGGGTCATCTCACCAAAGTCCAAAGTGTCCATGTCCAACCTGCCCCCCAAGTCCATTGGCCAACCCGTCCAGCAAACACGCCGCGGCGCGGAAAAAAGCAATCACACCTTGCGCTTGGCCAACATCACGGCACCCACCACCGCCGCCAACAACAACACGCTCACCATCTCAAACGGGAGCACATAGTCCGTAAAAATCTTGCGGCCCAGACCCGCCACCGTTCCAAAATCCGGCGGCGTGGTGCCACCCACCCGCCCGGCCTTCCACATGGGCATGGCCATCAACCACCCCATGTAGACCACGCCCGCGGCGCCCAGTGCCTTGATGAGGGTGAAGCGGCGCGGTCCCAGTTCCTCTTCCCGGAGGTTGAGCAACATGATGACAAACAGGAACAGCACCATCACCGCGCCGGCGTAGACCAGCACTTCCAGCACCGCCAGCATGTGCGCGTCCAACAGCACAAACAGCGCGGCCAGGCAGAACAGCGCCATCACCAGACCCAACGCACTGCGCACCGGGTTGCGGGAGATGCCCACCGCGGCCGACCCGGCCACCGCACCCAGCGCAAAAAATCCAAACAGGAACTGTTCCATGAGGGCGCCGCACCTACCACAGCGGCACGCGCCTGGGGAAGCGGTCCTCCGGCGTTGCTGCGGGGTTGTCCAGCCGCGCCCGCGGTCTCAAAAGCCCAGACTTTTCAGCCGTATTGGGCCACCGGCAGGATGGCCACGCGCACCACCAGGGCCGCCAGGACCGCCAGGACCACCGCCCCGCCGGTGTGGCGCAGCGGGCGGGTGGCCCAGGCCGGCGGCCGGCCCACCACCATGGCCCACACCACCGGTGCCTGCAGCAGCAGGTGCACCGCCGCCCCGGCGCACAGGATCAACACGCCAATGCGGTTGTCCCCGCGCAACGTGGACGCCTGGTGGCCCATGACCGTCACCAGCGTGATGTTGCACGCCACGCCCAACAACACGCCCCAGACCCGCAGCCGCAACGTCCCCCACAACGCGGCCAGCACCAACACCCCCAGGCTGGCCAGCGTCACCACCCACGCGGGGGAGATCTGGTCATGTTCGCGCATGGACGTGTACGTGCCCGCAAACAGCCAGAACACATCCGCTCCGCCCAGGATGAGCCCCGCGGTCAACGTGGCGCCAAATGCACTGGGCACAAAAACATCTCCCTGCCCCGCCACCGGCCGCCCCAGCACCACCAACGCCCACGCCAGGCTGGCCACGCAGGCCAGGTAGCGCACCAGCGGGTCGCCTTCGGGCATCTCCAGAAACAACCCCATGGCCGCCAGCCCCATGAAGCAGAACCACAGCGCGCCCCGTCCCAACACCGCCGGCAACAGCTGGGGGAACGCGGTGAGCGCCAGGCCGGCCATCACCGCCAGCTGCAGCTCGGGGACTGCGTCCTTGAGCAGGTGCCCCACCATGGCCAGCACGGGCACCATGGCCAGCCAATAACGGGGTGTTGTGACCGGCCAGACCTGCGTTGTTGTGGATTGTGTCATGGGCTCCCCGGGGAAAACCGCAAACGGTGTCTTTGATGAGGTTGGACCGCAACAACAGACCCCGCGGCCGGCTGCGGGTTCCGCCACAGCGTAGCCCACCGGATTGCACGGCACAGGCCACCGGGGATGGAGGTCGCGCACGCACCCCACAACGTCATCTTCCGTCGCGGTTGCTGCGGCAGGCGCGGTTCCCTACATTCGCAGGCTCCATGACACGGTTTGCGGGATGGATGGCGCTTCTGGCGGGCCTGCTGGCCCATGTCCCGGCGCGCGCGGGCCACATCCAGGTGGACGTGGGTGGCGGGTTTGACGCCGCCTTCAATGACGTGGGCCCGCTGCCGGACCCCAATGCCCCCGGTGGTTTCAAGCCGCTGGGCGCCATCACCGGGCCGCCCAGCCACGGCATCCTGTTTGCGCGCTACCAGCACTTTGGGCTGTGGAAGCGCAACCTCAACGTGGCCCTGGAATACAACACCGATACGCTGGCCGCGCAGCTTCACGTCAACAACGCCGGGTTCACCGGGCTGAGCGTGTCCCTGTTTGCACGCGCCGAAGCGCTTCTGGCCGGCGTCAACGTCAACTGGATGCAGGAGGGAAAGAACCGCCAGGAGCGTGGCTTTGGCGCGTCCTACGTCCTTGCCGGCGGGCGCGTGGCGTACGCGGTGTGGCGGCAGTTGTTTGTGGAGGTGGAGTTTGCAACGCGCGGGTGGTTGTTCAACCGCATGCCACAAAGTGCGTCCAACCTGCGCATCCCCGCGCCGTTTGTGACGGCGGAGCCGCGGTTCCGTCTCAAGTGGGAAGGCGCGCGCGGGGACGTGCACCGCATGGGGATGCTGGAGGGCGTGCGGGTGGTGGGTGAGGTGGCGGCGGACGTGCGCGCGTTCAACAAACCGTTTGGCGGGTTCACCAATGGGCCGGTGGAAGCGCGCAATGCGCTTGCGCCGGGGAGTGTCCCGCACCGCGTGGCGTTGTTGGCGCAGGCGGGCACGCGCCTGGGGCGGCTGTTGTGGTTCCACGCCCAGGGACAGCTGGGTTACGGCAACCAGGAAGATGACCTCACCCGCGCGCGCGTGGGCGGCCAGAACCCGTACACGGTGAACCTGCCCGGCGCGGCCTGGGGGGAATTTGTAAGCGAACGGTACGCCGCCACCAGCGTGGGCCTTGGCGTTCGGCCCATGCCGTTGTTGTTCACCGGCGTCACCGGGCACCTGGTGGTGGTCAATGATCCGCAGCGCGTGGGGGCGTTGAATGAGGTGGCGTTGCTGCGGGGCATATCTGCCGAAGCGCGGGTGGGGCTGCTGGGTTTTGGTCACGTGAAGTTCCAGGTGGGCGGGAATGTGGACGTGCTGCGTCCCCACGGGCGCGGCGCCATGGGCGCGTTTGTCTGGTTGGAGCTGGGCAACCCCACGTGGTGGTGGTGATGGGGACGGACACGCCACTGCTGGGATTGCGCCTGTTGCACACGCGCCCGGTGGAGGATGGTGACGCCGTGGCGCAGGCGCTGTTGGCGGCGGGAGCAACGTTGTTGTTTGCGCCCATGATCCGCTTTCTTCCGCCGGCGGACCCTGAAGCGTTGCGCCTGGCGGTGACCAGCGCAGCAAGTCTCATCCTCACCAGCCCGCGCGCGGTTTCCGCCGTCAGCGCGCTGGTGAAAGCAGACACGCGGTGTTTTGTCTTGACCGGCGCCACGCAGGACAAGGCGCGCCAGGCCGGTTTCACGCTGGTGGACGTGGGCCCCGCCACCGACGGGGAATCTTTGGGAAAGGCCATGGTGGCCTCCGGCGCAAAAATCCCGCAGCCGTGTGTGATGCCCACCAGTGATGTGGCGCAACCCGCGGTGGCCCAGGTGCTGCGCGCCGCCGGCGTGCCGGTCACGGTGGTGGAGGCCTACCAGACCGCACCTGAAACCCATGTTCCGCCAGACGTGACCCAGACCCTGCAGCAGGGTGGGCTGCACGCGGTGTTGTGCATGAGCCCCAGCGCGGTGGATGCCCTGGTGGCGTGCGTGGACCCGTCATGGTTGACGGTGCTGGCGCGCGTGGCGCCGGGAAAGACCACCGCTGCCGCGTTTGCACGCGTGGGGCTGCCGGCCACGTTGGTGGCGGTGACGCCGGATGGCGCCGCGGTGGTGGAGGTGTTGTCAGCCTGGTGGCGTGGACATTGAGCCGTGACGTCGCCTTCGGGCTGCACGCAGCGCCAACACCAGCCACGCCCACGCCACGCCGCCGCCCTGCGCGCAGTTGGGCAAAAACGGGATGCGGTTGTTGGGCTTGTCCACCGCGGGCACGCCGTGGATGGTGACCAGGTGTTCGGAGACCAGCCCTTGTGCGTCTTCCACGCTCACGCGGACCAGCACATCCTCCGCCGCCACCACCGGGACATCCAGCGTGGGCCCGCCCAGTGCGCTCTCCAGCGTCCCGTCCTGGCCCACATCAAAGGAAAACCGGAGTTCGCCGGCGGGGGTCTGATCATCCGTGCTGGCGCTGGCATCCAGGCGTGCCACCTCCCCCACGGGCGTTTCTGACGGGAGCGCCACCGCCACGGTGGGCGGCTGGTTGGCGGGCGCGTCCATGCCCCACAACAAACGCGGGACGGACAACAGGCCTGCACCCCAGGCATCATTGGGCAGCGTCCCGCTGTCTGACGTGGGTGTCCCCGCCAGGCGCAACCGCTCCATCACCTGCACCTGGGTCAGCCCCGGTTGTTGCTGCAGCAGCAGCGCAATGGCGCCGGCCACGTGCGGGAGTGCGCCGCTGGTTCCGCCAAAATAATCCAGGTCACCCAGACCCTGGCGCCCGGGGTCACTGCTGGCAGAGATGGGGTCCGCGGGTGCCACAATGGTGATGGTGGACTGCCCGTCAATGCGCGGGCCGCGTCCGCTGTAGGACGCCAACTGAAGCACTCCGTCGCCACGGTAGGGCACGTTCACCGCATACGCGCCCACCGCCACCACGCCGTCCGCCGTGGAAGGCCAGGCCATGGAGCCGGTGTTGTTGGTCTCCACGGCCAGCGCCGTGAAGATGCTGTAGTAGCTGTCATCCGTCACGTAGAGGTGGACCTGGTGCTCCACGCTGTCCTGGTTGACCAGCTCCAGGTTCCAGGTGCCCTGCGGCAGCGGCCGGTAGGTGTTGTCGTAATCAAACGCATAGAAGGACACCATTCCGGTCCCGCGGGCAGACGCAGACCGTCCGCCGTACACCAGGTGCACACCCTGGCGGCCGTCAAACGAAGGATCCAGCGACGTGTTGTCCGGCCAGGTGAGCCGCGCGCCAATGGCGCTGGCGGCGCCACGCCAGCGGATTCCGCCGGCGAACAGCGTGAGCGGGTAACCCGGCACACCGGCAACCTCCACCGGCACCTGCAGGGTTTCTCCCGGCGCCAGCGTGAGCCAGGTCTGCGCGCGGGCGGCGGCGTAGTTGTGCGCGGCGGCGGTCTGGATGATTCCCTCCGAGGCCAGTGTGGTGAGCGCCTGCTCCCACGCGCCGCTGCCATCTGCGTGGTAGCCCACGGGGACGCCGTACTCATGCAGCATGATGTTGGCGCCTTGTGCGCGGCCCCAATCCACCGCGCGCAGCAGCACGGTGGTGTCAGACGGGTCCCGCTCCACCAGCGCGTCATTGGGAACCACCAGCAGGTCTGCGTCCGGCGCAAAGCCCACCACCTTGCCGTACCAGGGTGACCCGCCCACCAGGATGCCTGCCACGCCACACGCGTGGCCCAGGTCCTCCACGTCCGGGTAGTCCAACAGGTTGTGGCCGCGCAGGTAGGCCACCTGGGTATCCGCTTTGTAGACGCCCTTGATCTTGCTGGTACCCAGGCGCACCAGGTGTTCGCCCACCGTCAACGCGCCGTTGTCATCCACGTCATCCAGCACCAACAGCGGTTCGCCGTAGGCTGGCGTGTCCTCGGTGAAGCCGGCGGCTTTTCCAAAGTCCCGGATGCCATTGTTGTTCTCATCCGCGTAGAGCCACGCCGCCCCCGCAGCCAGCGCCGCCACCGAATGGTCCGGGTCTTCCACCATCCCGCCCATGACCTTCAGCGTCTCGGTGGGGCCGGCGGTGCCGTTGCCGTCCAGGTCCACCGCGTCCACGCCCGGCGTCAGCTGGCCATCTCCATCCAGGTCCAACCAGGCGTACCGCCCGCCGTCCGGGCGGAAGAACAGCGGATGGAAGACGTCAATGGAGCTGTCCAGGTCCAGAAACGTGGTGCCCGTTCCCTGCTGGCGGTCCTGGTTTGGAAGCCGGCGCATCCACACGCGGTCCAGCCCAATGAGCGCCTGGGTGGCCTGGGTGGGTGGCAACGGTGGACGGTGTGGCGGCATGCCGGAGACCTCCAACACGTCCTGCTGGTCCAAAAGCCACGCCAGCCCCGCGTTGCGCAGCACCACGCCGCAGGTGGCCCCCACGCACAACGGGCCCGCCACGCCGTCTTCCACCGTCACGCCGTGGGCCCGCAGCCCTTCCAGGCGCTGCTTGGACGGCACCTGGGCAAACAACACCAGCGCGGTGAAGCTCGTCCCTGCGTCAAAAGATTTGTGGCGCGCCAACTGCGCGCGCAAGAGCGTGTGCAATTTGGGATGCGCGCGTGGCGCGTCCGGCCCCGCATATGCCGGGCCAAGCGCCGCCGTCAGGATCACAACCGCCAGGACCAGCACGCGCATGTGGTGTCTCCTCCCGTGCAAGGAACGGTAGGTCACCCGCGCACGTTGGGTTGTTCAGTTCAGAAGCACAGGAAGTTGAGGGAGATGACCGCGGCGCGTTCCACGCACGCTTCATCCTGCGTGTACGCCACGCCAATGCACACGGGCAGGATGCCCTGGGTGGCCACGCGGTAGCGGTAGAACGTGGCGCCTTCCACGTTGGAGGACCCCATGCCGGAGAACGCGGCTTCAAATTCCGCCCGCGGCGCACCCAGGCTGAGCGTGGTGGCGCCGTCAAAACCGGCAAAGGGCGGCGTCAGGTAGACTTGGAAGGTGTTGACCTGGTCCACCATGGTCACGCCGCTGTCCTTGAGGCCCACCACCCGGATGCCCGCGCTGCCGTAGGACAGGTAGGCAATGTCATTGCTGCCCACGGTGGCAAAACCTTCGGTGTCCGGCGTGCCCAGGCGCATCTTGACGGCGGCAAAGTTGGTCCCACCGCTGGCCGCGGCCTTGATCTCCGTGGCGCCCGAGGACAACCGCAGGTTGGCCAGGGACATCCCCACGTTGGCCACCGTGGGGGTCACCGTGCCGGCGTACGCGTTGTGCACCACCATGAACTTCACGTTGGAGCCGTCATGGCCAAAGGCAAGCCCGCGGGACGGGTAGAGGTCCTGGGACCCACCCAGCAGCGTGGAGGGAACCTGCGCGCGTCCGGTGGTGCCGTGGGCGGTCTCCACTTCGGCCAGGGGGTCATTGTGGGCAATGCCGGTGTCCGTGGCGCCGGCAAAGCCGTCCAGCGTCACAATGCGCGCCACCACGTCATCATCCGTCAACAGGCCGTCCAGCACGCCCTGGCCATTGGGCCGGTCTGCGTAGGAGACGGACAGACGTTTGGCGCAATAGAACACCCGCATGGGGAACGGGCTTGGCCCGCCGCCGTCACCGGGGATGAGCTGTTCAGGGTCTGCGCCAAAAGCGGTCTTCACCTGGGCGCGGGTCATGCCCACGGTCACCAGACCGGTGATGCCCAGCGCGCCGTTGGTGCTGTTGGTGTTGATGGTGCGCGCGGTGCTTTCTGCGGCGGTGCCGTTGCACAGCGTGAAGGGTGGCAACGGGCAGCTCAACCCGCCGCTGCTGGACCCGCCCATCACCGAAGACCCCGCGCCTGAGGTGGCGCCACCAGAGCTGGAGCTGGTCACCCCGCCGCTGCCACTTGCCGCCGCCGAGCTGGCACCGCCGGTGGAACTGCCCGCGCTGGAACCGCCGCCGCCGGTGGAGGACGATGCACCCGAAGAGGAACTGGAAGACGTGCTGTCTGTTCCGGTGCTGGTGCTGCACCCTCCGCCCAGCAAACCACCCACCGCCAACAAACCACCCACCGCCGCCGTGCAAGAGAAGATGCGCATGGCGGCTACGTTTAGGTGACGCCGCAGGCCGGCTCAAGGAGCGTGTTGCCTGCCGCGCCGCGTCAGCCCGGGTGCCAAAAGCCGAACAATCACGCCTAGGTGGACAGTCCCCCGCGCCCAGCCGACAATACCGGGCATGAGCGAAGTGCGTTGGGCGGACAACCAGGTCCAGCAGGCAGAAGACCGCCGGCAGATTGAGAAGTCCGAAGAGGAAAAGGCCAAGAGCAAGGCGTCTTTTGAAAAGCGCCTGCATCAGGACAAGACCACCAAGCAGCAGTCCGCCAAGTCCCACGCCGAACAGTCCCACGCCCAGAAGACCGCGCAGGACAGCCGCCACCTGGTGGGCCGCCAGCAGCAGGCGCAGCAGGCCGCGCAAAAGACCCAGGCCCAGCAGACCGCCGGCCAGGATCCCCGCGCCGCGCAGCAGCAGGCCAAGGAGAACCATGTGCTGGCGCACGTACGCCAGCAGGCTGCGCAGCAGGGCGCGCGCGGCATGGAGCGTTTGCGTGGCGGTGCGCTGGGTGAACAGGTGCAGCAGGCCGCCCGTGACGCCGAGGGTGCGGCGGCCAACAGCCAGGAGGCCGGCCGGGGGCTGCTGGGCAACCGGGACCAGGCGCTCAAGAGCGGAACGGCGCAGGAGAAGGACCGCACGCGCGAGTTGCAGGACAAAGACCGCGTGCAGGAGAAAGATTCGGACAGCGTCAAGGAGCAGGGCAAGGCGGAGGGCGCACAGCAGACCAACCAGGCGCAGCAGGCCCAGGGTGCGCAGGGGCAGGCGCAGCTCCAGGTGGACCAGGACAGCCAACGCCGCCAGCAGCAGCAACAGCAACAACAGCAGCAGCAGGGTGGCCAGCAACAGCAGCCCGGTCAGGTGAGCGCGCAGGAGGCAACCAAGGGCCCCAGTGCGCAGGCGCTCAAACGCGCCAACAAGGCGGCCGAAATCCAGAAGCTGTGTGAGAAGCTGCTGGACAATTTCTACCTGGGTGCGGCCCCGGACGGCAGCGCCATGATGCGCATGGAGCTCAAGGAAGGCGTGCTGGCGGGCCTGGTCATTGAGTTGAAGGTGGATGACAAACGCAAGGTCAAGCTGACGTTGAGCGGCAACAAGGAAGCAGCGGACTTTGTGGTGTCCTCCCGCGGTGAACTGGCGCGCGCGCTCACCCGCAAGGGGCTCATCCTGGAAGACGTGAAGGCCAACTGAGCCCGCCCCGTCTGACGCCTGAAGGTGTGACACCCACCCCGGGCCCGCGGCTGGTGACGTGACGGTGCGTTTGACCGCGCGCCACCGGTTCTGGAACGTTGGTGGTCAAGAGCAGCCCAGATGCAGCGTTTTGGCCGATATGTCCTGGTGGAACGTATTGCCTCAGGTGGCATGGCTGAGGTGTGGCGTGGCGCGCTCATTGGTGCCGCGGGTTTCACGCGGCCGTTGGCCATCAAACGGGTGCGCGAGGATTCGGACGCCGACGCGGACCTGATGCGCATGCTGGTGGATGAGGCGCGCATTGCCTCCACGCTGAGCCATCCCAACGTGGTGGCGGTGCATGACCTGGGGGAAATTGACGGCGTGTTCTTCATGGCCATGGAGTACGTGTCCGGCCGCCACCTGGGGCAGCTCATTGGGCAGGCGTTGCGCGCCGGTCAGCCCATTCCGCGGGCGCTGGCGCTGTACGTGGCAAGGGAGGCGTTGTTGGGCCTGGCCCACGCGCACACGCGCATGGGGTCAGACGGGCGGCCGCTGGGGATTGTCCACCGGGACGTGAGCCCACAAAACATCATGGTGGGTTTTGATGGAAGTGTGCGCGTGGCGGATTTTGGAATTGCCAAGGCCGAGCGCCGCATGACCCAGACCGAAGCCGGCGTGCTCAAGGGAAAATACGCGTACATGGCGCCGGAGCAGGCGCGCGCCGAGGACGTGGATGCCCGCGCGGATCTCTATGCCATGGGCGTGGTGCTCTGGGAGATGCTGGCGGGACAACGCATGTACTCCGGTGCCATGGAAACACTGGAGGTGCTCAAACGGGTGGCCGGCGGGCTGCGCCCCAAGCTGGAAGGCGTGGTGCCGGATCTTCCGCCGCCGTTGGTGGAGCTGGCCGAAAAGTCCCTGGCGTTCTCCCGCGAGGACCGCTTCCAGACGGCCGAGGCGTTTGCCACCGCGTTGACCATGGAGCTGGGCCGCCTGGCGCCGGCGTTTGGTGCATCCAACGTGAGCGCCATGATGCGGGCGCTGTTTGGCGCGGCGGTGGATGAGGAGCAAAAGAAGCTGGCCGAGCTGGACAGCCTGGCGCGCACCTGGTCCGAGAGCCAGTTGCCCCAATGGACCGCGCAGGGCGCACGCATGGCGGGGGTGACGCCCGTGGACGCGCAGGACGTGGCGGCGGTGACCGCGTTGCAATCCCCCGCGCGCAGTCCCACGCCCGCACCGGCCAGTCCCACCGGCGGTGCGGTGCGCATGGTGGGGGCTGGGGCGGCGGTGATGGTGCTGGCCGCCGCGGTGACCTACGCGGTGATGCGCCCGGCGCCGGTGGTGGCGCCGGTTTCTGCCGGTGCGCCGCCCAAGGTGGTGGCGGCCCCAGGCGCGGTGGCGGTCACGCAGGTGGTGGTGGAGACGGTGCCCGCAGGCGCCAAGGTGACGGTGGATGGGGTGCCGCAGGGGACCGCGCCGCTGACGTTGAAGCTGCAACGGGGCAAGGCGGTGTTTGTGGAGGCCACCCATGCCACGCGCAAGGCCGCCGGCCGCGTCATCACGCCCAGCGGGGAGCGCATCATGGTGCTGTTGGACCTCCCCGAACGGTGAAGCGGCGGTGGCCCGCGCCGGCCCGCTGCGCTACAGCCACCCCGTCACCGCGCAACACAAACGGGAGTGCAGCCATGAAGGCCGTCAAGAAGGTGGACCACCTGGGCATTGCGGTGAAGGACCTGCAAGAGGCGCTGGCGTTCTATGAAAAGACGCTGGGCATCACCTGCACCCATGTGGAGGAGATGCCGGAGCGCGGCATCAAGGTGGCGTTTTTGCCGCTGGGGGATGTGCGCATTGAGTTGATTGCGCCCACCCGGGACAACAGCGAGGTGAGCAGGTTTTTGGAGACCCGCGGCAGCGGCATCCACCACATCTGTTTTGAGGCGCCGGACGCGCAGGCCGCGGTGGACGGACTCAAGGCCGCGGGCGTGCGCATGGTGGATGAGACGCTCAAGCCTGGCGCGCACCACACGCAGGTGGCGTTTGTGCATCCCAAGTCCACCTGCGGGGTGCTCATTGAG
>Ga0154020_10003244_pt1 | contig 19641 bp, 20 predicted proteins | sample Klosneuvirus_201_FD_109709 | JGI IMG/M metagenome (GOLD analysis project Ga0154020, IMG submission 109709) | Active sludge microbial communities from wastewater, Klosterneuburg, Austria - Klosneuvirus_20160825_MG | ecosystem: Engineered > WWTP > Aerobic digester > Activated sludge | place... | reverse complement strand
GTAAACATATAAGCCGTTTGGGGAGTTGAATAAGTCTAGGAACTCTTCATGGGAGCCTTGAGCCAAAGTGTCTTGGAAGTGCGTGATCACGCTGCCAGTGGAGAGAGATCGGGTTCGCAATGTCACCACTTCTTCGGCACGAAGCGTGAGTGGGAGAGTTGCGTCGTCGGAACTTGGAACTGGATTAGGGTAAACATGATCCATTGTCGTTTCGCCGACGGGCGAACCCACACAAGCAAAACAGTGCATGCTATCGAGCGGCTGGTCAGATAGCCCGTCGGGAATATCGACCATTTCACTGCGCCACAACACATTACCATCCGTGCAACGAATCTCCAAGTAGAATCGGCTTGGATCGAGATGCTCTCCGTATGTTGAGAATGCCAGTTCCGTGCCGAACATCCCGGCACCTAGGCCAAGTGCGATACCGTTTAGAGTGAACTGATTGAAATTTACCGTTTGGAAACCGCACGGTTCAGTCGTGCACAATGTTGGCAGGCGATCACCGGCTGAAGGAATGTGATCGTTGTCGGCGTCCCACATGACATAAATATTTGTGCCTTCCGCAAGCGGGACATCGCTGTCGCAACTGGTCGTCAATGTCTGTTCTGTCCAGAAGATCGCTTGTGTGGGATTTTGACTATCATCAAGCGGAGATGTCGGTGCCGTGAGTACGCTATACACAATATGCATCTGCACATTTGCAAGTGGCGCGCCGCTTTGATCCGTAACCGTGCCGATAACATTTTCAGGCGGAGTTTCAACCGGGCCTGTCGGTGGATCGTCTTCTTCCTTTTTGCAGGAAAGAAACACGAGCGACGTCAATGTCAACAATAGAATTAATCGTTTCATTTCCATTCACACCTTGCAGGTTCAGAAGACGGTACAAATCTGATGAGCATAATTTCCGGTGGTTTGCCAACGCGCATCGGCGGTCCCCAATAGCCGATGCCGCAGGTTGTGAGCTGATAGCCGTCGTTCACTTTGTAAAGTCCGTGATGATAGGGGAAGGCCATCTTCGTGAAAAAAGTAAACGGGAACATCTGGCCGCCGTGCGTGTGTCCGCTGACAACTAAATCGAATCCTGCGGTCATTGCGCGCTGCACGTCACCCGTGGCAGGTGTGTGCATTAACAGAATTTGCACTTCCGATGAATCATCAGCAGGATGCAACGACTCAAACGCCGGAAGCGGTCTGCCCATCGAGCGCGCCGTCCGATCTTCCATGCCGACAATTGTGATGCCGTTAGGGAGCGAAACGTGCTCGTTCATCAAGACCTTGAAGCCGCCGTGCTGCATCAGGTCAACGGCACCCTGCAAGCCGACATAGTATTCGTGATTGCCCGTAGTCGAGAACACGCCCATCGGCGCGACCAACTTGCGAAAACCGTTTGCGACCTCTTGAATCTGCTTGGCTGGAGTATCAATCACGTCGCCGGGGACAAGTACCACATCCGGTTTCAAAGCTGTAATCTGTTCGCACCACATCGCGATGCGTTTTTCGCCGTTGGTGTTGCTGGCGTGAAAGTCCGCGATCATCGCAATCTTAAAGTCGCGCCACTCAGGGCGAAAGTTCTTGACGGGTACGTCAACTTCCACCAAGCGCGCCGGACCTGTTGCCTTGTACACTCCGTAACCCGTAATCAGCACGACCAGCGCGGTAACGGCAAAGAAGCTGTAACGCCCGAGCAGTTGATGTGTTTCGAGCGCGAAGTTTCCCCATTGGCCCGTAACGACGAGAACAACTTTGACGAGAAAGAACAGGAACGTGATCCACAGAAACTGCCACATCATCCCCACCCACACGGATGCGACCCAATCGAGTGCATGCGCGAGTGCGCCGGGGAATCTTTGTTCGAGGATCCTGACTAAGATATAGGAGACCGCAAGAAAGGCCGCTGCAATGCGCAACGGCCAGAGGATTGCGGGAGTGGTGATTTCGAGCGCAGAAATGAGCCGCGAGTAGAGAAACCAATGCAGCAGCCCGAGAATGGTAACGACGACGGAGATGAATATCAGCAAGTGAGAGCGGGTTGAGTTAGACTCCCTTGCCTTCTAGAACAGCCACGGGCAGAATCATCTCTTCGAGCGAGACGCCGCCATGTTGAAAGCTGTCTTTGTAAAGCGAGAGGTACTTGTTGTAGTTGGTCGGGTAAACGAAGTAGTAGTTCTCTTTGGCGATGATGTAGCCCGTGTTCATGCCGCGCTTGGGCAGCTTGAAATTCTCGGGCTGGGGCACGACGATAGCCTGACGTTTGTCCACGCGCAGGTTGCGGCCGTACTTGTATCTCAAAGAAGAAGACGCTTCACGGTCAGAAATTACTTTAGCGCCCTTTTGTCCGCGAATCGAACCGTGGTCGCTGGTGACAATTACCGTCCAGCCCTGCTTGGCGAACGATTGCAGAATCTGCCTGAGGCTTGAATGCTCGAACCACGCTTTGATAACCGAGCGGTAGCCCGCTTCGTGCGGCAGCATCTCGCGCAAGATGTCCGAGTGGCTTCTGCCGTGTCCCAACATGTCCACGAAGTTGAAGACCATCGAAACGAGTTTGCGGTCAAAGAACTGCGAGACCTTCTTGGCGGTGTTGGCGGCCTCTTCGGGATCCAAGACTTTGACGTAGCGCGGCTCTGGCTCGACTGTAATTTTCAAGCGCTGCAACTGCATGTCGAGCAATTGACGCTCGAATCTGTTCGAGCTGCCTTCGTCTTCGTCTTGCGTCTGCCATAGACCCGGAATCTCTTTGTCAATCTCCGAGGGGAACATGCCAGCGAAGAGCGCGTTGCGGCTGTAGGGCGTTGCGGTCGGCAGAATCGAGTAGTGAAAATCGCGTGTGACTCGGAAGCTGTCGTACAAGAGCGGCTCGATGGCCATCCACTGATCGTAGCGCATGCAGTCCATCACCAAGTAGAGCACCTTCTCTCCGGCTTTCAGACGCGGTGCGACGAACTTCTCAACGACATCGACCGATAGCGGCGGACGCTCCTTTTGATTCCAGAGCCAGTCTTCGTAGTTCTTCTCGATGAACTTGCCGAACTCGACGTTGCATTCGCTTCTTTGACCTTCGAGCGATTGCTTCAGGCCGCCGTCGGGCAGGCTGTCGAGTTCGATATCCCACCACGACAAGCGCGCGTGAATATCCGCCCACTCGCGCCAGCCGGGATTCTCGTTGAGCTTCATCGTGATTTCGCGGAACTCGACCAAGTAGTCGCGCGTGGCGATACGCTGTTCAATCGCGGATTTGTCAATCACCTTTTTCAGCGCGACCAGAATCTGCGTCGGATTCACGGGCTTGGTCAGATAGTCCGCGATCTTCGCGCCGAGCGCGTCGTCCATCAGCGTCTCTTCTTCCGACTTGGTGATCATAATCACGGGAAGATCGGGCCGCTTGTCTTTGATGCGCTCCGCCGTTTCGAGTCCGTCGAGTCCGGGCATGTGTTCGTCGAGTAGCACGCAGTCGAAGGATTCTTTGTCCACTTTCGCGAGCGCGTCGTCGCCGTTCGTGACGCCGGTGACCTTGTAGCCGTGCTGTCCTAAGAATAGGACGTGCGCTTCAAGCAGGTCAATCTCGTCGTCAGCCCAGAGAATTTTCTTGATGATTTCGGCCATTAGTACCTAAAATTGGAAATAGGAAATTTGAAAAAGGGAGAATCTTAGAGCTATCTTAAGCCTTTGTTTTTGCGTTCAATCCTAACAATTGACCAAACAGGAGTCTCGGAAAAACAGCCGCTTGACTTTTGGGGTTGCGGGAAGTTTCACAAGGGTCTGGAGCGGGGAAATTCGTGGGCATCAATATTGAACGTTTGGACAATATGTTTTGTTCCCGTTGGGAAAACAAGGGGTTATGGATAATGTGGTTCTCCGCGATTCGCCGCCCCCTTCTGTCATCCTCGGTAAGGATCTATTCAAGCAAAATCGAAAACGTCCTAAGTTATGCACTCTTTGGAAACAATGTCTTGACGCGACGTAAAACCAAGTGGAATGCCAGGCGGCATAACTGCCTCTTGAGATATTAAACGCTCATATACGTCATAATTCAATTTGAGTAATTGCTCAAGTGGATCTTTGGAGGCGTTGAATCCGTAAGCCTCGACAACACATCTGTCGAGCTCTGCGTGGGCCTCTTTAATGGAACTGCGCCCCGGTAGTTCACTTGTTTTGTAAATTTCCCGCAGTCCTCCCTTCGTCTTACGGAGTGCTTGGTTTCTTGCCTCTTGTAGATTGTGTGCTGCGTCACTAACTGCTAATATTGACTTAGATTCTGGCGACTGTGGCCAAGGGAAGGTTTGAAACACAGACTCTGGTGTGTATCTAAAGTCTGACTTAAATTTCGAGCACTTAGCAAGAAACCATTGCCAATGTAAACTTGATTGAAGTATGCCGAAGCTATAATTGTCGTCAAACGTGAAAACTTGTAGGGCATCTCCAGGTCGAATACTCGAGCTGACAAAAACAAAGATTGGTCGCTTGGTCACACGAGAACAAACAAGGTAACGCGGAAGACCTTGAATGACTTGGATCAAATCATTTCTTGAACGCCAGTGCTGCCACCACTTTTCAAGATGGTTGCGGCGAGCATTGTCTTGGTCAACTTCGCCTTTGGCTTTTGCTGCAATGGTTGGAAGTACTTTTTCTTGTACATGTCTAAATGCAAGAGTGTGTGATTGCGCATCGGTAATTGACATCTGGCGAAAATCAATAAGAAAACGCGAAGGCTTTCCGTTTTCTGTAACAAGCTCGCGCCCAATGAGATAGGGGAATATTACTACTTTTGAGTTTTCGTCCCGGTTAATGATTGACAGATACTCAGATTTCTTCAAAACGAACCCGCTATGCCCAGGAGTGATGCCTTGTGTGCAAAATTCACGTGTTGCGTTGCATGAAAGGGTCTTTGCCTCGCTCAAATCAACCTGATCGGATAACGAGGAATTGATTACTCTTGCGTTACGAAAATCTAGCTCTATTGCACTCTGTTTTCCCTTCTTTTTGCCCATGCCAAGCCGGGAATCAAACCATAGTCGACGATTTTCTGGAACCAATGAATTATCTGTTGTCTTCACCCAGTTAGCTATCGAAACATGTACGTTTGCTTCGCCAGACCAAGATTGGTTTTCGACGGCCTCGATAATGATCCCTGTTTTCACAATATGGTCTAAGCCGCCAACGCGTGACTTGTTGTTGCGAATATTCTGTGTTCCGACAAGTCCGGCACGACCAGCCATACTATCGTTTCTATCGCACACTGACAAATGGTCGTGTGCCCTCCTGAACCAATACACGCAGTAATCCGCCATGCCAGGAACTTCTGGGTATGCCCTTCTCAGTGCGCGAACATAGACCTCGCCGCGTTCTGGTTTCAAAAGTTTTGCACCCAGAAACGGTGGATTTCCGATGATTACGTCAGCTTTAGGCCACTCAACTCTATTTCCAGTGTTGTCAACAAGCGCATCACACGCGCTGAAATTTTTGTTTAGGTTGTCTAAGGGTAGTTCTTGCTCGTTTGTTTGTAGTTCGTCTATTGCAAGCTTCCGCCCCACAAGCATCGTAACTTTTGCAATCTCAATCGCCAATGGGAGGATATCAATTCCATAAAAATTCTGTGGAGTCACATAACCAATGAACATTTGTTGTTCATCAGCTTTCTTCTCTGTTTGTGCAATCTTAGAAACAAGGACTCGTTCAAGTCTCTTCAATTCCCGGTATGCCAAGTAAAGAAAATTTCCTGAACCACATGCTGGATCTAAAACGGTAAAGCTTCGCATCCGCTCGTGTAGCTTTACCAGTTCTTTTCGCGTATTTGCAGCATCTATGAGTTCGCGCCACGGTTCGACTATCGTTGGACCCACAATCTTCATTATGTCGGCGGGACTGGTAAAGTGAGCACCGAGAGTGTGACGTTCTTTTTCTCTGAGAGAGTGCTCAAACAGTGTACCGAATATTTCTGGACGAACCTTTGACCAGTCAAACTCTGCTGCTTCTTTCAGAAGTTGAAGTTCGCCAAAACTTAACTCAACATATGCCGGTTCAGCAAATACCCCTCCGTTAAAATACCTTACATTGCTAAACCGCCCCCCTTTATTGCCAGAAGGGTTGTTCATCGCCGTAAATAACCCACCAAACAAATCGTAGGAGTTCTTACTCGGCGAGCATTCTTTCAACAACTCCAATACTGTGTAGCGGTCAAGCAGGCCAATATCTTCTGCGAAGAGTGCGACCAATGTTTGAAGTATAAATCTCTGTGCAAGACCCTCGTCTATTTTTCGTGTGACTAAATTATTGTAACATTGCGCGAGCCGGTCAGCCGCTGCTCGCGTAACTGACTCGTGCCGGTTGCCAAAGATTGGTTCTCGCGGGGATGGAAGCAAGAACTGTAAAGGACCATAGCGTTCTGATAGGCCACTACGTAGCACCTTATCAACCGGTTCGTCCATCTGAGTTTCGAAATCATATATCCAAAACTCATCAAAGTTGCAGAGGATTACATAACGCGGCCTGTTTGGAACAAGACGAGTCCAATAGTCAAATGCCTGTCTAAAATGACTCGAAAGCTTTGCCCCTCGCTTCTTCATTTCGATTAGAACGGTAGGCTTCCAAACATAGTCGGCGAATGCTACACCACCGCCATCTTCCGCTTTCTTACGCACGCGAAACTCGGGCTTTCCACCGATTTCGAGCAACCCTTTATGACCGAGTGCCTGAAAGAAACGATCAAGGAATATCTGCGCTTCTCCTTTTTCGTCTCCTGTAATGTGCTCGTTACTCCAATCAACAAAGTTCTGGAGATTTCGTTCAAGATTTCCGTTCAAATATGCCTTGTACTCCGATAATATTGATTGGCTTGCCTAAGAAATCCAAACTCCAAACTTCTCGATTCCGCTTGGCGCGGGCGGATTGCCATCCGCCCCTACAACGTTGCTAAATGCTTTATGGGTTCTCGGTTCGCTCGGGTGGATCCTTACAGAGGATGACAGAATAAAAGACATTCAGATTCCGGCGGGGAACCGCTACGCTAAATCCCCGCTCGGCGGAATTATTCTGCGTTTCCAAAATGGTTGAGTAATCAACCCTTGCTTGATAACCTTCCGCATAATCACCACCGTTGCCACCAAACAAACGGCGACAGCGATGAATGATGCTTCGACGCCGAATGCGCCGCCGGAAATCCAAGTGGGGCCGGTGACTTTGCCGACAATCATGCCGGTCATTTCGTTTCCGGAAATGGGGAGACCGAAGAGACCGCCCTGGGTGTAGTTCCACGCGAAGTGTAGGCCTGTGGCGAACCACAATCTGTGCGTGAGCGTGTAGGCGGCGGCGAGTAGTAAGCCCGCTTCGAGTGCCAGCGCGATGCCCGCTCCGAGCGTCGCATTCGGATTGGCCATGTGCATCAGTCCGAACAGTGCGGCGGACAAAGCCAGCGCGATCCATGTGCCGAGCGATTCTTCCATGATGCGGTAAATCACTCCGCGCACGAGCAATTCTTCAAAGAACCCGGCCAGCGAAATGCCAAAGGCCGTGGCGGTGACCATGATGGAGTTCGTGCGGTCGGGATTGTAGTAGCCCGACATCCACAGGATGAACATCGTCATGGTAAAGAGCAGGAATCCCAGCACGAGTCCTTTGCCGAATTCGGGGAAGAAACCCCTGAGTGAAATCTCGGACGGCGACCGCTTCTCAAACAGGCGGACAAAAACAATATAACCCAAAAACCCGCAGGCAATCGCGAGCACGTTGGCCAAGAGCTTGTAACCGTCGGTCTCTTGCCAGCCGTTGACTTCGCGCAGGTCCTTGAACAGCATCTGCACGGCCTGTATCGGCAGGGCCACAAACAACAGCCCAAAAATTATCCGTGAAACCGGATTGCGAAAAGACTTGCTCAACACCCCCGTAAACTTGGTGTTCATCGCGCGCTCCCTTTGGCTTTTTCCTGCATGACCCAATCGGACAACAGTTTGTAAACTTTGGCGGTCTCGGGATTCAGTTTGCGGATGGCTTTGGTGTGAGCAGAGATGGTAGCCTTATCCCCCCGCACGGCAGGCCCGGTCCACGACCGGTCTATTCCATACTCGGAAAAGTTGCCGAGGGTTTCTTGAGCAATGGATAGGACCGCATCAGATGCCTGTTTTTCCGAGATTCCTACTTTTGTTAGAATTTCGGTGGCCATAGCGATATTTGCTCCCAACAACGTGCAGGCTAACACTGCGGCAGCGTGGTAAGCAATCCGGTCGCCACCTTTCACAACGAAACTATTGCTTTTACAGGCTTTGACAACCTTCCTGCAAGCGGTCAGACCCTTTACGTCACCGTCAATTCCAAAGAAAAGCGGGAATTTGGGGTCGTATTTATCCTCCTTTGAGCCAGCTTTGACCGTTCCGCCAAATCTCGGGAAAGTCATGAAAGGATGGCAGGCTCCAACGGTTGCTCCCAGCTTGGCCAGTGGAACCAGCGGTTTTGTGTCCAGAGTTCCGCTGGTGTGAAGGACGGCGATCTGGCTCCAATTCAGGTTGAGTTTGGCAAGCTCCTGTGCAGTTGAAGCCACCTGACCCGTCCCGACAGATAGGAGAATCGTGCCCCTTTCAAAGGCGATTTTTTCAATTGAAGTCGAATACGGCGCGCCTAATTCCTTGGCCAGTCTGCGCCCGGAAGCTGAGCCGCGACCGCACACGCCGGCGCAAACCCAGCCAGACTTCGCCAGCCTGCGGGCCAGCACTTTGCCGACCGCGCCGGGCCCAATCAGGTAAAATTGAGATTTTCCCATCCAGATAAGGTAGCTTTCCCGCATCGGAAAAGCAAGCGAAACAAGAGCCAAGCTTAGAAAACCGAGAGAGTTAGCTTGACTCTCCGGCGAGAAAGCCGTACCTTTTTAACTTGCTATGTTCCGTTTTCGGTAAAAAACGCCGTTTTGTATTCTGACACTTTCCGGAGGCCTTGTGCTCGGTACAATTTCCGAGAATACCTGCCGCTTGAACATCTATCTGTCGCGCCCGGAAGCGTCGATTCGCTCCTATGCGGCGGAAGGGTGGGGGTACGGGCAGGTCTCCGACCGCAAGTGTCTCATCGTCCAGGAGTCGGGCAGTAAGACGATTCATGTGCTGGGGATCATCATGCCGCGACACAAGGTTCCGCGCGAAGACCTCGATTTGGTCAAGCGCGTGCGGATTGTCGAACAGGGTTTGAAACCTGAAGACCACCGCGAATGGAATTTCTACCTCGATGATATTGACGACATCATGCGCCGCCAAATCCTGAACGGCCCGCACGTCGAACCCGGCGCTTTGGTCGGCGGAGATTTGCATTTCTGATTCCGGCCAGGTTGCGGCGGACCTTAACCCGGCTCGGCGGTCATCTGACACTCCGCTTTTCAATTTTCAATTTGCTATTTTCTATTTTCCGTTTCCATCCCCCATCAACCATCCCCCATCCCAATAGTATATGAAGGGCGTCATTCTCGCTGGCGGTCTCGGTACGCGTATGCTGCCGTTGACCAAGATTACCAATAAGCATCTGTTGCCCGTCTATGACCGGCCGATGATCTATTTCCCGATTCAGACGCTCGTGGATGCGGGCATCAATGAAATCGTCGTCGTCACCGGCGGGCACTACGCGGGTGACTTTTTGAATCTGCTCGGCAACGGCAAAGCATTCGGCCTGAAGCGGATTAACTATGCCTATCAAGAAGGCGAAGGCGGTATCGCCGACGCACTCCGGCTTGCGCGCGAATTTACGGGCGACGACGCGATCTGCGTGATTCTCGGGGACAACATTCTCGAAAATTCGATTAAGGCGCATGTGGATGAGTTCAAGGCTCAAAAGAAGGGCGCGAAGATTCTCTTAAAGGAAGTTCACGATCCGCAAAGATTCGGTGTGGCCGAAGTGGATAAGAGCGGCAAGGTGCTGTCTATTGTCGAAAAACCGAAAGAGCCGAAATCCAATCTCGCGGTCATCGGTGTTTACATGTACGACGCGCATGTCTATGAAATCATTTCGACTCTGAAGCCTTCGGCGCGCGGCGAATTGGAAATCACCGACGTGAACAACGCCTATCTCGCTCAGGGCACGCTCACCTCTTCGACCATCGAAGGTTGGTGGACGGATGCTGGGACTTTTCCGTCGCTCTATCGCGCGTCACGACTTGTGGCGGAGCAGGTTAAGCCGGAACTTAAGGAGTTTTGGTTTTAAGAGGAGAAATGTGAGTCAATCGAAGGATGAACAAGAATATTTTCAAAATAGTCTTTGAGGGGTCACCGTCTGATGAGGGTGATGTGCGTTTGCATTCTTTTTCAAGATTTCTATACTCACTTGAACGCGCCCTTGGTGAAGTTGATAAACGTGTTGCAAAGGGTGATGATGAAACTGTCGTTTACAGAATAACAGACCTAACGCATTCTAGCCCAGCTACGGTGGAAATTCAGGCAACCACGCTTAAAGGGAGCGAAGATGTCGGCGTAGCTATTTGCAACGAGTTCTTTGACATACTCGGTTCAATTGAGTCTGGCACAGGATATGAACGGTATAACTCATCACTGTTGAGCGAGTTTGCTGCTTTAGGCCTTAAACCAGGATACGCATTTTCAAAGGTCTCATTTAGGAGAAACGGTACACGCCTCGACTTAGTAAGAGATTTGACACCGATAGTGAATAATCTAATTGGTCCTGACGAACTATCAACGGGAAGTGTCGTTGGGAGGTTAGAAGCAATTAACGTCCACTCTGAACGCAGGTTCACAATTTATCCATCGGCCGGCCCATCAATGGTCCAATGCATTTTCCCTGCGACATTGATGGAGGAAGCAATCAAAGCGTTTGGATCAAACGTCAAAGTAGAAGGTAAACTTCGATATAAGAAGATTGATATTCACCCCCACAGGATTGACGTAGATTCTATCGAGGCATATCCCAGAAACGACGAATTGCCATCATTCTTCGACATTGAGGGTGCGTGGGCACATGTGAAGTTTGATTTGTCCCCGGTAGCGCTCGTAAGGAGGTTGCGTGAGTCGAAAGCGGGGTAAGATCATCTATTGGGATACATGCATTTTCCTCACTTGGCTAACGTCTGACTCGAGCGACCCTGTTTTGCTGGCCGGAATTCGAGAGGTGATAGAATCATTCCACAGGGGTAACATTGTCTTGGTTACGTCTGTGACCACTTTATCAGAATTGCTTGACTTGCACAACGATCCATTTATTGGTCAAACCATAGACAAGATATTTCAGCGTGATAATGCAGTAATGATGAATGTTGACCAGAAAGTTTCACTTCTAGCTGGGCAAATACGAAATTATTACAACTCTCTACCAAAAACTCATAGACTTAAGATTGAAACGCCGGACGCTACTCACTTGGCATCTGCAATTGTTGCTGGATCGCATGAATTTCACACAAATGATTCGGGCCTTCTAAGATTAAGTCCGGTGGTCATGTCGCACCCGCTAATCATAGTGCCCCCAAAAGGCACTCAGCTGAGCTTGCTTTAGTGCAGAGGATAGGACAATTGATTAATCAATCACGCCTTCCGAAGTGAAGAACCCATCCGGAATACTCATACAGATCATTCTCGAAGATGGCCCGGGAATTAAGTGGAGTTTTTCTCACGATATTCCGGGATGCTACTCGAATGGCCGCACATGGCGAACTTGTAAGAAGCATATGAAGCAAGCACTTGAGTTTCACATCGAGATGTCAAAGGATGATGAGCACTGGCCGTTTGCAGACCTTACGGATGACGAGGGGGTTGATTGGAGCAAATGCCGAGTGATGAATGTGAAGTTGTCGCGCAAGTCACAAAGGGCTTGTGGACATCTTAAAGGCCTTAGAAATACTTCACTAAGGAAGCAATGAGATACAAGAATGCAAACAAGTAGCTATTGCGGAGGTGCATAATTTGGATGATTTAATCCCGGGGCTAGTTGGCCTCGCTATCATTGTTGGCCTTTTTTTCTTACTTCGTGTTATCGTTTTATGGTATTGGCAGATTGATAAGATTACCAATGCATTGAATTCGATTGACAATCGACTAAGAGATGTTACTAGTATTTTATCAAGTGTTAAAGACAATACAAACAATTTGCCCCGAACAGTTAATCGAATTTGCCCCAATTGCAAAGAACAGGTCGACAATGACTCAAAGTTTTGCTTCAAGTGTGGCCGTTTACTAGACGAATAGATAGAGATAATTATCATGGCTGACGCAAAAGACAACAACGGCGGCTTGTTCTTCATCGCGATTGCGATGGTGGCCGCGGCATTTATACTTGGGCATCAGTTGGTGGAGATGCGCAAGGCGGGCGACATGATTTCCGTCACGGGATCGGCGAAACGGCCGATTGTGGCGGATTTGATTGTGTGGTCGGGGAATGTGTCGTCGCAAGAGGGGACACAACAGGATGCTTACAAATCCGTGCAAGCCCATGCGCAGCGGATGCAGAAATTTTTCAAAGACAACGGCGTACCCGATGCTGAGATGACGATGAAGCCCGTGTCGAGTGAGCAGATTCAGGAGTTCAATCAGAACGGTTATCAGACCGGACGAGTTCTCGGCTACCGCGTGAATCAGAATTTTGAAATTCGCTCGCCGCGTGTGGATGCGATTGAAGAACTGATTAAGAAATCGGATCAGCTCATCAGCGAAGGTGTGCCGTTCCAAGGTTGGGGCGCGCAATATCTTTACACCAAGCTCGCCGATTTACGGATTGAAATGCTCGGTGAAGCGATGAAGGACGCCAGCGAACGCGCCAAGGTCATGGCTGAATCGTCCGGCTCCAAGCTCGGCGAACTGCGTGACGCGCGCATGGGCGTGTTTCAAGTGACGCCGCGCAACTCGACCGACGTTTCGGATTACGGCTATTACGACACGTCGTCTAAAGAGAAAGATATTACCGCGGTTGTGAAGGCAAGTTACTCACTGGATTAAGCAGAACCCCCCTTAATCCCCCCATTTCCGCAGACGAAAATGGAGGGAGACCTGAACATTGAATGCGTAAAATTCTTATCACTGGAAATCTCGGTATGCTCGGCAGCGAGCTTGCTTTGGCGTGCGAAGATCAGGGCGACGAAGTCACAGGCTTCGATCTGCCGGACGTCGATATTACCAACCGCGACCGCGTGTTGCAGTTGGCGGGTGAAGCTGATCCTGAGTTTGTTTTCCACTGCGCGGCCTACACGAAAGTGGATCTGTGCGAAACGGAAATTGAAACGGCGATGCGCGTCAACGCTATCGGCACGCAGAACATCGCGCTAGCGGCGGAGTCGCTCGGTGTGCCGTTGCTCTATATTTCGACGGATTACATTTTTGACGGCACGAAGAACGGGCCGTATGACGAATGGGACGCCGCCAATCCGCAGTCGGTCTATGGCAAGTCGAAGTGGGCGGGCGAGTGTTTCGTGCGCCAACTTTGTCATTGGCATTACATCGTGCGCGTGTCGTGGCTGATCGGCAAGGCAGGACCGAATTTCATCGAGACGATTTTGAAGCTCGCGCGCGAACGCGATGAACTCAAAGTGGTTAACGATCAACACGGCTCACCGACGTTTGTGGGTGACCTTGTGCCTGAGTTGATTCGCGTCAGCGAGAGCGGCGCGTTTGGAACCTATCACATTACGAATCAAGGCTACACGACGTGGTATGATTTTGCGAAGAAGGCGCTCGAACTGAAAGGCATTTTGACACCCGTGTTACCCTGTGCTACATCAGATTTTCCCCGCCCCGCTCCGCGTCCGAAAAATTCCATGCTCTCGCCGATGCTCTATGAACTCGCGTTAGGCAACGAAATGCCGACGTGGGAACAAGGCTTGAAGGATTATTTGAGATAGATGCTGGCGGCATTAAAACGTTTGGCTCGCTCGCATTCGCTGCTTGAGAGATCTGCGCGGCGACTCTTCGATGTGCGCCATCAGCTTGCACGCAAGCATTTGCGCGGCATCGGATTGGAAATCGGAGCGCTGCACATTCCGCTTTTTTTGCCGAAGCAAGCGCACACGTTTTATCTTGACCGTATGCCACCGAGCGAATTGCGCGCGCATTATCCCGAGTTGGGCGATACGGCGTTGCACGTTTCACTAATTGGCGACGGCGAAACGTTAGCCTGTATCCGAGACGAATCGTTGGATTTCTTGATCGCCAACCACGTTATTGAGCATTGCCAGGATCCGATAGGGACGATAAAGACTTTTGCGTCGAAGTTGCGGAAAGGCGGGAAGATCTTCATGGCCGTGCCTGAAATGACCAAGACGTTTGACAGCAAACGCGCGGAAACGACGTGGGAGCATCTGCTCGTGGATCATCAGCAAGGCCCGATGATTTCACGTAAGCATCACTATGACGAATGGGCGCGGGATGTCAGCGGATTTGAAGGGGCGCAAGCGGAGCAATTTGCCGCTGAAAGAGAAGCGCAAGATTACAGCATTCATTTTCATTGCTGGACGTGCGCCGGATTTCAGCACTTTATTGTGCAGCTTGGCTTGATGCTGCCATTGACTTTGGTTGAAAGCAAAAGCTGGCGCATCGAAAACATTTTTATTTTAGAAAAACACTGATACTACACGGAACACAGACGAAACATGATTCAAGGCGTTGTAACAAAGAAATTGCGGTTGATGCCCGACGAGCGGGGCCGCTTGCTGGAAATTTTGCGCAAGGACGATCCGGACTATTTGCCGATCGCGCAAGTTTATATGACCACCAACTACCCTGGCGTTGTCAAGGCGTGGCACTTTCACAAGAAGCAGTCCGACCAGATGACGTGCGTGAAGGGGATGGTCAAGGTTGCGCTCTACGATGCGCGTGAAGGCTCGCCGACCAAGGGTGAAGTCAACGAATTTTTCGTCGGTGAATATAATCCGATGCTGATCGTGATTCCGCCGGGAGTTTATCACGGCTGGAAGTGCATCAGCGAAGGCGAGAGCGTCGTTGTCAATTGCCCCGATCAGCTCTATAACTACGAGAACCCGGATGAACACCGCGCCGCGCACGATGATCCGAATATTCCTTACAAGTGGGATATCGTGTTCAAATAGATGCCCGATCTAAAAACACTTAATTCGCAATCGTGGGACGACCGTCTCGAAGCACGCGCGCATACGTACCAGTTGCGCGGGCGTTTTGCGTTTGTCCATGAGCAGGTTGTAAAACATCAGCCGAAGAAGTGGTTGGATATCGGTACGGGCAACGGGTTTCTGCCTCATGTGACGCGAGACAAACTCGCCGACGTGTATGTGACGGGCACCGACTTTGCCGAAAACGCGCTCGCGCAGGCGCAAGGGCTTGATCACAAGGTGCACAACGATATTGACAAAGACGGGCTGCCGTTTGCCAATGCGAGTTTTGATTTTGTGACGTGTCTTGAAGTTCTCGAGCATCTCGTCTTTCCCGAACACGCATTGGACGAAATCTCGCGTGTGCTGATGCCCGGTGGAAAGCTTGCGCTGACTGTCCCGAACATTCAGCACGTCGAATATCTTGGTCAACTCATTCGCGGCAAGATGCCCGGCCCCGCCGCCGACACGCGCCACATGAGTATCTTTACGCACAAGTTCATCGCCAAGCTGTTCAACCATGCCGGTATGAAAGTCATCCACCCCGGCGGCGTGGACGCTTCGCCTGAGTGGTTCGCCAAAATTTCTCCGAAGTATCTGTGCAAGACGATTGCGGTTGTGGGGGAGAAGAGGTGAGGTTGACCGGGGTATGATCGCGCGCAATACCATTCTCTCGCACCATGAAATGTGCCAGAATGAGTTTGGGAGAATGTTGCAAGCAGGAATGCACTTTCGGCCGAATGGCCGAACCAGCATATTCTTAATGAACACCCGCGGAAATGCTCCGTATCGAGATGAGATTGAAGATGGCGGTCGAGCCCTTATCTACGAAGGGCATGATGCAGCTCGCAATACGGTTGATGCTGAACCGAAAGAAGTCGATCAACCGAGCGTAAGGCCAAGCGGAATACTTACTCAAAATGGGCTCTTCTATCGAGCTGCATTGTCATTCAAGAGTGGACATTCTGCGCCAGAAATTGTTCGCGTTTATCAAAAGGTGTTTGACGGCGTTTGGGTGTTCAACGGTAGCTTTAAGCTTGTTGATTCGTGGCTTGAAAATGACGGCAAACGCAAGGTATACAAGTTCCGGTTAGAACTTGTTGACGAGTTAGACCAACATGATCTGACATCTGCAGAGCTTGCGCATTCACGTCTCATTCCAGCGGTAGTAAAAGCAGCGGTATTTAAGCGAGATAAAGGACAATGCGTATTGTGCGGCAGCAAAGACAATCTGCATTTTGATCACAATCTACCTTTTTCTAAGGGCGGTACGTCTTTACTAGCTGAAAATGTGCAACTTCTTTGTGCGCGCCACAATTTGCAAAAGAGCAATAAGATAGAATAACATAGACATTTCATGAACCACATCTTAGTTACCGGAGGGGCCGGGTTTATTGGCTCCAATTTTGTGCGGCACATGCTCAAGAAGTATCCGTACCTGAAAATTACAAATCTTGATGCGCTGACCTACGCGGGGAATCTCGATAACCTGAAGGATATCGAGAAGGACCCGCGTTACCGGTTTGTGCAGGGCGATATTTGCGATGAGAAAATTGTCGCCGAAGCTATGGACGGCTGTGACGCGGTCGTGAATTTCGCCGCTGAGACGCATGTGGATCGCTCTATTCACGCGGGCGACTTGTTCGTCATGACGAATGTCAAAGGCGTTTACGTCTTGTGCGAAGAAGCCCGCCGTCGCAAAGTCAAGCGTTTTCTGCATATCTCGACGGATGAAGTCTATGGTTCGCGCTTAGAAGGCTACTTCAAAGAGACCGATCCGCTCTCGCCGTCGTCTCCCTATTCGTCTGCCAAAGCAGGCGGCGAGTTGCTGGCGCGTTCGTACTTTGTGACTTACGACTTGCCCGTGGTCATTACGCGCTCGTCAAACAATTTCGGGCCGTTTCAATATCCCGAAAAGCTTGTACCTTTGTTCGTCACGAATCTAATCGAAAATAAATCGGTTCCCGTTTACGGTGACGGCAAGCAGGTGCGCGACTGGCTGTTCGTGGAAGACCAATGCGAAGGGCTCGATCTTGTATTGCATCAAGGCGAAGTCGGCGAAATCTACAACTGCGGATCGCACAACGAAGAGTTCAACATTGACGTGACGATGGCCATCTTGAAGCTGTTGGGCAAAGGCACGGATTTGATCACGTACGTGCAAGATCGCCCCGGCCACGACCGCCGCTATGCTGTTGACACCGATAAGATTCAAAAGCTCGGTTGGGTCAAGAAGCACAACTTCCAGCAGGGACTTGAGAAGACCGTGAAGTGGTACGTCGAGAATGAACAGTGGTGGCGCGCCATCAAGCAGAAACAGGCCGACTACAAAGCCTGGATGGACAAACACTATAAGCCGCTGGAAGCCAAATGAGGTGAGTCATGTGCTGGCCTTGCAGATTTGCGTTACTTCTTATTTTGACATGCATTGCTGTGGGGGAAGCAAGGCCAAAATTGTTTGCGGAATTAGAAGCAAGCCCGACAGGTCCAACTGAAGCGGCGGCTTTTCGATTCGGCATGCGTTCAGCGCGGACGAGATTGTTTGTTGGCTACTTCTTCTATCGTCATGGCGACAGAGACGAACCGGATTCACCGGGGTGGCGCTTCGACTCTGAAGACAAAGTTCTGGCCGGAGTTCAGTGGTTCACAACCAGCAGTCCGACCGCCGTTATTGTTCCGTGTCTGGGCGCGGGTATTACAGCCGGGAAGTATGGCAGTAGTTTCTATTCGTGGCATTACATAAATTCTCCGGGCGGCTGGGTGCTCGAAGATCGTCCTGTTGAGAGTTCAGCGGCAATCGGAGTTTTTGCTGATACAGGGCTGAAGTTTCGAGTAATTGCGCCCAATGTGTTGCTTTCGACGTCGTTGCATTGGAATATGACGACCGCCAATAGATCGTCAACAGAGTCAGACTACTACAACTACAAGCCAGTTGAGCAGACCTTCGCCACGTTAAACATGTATCTGCTCGTTGGCGCTTCATACGAATTTTAGATTCTATATGTAAAAGATTCAGTTTTTCAAAGCCGCAAATGCCTTCTGTGTTTGCGGCTTTATTATGAAATGCTCTGTCCCTAAAGTTTTTACCATCAATGCTTTCAGTAAGTTATTAGAGCAATACGGAAACCTTTTTCATGGAGGATTCGTTTAATTAGATGAGGGTTGTGTAAAACATTCCCCCATATGAATATGACATGAATACGATGTGAACAAGGGAGTAAATCATGACGACTGCAATGCGAATCATGATCATGGCGGCAGCCTTTGGATTTTGTGTGAATCAAAGCCGGGCCGTTACACCGCACTTCTTCATTGGCGCGAACGCGCAATGGAATGAACCGACAGGTGACTTTGGTGAGGCCGCAGATGAGGTTCAAGGCACTGTCTGGGATGGAAACGCCGCCGGAGTGATGGGTGGGCAGTTTGACGCAGGTATCATCTCCGACAATGGCCAAGTCTACGCAGGTTACCGAATCGTCGATTTTGACGAGAAGCAATCCGACGGTGATGTAGAATGGCGCAACAACAGCAGATGGCTCGCTGGTGTGCGTTGGCACATGCTGGGAACTCTTGAATCGCCAATCACGCCAATTCTGGGCGTTGGCGTAAGCGCTGGCAAGACCGAAGGTATCTTTAAACAGCCCAGCCCTGGTGATGAGATAATCGCCGAATTGACTTCCGATAATACGTGGGGTTGGTTCTTAGAAGGTGGAGCCGCACTTAGACCACCGCAAACGCCAATCGTGTTTAACGGTGCAATACAATACCATCGCTACGAGGCGTCATTCGAGAACGAAGATTTAAACGTTGAGTTTAGCATCTCATACTTAACCTATCAGCTCGGCGCACAAATCTACTTCTAAGCATCATTCGACTGAAAACAAAAAGCCGCAAACACATCCCGTGTTTGCGGTTTCTTTTTATTCGTGGCACATCATGGCCGCGAGTGTACACTCTCCGGGCGGAACGCCTTCCGCCCCCACAAACTACATTTGATGCGCTGTGACGTCGCGCGGATGGCGCAAACTTTCCTTGGCGATAACTTCCCAACGCGAAACGCGGCGGCTTGTTTCATCAATGAGATTCGCAAGCTGTTCCATGTCTTCAAACGGTTTGAGCAGGTAATCGCTGGCGCCGCGCTCGACGCACTCGATGCACTTTTGAATAGTCGTGTAAGCCGTCATCATGATGACTTGGACAGTCGGGCGCGCGGTTTTCACGCGCTTCAACAACTCAAGACCGGTCATCTGCGGCATATTGATGTCCATCAACACAACGTGGAACTTCTCGAACTCGATGCGCTCGAGCGCTTCGACCGGGTTGTTCGATGTGTGCACTTCGTATCCGCGCATCGTTAAAAATGTTTCCAGAGACGACAGAATCAAATCTTCGTCGTCAACGATCATTACCTTGTACGCCATACCTGCTCCTTATGAATTTGCAGACGACTCGTCATGCCGTCTCAGCTTAATGTAAAAGGTGGCCCCTTCGCCTGCGCGGCTGCGCAATGTCAAATCTCCGCCGAACCGGTGCAGCATGTCAGACGATATCGAAAGCCCGAGGCCCGTCCCTTGGCCCTGAGGTTTCGTGGTGAAATAGGGGCGAAATATCTT
>Ga0154020_10003243_pt1 | contig 19645 bp, 13 predicted proteins | sample Klosneuvirus_201_FD_109709 | JGI IMG/M metagenome (GOLD analysis project Ga0154020, IMG submission 109709) | Active sludge microbial communities from wastewater, Klosterneuburg, Austria - Klosneuvirus_20160825_MG | ecosystem: Engineered > WWTP > Aerobic digester > Activated sludge | place... | reverse complement strand
GCACCGCAGCGGGCACGCTGGCTGCGCCGCCACCCCCGCCGAACGCGCCGCCGCGCCCCTCGGCCAGCCCCGACCTGGCGCTGAACATCAGCGCGCTCGACGGCTCGATGAAGCTGCTCTTCCCCAACCCGGCGCTGGACCCGGCGCTGCGCGCCCAGTTCGCGGCGGCGGCGATGCGCGTGGCACCCTGGGTCGAACGCGGCGTGGCACGACGACCCCGCAGCGACGCGCCTGCCGCGCCGCCGCAGGCCCTGGTCTTTGCCACCGGCGGCAAGGACCCGCTCGTCGGGCCGGCCGTCGTGGCGCGGCTCAAGACGGCTTTCCCGAAGGCCCGCTTCGTCGACTTTGCCGACGCCGGCCACGCGGTGTTCCTCGACGAGCCCGCGCGCTTCAACGCACTGATCGACGAACTGCATTGCGCGCGGCGCTGAGCGCCGGCCGGCGCCGGTCAGACCGCGGTCTTTTTGGGCGTGTTCACATTCCGGACAGCGGTGCGGGTGGCATCGACCACCCCCTGCGACAGGACTCCAATGGTCTTCGCGGCCCGCCTCGGCCGGCCCCGAAAGACCAGCCGCAGCGGCCGTGAAATTGCGCCACCGCCGCCCCCAGCCCACAACGCAGACACACGGTACCCACCCCCATGAACGTCCATCGTTCCACCGCGGCCCAGTCCATTTTCCGGCGTCCCCGCCTGGCCCAGCTCATCCTCACGGCCTACGGCGTCGGCCTGGCCGGCAGTGCCCTGCTCGCACCCGGCGTGGCCTCGGCACAGGCCAGCGCCGCTCCCGCCGCCCCGGCGGCCTCGGCCGCTGCCGCCACCAGCGGCGTGCAGAGCGTGACCGTCACCGCGCGCAAGCGCGCCGAGCTGATGATCGACGTGCCGATCTCGATGCAGACCTTGTCCGAGAAGGACCTGCGCGCCGCCGCCATCACCGAGGTCAAGGATCTGCAGACCCAGGCCGGCTTCGTGTTCACGGCGGCACAGAGCACCGGCGCCTACGGCCGCGCGGCGGGCATGGTGACCTTCCGCGGCCTGCAGGGTGAACTGGGGCGGCCCAACGACAGCTCGGGTGGCATCTTCATCGACGGTGTGCTGATCACCGGCGGCATCTCGACGCTGGGCATGTCCGATGTCTCGCGCGTGGAAGTGCTGAAGGGCCCGCAGAACGCCTTCTTCGGCCGCAGCACCTTCGGTGGCGCGGTGAACTTCATCACGCGCAACCCGCAGAGCAGGCTCAAGGGTGCGGTCAACACCATGCTCAACCAGCGCGGCTCGATCGACGCCGACGCCACCATCGAAGGTGGTCTGATCGACAACCTGCTGACCGGGCGCATCACGGTGGCCAGCCACAACAAGCGGCCGGAGTACCGGGCCGCCGACGGCGGCGACCTGGGCGCCGAAAGCTCGAAGTCGGTGAGCGGCACGCTGTTCTTCACGCCCAATGAAAACCTGTGGCTGCGCGTGCGCGGCAGCCTGCAGAAGAACGACGACTCGCTGCCCGGCGTGGCCTACCTGGCGGCGGGCAGCAACACCAGCTGCACGGGCAAGTTCTACACCGGCAAGGGCCGTGACGGCCTGCCGGTGCAATACACCCCGGGCACGCCCTACTTCTGCGACAGCATCCCCACCTTGAGCCAGCTGGGCGGCGGCGCCATCAACGCCAACACGGTCATTCCCGCGGCCGCCTTCAACGCCTTCGTCCACAACTCGCTGAACGACCCCTTCCTGGCGAAAACCCCGAGCATCAACCACGCCGGCATGCGCAGCGAGGTGAAACACCTCTCGACGCAGCTGGGTTATGCCCTGCCCGGCGGCATGGACCTGTCGGTGAGCGTGGGCTACAACGAGTCCAACACGACGAGCCTCTTCGACCTCGACAAGACGGGGACGAACAACTTCATGAACGTCCAGGTCAACCCGACCGACGACCTGACCATGGACGCCCGTCTCAGCACCGACGCGTCGGCCGCGCTGCGCGGCGCCAACAGAACTGGAACACCCTGGGCCCGGACACGGTGACGCTGGAGTCCGACATCCACCTGCACTACCCCAGCGCGCTGCGGCCCGAGAAGTGGCCGCGCGAGTCGCCCGGCCCGATGAGCCGTGTCTCGGAGATGTTCCGCTTCTTCGTGCGCCGCGAGCACATGGAAGACGCCGGGCGCGACTTCATTCCTTCCGACGGCGTGTGGAGCCGCATCACGCCCTGGCTGCCCTGGATGCTGATGGACCAGGCGCCGGGCCACATCGTCTACCTGGGCAACATGGCCACGCGGGACACGATGGAACTGCACAAGGCCGACGTGCTGCAACGCGTCAAGGAGCGTTATCCGAAGTACCTGGTGGCGCCCGCGGTCTGGGAAGACCCCAGCCTGTCCAGCCTCGAACGCTACGCCCGCGAGCAGACGCCGGCCGCACCGCGCGCCAAGTGAGCACGGCCGGCCACCCGATGGGCCCGGCGCCATCGGGTGGCACGTTCCAGGGCCACGTTGCGCATCGAAACGCCTGCAACAGCACCGCGCTCAGGAATGCGCTTTCAGCTCAGGGTTCATCCCTAGATCGCCGGCCCGACGACGTTCCATCTGAAACGTCATGCGTCTGAAACAAACTGGCATGCCCCTTGCTCATGTGATCCTCAAGGCCGCGGCCGCTTTGGAGCATGGACATGATGGATTCCCGCCAGGAAATCAAGTCGCTGAAGAAGGCGCTGCGCGCGCTGACCTTCATGAACCAGAAGGGCGACGCCACCGTCACCGACGTGGCCCGTGCCGTGGGCATACCGCGCACCACGGCGCACCGCGTGCTGGCCACGCTGGCCTCCGAGGGCTACGTGGAGAAGCAGCCCCCCAGCGACTACTACCGGCTCACCAGCCGCGTGCAGAAGCTGGCCGCCGGCTTCCAGGTCGAGCAGCTGCTGATCGAGGTGGCCAAGCCGCTGATCGCCGCGGCCGGGCGCGAACTGAAGTGGCCGCTCGCGCTGACCACGCCACGCGACGGCGAGATGGTCATCCGCCTGGACACCGACCACGACTGCCCGCGCGCGCTCGAGCGCTTCCACATCGGTTTCTCCGTGCCCATCGTGCACGCCACGGGCGGCTTCTGCTACCTGGCGAACTGTTCCGACGAAGAGCGCAGCGACGTGCTGGCCGCGGCCATGCGCGCATCGCGTGAACGCCAGATGGGCATCCAGGACCCGTTGGAGATCGAGTACCTGATCTCCACCACGCGCAAACGCGGCTACTGCAACCTCGAGTTCGCCCAGTACCGCGAAGGCAACGTGGCCGTGCCGCTGATGGCCGGTGGCCGCGTCATCGGCTCGGTGGTCATGCGCTACATCAAGTCGGTGATGAAGAACACCGGCCAGCTTCAATCGGTCTACGTGCCGCGGCTGCAGCAGCTGTCGCAAGAGATCACCCAGCAGTACGACGCCTGGAAGCAGGCCCAGGCCACGACCCCGGCCCCGCTGCAGGTCGCACGGCTGGCCGCCTGAGCCTGCACGCGGCCGCCGCGGCGGCCGGGTGGGCCGCCGCGGCACGTCGGGCATCCACCACCCCCTCCTGTCCATCGAGATGCCCCAGACGAACATCCAGCGCGCCTTTGCCACCGTCGGCGAACGGCAGGTGCACTACCGCCACGCCGGCGAAGGCCCCCCGGTGGTGCTGCTGCACCAGTCGCCCGCCAGCTCGGCCGAGCTGGAGCCGCTGATACGGCGCCTGGCGGCACGCTTCAGCGTCATCGCACCCGACACGCCGGGTTACGGCCATTCCGACCCCCTGGTGCCGGCCGATGCCGAACCCGGCATCGACGACTACGTCGACGCGATGGCCGCCCTGTTCGACGTGCTGGGGCTGCAGCGGCCGGCGCTCTTCGGCTCGCACACCGGCGCCATCATCGCCACGCGTTTTGCCAGCCTCTACCAGGTCAACGTGGTGGGGGCCTACCAGATGGTGCGCGCCTGCGCGCCGGCTATGAAGGCGCAGGGCCAGGCTGCGGTGGTGATGGTCTCGTCGATCGGCGGCGTGACCGCCATCGCCTCGTCCATCGCCTACGCGGCGAGCAAGGCCGCGCTGAACCTGATGACGAAGTCGCTGGCGCTGACGCTGGGCCCCGAGATCCGCGTCAACGCCATCTGCCCGGGCATGATCCAGACACGCTGGCTGAAGGCGGGCCTGGACGACGAGCGCTACGACGCCACGGTGAAGGTGGGCATGCAGCTGTCGCCGCTGCACAAGGTCTCGACGCCCGACGAGGTGGCCGAGACCATCCTGTGGATGCTGGAAGGTGCGCCCATCGTCACCGGCCAGATCGTGCTCAACGACGCCGGCATGCACCTGGGCCAGCTGCCGCCCATGAGCCGCCGCAAGGTGCAGCCCTGATCTGGGTTGCGCGGGATCCGAAGGTCTCCACTACAGACACGGCGCAAGGCGCGCCCATCGACCGCAGTTCCACGGCGAGCGACTCGCCCCCCGGCATGACGCGGCATTGACCGCCATGTCACCCACCGCAGTGCCTGCCAGGGCCATGGGACGCTGGCCGCCGCGACGCCGTCCGAAAAGAACTCGGCGCTACCGTGGTGACGACGCCGCATCGGCGATGCTGCTGCGTCTGCGCCCGTCCGCCAGCGCACTGCGCAGGCGCGGCAGGACGAAGTCGACGAAGCTGCGTACGTTGCCCGACAGCAGGCGCGCCTGCGGATAGACCACCTGGATCGGCGTCGGGCTGGGCCAGTGGCCTTCCAGGACGCGCTTGAGCTTTCCCGCGCGCAGGTACTCCTGAACCTGATAGTCGAAGAACTGCGCGTAGCCCAGGCCGCGAAGGCAGGCCAGGAGCGCAGTATCGATCTGATTGCTCGTGAACACCGTGTGGACGGGAACCCTGGCGGGCTTGCCGTTCACGACCATGGGCCAGTCGTTCGAACCCACGAGGCCGGAGAAGCTGACGCACGGCGCGGTCCGCAATGCGGCGACGTCCGCAACGCGGTGTCGTCGCACGAGCCCGGGCGCGCCCAGCACCATGCGTCGCGTCTCGCCGACGGGCACGGCCACCAGCGTCGAGTCGGGCAGCTGCGCGAGCCTCACACCGACGTCGATCCCCTCCTCGACGAGGTCGATCACCCGGTCGAGCAGGACCAGTTCGACCCGCAGCTGCGGGTGCGCGCTCATGAACTCGACCACCAGTGGCGCGAGCAGCGAGCGGCCGAAGGTCACCGAGGACGTGACCCGCAGTCGACCACGGGGTTCGGCGCGGCGCGCACGCAGGCTGGCCTCGGTCTCGTCGACGGCCGACAGCACGAGGCGGCAGCGTTCGACGTACTCGCGTCCTTCGTCCGTCAGCGCCATTCGCCGCGTCGTCCGGTTGATGAGCCTGACGCCGAGCGCCGATTCGAGCGCGGCCAGCAGCCTCACCATCGACGGCTGCGACACCTCCATCGCGTCCGCGGCGGCGGTGATGCTGCCCGCCTCGACGATCCGCACGAAGGCGGACATGGCCTTGAGCTTGTCCATGCGCGCATTGTCGATTGCTGCGATGAATGCAGCAATCAGCTGCCTTGCGCCCCATGGATCGCCAGGCGCATCGCGCAGAGCATTCGCCCCGTCCGCAGCCACTGCGCTGCGGGCGACTCCTCCGCAACCCCTTTCCTCGAAGGAAGCCACCATGGCCCGCGTCCCCGTCATCGATCCGAAGACTGCCACCGGCGAAGCCGCCGAACTGCTGCATGCCGTCCAGGCCCAGCTCGGCATCACCCCCAACTTCATCCGCGTCCTCGCCAACTCGCCCAAGGCCCTTGCCGGCTTCCTCGGGCTGTACGGCGCGGCGGCCGGGTTCGCCGTCGACAAGGCCACGCAGGAGCGCATCGCGCTTGCGGTCGCCGAGGGCAACGGCTGCCAGTACTGCGTATCCGCGCACACCGCGATCGGCCGGCACGCAGGCCTCAGCAACGAGGAGATGGCGCTGAACCGCCAAGGCTCGTCGTCCGACAGGAAGGCCGCGGGCGCCGTGGGCTTCGCGAAGGCGCTGAACGAACACCTCGGCGAAGTCACGGCTGCGGAGTTCGACGCTGCGCGCGCCGCCGGCCTGTCGGACGGCGAACTCGTCGAGGTCATCGCCGTCGTGGCCTTGAACATCTTCACCAACGTGCTCGGCAAGGCGACTCGCGTCGAGATCGACTTCCCCAAGGTGAATCTCATGGCGGGCAAGCGCGAGGCACTGGCCTGATACAGGCCAGCCCGGAAGGGGGGGACTGTGGCCGTGCGGCCGAGTCCCCCATGACCCCACGCCACCAAGGAACCGAACGACCATGGCCCGCAGCTTTGCCGATATCGCCTTCACCGACGGCGTCCGCGCCTTTCAGGACCGCATGGGCAGCCGCGGCCAGTACGCGTCGCTCGACCAGGCCGACGCGCACGGCGTCGAGCTGAGCGCGCACGAGGCCGGGTTCATCGCCGCGCGCGACGGCTTCTACCAGGCGTCGGTCGGCGAGACCGGCTGGCCCTACGTCCAGTTCCGGGGCGGGCCCGCGGGCTTCCTCAAGGTGCTCGACTCCCGCACCATCGGCTATGCCGACTTCCGTGGCAACCTGCAGTACATCAGTGCCGGCAACCTGCAGACGGAGGGGCGTGTCTCGCTCATCCTGATGGACTACGCCAAGCGTCGCAGGTTGAAGGTGTGGGGTCGAGCCCGGCTCATCGACGCGCGTGAGCACGAGGGATGGCTCAAGCGTCTGGAGGATCCTGCCTACCGCGCCCGCATCGATCGGGCCGTGATCATCGACGTCGAGGCCTTCGACTGGAACTGCCCCCAGCACATCACGCCGCGTTTCACGACCGCAGAGATCGAAGCATCAGGCGCGCAGACCCGCAGCGAGCTTGCCGAGCTTCGCGCGGAAGTGGCGCGGCTGCGCGCGCCGGACGTCCGACCTGATGAACTCGGCCAGGGTCCGCTGGCCCTGGTCGTCACCGCCGTGCGGCAGCTCACGCCACGCGTGCGTGCCTATGCGGTGCAGGCCGCCGACGGCGGCCGCCTGCCGGGCGTGGCGGCCGGCGCGCACCTCGACGTCCCGGTGGTGCTGTCCGACGGCCGCACGACGACGCGCCGGTACTCGATCGCCTCCGATCCCTCCCGGACCGACGCCTGGGAACTTGCGGTCCTGGCGGAAGCGGGCGGCAGCGGTGGCTCGCTGGCCGTGCACAGGCTCTATACCGTGGGGCTGCGACTGAACGTCCATCCGCCCGGCAATCATTTCCCGCTGCACCCGGACCGCAGGCCGGCAGTGCTCGTGGCGGGCGGCATCGGCATCACCCCGATCCGGGCCATGGCGCATGCGCTGCAGGCCTCGGATCGGCACTTCAGCCTGCACTACGCGGGGCGCAGCGTTGCAGAAATGGCGTGGGCCGATGAACTGAAGCGGGACTTCGGGCCGCGGCTGTCGCTGCACGCGGCGGACGCCGGCAGCAGGCTCGACATGGGCCGCGTCGCCGCCGCCGCACCCTCCGACGCCGTCTTCTATGTCTGCGGCCCGGCCCGCCTTCTCGCGGCGGCGCAGACCGTCGCACAAGAGCAGGGGCTGCAGGATCGGCTGCGATTCGAACGCTTCTGCCGCGCCCATGGCCAAGGCGACACGAGCGTCACCGTCGAACTGCGGCGATCAGGGCTGCAGATCGAGGTCGGGCCCGGGTGCACCCTTCTGGAGGCGATAGAACAGGCCGGCGTGGCCGTGCCGGCTTCCTGTCGCGCCGGCACCTGCGGCACGTGCGCCACGAAGGTGCTGGACGGAACACCGGACCACCGCGACACCGCACTGACGCCCGAAGAAAGGACGCAGGCCGGACTGATGTGCGTCTGCGTTTCCCGGGCCGTCACGCCCCGTCTCGCACTGGACCTCTGACAGGGCGCAAGGCACGGTAGGCGCCGCGGCGATTTGACTCTCGACGCCCTATCCAACACTGCGATTCCCCGCACATCCCTGCAAGGCACTGCGATGCCGTGGCCCCGGCAGCGACTGCGAGGCGGAGCGCGGCGCTCAGGCTGCAGGCAGCCTGGCACGTCTTGCACAAGTAGGTGACTGACCTACCCTCCCTGGCGGACGCACCGACTACAGGGCGGGCTTGTCTTCATGTCACTGCGGATGCGCTCAAGAGGCATCGGGTGTCCGGCAGGCGCCCGCGTGATTCGGATTGACCACCACCTGCGTCTTGCGTCAGCTCGCTCTACGCCCCCGTCAGCCGCGGAAACCTGTGGTGCGAAGGCTGAAGATCACTTGAGCCGAGCGGAAGTGCAGCGACCGGGTGCTGCCTGTGGAAGCCGGAGCACTTCGAGCGCCCTCTGGAACGAGGCGCCGGGCCAGCGGCCGAGCGGTCTACATGCCGGATCGCGCGGATGCCCCGGGCCACTGGTGGGCCACAAAGCAAAACGCCGCCCTTTCGGGGCGGCGCATATTCAGTTCTAAGTTATTGTTTTTGTTAGATATTTTTTGGTTGCGGGGGCAAGATTTGAACTTGCGACCTTTGGGTTATGAGCCCAACGAGCTACCAGGCTGCTCCACCCCGCGACTGAGCCTGCAAGTGTAGCACGCTTCATCCAAGCCGCTTCGGGGCACTCCACCCACGATGGACGCGGCGGGCCTGCGGTGCGCGCGGGCCTCAGTCCTGCAGCAGGGCATCCAGCGCGCGCAGGTCGGTCTCGCGCAGGGCGCCGGCCGCGGCCTTGAGCTGCAGCGCGGCCACCAGCGTGCGGTAGCGCGCTGCGGCCAGGTCGCGCCGCGTGGCGAAGAGCTGCTGCTCGGCATTGAGCACGTCCACGCGCGTGCGCACGCCCACCTGCAGGCCGCGCTGCGTGCTGCGCAGCTGCGTTTCGGCCGAGCGCAGCGCCTGCGTCAGCGCCTCGGTCAGCGCGCGGCCCGACTGCACGCCCAGCTGCGCCTGCTGCGCGTCCAGCCGCGCCTGGCGCTGCACGTTCAGCAGTTCCTCCTCGGCGCGCAGCCGGTCGGCGATGGCCTCACGCGTGCGCGAGCTGACGGCGCCGCCCTGGTAGACGGGAAAGTTCAGGTCCAAGCCGATGCTGGCCTGGCGCGTGTCGGTGCCGCCGAAGCGGCCGTAGTTGGTGTTGCGGTTGATGCCGACGGTGAAGAAGAGGTCGAGCGTGGGGTGCTGGCCGGCCTCGCGCCGGGCGATCTCCGCGGTCGCCACGTCCACCGCCAGGCGCCCGATGGCCACCGGCAGCGCGTCGCGTGGCGCCGCCTCGACCAGGGCGTCCTGCGCCTCGGCGTCGAGCAGCGTGACGCCGGCTTCGGGCAGCAGCTGCGCCAGCGGCGGCAGCGGGCGCGCGATGATGCGTTCGAGCACCCGCCGCTTGGACTCGAGCTCGTTGCGCGTGGCGATCTCCTGCGCGCGCGCCAGGTCGTGGCGGGTCTGCGCCTCGTTGAAGTCGGTCACCGGCACCGTACCCACCTCGAGGCTGCGCCGGGCCTGCGCCAGCTGCTGCGCCAGCGCGTCCTTCTGCGCCGTGGCTGCCGCCAGTTCGTCCTGCGCCTGCAGCACATCGAAGTAGCCGCGCGCCACGCGCAGCAGCAGGTCCTGCTCGGCGAAGGCGAGTTGCTGCTCCGCCAGCTGCACCTGCCATTCGGCCTGTTCGATGCTTGCCTTGTTGAGCAGCCTGAAGACCGGCTGCACCACCGTCAGCGCGGCACTCGACGCTTCGTAGCCCAGCGTGTCGTCGAAGGCGCTGGAGCCGTCGCGGTTGCGGCGCAGGCTGTAGCTGAGGTTGATGCTGGGACGGATGGCCGCGCGCGCCTGCGGCAGCCGTTCGCGCCCGCCCTGCGCGGCGGCACGCGCGGCGGCGTAGGGGGCGTCGCTGGCGCGCGCCATGTCCAGCACCTCGCCCAGGCGGGCGGCCTGCGCGTCGGCCAGCGCCGCCGCGCCCAGCAGCACCAGGCCGCGCAAGGCGGCGCCGCAGGCCCGGCGGCGGACGGGTGTCAATGCTTGACGGCGTCGGTCGCCGCGCCCGGCTCGGCAGGCACCGCACCGCGTTCGTCGCTGACTGCCGTGTGTTCGTCCAGCCGCGCCACCAGCCGCGTCAGGTTGCCCAGCGAGATCAGGTGGGCCTCGATCCACGGCAGGTAGCCGTTGCGGTAGAGCTCGACCACGCGCGCGTCGTCGATGGCGCGCAGCCTGGCCACGTCGACGGTCCACACGCCGCGCAGCGTCTGCCTCGGCTGGCCCTTGCGGTCGACGTTGATGAGCTTGGGCGCCAGCAACCCCAGCTCCTTCAGGCGCTGCGCGAAGTCGGCCGTGCGCTGGGCCTCGGTATGGAAGGCCTGCAGGAAGTCGAGCACACGCTGCAGGTAGGGCGTCTCCTTGCCGTCGGCCTGGAACAGCGCCTCGCCCTTTTCGGTGCCGATGCCGGGATAGACCTCGTCGATGCACACCGTGAGCTTGTCCGAGTCGTCGGCCTTGGCCAGCACGAAGGGATAGCGGCGCGCGAAGGCCGGCACGTAGGCGCCGCGGGCCCACAGCCCGTCGTCGCCCACCATCAGGTTCTCCTGGTCGCGCACGCCCACCAGTGCGGCGACGTTGAAGGGGCCGTTCTCTTCGCCGACGAAGACGATGGGGTAGTCGCGTGCCGCCTCGGCGAACTCGGTGCTCATGATCGGCACGGCGTTGGTCTTCGCGGCAAAGCGGAAGTGGTCGGGCATCAAGGCCAGCTTCGTGTCCTTGTGGCGTTCGCGGTTCAGGGCCACGGGGCGTTCGTAGAACATCAGCTTGGTCAAGGTCAGGCTCCTCGTCGGGGTGGATCGGGCACGGGGCCCGCGGTTTCGGGCTCGGGTCTACAGGCCGGGCAGCACGGCGCGGCACTTCGTGCCACCGGGCAGCTGGCCCTTCGGGTTGGGCAGGTCGATGCGCACCTGGAAGGTGCCGCTGGCGGCGTCGACCACGCGGTCGATCGACGTCACCGCCGCCTGGTAGCGCCCCTGCAGCGGTGGCTCGGGCGTGATCTCGGCCACCATGCCGGGCTTGACGCGCGCGTAGTGCACAAAAGGCAGGATGAGCCTGACGCGCAGCGGGTTCGTCTGCGCGATCTTCAGGATCGCCGCCTTGGCCTCGCTGGCGTCGGCCAGCTCGCCGGCGTGCATGTTCTGTTCGACCACGACGCCGTCGATCGGGCTCTTCAGCACACGCTGGCCCAGCTGGGCCGTGGCGTAGGCGCTTTCCAGCTCGGCCAGGCGGCGCACCTCGCGGGCGGTCTGCAGTTCGGCGCGGGCGATGTCGCGTTCACCCTCGGCGTCGTCGCGTTCCTGCACCGAGGTGTACTGGTCCTCGGCCAGGTTGGCCCGGCGCTTCAGGCGCTTCTCGGCGAACTGCAGCCGCGCCTCGGCCTGCTGGATGCCGCCTGAGGTGCCGGCGCGGTAGCGCGACAGCTCGGCCGCCGCGCGTTCCACCGTCGATTCCAGCGTCACCAGCGGCGCGCCGCGCCTGATCGCCTCGCCGCGCGTGGCGTGCACACGTTCGATGAGGCCGGTGACGGGGCTGCGGATGTCCAGCGTCTGCGACGGTTCGATCAGGCAGTCGAAGCCGGCGGGCTTCTGCGCGGCCACCGGGCCGGCGGCCAGGGCCACCAGGGCGCCGGCCAGCCAGGACAGTTTCAGCAGGGGTCTCATGCAGTGAGGGCGACGCGTCATTCGGGTACACCGGAAAACGCCAGCTGCTGGCGCATCTGGCGGTCATGCCGCAGCGTGGCGCGGCGCTGCGCCGCATGGGCGCTCTCGGCGTCGTATTGCACCACGCGTCGCAGGCCGCGCGCGGCCCAGCGCTGCAGCCACGTGCCGGGCAGCGGTGCCACGCCGGCGGCGGTGTGCGCGGCCAGCCAGCGCCCCAGACGGCCGGCGTGGCGCAGGATGAGGTCGTCGTCCAGCGCCACGATGGCGCGGCACGAGCCGGGGTCGCCCTGGCGCGCGCAGCGGCCGAAGAGCTGGCGGTCAACGCGCGGCGATTCATGCCATTCGGTCAGCACGACATGCAGCCCGCCGCGTTCGGCCACGCCCGGCGCCAGCGGGATGTCGGTGCCGCGGCCGGCCATGTTGGTGGCCACCGTGACGGCCCCCGGCTGGCCGGCGGCGGCCACCAACGCGGCCTCGTCGGCGTCCTGCAGCGCGTTGAGCACGCGGTGCGCAATGCCCGCCGCCAGCAAGGCCGCGCTGACGGCCTGCGACGCGCGCACCGAGCGCGTGCCGACCAGCACCGGCTGGCCGGCGGCGCTGCGTGCGCGCACCTCGTCCACCACGGCCGCGAGCTTGGCCGCCTCGTCGCGCAGCAGCAGCGGCGCATGCTCGACGCGCTGGCAGGGCCGGTTGGGTTCGACGCGCACGGTGGGGGCGCGGTAGACGGCGGCCATCTCGCCGGCCACTTCGCGCAGCGTGCCGCTCATGCCGGCCAGGCGCAGGTAGCGCGCGAAGAAGGTCTGGTAGGTCAGACGCGCCAGTGTGCGGTTCTGGCCGCTGGGGGCGCAGCCTTCCTTGGCTTCCACCAGCTGGTGCAGGCCCTGTTCCCAGCTGCGGTCGGGCAGCAGGCGGCCGGTGAACTCGTCGACGATGACGATCTTGCCGTCGAGCACCACGTAGTGTTCGTCGCGGCGCAGCACATGCAGGGCGCGCAGCGCCTGCACGACGTAGTGTTCGCGCACCCATTCCAGCGCCCAGTCGGCGGGCAGGCCGTGGCGCGCCCCGGCGGCATCGGCCTCCAGCTGCCGGCGGCCTTCACGCTGCAGTTCGGGGACACGCTGGTCGCCCACCAGCTTGTAGTGGCGGCCATCGACGAGACCGGCGGCCACGTCGAGCACGGCACGCCAGACCTCGGCACCGGCGCCGTCGTCGTGCAGCGCCGACAGGATGAGCGGCGTGCGCGCTTCGTCGACGAGGATGCTGTCGGCCTCGTCGACGATGGCGTAGTGCAGGCCGCGCAGGCGCAGCGCCCCGGCGCCGCGGGTCTCGCCATGGCGCAGCCGGCGCACCGCCACCTGCGCCGCGCTGGCGTTGCCGGGGGTGCTGACGCGGTCGCGCAGGTAGTCGAAGACGAGGTCCTTGTTGGTGCAGTAGGTGAGGTCGCAGGCGTACTCGGCCGCACGTGCACCCTGCGCCACGCCGCTGTGCACCACGCCCACGCGCAGGCCCAGGAAGGTGAACAGCGGCCCCATCGTGCCGGCGTCGCGCTGCGCCAGGTAGTCGTTGACGGTGACCACGTGCGTGGGCACGCCGGCCAGCGCGGCCATCGCGGCGGCCATCGCGGCGGTGAGCGTCTTGCCCTCGCCGGTGTCGAGTTCGACCATGCGCCCGCACGCCAGCCGCCACGCCGCGACGCGCTGCGGCGGGTGCGGGTGCAGGCCCAGCGTGCGCTGCACGGCTTCGCAGATCAACGCCAGCGCGGCCGCGCCGTCGGCCAGGCGCAGGCCGGTGAAAGCCGGGCGCGCGGCGGCGCGGCAGGCGGCGGCCAGCGCGCCGTCGTCCAGCGCGGCGGCCGCTGCGGCGTGGCCGTCCAGCATCGACAGCAGGCGGGCGTCGTCGCGCCGGCGCCGCGCGGCGCTGCCGTCGTGGGCGAGCCACCAGCCGGCCACCCAGCGGTCGAAGGCGTTGTCGTCGAGGTCCTGCCGCTCGGGGTGCACGCGGCAGGCCAGCGGCGTGCCGGGCGTCGGCCAGCGGCCCACGGTGGCTGCCGGGCGCGGCGCCACGGGCGGCAGGGGCGCGGTCAGCGTGCGGGTGGTGACCACGGCTTCAGGACTGGAAATAGGCCAGGAACAGCCGCCGCACGGCGCGCACGAGCCGCGGCCCCAGTGCCTCGCCCGGATGGTCGAAACGCACGCTGGCACGCGCGCCGATGACACGGTGCGGGTAGTCGTCGGGCAACGCCAGCTCCAGCTCGAAGTGGGTGGCCAGCGCGCGCCGGCCGCTGTCGTCACGTGGGTCGGTGGCCAGCGCGCCGCCGCCGCTGCGGCCGAGCGCGGCGCTGGGCAGCTGGTCGGACGCCGCGGGCACCGCGCGCAGCACACGCGCCGGCCAGTCGCGCCCGGGCTCGAAAGGTGTGCGCACGCGCACGGCGGTGGTACGGGCGCGGATCTGCGACGCATCGGCCTGATCGACCACCACGCGCAGGCGCGGCGGGGCGTCGGGCACCACGTAGCCCAGCACTTCGCCCTGGCGCACGTGGCGGCCGGCCAGGTCTTCGGCGCGGGCCTGCCACAGCACGCCGGCGCTGGCGCTGCGCAGTTCCAGGCGCTGGGCACGTTCCTGCAGGTGGGCCAGCGCCCCGGTTTCGCGGCGCAGCGCGCTGGCCATCTGCTCGGCCAGCGCCGGGTCGTCGTTGCGGGCGGCGTCGTAGCGCACCTGCGCGGCCGCCGTGCGCGCGGCCTGGGCGGCCGTGTCGGCGGCCAGTTCGGGGCCGTGCAGGCGCAGCACCGCGGCACCGGCGGCCAGCGGGGTGCCGCTGGTGGCCTGCAGGGTTTCGACGAAACCCGCCTGGCCGGCGCGCAGCACGGCGTTGTCGGGCAGGCTCAGCACGCCGTCGGCCTGCGTGTGGTGCGGCAGCGGCAGCCACAGCAGCGCGCCCATCACGACCGCCGCGCTGGCCAGCACGGCACGCCGCCCGGCGCGCGGCGCGGTGCGGTCGGCCACGTTGCGCAGCAGCCAGCGCAGCGCCTTCCACACCGGCAAGCCCAGGCTGACGACCAGGCTCCACAGCGCGATGAGCACGCCGGCGGCGAAGTACTGCGTGGCCACGAAGATGGCGATCGTGAACAGCACGAACATTCGGTAGACGAAGGCCAGCGGCGCGTAGAAGGCGAACCACACGGCCTCGCCCGGCGTATGCGCCGGCGTGGCGGCCTGGTGGCGGCGCAGCAGGTGGCGTTCGGCCAGCCAGCCCCACCAGCGGTTGGCGCGCTGCGACAGGTTGGGTATCTCGGCCAGGTCGCTCAGCACGTAGTAGCCGTCGTAACGCAGCAGCGGGTTGGCGTTGAAGAGCACCGTGGTCAGGCTGGCCAGCACCGCCACGTCGTAGGCGATGGCACGGGCCACACCGGGCTGCAGCAGCAGCCACAGGTAGAAGGCGACGGCGGCGATGGCCAGTTCCACCAGCATGCCGGCGGCGCCCACCAGCGCGCGGTCGCGCTTGCGCGGGAAGGCCCAGGCGCTGGACGCCTCGACATACGGAATGGGCAGGAAGATGAGCAGCATCACGCCCATGTCGTGCACCTCGCCGCCGCGCAGCCGGCAGGCGATGCCGTGGCCGATCTCGTGCAGGGCCTTGATCAGCGGGAACAGCAGCGCCAGCAGCAGCAGGTTGTCGAAGGCCAGCATGCGTTCGCTGAAGTTCTGCGTCAGCTCGCGCCAGTGCGCAGCCGCCAGCACGGCGGCCGGCAGCACCAGCGCCAGCCAGGCCAGCGCGCCCCAGCGGTTGAGCACCGGGCGCAGCACGTCGACGGCACGGCGCAGGAAGCGGTCGGGGTCGACGAGCGGGATGCGCAGCGCCAGCGGGTTGATCCAGTGCGACAAACGCTTGCGGCGCGTCTGCTTGTGGTGGCGTTGCGTCAGCTCGGCCAGGTCGGGCAGCGTGTCGGCAGCCAGCAGGTCGGCCGCGTGCAGCTGGCCGAGCATGGCCAGGATGTCTTCCTGGCTGGGCGTGTCGTCGCCGCCATCGGCGGCCAGGCGCTGCCAGATCTGTTCCAGCGTGTGCCGGCCGTCGAGCAGGCGCAGGATGCGCACGGCATGGCGGTCGAAGCGGTGGTACTTGCCGTTCAGCCGGTCTTCCACCACGTACCAGAGCTGGCCGCGCCAGCGCTGGGCGTGGATCTTCAGCGTGTCGCGCAGCTGCGGTGCCAGACGGTGCACGCGGTACCAGTGGCTGCTGACCAGGCTGCCCGCCAGGCCGCCGCCGCTGCGGCTGGCCTCGGCGGTGGCCTGGGCGACCGGCGCGGGCCCGTGTTCAGCCATGCGTCACAGCCCCAGGCTCCACAGCGTGTAGCGCATCCAGTCGAAGATGCGGTGGAAGGCGATCCAGGCCAGGCTGCGTTCACCGGCCTCGACCTTGCCCACGCCCTCCATGCCGGGCTGGATGAGCGGCGAAGCGCCCTGCACCTCGGCCTCGACGCGGAAGGCGTTGCGGCCCTCCTCGGCCAGCGCCACCGGCGCCACCTTGGCCACCGTGATGCGATGGCGTTCACCCGGCAGGCCGCTGAGCACGAGTTCACCCGCCGCCCCCGCGCGCACGTGAAGCACGTCGCGCTCGTCGACCTGCAGCACCACGCGCCAGGCGTCCAGCGGCGCCACCTCGAACAGCACCTTGCCCTGCTCGACCGGGGCGCCGAGCTGCTGCGTCAGGTCGCCGCGCACCACGACGCCGTCGAAGGGCGCGGTGACGGCGGCACGGTCCAGACGGCCGCGCACCAGCGCCAGCTGGGCCTGGGCCTCGTCGCTTTCGGCGCGCGCCAGCTGCACCGCCACCGCGGCACCGCGGGCCAGCGCCTCGCGCACCTTGCGCTCGGCCACCTCGGACTGCGCCAGCCACTTGGCTTCCTCCAGCTTCAGGTCGCGGTCGTCCAGCCGGGCCAGCAGGTCGCCGGCCTGCACACGGTCGCCAGCACGCACGGCCGATTCCTGGATGAAACCGTCGAAGGGTGCCACGGCCGCGCGCTGCACGCGGCCTTCGACGGTGGCCGGGGCGCCGACGCGGTAGCCGACAGGCCAGACCAGCGCTGCCAGCAGCGCCACGCCGGCCAGCACGCCCGCCAGCTTCAGGCCCGGCCGGCGCGGGCCGGCGACGGCCTGCAGGCCGCTGCGGGCGCTTTCGCGGGCGTGCTGCCAGAGTGAACGCGACGCCGTGCCGTGCAGCGCCAGCGCGGGTGCCAGCGCCAGCGCCAGCGTCTGTGCGAAGGCCACGGTTTCGGGCGCGGGCGGATCTGCAAAATCGAGCAGCAGCGCGCCGACCTGCCTGCCGCGGTGTTCCAGCGGCAGCGCCAGCGCGGCGCCGGCCTGCGCTTCCTGCACGTAGTCGGCCAGCGCGCTGGCGGCCAGCTGCGGCGCACCTTCGGGCCGGTCGGGAGCGGGGTGCTGGTCGGCACCGGTCAGCACCGCGTCGAGCAGGGCCTCGCGCGCGGCGGCCAGCAGGTTGGCGCGCGGCTCGAAGCTCGCGGTGCCCGACACCGCCAGCAGCGTGACGGCTTCGCCCGCGTCGTCGGCACGCGCCAGCAGCACCTGGCGGCAAGGCAGGCCCTGGGCGATGCGGTTCACGGCCCAGCGGGCGGCCTCGTCGCGGCCCGGCTCGGCCAGCATGCCCAGCAGCAGGTCCTGCAGCAGCGCCAGCCGCGTCAGCCGCTGCTCGCGTTCGAGCAGCTCCTTCTTGTCGAACAGGCCGACCAGCCAGCCCGCGCCCCAGTGCAGCAGGCGCAGCGCCTCGCGCAACGGCGCCGGGCCGCGCGCGGCCACCTGCAGCACCACCACGCCGTAGGCCTGGTCGGCCGCCAGCAGCGGGTAGGCGCATTGCACCAGCCCGCCCGGCTCGTTGCGCACGACGCCCCGCCGCTCGGCCAGCGCCTGCTGCGCGGCTTCGCCGAGGAAGGACATGTCGCGTTCGGGGTCGGGCCAGACGGCGGCCGGCGCGTAGCGTTCACCCTGGTCGTGCAGCAGCAGCACGCCGCCCTGGGTGCCCGGGATCCACTGGCACAGGATGCCCAGCCAGGCCCGGCACAGCTGTTCCGACGTGCGCGCGCTGACGAGCAGCGACCAGAAGTCGGCCGCCGCCTCTGCCGCAGCGCCCGGCGCCCCGGCCGGGACCGTGCCTTCCGCCGCCGAGGGCGCCCCGCCGACCGCGGCCAGCGTCATGCCTCGTCGGCGTCGCGGCGCGGGCGCGCGGCGATGAAGCCCAGCGCGGCGCCAGGGCCGGCCAGCCAGGGCGTCCAGCCCGTGTCGGCCGGTGCGGCACCCTCGGCCACCGCCTCGGCCGCGGCGGTGGCGGCCGCTTCAGCAGCGCCCGCCCCGACATCCGTCATCACCATCGTCGTCCCGCCAGACGCACCCTGCCTGGCCATGCCCGGTGCTTGCACCGCCGGCGCCGAGACGCTCCAGGCATTGGCCGCCGGCCGCGATTGCGGCCCCAGCCAGTCGTGCAGCCAGGCCGCGTCGCCCGCGGGCTGCAGCTCGAAACCGCCGGACAGGGCCTCGAAGGACAAGGACGGCGTCGCGGCGCGTGCGCTGCCTGCGTCGGCCGGCAGCGGGGTGGCGCCGTCCACGGGCAGGCCCGCCGCCGGCGGCACGGCAGCACCGGCACGGCCGGGTGCGGCCGCCGCACGCTTGCCCGCCAGCGCCTCGGCCGGCGACGGGGGTGCCGGCAGCGCATCCACGCGTGTGCCTGCGGCGTCCGCGCGCGCCGGCAGCGGGCGCAGATCGGGCGCACGCGCCGACGCGGCCGCCGACACGCGCGCCGTGTCGGCGTCGGCTGAAGGCACGGCCTGGCCGAGCACGCGAGCCTGAACCCGGCCGCGCAGATCGCCCATGCCGTCAGGCGCGGCGACCGCCACCACGGTGCCGGGCAGCGGGCCCGCCGCAGCGCGCGATGCCGCTGCCGTGTCGACGTCGGCGTTCGACGGCGTGGCGCCCACAAGGCCCGGTGGCAGGAGGGGCAGGCGGCCGAGCAGGCCGATGGGCAGGCGCGCCACCGACACCGGCGGCAGCAGCACCAGACGCACGCTGGCCGTGTCCTGCGCGCCGAAGCTGTCGCGCACGGTGTAGGTGAAGGTGTCGCTGCGCGTGTAGCTGTAGGGCGCCCGCGTGTAGCTGAAGCTGCCATCGGCGAAGACCGCCAGTTGCCCTGGGCCGCTGTAGCTGTACGAGACGATCTCGAAGCTGTCGCCGTCGGGGTCGGTGTCGTTGGCCAGCAGGTTCACGCTGCCCAACGTGATGCCGCTGGGTGCGTTGTAGCGGTCGTCCGCCGCGACGGGTGCGGCGTTCGGCACCCGCAGCGTCACGTGTGCGCTGCCCTGCGCGCCGTAGCTGTCGACCACCGTGTAGACGAAGCTGTCGTCGCCCGAGAAACCGGCGGCCGGGGTGTAGCTGAAGCTGCCGTCGCCGAAGACCGACAGGCTGCCCGTGCCGCCGTAGCTGAACGCGGCGACCTGTAGGGCGTCGCCGTCGCTGTCGAAGTCGTTGGCCAGCAGGTTCTGGCTGCCCAGCGTGATGCCGTTGCGGGCGTCGTAGGCGTCGTCCACGGCCGTCGGCGCGGCGTTGCGGAAGTCCAGCACCACCCGGGCCGTGCTTTCGGCACCGACGCTGTCGCGGATGGTGTAGGTGAAGCCGTCGTTGCGCGTGAACATCAGGCCCGGCGTGTAGGCAAAGCTGCCGTCGGGGAAAACCGCCAGGCTGCCGGTGCCGGTGTAGCTGAAGGCGACGACCTGGATGGCGTCGCCATCGGCGTCGCTGTCGTTGGCCAGCAGGTTCGCGCTGCCCAGCGTGATGCCGTTGCGCGCACGGAAACGGTCGTCGACGGCCGTCGGCGCGGTGTTGGTGACATGGATCGTCACCACGGCGGTGTCGACGCCGCCGAAGCCATCGCCCACCGTGTAGCCGAAGCTGGTGTCGCCGATGAAGCCGGCCGCCGGCGTGAAGCTGAAGTT
>Ga0154020_10003242_pt1 | contig 19650 bp, 17 predicted proteins | sample Klosneuvirus_201_FD_109709 | JGI IMG/M metagenome (GOLD analysis project Ga0154020, IMG submission 109709) | Active sludge microbial communities from wastewater, Klosterneuburg, Austria - Klosneuvirus_20160825_MG | ecosystem: Engineered > WWTP > Aerobic digester > Activated sludge | place... | reverse complement strand
GGCGTCGGAGGCGGGGGGAGCGGCCCCGGCGTGAGGATCGGGCCGGGCGTCGGGAAGCCACCGCTGCTCTGCGCCGCGTGCGGGTTCGCCGGGCCGAGGACGTCGTCGCGGCTCGGCATCAGCGGCACCGTGCCGGCGTAGGGGAACGCGGGCTGCCCGGGCCCGATCGGCTGCGCGAGCTCCGGCGAACCTGGCGGGTAGCCGCAGGCCACGCAGAGCGCGTCGACCATCGACTGGACGTCCTGGTACCGGTTCTCCTGCTCCTTGGCGCACGCGTACTGCAGCCACTGATCGACCTGCTCCGGGATCCACGGCGCCGAGCCCCGGATGGTGGGCAGCGGCATCGTGCAGATCTGGACGATCACGTCCGCGTACGACTCGCCGCTGAAGGCGAGGTTGCCGGTGAGCATCGTGTAGACGACGAGCCCGAGCGAGTAGATGTCGCTGCGGTGATCGACCGTCTTGAGCGCGCGCGCCTGCTCGGGGCTCATGTAGAGCGGCGTGCCGAGCAGCGACCCCGTGCGGGTGGCGCTCTGCTCGCCCGCGTTGGTCGCGCGGACCTTGGCGATGCCGAAATCGAGGACCTTCGCGACGTAGCCGGGCTCCTCGTCGTGGGTGGCGAGGAAGATGTTCTCGGGCTTCACGTCCCGGTGGACGATGCCGACCGCGTGCGCCTTGCCGAGCGCGCGCCCGACCTGGATCACCACGCGCAGCGCGTCGAGGACGGGCAGCGGACCGAACTTGTGGATGCGCTTGCCGAGCGGTTCGCCGTGCAAGAGCTCCATGGCCATGAACGGCGTGCCGTCGGCGAGCTCGCCGTTGTCCGAGATCGCGACGACGTGCCGCGACCGCAGCTGCGCCGCCGCCTTGGCCTCGGTGTCGAAGCGGCGCCGCGCCTCGGTGGAGCGCGCGAACTCGGGCGAGACGATCTTGAGGGCGACCGGCTGGTTGATGCCGATGTGCGTGGCCTGCCAGACCGAGCCCATGCCACCCATGCCGATGACGTGGTCGAGCCGGTATTTGCCCGCGATGACGGCCCCTGGCGCGACACCCGGCGGCAAATCGCCCGGATCGTAGTCGATTCTGTCGAGGCCGGCGTTCACGCGCGAATGCTCCGCCATGGGGCGGATCGGGTCAAGCTAGCCGCGTCGCTTTGGCCGCCACGATGAAGTCGTTGCGAGAAAGGCCACCGACGTCGTGGGTGACCAGGGCGAGCTCCACCTTGGTGTAGCGAACGTCGATGTCGGGGTGGTGGTTCTCGGCCTCGGCGAGCTCGGCGACCCGCTGCACGAAGGCGATTCCGGCAGGGAAGGTCGCGAACTCGAACGTCCTGCGGAGCATGCCACCCTCGATGCGGAACCCCGGCACCTCGGTGAGGAGCGCCGCGGCCTGCGCCTCGTCGAGCTTGCCCGTGGCCTTGGGGAGCGGGACGACGCAGCGCTCGTCGACGAGGCTCACGAACGCCTCCGACGGGTGCTCGCGAGGCCGAGCAGCGCGAGGGCGCCGAACGCCGCGAGGCTCGAAGGAGCTCCACCCGCTTGGCGACAGCCACACGACCCCTGCAGATCGTCGCCGGGCGTCGCGGCGGGATCGCCGCCATCGCCGCCCGCGTCGTCGAGGACCCCGCCGTCCGGACCGACCGAACCGCCGTCAGGGCTCGTGGCGCCATCGGGACTCGCGCCGCCGTCCGGGGTCGTGCCGCCATCGGTCGGGGGAGGCGCGCCCGTGTCCGTCGGGGGCACGCCGGTGTCGGTCGGTCCCGCGTCGGGCGGAGGCGGTGGGGTCACGCACGCCCCCGCGGCGTTGCACGACTCGCCCGCCTTGCAGGCGCCGCAGCTCCCGCCGCACCCGTCGTCGCCACACGTCTTGCCGGTGCAGCTCGGCTTGCAGTCACACCCCGCACCGGCGGCGGGGCGCGTGGCGCTCCAGTCCGCGCAGGTGGCGTCGCCGATGCCGAGCGAGCCCGTCGTCGGGTAGGTGACCTGCGCGCCCGTGCTGTCCTTGAACTGGAAGTAGTATCGCGTGCAGCCCGTGAGCCCCGCCGCGGTGTAGAGGTAGGCGCCGTTGGTCACCGTGCCCCGCGTGAGCTTCATCGGCTGACACGTGCCGCCCACGTTGACGAGCGCCGCGCTCGGACCGGCCGTGTCGTACCAGTTGGCCCACACCTCGACGCTCGCGCCGCTGCGCGGATAGTGCGACCCCGAGGGGATCTTCGGCTTCTCCGGCGCACCGCCGAAGTCGCCCGTGGAGTAGCCGTCGACGCCGTAGCCGATGCCGGGGCCTCCGGTGAGGATCAACCAGCGGTGCCCGTTGGCGCTCGAGAACGCACACGTCGGCGTCGGCGAGTTCTCGTAGAGCCACTGGTAGAACGCGCCGTTCGGATCGGTGCCGCTCGCGATGATCTCCCCGCTCGCGCCGCCGGCCCAGATGCCCACGCGCGCGCCGAACGAGGTGCTGCCGGAGACCGCGCCACCCTCGCACGCGCACGCCGCCTCGCCCTTGCACGACGTGGGGTAGGTGGTCTTGAGCGTGCTCACGAGCTTGCAGTTCGAGTCGTGCGCGAAGAACTTCCGCTGGATCATCTCGCTCGAGTGGAAGCGGGCCGCGCGGTTGAGCGGCTCCGAATACCAGAGGGGCGCGGCCACCTTGTAGCAGGCCGCCTCTCCGCACTTGGCCCCGCACTTGGTCATCTCGATCGAGGGATCGACGCGCGCGCGGTTGCTCCACTCGTGCTCCACGCGCTCCGCCCAGCTGGGGAAGCCCGCGGCCTCTTCGCCGTACGCGGCCGCGGTGCTCGGAGCGGCCACCGCGGCCAGGACCACCAGGAAACCGAGGGGTCGCTTCATGATCTTCAACGTACGGGACTGGCGAGGCTCGAACCAAGCGGGTCCGTCGACGATGGAGCAGAACAGGGGGTGCATGTCGCACGCTGTCTGGAGAAGGACGCAACTCTCGCGGGGCTCGTGTCGACCCTGCGGGCATGGACACCACCGCCCGCTACGCCCCGCCCGTCGAAGCCGATTCCGAGATCGTCGCGCCGCCCCGCCTCTCGATCGGCGCGATCTACCAGGCCGCCCGCGCGAGCTACGGCGCCCGCTCGGGCACGCTGGTGATCGCCGCGCTGCTCTACGGGGTCGCGCTGTTCGGGGGCGGTGCCCTGCTCGATCATGCGGCCGCGCGCACCGGCGATCCCGTCGCGACGGTCGTCGTCTCGCAGCTGCTCCGCGCGCTCCTCGGCGCCTGGCTCACGGGCGGCCTCACGCGACTCGCCCTCGCGGCCGCGCGCGACGAGCCGATCGTCCCCTGGATGGTGTTCATGGGCCACGCTTCGCTGCTCCCGCTGTTCCTGATCAACCTCGTCACGATGGTCGGCGGTGGGTTCCTCCTGCTCTGCCTCGTGGTGCCCGGCGTCGTGTTCCTGCTCGCGATCTCGCAGGCGACCTTCGTCGCGGTCGACCGCGGCCTCGGCGCCGGCGAGGCGATCGGCGAGAGCCTCGTGCTCACCAAGGGTCACCGCGGGCAGCTGTTCTGGTTGTGGCTCGCGCAGGCGGTGGTGATCCTCGTCGGACTGCTCGCGCTCGGCATCGGCGTGCTGGTCGCGCTGCCGGTCGCGCAGCTCATGTCGGCGCACGCGTATCTGCAGCTCAACGCGCTCCGGGAAGAGGAGAGCCGTGGGTGCTAGCCTTTCTCCCATGGTCGCCGTCGCCCCGCTGCCTCGTGCCGCTGACGGTGACGATCGCGTTCGCCTCGACGGGATCCCCTGGGAGACGTACGTCGCGCTGCGCGACTCGCTCGACGAGCAGGGCTCGAACGTCCGCCTCACCTACCTCGAGGGAGCGCTCGAGATCATGAGCCCCGGCGGCCCCCACGAGATCTCCAAGAAGCTGCTCGGGCGGCTGATCGAGGCCTACGCCGAGGAGCGCGACCTCGACCTCGACGGGTGGGGCTCCACCACCTACCGCGACAAGGTGCTCGCGCGCGGGCTCGAGCCCGACGAGTGCTACGTGCTGGGCGGTCCGAAGCCGGTGCCGGATATCGCGATCGAGATCGTGTTCTCGCGGCCGAAGATCGACAAGCTCGCCGTCTATCGCGGCCTCGGCGTGGGCGAGGTCTGGGTGCTCCGCGAAGGCCGCCTCACCGTGCACGTCCTCGGCCCCGAGGGCTACGCCGTCCGCGATCGCAGCGCGCTCCTGCCCGACCTGGATCTCGACCTGCTGCTGTCGTTCCTCCTGATCGACGAGAGCCAGACCAGGCTCGTCAAGCGCTTCCGCGCCGCGATCCGCTAGTCGTACTTCTCGGCGTGCACCTGCTTGCGCGGCACGCCGAGCTCGCGGCGGCACAGGTCGCGCACCGCGTGGACCATGTGGGTGAGCCCGCACACGTAGACGTCCACGTCCGTGCCGAGCGCGGCGAGCGCCGGCGGCACGTGGGCCTGCACCCACCCCTTCGACCCGCGCCAGGTCGGGCCACCGCGGGAGAGCGTCGGCCAGTAGCGGAACGTCCGCAGCGGGAGCGCCTCGAGCTCGTCGCGGTAGAGCAGGTCGGCCTGGGTGCGGTGCCCCGCGATCAACCAGATCGGCACCGTCGGGGGTGTGGACACGAGGTGCTGCAGCATCGCGCGGAACGGCGCGAGCCCCGTGCCGGTCGCCACCATCAACACCGGCCGCACGACCGGATCCATCACGAAGAACCCCTGCGCGTCGGCCATGCGCAGCTCGGCGCCGATCGGCAGCGCGTGGAGGAGCGTGCTCATCGGCCCGTGCAGCACGTGGGTCACCGCGAGGTCGAACGTGCCGTCCGCGCGCGGCGCCGAGGCGATCGAGTAGCTGCGCTTGTCACCGGCGGCATCGAACAGGTTCACCCACTGCCCCGGGACGAAGCTGTGCCCGGGCCCGGGATCGAACGTGAGCTCCCGGACGCCAGGGGTGAGAGACCGAGCGCGGACGAGACGAGCGGTGCGCACGCCTTGCCCGTATCACGAGTGCGAGGCGGAGGGCTCGGGCCCCGCTTTCTCGATCCCCGACGACCCGCGGCCACGGCCGAGCGAGGCCCACAGCGGCAGCGAGCCGGCGGCGAGCAGCAGCACCAGCCAGACGATGTGGCGGGGCTCGATCTTCTTGGGCTTGGGCATGGGGGAAGCGGCGATCCGCGCGGAGCGTTCGCCATGCGTTCAGTATGCCTCAAAGGCCGCCGGGGCGGGCGGGTCCGACGTGGCATACTCGCCGAGCCATGCGCCTGCGTCCCCTCCTCTTCTTCGCCGGTGCGCTCGCCTTCTCGGGCAGCGCCACCGTCGCGCATGCCGATTTCGATCCCAAGGGCGGCAAGAAGAAGAAGCCGCCGGTCGTGGTGCCCGGCCCCGGGCCCGGCAAACCCGGCAAGGATCCGGGCGAAGACCCGCCCACCGCCAAGAAGGACCCGATCAAGAAGGCGGCCATCATCGCGATGGCGCGCCCCGGCGAGGCGGGTCCCGTCCTCAAGCTCGCGCAGCTCTACCGCGAGCGCGACGGCTCGCTCGACAAGGGCCTCGCCGAGTGGAAGAAGCGCGCCGACGGCTACATCCCCGACGCCGCCACCGAGGCCAAGATCGCCGAGCTCGAGGCCAAGGCCCGCAAGATCGACGACGACCCCAAGGCTACGCCGACCGAGAAGGAGCAGGCCGTCAAGTGGCGCGAGGAGGCCAAGGCCCTCGTCAAGCAGACGGGCACCGCCGACGAGAAGTGGGCCGCGCGGATGGCCTACGCGGGCCTCCTCAAGAGCGACAAGCGCGATGCCCTCGCCCTCGTGGAGTACGAGGCGTGCTCCAAGGAGAAGCCCGACAAGGCCGTCGTCTACCTGGCCATCGCGCGCCTCAAGCAGGACGCGAACGATCTCAAGGGCGCCTACGCCGCCCACGAGAAGGCGCTCCCGCTCGAGAAGGACAAGCTCGAGCGCGAGGCCACGCTGCGCTCGCTGATGGAGCTCGCGGTCGACCTCAAGGACAACGTCGCCGCCAAGAAGCACCACACCGACCTCGTCGCGCAGAACAAGGACTCGATGACCGTGCGCGCCGAGCTCGCGCGCACCTATTTCAAGAAGAACCAGTACGATCTCGCGGAGAAGGAATACGAGGAGGTCGCCAAGGCCGCCGCCGGCGACAACCGCGTCTACGCGAGCGCGCTGCTCGACCTCGGGGTGTGTCAGGTCAAGCAGCAGAAGTACGAGACCGCCGTCGCCACCCTCAAGAAGGGGCTCGGCGTCGCGGGCGCCGAGGCCGGCGCCAAGGTGCGCCTGCTCAACGCGCTCGCCGAGGCGTACCGCGCCCAGAACAAGATCGAGGAGCTGGTCGCTGACCTCGAGAAGCAGAACCCGGCCGACGCCGACCGCCAGGAGCTGATCGGCAAGCTCGCCGCCGAGTACGACGCCGAGAAGGGCATCAAGTGGCTGACCAAGGCGCTCGCCTCGGCGCCGCAGCGCACCGACGCGCGCATCCTCCTCATCCGCCTGCTCAAGGAGCAGTCCAAGCTCGACGAGGCGGTCAAGCAGTACGACCTCCTGATCCAGTACGCGAAGGGCCAGCCGCAGTTCACCTTCGAGCTGTGCGACGTGCTCATCGGCCGCGGCGAACGCCCCAAGTGCCTCGCCAAGCTCAAGGCCATGGAGGCCACCGCCGCGACCGACCCGGAGATCCAGCAGCGCCTCGCCTCGTACTACTCGCAGATCGGCGAGGACAAGCTCGCCCTCGCGCTCATGGAGTCGCTCGCCAAGAAGAGCGCCGACGACCCGAGCTACATCGTCGATCTCGGCGACTACTACTACCAGCGCGGCAACACGACCAAGGCCAAGGAGATCTGGAAGCGCCTCACGGTGATCGTGAAGCCCAAGGCCAAGGGGTTCACCGCGCTCGGCGAGGTCTACCTCGACCACGACATGGGCGAGGACGCGCTCGACGCCTACAAGCAGGCGATCGAGGCCGCCCCCGGCGAGCTCACCGTGCAGAAGGGCTGGGCCGCCGCCCTCGAGCGCAACCACAAGTACATCGAGGCGCAGGGGGTCTGGGAGACCATCCTCAAGCGCAACGACGTCGACAAGCTCACGCGCCGCGAGGCGCGCACCCACCTCGTGCTCCTCTGGCTCGCCCAGAAGAAGCTCCCCGACCAGATCAAGCCGCTCGCCGCCTCGTTCGCCGGGCCACCCGTCGACCTCGAGGCCGGCCGCCTGCTCGCCGAGGTGCAGCTCCACCTGCGCAAGCTCCCCGACGCCGAGAAGACCCTGCGCGCGATCATCGAGCAGGCCCCCGGCGACGTCGACGCGCGCCTCGTGCTCGAGCGCGTCCTCGTGCAGCAGGGCCACGTCTCCGACGCGATGAAGATCCTCGAGGAGCTGGTCAAGGCCGACCCGAAGGGCGCGCGCGCCTACTACACGCGCCTCGCCTCGTACGCCCTCTCCATCTACAAGGACGAGGAGGCGCTCAAGTGGGCGGCCGCCGCGGTGGAGCTCTCACCCGAGGACGCCGACGGCCACAAGAAGCTCGGCGAGATGTACCGCTCGCAGCAGGATTTCCCGCGCGCGATCAAGGAGTTCCGGCTCGCGCTGCAGCACAACCCGAAGCTCTGGCTCGTCTACTTCGAGCTCGCCGAGCTGCTCCTGGCCCAGGGCGACGAGGTCGACGCCGACGTCCTCTACCGACGCGTCATGCGCGGCTCGACCGACGACGAGCTCGTCGCCAACGCCATCCGCTTCTCCGCCGCCATCAACCAGAAGCGCGGCACGCTCGAGGTGCTCGAGACCGAGCTGCTCCCGCTCACCCTCGGCAACCCGCAGAAGGTCGTCTACCGGCGCCTCTTGGTCGAGGTGTACGCGAACCTCACCGCGCCGCTCATCGCCAAGGTGAAGATCGGCGGCGAGGGCTCCGACGTCGCGCGGGTCAAGCTGCAGAAGATCGGCCAGCGCGGCGTGCAGCCGCTCATCGACGCCCTCTCCGACAGCGACGCGAACCAGCAGCGCACCGCGATCGAGATCCTCGCCTACGTCGAGAACAAGTCGGCCGGCACCCCGCTGTTCGCGTTCGCCACCCAGACGACCGGCGCCACCGTCGCCGACCCGAGCCTGCGCGCCCGGGCCATGATCGCGTGCGGCGCGCTCCGCGACCCGGCGCTGCTGCCCAAGTACGAGGCCTACCTGTTCCCCAAGTCGGGGCCGATCCCCAAGGACGCCGTCGCGCAGGCCGCCGCGTTCGGCGTGGCGCGCATCGACGACAAGAAGGCGATCCCGCTGGCTCTGCGCCTCGTCGAGGCCATCGAGGCGGTGCCGGCCGAGATGCGCATCTACGGCGTGATCGCGCTCGGCAAGTCCCACGACAAGGCCCACGCGCCCACCCTCGAAGCCTTCCTCAAGAAGGGCGAGGGCGGCATGTACGGCCGCGCGGCGGCGCTGTGGGCGCTCTCCGAGATCGGCGAGGCTTCGTCGCTCCCGAGCATCACCGCGCAGCTCGAGGCGATCGACCCCACCGTGCGCGCCTTCGCGCTGGTCGCCGTCGCGCGCTACGGCGTGCCCGCCGGCAAGGGCAAGAAGCCGATCGCCGAGCCGAACGAGGCCACGATCGGCGTCATCGCCGGCGCCACCCTCGATCCGGCCGAGCGCGTGCGCAAGGGCGCGGGCCTCGCGCTCGCCACGCTCTCCACCCACGAACACCGGCCCATCCTGGAGCCGCTGCCCGTGCCCGAGGGCACCATCAACGCCGAGGCCGCGGTGCTGCCGCTCTTGCCTGCGCGCTTCACCGACCTCGAGCTCGGGCATGCGCTCGTCACGTTCGAGAAGCCCATCACCCAGGCTGTCGTCACCGCGCTGCAGACGAGCAAAGATCGCGGCCTCGTGGCCCTCGACCTCATGCTCGCGCAGTCCGAGGGCGCCTCGTTCGGGGCCTTCACGCTCGCCAAGGGCGACGCCGGCAAGGACGCGCGCGCCGCGGCCGAGCGCATCGCCCTCGCGTCGGAGCCGTTCGTCGCGCGCCTGGTCCACCACCCCGAGATCGGCGTCGAGACCCGCGCGGTGCGCTGGCTCGGGCGGCGCGATGGCAAGGTGGTGCGCGAGGCCCTCGGCGACGCGCTCGAGAGCCCCAACGCCGAGGTGCAGCGCCTCGCGATCGCCGAGCTCGCGCAGCGCGGCGACGCGACCAACGTGGCCGGCCTCACCGCCGTGCTCGCGACCCACAAGGAGTGGTCGGTGCGGGCCGACGCGGCGCGCGCCCTCGGCCTCATCGGCAAGCGCGACGCGACGGCCGCGGTCGAGGCGCCGCTCGCCAAGGCGGCCAAGGCCGACAAGTTCGCCTTCGTGCGCGAAGCGGCGCTGCGAGGCCTCGCGGCTTCGGGGCGTCCCTCGGCCAAGGCCGCCCTGCTCGACGCGCAGACCAATGATCCCGAGCCGCGCGTGCGCGAGATCGCGAAGACCCTGCTCACGCCGGTGAGCCCTTGAGGCGAGGGCTCGCGCTCGGCGCCTTCGCCGTCGCGGCCCTCGGCTGCGCCGACACCGCGCGCTTCTCCAACGAGCCGGGTGAGAGCTGGTGCGGCACCGTCGCCTCCGCGAGCTTCGTGCGGGCCGGCATCCCCGAGGGCACCAAGCTGCGCCTCGTGCTCGACGCCGACCGCCTGCAGACCGCGCCCGGCCAGATCTGGACCAGCGGCTTCACGAGCGGCGAGAAGTTCACCGCCGCACGCCTCGAGGTGATCCCGCAGCTGCTCCACGATCCGCTCTCCACGCTCTCCTTCGGCGAGGGTCGCGTGAAGAACGCGCTGGCGGTCGCCGAGCTCGGCGCCACGCAGGTGTTCGTCGTGCTCTCGCTGCTGCAGTCGGGCGAGGTCGAGGTGCGCATCCTCCGCGGCGCGGGCACCAGCACGTCCACGCCGATCCAGCCCCCGCAGCTGTTCGGGGTCTTCCGCCTCACGCGCGAGAAGGGCGACTGTGGTCTGAACTAGCTTGAACTGGGGGCCTGAACCAGGGTTGCTTGGTTCGCGCTGCGTCACCCGAGCTGGCACTGGCCTTCGAACTGGACACCCTTCTCGATGCTGATCTGCGGGGCTTGCAGGTTGCCGACGACCTGCGCCGGCGCGCGGACCTCGATCGCGCGGTGCGCGCGGATGTTCCCGAACACCGCGCCTCCCTGCACGATGCAGGTGCCCACCTCGATCTCGGCGTGCACTTGCGCGCCCTCGGCCACGACCAGCGTGTCGTCGCTCTTGACCTCGCCCCGGAGCTCACCCTCGATGCGGACCACCCCCTCGAAGACGAGCCGGCCCTCGAAGCGACTCCCGGGGCCGATCAGGGTCGTGATCTCAGTGCTGCTCATGCGATCACCTAGCCTAGTGGAAAGTTCCGACCACGCGGAGTCCCGGGGTCGAGCGGCGTCACGAAGCGCACAAGGGGCTTGGTCTCCCGCTGTCAGCAGGGTAACGAATGCGGCTCCCGGGGGCCCGAGCCCCGATTTCCTGCAGTTCTGCTGCCGGAACGCTTCTTGCTGTGGTGTGCCGTCCGCGTGAGCCCCAGGGAGGGGATCGCGCCCGCAGGAGTCGATGATGCGCAAGGGTTCTCTTCTCGGTCTCGGATTCGTCGGACTCGCCGCTGGTTTCGGCGCGCTCCTGCTCACGCCCGCCGCGCGCGCCCAGGGTGATGGCGCGGCGCCGGCCGCCACCGGCGCGGCCTCGGTCGCGCCGCCGGCTCCGTCGGGCGAGACCCCGCCCGCGCCTGCGAGCACCGAGGACCCGAGCAAGAAGAAGGCGGCCGCCACTGGGGACACCACCCCTGCCCCCGCGGCCACGGGCGGCGTGACCGTGAGCGTGGGCACCGGTGGGACCGGCGACCCGAGCAAGAAGGACGAGGGCGCGAAGGCGGCCCCCGCGAAGGACGAGGCGGCGCCCGCCCCGAACCCGTTCCGCGGCTCGATCCTCATCCTCGACCAGTCGATGACGGCGGTCAGCTTCAGCAAGGGCGCCCAGCTCACCCCGCAGTCGCTCTACGAGTGGTGGATCAGCCCGCGTGTGAACTACAACTTCGAGTCGGTGAAGGGCCTCCGCGTCACGCTCCGTCAGGACGTGTTCAAGGAGTGGACCAACACCCAGGACGACTTCCAGTCCAAGAACGAGTGGCGCTACACCGACACCTGGCTCTCGGCCGGCTACGGCATGCCGCTCAAGATGATCAGCGACAAGACCCGGCTGGGTGTGGGTGTCACCTTCCGGCCCGGCATCTCCAAGTCGTCCCGCGTGGCGGGGCAGTACTTCACCCTCGGTCCGAGCGCGAACATCAGCCACTCGTTCGAGCTCGCCGGCGAGAAGGCCCGGTTCTTCAAGTCGTTGAACGTGTCGGCGTCGGGCCTGTATCAGCACGCCTTCACCAAGTGCAACACGGCGTGCAACCTCGGTGACGACAACCTGCAAGCCCGCATGGGTGCGAATGGGCAGGTGGTCCAGGACAGCCAGGTCCGCTTCGGGACCCTCACGGGCAACACGCTCCTGAGCGCCTTGAACTTCGGCGTCGAGATCATGGATCACCTCGAGTTCGACTTCTCGGCGATCTACATCTCGAGCTTCTCGTACGCGCCGAGCCAGGCCACGCTGGCCGATGGCACTGTCGTGCCCCGCAGCGAGGCGGACACGCGCTTGCGCCAGTCGAGCTGGTACCTCCTGATGCTGAACTACGGCGTCACCAAGGAGCTCGACCTCACGCTCGGCTACTACAACTTCTCCAGCGTGCTCCAGCCGAACGGCAACTACCGCAACCCGTTCTACAGCCCTGACGGTGCGCGCTTCTTCTTCGACATCATCATCCACCTCGACGCCGTCTGGGACGACATCACCGGCGCCGACAAGAAGAAGGGTGGCAAGGGGACGGGCTCGGGCCGCGTCTTCTGAGGCATGAGCGACGGTTCGCGCGACGGCACGATCCAGCCAGGGATCGAGGCGCCGGATTTCGAGCTGCCTTCGAGCTTGCCCGCAGACAACGGCAAGCCGGGGCGGCTCGTGCGCCTGTCCTCGTATCGTGGTGAACGCGCGGTCGTCCTCGCCTTCTACCCGCTCGACTTCTCCCCGGTGTGCTCGGGCGAGAACGCCTGTTTCCAGAAGTCCCTCCGCAAGTACGAGGAGGCGGGCGCCCAGGTGCTCGGCATCAGCGTCGACAGCGAGTGGTGCCACGCGGCGTTCGCCAAGGAGCTGGGCCTCGCCTATCCGCTGCTCGCCGACTTCCACCCCAAGGGCGAGGTCGCCAAGAAGTACGGCCTCTACCTCGAGGAGTGGGGCATCTCCGCCCGCGCCACCGTCGTGGTCGACCGCGCCGGCGTCGTGCGGATGCTCAAGGTCCAGCAGATCCCCGAGCCCCGTGAGAACGAGCGCATCCTCGCGTTCGTCGCTTCGTTGCAGACCACCTGACGCCGGTCGTTCTCGGGAAGGCCCCCGCGCCCGTCGGGCGTTCTGTACTGCATCGCGCGCCGATGCTAATCCGCCCGTCTTCCGTGAACGAGAGCGACACCACCCTCGAGGTCCGCGGGCTCCCGAGCCACATCGGCATCATCATGGACGGCAACGGCCGCTGGGCCCAGCTGCGCGGCCTCGACCGCAGCGTGGGGCACCGCGAAGGGTCCGCCGCCGTTCGCCGCATCGTGCGCGCCACCCGCCGCCTCGGCATCAAGGCCCTCACCGTCTATGCCTTCTCCGAGCAGAACTGGGAGCGCCCGGAGCTCGAGGTGTCGGCGCTCATGCGGCTCCTCGAGGACTACCTCCTCAGCGAGCGCGAGGAGCTGCTCGACACCGGCATCCGCCTGCAGGCCATCGGCAACCTGGGCCGCCTCCCGCGCTTCGTGCGCGCCGTACTCGATCCCCTGCGCAGCGACACCGCGCGCAACGACGAGATGACCCTGACCCTCGCGCTCTCCTACGGCGGTCGCGAGGAGATCGCCACCGCCGCGCAAGACCTCGCGCGCGACGTGCTGTCGGGCCGCATCCGCGCCGACGAGATCACGCCCGACGCGCTGCGGGTCCGCATGCCCTCCCTCGCGGTCGGCGACCCCGACCTCGTCATCCGGACCGGCGGCGAGCAGCGCATCAGCAACTTCTTGCTCTACGGCCTCGCGTACGCCGAGCTCGTCTTCTCCGACAAGCTCTGGCCCGATTTCTCCGCGCACGATCTCTACACCGCGATCGCGGCCTATCAGCGGCGCGAGCGGCGCTACGGCAAGGTCGGCCGCACCGCCACCTTCGCGCCCCCGCCCAACGACGCGCCCAGTTCCTAGAGACGCGTCGTTCCTAGAGGCGCGTCGTTCTCTAGACCTCGAACTCGCCCTTCTCGAGCAGATCGCGGATCCGCCAGAGGAACGCGTTGGCCGCGACGCCGTCGACCACGCGGTGGTCGTAGCTGAGGGCCATGTACATCACGGGGTGGACGACGATCGCGTCGACCCCACCGGCCTCGACCACCACCGGCCGCTTCTTGAGCTCGCCGATGCGGAGGATGCCGACGTTGGGCTGCGAGATGATCGCGCCGCCGAACAGGTTGCCCTTCAGCCCGGGGTTGCTCACCGAGAAGCTCGCGCCGGCGAGGTCGTCGGGGGTGAGCTTGCCGTCCCGCGCCTTGGCCGCGGCGTCGTCGATCGCGAGCGCCATGCCGCGCACGTTGAGGCCATCGGCGCGCTTGATCACGGGGACGACCAGGCCATCCTTGGTGTCCACGGCGATGCCGATGTTGATGTCGCGCAGCAGCACGTAGGCGTCGTCGAGCACCCGCGCGTTGAGCGACGGGTTCTCCTTGAGCGCCAGCGTGGTCGCGTGGGCGATGAACGCGAGGTAGGTGAGGCCGACGCCCTCCTTCTTGTAGCGATCCTTGTGGGCGTCGCGCAGCTTGGAGGTCGCGTGCATGTCCACCTCGGCGACCGTCACCACCTGCGGGGCGACGTTCTTCGAGTAGACCATGTGCGCGGCGGTGATCCGGCGACGGCGCGAGAACGGGACGACCTTGTCACCCGGCTTCTCCACGTACGGCGGCACCTTGAAGGCGCCGTAGCCGACGCCCGGGATCGGCGGCACGTAGACCTGACGACCATCGGCCATCGCGGCCTGCAGCAGCGAGGTGAGCTCGCCCGCGTTGCCGCTGCGCGCCGACACCGTCGGGGGCGTCGGGGTCGCGCCGAGCGGGGCCACGCGCGGCGGCGCCGGGGTCGCGCCGACCGGCTGCACGCGCGGCGGCATCGGGGTGCCCGTCATGGGCAGGCCCACCGGGAGGGCCTGGGCCGCGCGCACGACGTCTTCCTTGGTGACGCGCCCGTGCTCACCGGTGCCCGTGATCTGCGTCGGGTCGACGCCCATCTCGCGCGCGCTGCTCCGCGCCGCCGGACCCGCCAGCGCTCCGCCGAAGGCCGACTGGCCCGGCGGAGGACTCGGGCTGGCCACGGATGCCGGAGCAGCCGCGGCTGTGGGCGCCGCGACCTTGCCGTCGCCGGGCTCTACGAGGCAGAGCAGGGACTTCACCGGTACGGTCGCGCCTGCCTGCACGACGATCTTCACGATGGTGCCCGCCGTGGGCGAGGGCACCTCGGTGTCTGCCTTGTCGGTGGCCACCTCGAGCAGCGCCTGCTCGCGGGCGACGACGTCGCCCTCCTTGACCAGCCACTTGGTAATCGTGCCTTCGGAGACGCTCTCGCCCAGCTGCGGGAGGGTGACTTCGACCGTCATTCTGGGCGCGACGAATACACCTTTCCCTCACGGATCGCCACGCTGCGCGTCCGCTCACTGTGATAGCTTGCTGCTCCGTGGGGCGGTTCGGGCGACCAACGGCGAGGGGATTCGTCGCGCGCGCTGCGGGGATCGGCCTCGTGGCGTGGGCCTCGAGCGCGCACGCGGCCCCCCAGGATCTGTTCGGCTTCGGCGCGCGAAGCGCGGCCATGGGGGCCACCTCGGCCGCCGCCGCCGAGGGCTACGAGGCCGTCTTCGGCAACCCGGCGCTCCTCGCGGACACCCGCGAGAAGTCGCTCACGCTCGGGCTGAACTTCGCCCGCCACTTCCTCCACGCCGACACCGCGGATCGCGCGCGCTCGCTGCCGACCGATCCGATGAAGACCATCACCATCGGCGCGGCGCTGCCCATCCCGCTCGGTGGCGTGCTGCGCGACCGGATCACCTTCGGCGTCGGCTTCCTCGATCCGGTCAAGTACCTGGTCCGCGCCAAGATCCTGTACCCCGAGACCCACCAGTTCCCCATCATCGCGCCGCGCGTGCAGTCGCTCGCCATCATCCTCGGCCTCGGGGCGCGCATCGGCGATCGCCTGTACGTCGGCGGCGGCTTCGAGGCCCTCGCCGCGCTCGTCGGCACCATCGACATCCGCCTCGACGCGACGGGCCGCGTGGGCTCGCGCACCGACGACCAGGTGGTCGCCGCCTACGCCCCCATCTTCGCCGCCGCCTTCGATCTGAGCCCCAAGCTGCGGCTCGGCGCCACGTTCCGCGGCGAGCTCATCGGGCGCTTCGCGGTGCTCATCCGCGCGCAGGATCTGGGCATCCCGCTGCCCGACTTCAACGTCGCCGGCATGGCCCAGTACATCCCGCGCCAGCTGCAGCTCGAGGTGCGGTGGCTCGAGCGGCGCACCACGATCGCGCTCGGCGTGCTCGCCCGCCAGTGGAGCCGCTACCCCGGCCCCAACGAGCCCACCGTGTCGCTCAACCAGGAGTACGGCACGGGCTCGCCGCCGTTCTCCGCGCACGACACCCTGTCGCCCCGCATCGGCGTCGAGCACGTGCTCCCGCTCGGCGGCAAGGCGAGCCTGCGCCTGCGCGGTGGCTACATCTTCGAGCCGTCGCCGCTCGACGAGCAGACCGGCAAGGACAACCTCCTCGACGCGACGAGGCACGTGGTCACCGCCGGCGTCGGCGTGCTCGGCGGCCAGAGCCTGCCGTTCTCGGTCGACGTCTACGCGCAGGCCCACCTGCTCGCGACCCGCGTGCACCACAAGGACTCCGAGAGCGGGCCCGACGTCACGAGCTCGGGCTCCATGTTCGCGGTCGGCATCGCCACCGGGGTGCGGTTCTGATGCGCGCGCTCGCCACGCTCGCCGGGGTCGCCACGGCGGTCTCCACGCTGGCGATCTCGACCGCCGCGCTCGCCGGGCCCGCCGAGACCTACGGCTTCTTGTCCCGCTCCACCGCGATGGGCGGCGCCGTCAGCGCCGACGCCACCGACGTGAGCGCCAACTTCTACAACCCCGCGGGCCTCGCCTCGGCGCCCGGGGTCCGCATCGACATCGGCTACATGCGCGCCAACGCCTCGCTGCGCATGAACGGCAAGGACAACGCCGTCGACGCCGTGCACGGCCTCGTGTTCGGCCTGGTCGCGCCCGGCAAGCTGCTCGGGATGCCGTTCGCGTTCGGCGTCGCGCTCCACCTGCCCGACGACCGCGTGTTCCGCGTGCGCGCCCTCGACCAGCAGCAGCCGCGCTGGGAGATCTACGACAACCGCCCCCAGCGCCTGTTCTTCGGCGCGCACCTCGCGATCCAGCCGGTGAAGTGGCTCGAGATCGGCGGCGGCCTCGTGTTCCTCGCCGCCACGCGCGCGCGGCTCGACATCACCGGCGACCTCAGCCTGAGCGACGCGGCCACGAGCCGGCTCCGCCACGAGGTCGACGCCGACCTCACCTCCATTCGCTACCCGCAGCTCGGCCTGCGCCTCAAACCCACCGATCGCCTGCGCCTCTCGGCCGTGTATCGCGGCGAGTTCCAGCTCACCCTCGACATCGAGGCGCGCCTCGCGGTGCAGGCCAAGCTGCGCGACAGCAGCTGCGCCACCACCCTGTGCGTCCCCTTCTTCACCTACCTCACCACCTCCTCGGTGAATGCGTTCCTGCCGCGACAGGTCGTGCTCGGCGGCAGCTACGATCTCACGCCCGACGTCACCCTCGACGCCGACGTCACCTGGATCCAGTGGTCGTCGTACAAGTCGCCCATGAGCGCGGTCACGGCGCAGACCAAGTTCGACCCGCCGCCCGGCTTCCCCGCGAGCCTCACGCCCGAGAAGCCCGCGCCCACGGTGGTGCTCCCGCCCAACTTCCAGAACCGCGTGGTGCCGCGGATCGGGGTCGAGGCGCGCCTCCCGCTCTCGCCCAAGGGCCACTCGCTCGCCCTCCGCGGCGGCTATTTCTACGAGCGCTCGCCGGTGCCTCCGCAGTCGGGGGGCACCAACTTCGTCGACGCCGATCGCCACGCCTTCTCGGTCGGCACCGGGCTCAAGCTGCACGCGCCGTTCACCGAGATGCCCGGCGACATCCACTTCGATCTGCACGCGCAGTGGTCGTACCTGCCCGAGCGCGTGTTCACCAAGGACTCCCCCGCCGATCCGATCGGCGACTACCGCGCGAGCGGCCAGATCTGGTCGTTCGGCACCACCCTGGGGCTGGCTTTCTGATGGCGGGCGTTCTGACCGTGCCCTCGCGGATCGCCCTGCTCGGCTGCGCGCTCCTCTGCGCGTGCGCCACGCTGGCCGACGCGGGTCGCGGCGACGTCGATCTGCCGAACGTCTTCTCGGGGCCGTTCCGTACGCTCAAGCGCGCGCGTCGCTGCTACGACGATCCGACCACGGGCCAGCAGTTCTGCGTCGGCGTCGACGAGCTGCCCGAGGGCACCCAGAACGGCATCGCCAAGTACCCGGGCCTCCCGCCCTCCCGCTCCCCGAGCGCGCTCGTGCGCGGGCCGCTGCACGTGATCCTGTTCGTGGGGCGCGGCAAGGAGGGCTCCGCCACCGACCGCATCGCGCGGCTCGAGTCGAAGGACGCGCGCAAGTTCGACGACGTGGTCGACGTGCTGCCCCTCGATCGCCCCGACGAGGGCGCGAGCATCGGCGATCCCTGGGCCCTCGACGTCGACGGCAAGGTCACCCTCTACTACTCGTCGCCCACCGGCGGCATCTTCCGCGCGCGCGCCCGCGATGGCCTCGTGGGCTCCTCGTTCGACAAGGACGGGCCGATCGCCCTCGAGGGCGCCGCGAGCCCGCTGGAGACCGAGCCCGCGCGGGCGCCGTCGGTCATGCTGTTCGGCGGTCGCTACCGCCTGTTCTACGCGTCCGGCGCCCACCTGTTCGAGGCCGAGAGCACCGATGGCCTGCGCTTCCGCCGACTCGGCGTCGCCCTCGCGCCAAGCGCGTCCGTCGATCCCGCCACCCTCCCGGAGGGCGTGCGGCCCCCGTTCGACGACGCGAGCGTCGACGACCCGTGCGTCGATCGCATCCTCACCCCCGCCGGGCGCGTGCTCGTCCGCCTGCTCTACACGGGCCGCGACAAGAGCGGCGGGTCATCGATTGGGTACGCCGGTCGCTTCGGCGACGAGGGCGCGTTCGAGAAGCGCGCGGGCTTCGTCTACGGCGGCAAGCTCCCGGGCGGCCTCACCAAGAACTCCCACGCCAACGCGCCCGCCGTCGCGCGCTTCGACGACTTCGCGCTCCTCTACGCCAACCAGGACACCGGCGAGAGCATCCAGCGCCTCGGGGTCGCCATCTCCCCCCAGACGATCTCGCTGCCTTATCCTGAATCTCCCTGACGACCCTTCAGCCTGACACTTCGTCGATCCACACGGCCGAAATGGGCTGTATTGTCCCCGAGCAATGAAGCCTTTGGTCAAGAAGGTCCTGCTGGGACTGGGTGGGGTGGTGGCGATCGTGGTGGTGGGTGGCTGTGCCTTCTACGCGGTCCAGGCGTCGGCCTTCGAGGGGTCGATGGACAAGGTCTACGACGTGCCCCTCCCCAAGGTGGAGCGCTCCACCGATCCCGTCGTGCTCGCGCGCGGCAAGCACGTGGTCGAGGCGCTGGGCGGATGCAGCTCTGCGGACTGCCACGGCAAGGACCTCGCGGGAGGACGCCCGCTGGTCATGGGCCCGGTTGGCACCTTCACGGGCCCGAACATCACGCCGGGCGGCATGCTCACGGCGTACTCCGACGCCGAGCTCGTGCGGTTGATGCGCCACGGTCTCAAGAAGGACGGCCGCTCGCTCGCGTTCATGCCGGTCCAGGACTTCAGCTGGCTCGACGACGGCGACCTCGCTGCCGCCGTCTCGTACCTGCGAACGGTGCCGAGCGTCTCCAAGGCCAACGGTCTCGTGAAGGCCGGACCGATCGGGAAGATCCTCGACCGGAAGGACAAGTTCATCATCGACGTCGCCCGACGCATCGACCACCAGAAGGCCGACCTCGCGCCGAAGCCGACGCCGACGCCGGAGTACGGCAAGTACCTCTCCCGCCTCTGCACCGGCTGTCACGGCGAGGGGCTCTCGGGCGGCCCGATCCCCGGCGCGCCCAAGTCGATGCCGATCCCGCTCAACCTCACGCCCGACGCGACCGGCCTCGCCGGCTGGAAGTACGAGGACTTCGACAAGCTGCTCACGCTGGGTGTGCGGAAGAACGGCGCGACGTTGAACCCGTTCATGCCGGTCACGAGCTTCGCGCAGATGGACGAGACCGAGAAGCGCGCGCTCTTCGCCTACCTGATGGCCCAGCCTCCCCGCCCCTTCGGCGGCCGCTAGAGGCGCGGAGCGCCGTGCAGCCCGAAGGGACACCGCGCAGGGGGCGAAGCGCCCGGAGCGGTGGCGCGTAGGGCAAACCAGAACCCGTGCAGCCCGAAGGGACACCGCGCAGGGGGCGAAGCGCCCGGAGCGGTG
>Ga0154020_10003241_pt1 | contig 19655 bp, 14 predicted proteins | sample Klosneuvirus_201_FD_109709 | JGI IMG/M metagenome (GOLD analysis project Ga0154020, IMG submission 109709) | Active sludge microbial communities from wastewater, Klosterneuburg, Austria - Klosneuvirus_20160825_MG | ecosystem: Engineered > WWTP > Aerobic digester > Activated sludge | place... | reverse complement strand
CTGCGGCTCGATCCCCGAGACCTTGATCGAGGCCGAGCTCTTCGGTCACGAGGCGGGCGCCTTCACCGGCGCCGGTGAGTCGCGCCCCGGCGCCTTCGAGGCCGCCAACGGCGGGACCATCTTCCTCGACGAGATCGGCGAGCTCCCGCTGGCGATGCAGACGCGCCTGCTCCGCGCCTTGGACCGAAAGCAGGTCCGCCGCCTGGGAGGCACGGCGTTCTATGAGGTCGACGTCCGCGTCATCGCGGCCACCAACCGAGACCTCGATCATGAGGTCGAAGAGGGGCGCTTCCGCCTGGACCTCTTTCACCGCATCGCCGTCGCGCTGATCCGCGTCCCGCCGCTGCGCGAGCGGCCGGAAGACATCGAGTTCTTGGCTCGTAAGTTCCTCGAGCGGCTGGGCAAGCCGTCCGAGATCCTGACCCGGGAGACCGTAGCCCGGATGAATCAATACGGCTGGCCGGGCAACGTCCGGGAGCTCCGTAACTACATCGAAAGGCTGGCAGTCATGGGCGAAGCAGCAGAAGGCTTGGATGGACACAACTCTGACGTCGAACTCACCCCGGTGGATCTCGCGAGGTTGAGCTACCGAGAGGCGCGGGCCAAAGTTCTGGAGAACTTCACGAAGAACTATCTGGCCGAGGTCCTCAAGAACTGCGGCGGCAATGTTTCCAAGGCAGCTCGGACCGCGGGCATCGCGCGGAGATACTTCTACCGGCTCCGCCAGGGAGTCATGGACGCGGACTAAGGGCCGCACCTGCGGCTGAAAGACTGCGCTGCGCCGGGCGCGCGATTTTGCGATACTGCAGCTGCCCGTGGCCAAGATCAGCGTCATCAGCACGACCGGCCGAACGCAGGGCGTCTTCACCTCGGATGCTCCGATCGTCAGCCCCGACCTCAAGCTCGAGAAGCGCATCGGTGAGGGACATAGCGCCGAGGTCTTCTTGGCGTCGACGCCGAACGCGCGGGAGTTGGTCTTCAAGGTCGTCCGCGCCGATGAGACCCCCGAGACCAAGAAGAAGCTCGCCGCGGAGTTGGTCCGGGAGCGCCGAAGCTCGATCGAGTTTCACCAGATCGATCCAGCCTTCGTCGAGCTCTTCGACGTGGGTAACCTCACCATGGGCAAGAAGCAAATGCCCGCGGTCGTCATGGAGATGGTCAACGGCAAGCCGCTCGCGGACTGGCGGAGCGGCGGTCCGCGGCGCGAACCGGCGGTCGCGCTGGCGCTGCTGTCCCGGCTCACTGAGGTCCTCTCGGCGCTCGAACAGGCGGGATATCGCCACAACGATCTGCACACCGAGAACATCTTCGCGAAGAACGACGATCCGGCGACGCTGCGCATCATCGATCTGGGGCGAGCCTCCAAGCTCAGCGACCCGACCAAGCGCTCTCGGATCACCTTCGCCGCCCCTGAGCGCCGAGCCGGAGGAGGGACGACCGGCATCGGCAGCGATATCTACACGGTGGGGATCGTGTTGTTCACGCTCCTGGCCGGCAAAGCACCCCCGCTCGATCCACGCAGCGCGAGCGCGGCGACCCATCCGGTGCTCATCCAGAAGCTCGTAACGGGGCTCAAGCTGGCGCCGGAGGCCGCGACGCGCCTGGAGACGGTGCTCAAGACCGCGCTGGGCGCGAGACCCGAAGACCGGTTCTCGAGCTTCGCGGCGTTCAAGAAGAGTATCGACGCGGTGCTCTAACGAACTATCGGCCAACACTCGGACAGGGCCTGAGCCACGCGGTCGTTCCGGGCGCGTTCTGCTGGTTGCGCCAACGCTGCCGACAACACCGTCGCTTCGAGGCCAACACCGTCGCTTCGAGGCCAACGTCTTCACGTGCGCAACAATCCTACCCTGAGACCGATAACCCCCAACTCAAGGAGCCTTTGAATATGACTACGCTCTCCGTCCGTAAAGAGATCCGCCGCCAGATGCCCGCGCACGGCTGCGAGACGCCCGTGATGACCGAGTCGAAGATGAACAAGGTCGGCCGCGAGGCAGAGAAGGGTGGCGTCACGCCGGGTGAAGCCCAAGCCATCAACGACATCTTGGTCAACGGTCACGAGCAGCAGATCGGGCAGGCCTTTATGACCGAAGCCTGCCCTGAGCATCCCGCCAGCTATCTGGCCTACGACCAGGGCGCCAAGAAGGCAGCCAACGCGCTGTTCGTGCGCAACGACCTCCCCTACGGCGAGAACCTCGAGGTGATGAAGACCCGCGTCGAGTCGACGATCGCGGACCTCAAAGGCTACGGCCCGGCGATGAAGACCGCGCCCAAGACCAAGGGCATGCACGAAATCAACCTCTCCAAGCCCCACGCGCTCGACGCGCCCAAGGTCCATGCCTTCGTGAACCCGCGCGCCGGGACCTTCGTGATCCGCGTAGACCCCGGCATGGTCGGACCGCCCGGCGCCAAACCCAGCTTCTACGGGCCGAACCTCCTGGCCGCCGATCCGGCGATGGTGAAAGCAGTCCAGGAGAAGTACGACGCGCTCCAGCACGGCATCGGAAGCGTGAAGCTGACCCCCGGAAACAAGGCCAAAGACCTGCCCCCACTGGTCAAGAAGTACGTCGAGCAGAAGTATCAGGACGCGGAAGGCTACGGCTACGGCGCCCCCGTGGTCGGCAAGTTCAAGCTGGCCGACGGCCAGAGCGTCTACGTCGTATCGGGCATCATCAGCGACACGGTCGATACGGTGGCCTTCTTCACCGCCCGCGGTCAGCCGATCGTGATGGCGGAGGACGGACAGGGAGGCTTCGGATACTCGAGCGTGTGGCCGGATCCGCGGACGGTGTACTGAGCGGGGGGGCCTCCGAGCGATCAGTCGCCCTCGGGTTCGACCTTAGGCGGCAACGGAACTCGTCTCTGATTCACCCACGCCCCCGGAGCTCGAACGCTTCCGCACAGTAGGCAGCGCGCGGCAGTCGGCGTGCGCAGCACCTTGCCACATTGCTCGCATGGCGGCCCGACCAGCTCTACCGCGTGATGGATCGCGGCATTGATGTTGGATTCATGAAAGCCCGTCGCTTGCTCATAGTAAGCCAGCGCTAACGCAACTCGGCTTCTGGTATTGGGCTTCGCAGATGGGGTGGCGGCTCGCAACAGCGAGAGGAACTGCTCGAACTCACCCGGCTCGAGCATTGGGATATCCTGCTGACATCGCCAGCACCAGAGGATCTTCAATTACCCACCTGCAGCCCCTGCCATGCGGCATGGACGAGTGTCCGCGCGACAGCTGAGGTTCATCGACGCGCGGGGGGAGATCTATGGGTCGCGACCGCTACTCCCACCGGATGCGGCCGAACTCCTCCAGTAGCCTCTCCCCGCGCCGGGGGTTGGTCGCCGCGACGTGGGCGATGCGGCCGCGGAGGTGCTCCTGGAAACGCGCGATGCCCTCCCGATTCTGAGACTCCGGCCCGTGCAGCGCGGCGTTGTGGAGGAGCGCCTTGAGCCGCTCGTACTCAGGGCGCGCGACATTGAGGCGCTCATTGACGACCAGCCCAGTCACCGACTGGCGACGACCGCCGCGCATGATCCGGGTCTTCTGGGCGTGGACCCGGAAGCCCTCTTCGCTGGCGATCGCGGTCACCAGCTGGGCGAAGGTCTGCGTGCGCGGAACAAAGGCGGCGTCTCCGGAGAAGGTGAGATCATCGGCGTAGCGGCCGTAGTGAGCGCCGAAAGACTTCGCCAGCCCGCTCAGGCGGCGATCTAGGGCGTGGGCGCAGAGGTTCGCGATCATCGGTGAGCTCGGCGCGCCGGCAGGGAGGTGGCGGCTGCTGAGCAGGCCTTGTTTCCAGGTGTCCAGCGCATCCTCGAGGCGCAATACTGAGCGCGGCACCGCATTCGTGCACAAGGCCGCCAGCAGCTGGGCGACCCGCTCCGGATAGCCGAGGGTATGAAAGAGCGCGGTGACTCGGGCCCCCGAGATCGACGGGAAGAACTCTCTCAAATCCAAGCGAACCACCACCGCGCGCCCCACGTGGGGTGCGGCGTGGCTCTGGATCGAGCGGCCGCGGACGAAGCCGGTCGCGGCAGGGTGCACCGGGACGAGCTTGAGGATCTGGGCCACGATCGCCCTTTGAACGAGCTTCAATCGGAGCTTCGGTGCCTCGATGAGGCGAGCGCCACCACCCTTCTTCCGCCGCCAAACATAGTGATAGTTGCGCAGCGGACCCTCGGGACGAAGACGCTCGCGACGCCCCAGTCCGGCCAAGTGGAAGAGCTCGGAGTCGTACAGCCCGAGCAGCCTCAGGAGGTCGGCCTCGGTGTCGAGCGGCGGCACCGGCCAGCGCGCGGCCTGCATCTTCTGGGGGACGACCGCGATCGCGCGTACCTCCAAGCGTACGCCCGCTCTCAAGGCGTCGGCGTCGGACTCGTTGAGCGAAGCGATCGTGCCCTCAGGCGGGTTCACCCCGCCGATAACGGGCCCAGAGTCCTCGACAACGGTGGCCTCATCGCCCGCCTCGACCGCCGTGAACGCCGCCACCGCGGTGAACGCCGGGTGGCGCATGATCCCCTCCACCAAACGGCGCAGCGGCGGAGGGCTCGGCCAGCGAGACAGTGCCGCCTCGGCCAACGGGTACAGAAAGCTCCACGGGTGCCCAAGCGCCTGCGAGGCGCGATCGATCATCCGGTGCTGCTCGGGCCACGCCGAGAGGAAAGCCCGGGCGATCGCTTTGGCTACCCATCGACGACCTTGCACCACCCACCTCGCAATGCGGAGACGCCCCCAACCTATCTCGTCCCGCGCAGAGCAGTTCTGCTTGTCGCGCAGGGGAGCTCGCGCTCCGCGAAGTCTTCGTTCCGTGCATCCCCCGAGGTAACCTCGGAGAGACGAGAGCAAGCCCTCGTCCACTTGGGGGCGCTCCGCGGTCCACAGCTAGAGCGCCTCGGTTCGGCTGTCAAAGGCCCCAGCCCAGCGCCCCGCCCCAGGTGCCCCAGCCCAGCGCCCCCATCCCCGCGTTTCACGAACCTTTTACAAAGCGTAGACCACTCTCCCAGCCGCGGCCGGCATCCTCAGCTCATGTCCAAGCTCATCGCCCCCACCGCGCTCTCCTTGGTCGTCGCGATGACCGCCAGCGCCGCACCGCCCCCGCAGATCCCCAACGCCAAGATCGACTACCCCGCGTACCTCAAGGTGGCGGCGGAGGTCGAGGCGACCCGGCGAGAGCGCCGGTTGACCGAAGAGCAGTTCATCGCGCTGGCTGCACAGCCGGGGACGGTGGTGCTCGACGCGCGCAGCGCCGACAAGTTCCGCCTCCTCCACATCAAGGGGGCGGTGAGCCTGCCCTTCACCGACTTCACGACCGAGACGCTCGCCCAGGTGGTCCCGAGCAAGGACACGCGGATCTTGATTTACTGCAACAACAACTTCCGCAACAACGAGGTGGCCTTCGCTACCAAGGCCGCGCCCGCCGCGCTCAACATCTCCACCTATGTGAACCTGGTGATCTACGGCTACCGCAACATCTACGAGCTCGGGCCGCTGCTCGACGTGAAGAGCACCAAGCTGAGCCTAGAAGCGGCCGCGGACTGACTCAGAGCGGATGCCAGTAGCTCGTATATTGGCCATAGCCATAGACCGAGACCTGGAAGGGCCGTGAGCCGAGGAGGTGGTGGTTGCCATCCCCGCCCGGCCCAGGCCCTAGGCCGAGCACGCGGGCGAGCGCGTAGCCGGTCCCGCCGATGGGTACGAAGCCGCCCAGCGGCGCCTCGTCCAGCCAGACCTCGGCGTCGATCGGCGCGACCACATCGACATAGTTGGAGTCGTAGTCGAGCGGCGCATAGAAGCGATACTCAGACTGAAACTGTGCCTCGGGGAGCGGGACCAACATCGCCGGGTCCCCCGTTCCCCCGCCCACGTCCTGGCTCTGCATGTATTGGGCGACCAAGATCTTCTTCGTCCCGTGCACCCGATACACCGTGGCCTGAGGAGCGAGCTCCACGAAATCGCCGGCGGCCCGGATATGGGTCAGCGCGCCCGGCTGCGGGGGATCGTAGCTCAGCTCCACGTCCGGCTCGGCCGCGATGATGCGCACGACCTGAGCCTTGCCGTTCGGCAGCGTCAGGATCGCCGGGGAGACTACGAAGTAGTCGGTCGATAGTTGATCCACGGGCAGGAGAGACTCCTCGAGGCGGTCGGCCGCGTCGATGTTGGCGGGGATCTTGGCGCCCGTGTGCCCGGCGATGACCTGGATCGGCTGGGTGGATTCGATGATCGCCCCGGTGAGATCCCCCGCGCTGGCGCCGAGCTGCAGATACTCCCCGGCGCGGAGGGAGATCGTCGGAGGCAGGCCGTCGACGAAGCGCGGCGGGCCCATCCCCACGGTCGTGTCGGCCTTGGCCGTGATGGTCACCGTCGTCTGGTCGTACAGCGCCACCAGGCCGAGCAACCCTGGCGCGTGCTCCTCGAAGTTCGGCCAGGAGGCCACCACGTAGCGGATCCCCCAGGTATGGCTCGGCCGGAGGAGCGAGGAGTCACAGGAGTACGTATGAGTACCGCCCACCACGGCGTGCAGCGGGTTGAACTCGACCACCGAGATCGGTTGGCTGGAGCGTACGTGAAAAGGGATCGTCGGCGCGCGGTCGCCCAGCGTTTGCACCGAGACCCCGTTGGGCGGCAGGGAGACGCGCAGCGGCTGGGTGAGCTCGCCTCCCTCGATCGAGATCGAGGCGGTCTTGGTCCCGACGTTGGTCAGGGTCACCGCGTACATATTCCCGCCGAAGTATCCGAATAAGTTCGCGCCCAAAATTACAGGCCAGAAATCGCAGCCGATGGCCGAATTGTCCTCGAGCAACTCCGTGCCGTCGGAGGAGCAGCGCTGGGCCACCGCTCCACGGCAGAGGCGCTCATCGGGCACGCAGATGACCGTGCAGCTCCCCTGGGCCACGTAGACTCCGCCAATACACTCTTGGCGTTCGCCACCGACGCAGCGGCGCTCGTGCGTCTCGCAGGACCCGGCGTCGACGCCCAGATCAGGCACCCCGGGATCGGCGGCGTCCGGATAGAAGCCCGCGTCGGAAGGAGGAGGAGCGGCCGCGTCCTCCGCGAAGCCCAGATCCGGCGCGAGGGCGACGCCTACGTCAGGCGTTCCCCGAACGGTGTCGATGCGATCGAGCTCCGCACAGCCCGCTCCCCACAGCACGAGCAGGAGGATCCTGGGCTGAACCGTCATTGAACGCAGATCACGCTGGGGGGCTCCGCCGGTTTCCATCGATCTACGCCGGAGACCTTGCAAGACAGGGCCCCATCCAGGTGGGGCAGGCTCAATCGACGTCTCCGGGGCTCGAGGCCGCGAACGCGGCGCCTAGGCCGCAGGCAGCCTCCGCCGACTCAGTCCTCCGCGTCGACCTCGAGCTCAATGCCGTCCCGGGCCAGCTCCGCCGAAGTCGCCACCCCCGCTTGGCTCCCGGGCGGATGGCGATACCACCCCGGGTCCTCATAGGACTTCAGACCTTCGCGGACCTTGAGCAGGGTGAACATACCGCCCATGTCGATGTAGCCGAAGGGCCCCTCCATCCCCAGCATCGGTACGCTGTTCTCGGGGTGGGCCATGTGGCGGAGGTGGCGTCCGTGCTCTCCCATCCCGGTCGAGCCCATCACCATCACCCGCTGTCCGGCCTCGGTCAGGGCCCGCTTGATCCGTCCGGCGTCCGTGCCGAGGAGGGACTGCGCGTGGCCCATCTGGTTCATCCCGTGGTGGCTCATATGGCAGTGCATCGGCCAATCACCCGGGATCTCGGGCACGAACTCGACGTCGCGGGTGGTGCCCACCGGGACCAGCACCGTGGTCTCGGGCCATTGCCCCGCCTCGGGGATGGCGCCTCCGTCGGTGGCCACGACCTTGAGCCGCAAGCCATGGAAGTGGATCGGGTGATGGTCCATCGCGGATAAGTTGCCAAAGCGGATCCGCACCCGCTGCCCTTTGTTTACCACCAGCGGCGCCGTGCCCGGGAAGGACTTGGAGTTGAAGGTGAGCATGTTGAAATCGCTCATCCGGGCCGGATCGGGACGGCGCGTGCCAGGCTCGACGAACCAGGTGGAGAGCATCAGCGCAAAGTCGCGGTCGATCCGGGGCGGCGCCTTGGGGTGCACGACGATCATACCCATCATGCCCAGGGCCATCTGGGTCATGTCGTCATAGTGCGGGTGGTACATATAAGTACCAGGATGCGTGAAGGTGAACTCATACTTATGCGTCTCGCCCGGCCGGATCGGGGCCTGCGTCAAGCCGCTGACGCCGTCCATGCCATTGGGGAGCATGATCCCATGCCAGTGCACGCTGGTCGGCGCCGGTAAGTTGCAGGTCACGTAGATCCGGACGCGATCGCCCTCCACCACCTCGATCAGCGGCCCCGGCGTCGAACCGTTGTAGCCCCAACACTCCAGGTCCATGCCGGGGACCATCTGGTGCTGCACGGGCTCGGCGATCAGGTGAAAGACCTTCACGCCCCCGACCCGCTTGAACGGGAGTTTGCTCCCGTTGGGGACCTCGACCGAGGCGCGGCCCGGCCCAGCGCCCGTCTCGAGCGGGGCCGAGCTCCCCAGCGCCGGGGCGGCCTGCTCGAGCAGCGCGCCGCCCGCCGCGACCGCAGCCGCGCTGGCCTTCATGAATGTTCGGCGATCGACCATCGTGTGACTCCTGCGCGCTCAGTGCGCGGACCCGGTGGCGGCCTCAGTGGCTGGCCTGCTGAGGGCGGGCTGGGCGCCGGGCATCGGACTGCCGCCAGCCAAGAGGTGCCCCAGCGCGATGCTGGCCTCCCCATAAGCCTCGACCGCGTCGACCCAGGCCAGCTGGGTCTCAAGCTCCTTTTGCCGGGCGTCCAGCAGCTGAAACGGAGACGCGTTCATGGCGTTGAGTTGTTCGATCGTCCCCTCCACGATCCGTCGCCGGAGCGGGACGAGCACGTCGGCCAGCTTCGTGACCTTCACGCGAGCGCTGGAGATCTCGGCGCGAACGCGGGCGGCCTCGGCCTTGACCTCGAGCACGGCCCGCTCCTCTCCGGCGCGATACTTGTCAGACTCTGCCTGAGCCCGGGCCAGCTCGGCGCGGCCCTGATCGAAGATCGGGAGCGCGAGGGCCACCACCGGCCCCACTGCGGTCTCCCCGTGCTCACGTTGCACGGTCAGCCCCGCGCCGATCTCGGGCAGCACGCCCTGCCAGGCCAGCACCTCCGCCCGCCCGGTGGCCGCTGCCCGCCGCGCCCGCGCGCTCCGGAGCAAGGTGCTCTGCTCGAGCGCCGTCTCTTCCAGCTGGCTGAGCCGCTCCTCCGGGGGCAAGGGGTCGAGCACCGCCGAGACCGTCCACGGCTCGTCGATCGAGACCCCCAGCAAAGACGCGAGACTCGCCCGCTTGGCCCACACGCGCGCCGCGGCCTCCAGGCGCAGGAGCGCCAACGTCTCGGACATCGCTTGCTCGCTGTCGCGGCGGAGCGCGTTGATGTTGCCTACGCGGTGCAGCTCGTCGGCGATCTCTGCGCGCGCCCGGCCCCCGGCGTCGGCGGCCTCGATGAGTCCAAAGCGCGCCAGCTCGGCGCGATAGGCCAGGTGGGCGCGCCGCACCTGCCGCGCGAGATCCAGCAAGCGACCGACGGCGGCCTCTTTGGCCCCCAGCACCTCCTCCACGGCCGCGTCGTGGCGGGCCGCGCCATAGATGATCCCGCTCAGGCTCTGCACCAGGCTGGCCTCCACCGCGGTATCGTCCGAGGAAAAGAGCAGCTCTCCGTGGACCATGGGATTGGCGAGGCGAGCGGTCTTGAGCGCATCCGCGCGCTCCATGCCGAGCTCGGCCAGGGCCTCTCGAGCCACCGGGCTGTGCTCCAGGGCAAAGGACACCGCCTGAGCCGCGTCGAGCGGGGAACGCAGACCCGCGCTGAGGCTACTGGTTGAGACCCCGGGCGCTGGAAGGCCCAGGCGCAGGGCGGCCCCCCCGCGTGCCTCCTCTGGCAACGGCGCCGACCGGCAGCCGAAGACGGCCGTGCAAAAGACACACGAGGTCAACCAAAGCCTCGAGATCCTGTCGCTCACGCGCCCATCTGCGTCATGAAACGCTCGGTGGGTCGAGCGTTTTCGCACAGTGACTGGCCCAGGGACGAGCGTCCCATGTATAGGCGCCCAGCCCCATGAGAGGTTCGAATCCTGCACGGAGCGTGAGTCCGATGGACCTGCGCGCTCCCTTCTTCCTCATCCTCCTCGGGGCTTGTGGAGACCTCCCTCCGGAGCCGCGGACGCTGCGCGGCAGCTACATCCCGGTCGACGTAGCCACCGCAGGTCTCGGCACGCGCACCTCCAGCAGCCCGGCGATCATCTTCTTGAACCGCTGCCGCGGCGGTTGCTTCATCGAGCCCGGACCTGAGGACTCCCGACAGAACTTCTCCAGCATCGCGGCCTTCCCCGCCCACTTCCCGGAGTTTCCGGGCACGGACACCGTGTGGAATGAGTTCATGCGCTGCATGAAGGAGATGTATCTGCCCTTCGAGATCGAGGTAACCGACGTCGACCCCGGTTCGGCGCCGCACTTTGAGAACATCGTCGCCGGGCGCCCCGAGTTGATCGGGCTGCCGATCCCAGCGGCGGGCGTCGCCCCCGGCACCTGCGGCGTCCTCGAGAACGCCATCAGCTACACCTTCGCCGCGCTCATGCCGGAGGACGCGGAGGCCTTGTGCGTCACCGCGGCCCAAGAGACGGGCCATACCTTCGGGCTCGATCATCAGATGCTGTGCAACGACCCGATGACTTACCTCCCGGCCTGCGGGAAGCACTATTTCCGCCGCATGGACGCTCATTGCGGCGAGCATGATCCCCGCCCTTGTCGCTGCGGCGATGCATTTCAGAACTCATACCTTACGCTGCTCGATACTTTTGGTCCCCGTGGGCAGCGCCTGAATTTGCCGCCCAGCGTCCGCATCATCAGCCCGGAGAAGGACGGGAAAGTGAGGCCTCGCTTCGCGATCTACGTGGAGGCCACCGACGATCGCAGCGTGAGCTCGGTGCGCGCCAAGGTCGAAGGCATCGACGTCGGGACCTCCACGATCAGCCCCTATGTGTTCACCGCCCCCGAAGGCCTCGCGCTCGGGCCGATCCTCATCTGGGCCGAGGCCACCGACGATGAGGGGCTCAGCCAGTTCGCCAGTACGCGGGTGGAGCTCATCGCCGCCGAGCCGCGGCCCGACGCGGCCGTGCCGGATGGTGATGACGGAGAGCGCCCCAAGATCATCGGAGCCCATGACGGAGGCTCGAGCGATCTCAGCAGCCTCACGCCGCTCGCCGATCCGGGCTGCGCCTGCAGCAGCACCGGGGCCGGGGTACCGAGCTGGCTCGCCCTGGGCGCCCTGAGCCTCCTCTGGCGTTCGCGGCGGCGCTGGGCGCTCGTAGTGCTCGCCCTCGCCTTCAGCGCAGCTTGCGGGGATGGGGAAGGAGATCTGCGGACCACCGGCGGCACGCTCAGCCTGAACCCACCTCCCGGGACGACGCTGGAGTTCGAGCCGGTGGTCCTGACCAAGAACCGCGCCCGTTCGGTGCGCCTGATCGCCACCAACACCGGCGATGCCCCTCTGGGCCTCAGCGAGCCGCGCTTCAGCGGCCCGGACGCCGAGATCTTCTCGGTGCTCGATAGTCCGAAGTTCCTGAACCCGGGCAAATCCGGCAAAATATGGATCAATTTTCGGCCCGATTTTGCTATCGACGCGCACGCCAAGCTCATTATCGAGAGCACTGATCCCAAGCTCCCCCGCGCGGAGTATCCGGTCCACGGAAACTCCCGTGCGCCCTGTCAACTCTTCCTCACGCCCGTGCGTCAGACCTTCGGCGTCAATGAGGAGCGGGAGGTCCGGATCGAGGCCGCCGGCATTACCGACTGCACGATCACCCGCCTGGCGATCGACTCCGAGATGTTCCCGCTGATCGACCCGCCGGCCTTGCCGTTTACTATCCCGGCGGGGACCTCCGTGCCCCTCAAGATCAAGCACGCGCTCCGTACCAGGACCCCCGGTCGCCCGAGCCGTCCGCTGCTCGTCTTCGAGAGCGATGGCTCCGATGCACAGGCCGAGCTCATCGGCGCCGCGCCCATTTGGAATTGCGTGGAGGCCACCCCCAACCCCTTCATCCCCAAGCCCGAGGGGACCCGCGAACCGCAGGTGGATCTCACCTTCCCGCTCACCGACCGAGGCTTTCCAGCGCGGCAGCGGATCGTGATGCGAAACCTCTGCAAGGACGAGCGTCCTCAGGTGTTGTCGGTGGGCGTGGGCATCGGGGCAGACTCCTTCGCCTACGACGGCGGGCCGCTGCCGATTGAGCTACCGCCCTTTGAGGACGTGGGGGTTTGGGTGCGCTATCAGCCGAGCGGGCTCTTCGAGGTCGACTATGGCCAGATCCACATCAACACCGACGACGCGGCCTTCCCTCAGATCACGGTGGGCGTCAAAGGGACCTCCCGCCGCTCACGGATGTTCGTGCTGCCAACGATGGACTTTGGCGCTGTTCCCTACCGCGGGCCGGGGCTGTGCGCCTCGCGGGTCAGGCGGGTGACGCTCTTCAACTTTGGCGCCGCGCGAGCCCGGGTCGATCGGCTCTCCCTCAGCCCTGGCTCGGATCCCGGCTTCAACATCCTCTCCGTCGAGATCGACGGGCAGACCCTCGATCCGACTCAGCCCTTCATCATGGCGCCCGACTCCGCCGCGGACGTGCGGATCGAGCTCAGCCCTCGCGCCGATCGCCCTAGCCGGCCGCGCGGAGAGCTGGCGATCGAGTCCACCGACTCGAATATCCCGCTGCTGGTGAGCCTCGAAGGACAAGTGGTGGCGGACGGGCCGGCCCAAGATCGGTTCACGCTGGCCCCCGCCGGAACCGGCGATGTGCTCTTCGTCCTCGACGACAGCCTCTCGGCGGGGCCGCTCCTCGAACGCCTGCGCGCCGCGGTCCCGACCTGGATGAGCGCCAGCGCCGGCTTCGACCAGAAGCTCGGCCTGGTCAGCGCCAACAGCGCCTGGCCGGACGGAGGTTGGCCGAACCACTGCCCACCACTCGATCCTTATCTGAGCTCCAGCACTTTGGGCCCGGTGGTCTTCGAGCGCGGCTTCAACTGCTTGCTCAGCCCCTTTGAGCCGCCGCCGCGCGGGGTCGCCGGTCTGGGCGCGGCGATGCGCTTCTTCGAGCACTCCCTCTCGCCGCCCGATCCGCCCGGCAGCACCAACGGGGCGATGGGCTTCTTGCGCAAGGAGTCGCGGCTGGCGCTGGTCATGGTCAGCGACGAGGAGGATGGGTCCCTCGAGTCGCCGGCGCTGGCCGCCCGCTTCTTCCGCGCCGTGCGCGGCCTCGATCGGCCCGATCTCTTGGCGGTGCACAGCATCACCGGGATCGATCCGAGGCGCTGCGCCGAACCCTTCGTGCAAGCTGGGTTGCGCTATCAGGAGGTCTCCCGGCTGACTCAGGGCCTCGGCCTCGATGCTTGCGCCGCCGACCAGAGCCCGGCGTTCCAGGCGATCGTGGAGCACACCCGGCGGACCGTCGACACCTTCTCTCTGTCTCGCGCCGCCACCGCGAGCAGTCTGAGCGTCAGCGTCGATGGGAACGCCGTGGCCCCGGACGCCCTGGACGGCTATACCTTCGACGCGGTCCACAACACCGTGACGCTGCATGGGGCCAGCGCTTCGGCGGTGGGCGGCGCGGTGGTCGTGCGCTACGCGCCGGAGTGTCAGCCGCTGTGACGCCAGCTCCGTAGTAGCTCAGGGGGAGCTGGACTGCGACGGCCCCCGGGTCATCTCCAGCATGGTCGGCCGGAAGCCCAGGGTTCGAAAGAGCGCCTGAGCCGCAGTATTGCTGACCATCGTCGATAGTACGATCCGGCTCGCCCCCAAGGATTCAAGACGCGTCACCAGGGCCTCGAGCAGCGCCTTGCCTACGCCGCTCTTTCGCGCCTCGGTCGCCACGAAGATGTCATGGATGGCGCCGTGATCATCGAGGAGCATGTTCCAATCGCGGCCCTCCTTGGTGCCATAGGCGTAGCCGACGTGGCGACCGTCCTGGGTCGCGACCAAGAGGATCGCCTCGCCAGACCGGGCCAGCTCCCGCTCGAACCACCAGCGGTAGCCCGCCTCTACCTCGTCGACCAGGAGGAAGCGGCCCGGGTCTTGGGCGTGATGTTGGCGCACCAGCTGGCCGGCCATGGCCGCCGCGGCGGGGAGATCGGAGGGCGTAGCGAGACGGACGAGGGTCGCGGACATCCCGCATCCTCCGCCAATGATCGGCCGAGCTGGCTCGGTCAACCGCCCGATCTACGGGACCACGGCCTGAGCCCCGCGAAGCTCACCAGCTGGCCCGCCGCCTCGTCATAGAGCGTGTACTTGGTGGCGACGACGGCATCCCAGAGCCGAACCCGCGGCGCCGCGGCGTAGAGCTCCGGGCGCTCCGCCAGGCAACGCTCCAGCCGATAGCCAGGGACGGCCGGGGAGAGGTGATGGAGCGCGTGGCATCCCACGCCATACAAGAACCAGCGGAGCACGCGGCTATTGGGCAGGACCAGGACGCTCGAGCCGAGCATCCCATTATCGAAGAAGTCCCACTGATCGGAGCGCCGGCGATAGACCCCCTCGAAGGTGTGCTGGGCGTGAAACAGGAGGAAGCCGAACCAGGTAGCGGGAAACAGCGCCCAGAAGAACACCGAGATAGTATGAGTTGCCCACAGACCGGCGACGAAGACCCCGAACACCAAGTTCTCCGAGAGGCGGGCCCGCACCCGCATGAAACCGAGGAAGTACAGCGGCGGGATCACCAAAAAGAGCAGCGGGCGCTGGTTCAGGAGATAGTAGGCCCAGCGCTGCCAGGACCGCGCGGCCAGATACTGCTGTACCGTCCAGGAGGCGGTCTGCCCGTCCTGGGGGAGATCCAGCTTATTGCTATCCTTGTGGTGGCGGTTGTGTTCGCGGCTCCACACCGAGGGGCTGGTGCTGGCCAGGGCGCCCACCACCGGGGCCAGGGCGCGACGCCAGCCGGCTGAGCGAAAGAGCGCGCCGTGGCAGAGATCGTGGTGCACCAAGAAGGCCCGGACCTGGGCCAGCGCCAAGACCGCGAGCCCCAACAAGAGCGCGGCGCCGCTGGCGAGCTCCTCGGCCCAGTCGCTCCCCCGGCCGAGCGCGCGGAGACCGAGCGAGGCGAGCGCGAGGCCGGCGAGATAGACCAGCGCGGTCGATCCCACCACCGCCCAGCCGCTCTTGTCGTCGCGCGCGAGGTGCTGGGAGAGCTGCGCTGCAACCTCGACCTCCAGCTGCTCCTTGCTGAGGGGCACGGCCGTCGAGACTATCCCTCGGCTGCCACCCTGCCAACGCCTCAAAGTTCGGCGAGTAGCTGTTGCGCAAAGCCTGCGCCCCGCGAGAGGCTGGCGCGCATGGATCATCGTCGTTCGATCCTCGCCGCCCTTATCGCCTTCGGCTGCGTGGCCTGCGATCAGGGGACCAAACAGCTGGCGGTGGCCAAGCTGCGGGGACAGCCGCCGGTGGAATATCTCGATCGCACGGTGCGCTTCCTCTACGCCGAAAACCCCGGCGCCTGGGGAAGTCTGGGCGCGACCTGGCCCAAGCCGGTGAAGCTCGGCGTCTTCATCGTGCTGCCGCTGGTGGTCCTGGCGGGGGCGGGCTGGACCGTGCTCCGGCGACCTTCGTCGCTGCGCGAGCTGGTCGCGACGGCCTTGTTCGTCGGCGGCGGCATTGGAAACTTGATCGACCGGGTCGCTCAAGGATACGTCGTCGACTTTATGTGGCTTGGGCGAGGGGTCCTCGCCACCAACGTATTCAACGTCGCCGATCTGGCGGTGGTGGCTGGCGCGCTCATGTTCTTATGGGGCTGGCGAAAGAAGAAGGAAGCGGACAATGCTGATCGACTCCCACGCGCACCTGGATAGCTTCGGCGAGGAGCTCCCCGCGGTCCTCGATCGCGCGCGGTTGGCCGGCGTCCGCCAGATCATCACGATCGGCGCCAGCGATGGCCTCGGCCCCAACCATGCGGCGGTGGAGATCGCTCGAGCGCATCCCCACGTCTTCGCCTCGGTGGGCGTGCACCCCCACGACGCGCGCATCGTGGATGAGGCGGCGCTGGCGACCATCGAGGGATTGGCGGCCGACCCCAAGGTGGTGGCGATCGGCGAGACCGGGCTCGACTATCACTACAAGCACTCCACGATCGAGGAGCAGCAGCGGGCCTTTCGCGCCTTCGTGGCGCTGGCCTTGCGGGTAAAGAAGCCGCTGGTCGTGCACACCCGCGACGCCGATGCCGACACCGCCGACCTCCTGCGAGACACCGGGGCGCAGGCCGTGGGCGGGGTGATCCACTGCTTCACCGGAACGCCCGCGCTCGCCGCCGCGGCGATCGAGCTCGGTTTTTACGTGTCCTTTTCGGGCATCCTGACCTTCAAGGCAGCCGAGGAGCTGCGCGCCATCGCCAAGGAGCTCCCGCGGGACCGGGTCCTGGTGGAGACCGACTGCCCTTTCTTGGCCCCGGTGCCCCACCGCGGTAAGCGCAACGAGCCCGCTTTTGTCGCGCTGACGGCTGAACGCCTGGCCGAGCTGTGGGGTGTTTCGGTGACGGAGGTTCAGGCCAAGACCTCGGAGAACACCGCTCGCCTCTTCGGGCTGCCGTCCCTCTGAGCGCGGGCGGGAGACGTGGTGGGAACCCCCACCCGCGAGCTTGTGCTCCAGCTCAAAGGGGTCGATCCTCCGCCCCATGGACGAGTGGCTAGAGACCGATGGTCTGGGCGGTTTTGCGATGGGGACCCGAACGGGGACTCGGACGCGTCGCTATCACGGGCTGCTCGTAGCCGCTGCGTCGCCGCCCACCGGCCGATTGGTGTTGGTCAGCGACGTCGAAGTCTGGATCGACACGCCGCGGGGGAGCTTCTCCCTCAACACCCACGCCTACGCCCCTGGCGTGCGCTACCCGGACGGCGCCGACCACCTGATCAGCTTCGAGCACGAGCCCTTCCCGCGCTGGATCTACCGGCTCCCCGACGGCACGGAGATCGAGAAGACCTTCTTTCAGCCTCACGGTCACGCCGCCGCGGCCCTGAGCATCCGCCTGCGTTCGGCGGGAAAGGTCCGCGCGCGCGCGAGGCCCTTGCTCGCGCTGCGCGACTATCATCACCTGCGCCGCCACGACGCGACGATCGGCCTCGAGCCCGTGTTCAAGGACGGGGTCGTCATCCTCAAGACCAGCCCGGACCAGCCGAGCCTCTCCATTGCCACCAACGGAGAGTATCGCTCGCGCCTCGAGTGGTATCTGCGCTTTCAATACGAGGACGAACAGGCGCGCGGCCTCGACCATGAGGAGGACCTGGCCTCCCCCGCTGAGATCAGCTTCGAGCTCGGCCTGGAGCCCCTGGTCATCTTGTTCGGCGCCGATAGTCCCAATCTCCCGCCGAGCACCGTGGAGGCGCCCGCGCTCAAGACGTATCTCCGCTGGTATGACGCCGAGCGCAGCCGTCGCCAGGCCTTCGGGAGCGCGCTGCACCGGGCGGCCGATCACTATGTCGTGCGCGGCCTGCGCGGCACGACGGTCATCGCAGGCTATCCGTGGTTCACCGACTGGGGCCGCGATACCTTCGTCGCGCTGCGGGGCCTGTGCTTCTCCACCGGACGCATCGAAGACGCCCAGGAGATCCTGAGCTCGTGGGCCAACTGCTTGTCCGATGGTCTGCTCCCGAACCGCTTCGAGGACGAGGGCGATCAACCTGAGTATAACTCTGTCGACTCTGCGCTGTGGTTCGCCTTGGCGGTGTCCGAGCACCTCGCCGGCGCGGGCAGCCGCAATAGTATCGTCCCCGGCGGAGATGCCTTCGAGGACATCGTGCTCGGCATCGTGGAGGCCTATCGCGCCGGCACGCGCCACGGCATCGCCATGGACAAGGACGGTCTGCTCGCCGGCGGCGCCCGGGGCCTAGCCTTGACCTGGATGGACGCGCGCATCGGAGACTGGGTGATCACGCCGCGGGCCGGGAAGCCGGTGGAGATTCAGGCGCTGTGGATCTCGGCGCTGCGCCAGGCCGCCCGCATGAGGCCGAAGAAGTATGACGAGCTGGTGGCGCTCGCCGAGCGATCCTTCGCGGAGAAGTTCTGGAACCCCACCGCCGGCTGTCTCTACGACGTCATCGATGTCGACGGTCGCGCGGGCGTAAGCGACGGGACGATCCGGCCCAACCAGATCTTCGCGCTGGGGGCGCTGGGCGAGTCCCTGGTCGATCCCGAGCGCACCCGCGCGGCCCTGGCGGTGGTGGAGCGCGATCTCTTGACGCCGGTGGGGCTGCGCACGCTGGCCCGCACGGAGCCTGGCTACCAACCGCTGTACCGCGGTGGCGTACGCGATCGTGACACAGCCTATCACCAAGGCACGACCTGGCCCTGGCTCCTCGGGGCCTTCGTGGAGGCCTGGCTGCGGCTGCGGGGCTCGACGATCGAGGCCAAAGCCGAGGCCAAGGAGCGCTTCCTGCCGCCGCTCGTCGCCGAGCTGGGGCGCGCGGGGCTGGGGCATATCTCGGAGGTCTTCGACGGGGACGCGCCCCACGCGGCGGGCGGCTGTCCGTTCCAAGCCTGGTCGGTGGCCGAGCTGCTCCGCCTGTGGGAGTCCGTCCTGGGTGACGGCACGCCGGCCAAGCCGCGACCGCGCACTCCGCGCGAGCGCCGCAGCTCCTCCGTCAGAAATTGACGATGCCTTCGGCGGAAGATCAGCGCCTCCTCGAGGACCGAGACCGGCGCGCCAACTGGAAGCGCTGGGGACCTTATCTGGCCGAACGCCAGTGGGCCACGGTGCGCGAGGACTATTCCGAGCAGGGCGAGACCTGGGAGTACTTCCCGCACGACCACGCCCGCTCTCGGGCCTATCGCTGGGGTGAGGACGGGCTCCTCGGCTTCACCGATCGGGAGTGCCGGCTCGCCTTCTCGGTAGCCCTGTGGAACGGGCACGATCCCATCCTCAAGGAGCGGCTCTACGGGCTCACTGGCCCCGAAGGCAACCACGGCGAGGACGTCAAGGAGCTCTACTACTATCTCGATAGTACCCCGACGCACTCGTATGTGAGGGGATTGTATAAGTACCCTCAGCGAGCCTTCCCCTATCAGTGGCTCAAGGAAGAGAACGCCCGCCGCGGGCTGAGCGATCGCGAGGCCGAGCTACTGGCCAGCGGCGTCTTCGACGAGGACCGCTACTTCGACGTGGTGGTGGAGTACGCCAAGGCCAGCCCCGATGACATCCTCATCCGGATCACCGTGCACAACCGGGGGCCCGAGGCCGCGCCCCTGCACGTCCTGCCCACGCTGCTGGCGCGAAACACCTGGATCTGGGGCTGCACCCATGAGGGCTGCTGGCTCCGGCCCCGGCTGCGCGCGGACAGTGAGACGCGGGTTCAGATCATCCATCAGACCCTCGAGCCCTTCAGCTTCACGGCCGAGGACCCGGCCACGCTGCTCTTCACCGAGAACGAGACCAACACCGAGAAGCTCTATGGCACGCCGACCTATACGCACTACACCAAGGATGCCTTCCATCGCTGGTTGATCGACGGCGAGAAAGACGCGGTGAATCCTGGGCGGATCGGCACCAAGGTCGCGGCCTACTATCCCCTGGTGGTCGCCGCCCAATCCTCCCAGACGATCCGCCTGCGGCTGTGCGCCGATCAGGT
>Ga0154020_10003240_pt1 | contig 19663 bp, 27 predicted proteins | sample Klosneuvirus_201_FD_109709 | JGI IMG/M metagenome (GOLD analysis project Ga0154020, IMG submission 109709) | Active sludge microbial communities from wastewater, Klosterneuburg, Austria - Klosneuvirus_20160825_MG | ecosystem: Engineered > WWTP > Aerobic digester > Activated sludge | place... | reverse complement strand
CTCGCCGACAATGACAATGCGGAACTCGTTGGATCCCATGGTATATGGTGTTTGGGATTCGATTTGAAGAGAATGATCGTTAGGGTTAGGGAACGGACAAATCAGCGGGACGCCAAAGTTCTATTTCTAAAATAGAACCCTCGGACGGATTTATTTATAGAAGGTATATTTTTAGCACCGACAAGATCCTGGAGTGATTGCCTTCCACGTCTGACTTCCAGTTTCGGTCCCTTGTCTGTCAATCCTTAAGATGGGTGAGCGATCTTCTGGCCAGAGCGTCGGGTTCTTCTGGTCTGACAGAGCTCCTCACTGTTTTTAATATACACGCAGTTCATTTTTATCGTTCAATGCTCCTTGGGAGCACCTCCGTCAAATTTCCAGACTCAGGCTCACGGAGTCGCGGCATTCATCAGTCATCATCGGGTAGATCGTAGTGTACTTACACATGGAGCCGCCTGATGACGCTGCGCAGGACGCGAGCGGCAGCCGGCCTCCACTTACGCACGCTGAGGTCGTTCAAGGCGGCGCTCACCTCGTGCACCCTGCCTTCGTCCTCGTCAAGAATCACCGCGGTATCTACGTCGGTCAGAATGTTACTGCGCTGTCTATCATGGGTACGTTTTCCTGCGCTGCACGGGCGCGGCTTCGAAAGCCTGCTTTGCTCCTTTGAACCTCGCCGCGCCATCGCCGCGCCCATGGCCTTGTCGCCCGCGTTGCCCTCGACTCGCGCGGTCACCACCATATCCTCACCATGCTACACACATTGAGATCATTAAGGCCTGGGTGGCGCTGTGGGAGTGCGTGGGGATGGCTGCTCTGGTTTGAGAACCTCGAAAGTTTCTTCGAGCTTTCTCTCTTTTTCCGCACCGAGTTTGACTTCTTGCCCTTTCCAAGATTTTACTTTCTCATTTGTTATGAACTAATTGTAGGCGATACTCTTGGTTTGCACCATGGTACGAAGTTGACCGGCGATTTCTTCTCCAAGATTGCCGAAGCGCACAGCCGAGTGTTGGCAAGTGCGACTCCTTTTTTTCTTCTTTGCATTTCTCCAAAAGTTGCTTTGGAGGTCTTAATGTTAACCATTGGATAGCGATTTCTTTGAAGCATATGATATTCCCTTTTTATGGATTGGATGAAAGCGGCTTGCGATGATTGATTGATTGATTTTCCAGCGAAGCGCCCCGACCTGAACCACCTCCTGCCTTACATTTCCCCGTTCACTTGCGAGCGGCGGTGGTTCCGCTTGGACTTGTACCCCATATTTGATGATGTTGGCAATGTCACCAATGTCACTTACTATGGCAACGACTTTACGGACCGCCATTCTCTCCCGAGCTCGCTCAGCCTCGGCCTCGCTTCCGTTGCTTCAGGTGCGCCCTCTTTGCCTCTGGTCGCTCACGACGCGCATCATTCTGATCTCGATATTTTCTTGTCTATTTTAGCCGCACAACTCATTACAGCGGCATTGAGAGATGTGAAAACGAGGCGATTCAATGGCGACAACGTGAAGATCATGCAGGTGGTGCAACGCCTCGAGAAAGACTTTGCCGCCGCTATCCGCTCCTCCTTTGTCCAGTATGCGCACGAGTCGAGTTTCGATGCTCTGCGGCGCCCTGAGCTGAAGATAGTTTATTGCGGAAACATTATTTTGTCCATTGCGGCCACTTTTGCGGATTCGTTCGAAGACATGACGACGGAGCCTCGGCCGGTGCTCTCCTTGCAGGTCCTCTCTCCTGCCTTGCGTTTCGTTTCTTTCCCCTGATAATATATTCATTATTTCTTAGATCAATCCAGATGCGAACCTTTACTGTATCAGCGACGTTTTCTACTTGGAGCTCATATTTCGGCACGCTATCGAGGCCTTTGCCCTCATGACTCCGACTGTTGTCCGCGCCCTCCCTCTTTCATACCTTCTTGCTATTCTCTTCAACTTCTTTATTTTGTAATAGTTTGAAGCAATTGTAACCAATGAGGGAACATTTTTCACATTTGAGGTCAAATCGTCCCGATTGCCAAATAATGCACTCGGCGTGGCCTCGCAACAGCATCTTAAGACCATCGAGAGTTCGCCCCTCCCTTCGTTCATCTTGCTCTGAAAATGCTTTTCATATTGTTTTATTGTTGCAGCCATGATAGCCGCTGTCAATGGCGAATTTGTTTCTGAATCTCTTCCTTTCCCAATGCTGAAATGCTCCTTCCCCCTGTACCTGGAGCCTATCCATCTGCCTCGCTGCCCCGACTACGAGGCGGTCGCCTTCTCGAGTCGGAGCCCACAAGTCGCTGACCCACGGTGCGAACAATTGCCATCAGAGTATCTTCAAGAATATGACGGCGTCAGCGAGGATGATGATGACGATGATGACGAAGAACCTGTCACCTGGAAGTTCCACATGTTGACCTCCAAGCCGACGAAGCGGCCGAAAAAGAAGCGAAGTCGAGGCGCTTTGGAAGCGTCCAGTATAAACTCGAGTTCAACGCCGCCCAATCCGCCACAAAGCGTGTCGGGCAAAGGTCGCCCTCTCCGAGCCAGCTTCTCGACCTCCAGTGCTAGTGCGACGGATCCCCCTTCGCACTCACTCCATGCCCATCGACGAAAATGAGAAGGGAGTTGGCGACAGGTATTAGTATCATGGACATTGGTTCGAGAGTTCGCGTCAGTCGTTTAGATCGTATTGAGTGATACAGCACTCAATTATAAGATACACAATCCGTCACTGTTATAATGAGACTACTGATGACCATCAATGGCAAACTCAAAGAATTTAATGAAGAACTGAAGTACAATGTACTGTGGGGACAGATCCTAGGTCCTCTCATGACGAGCCGCGGGCTCGTTTCCGATAAGGGGCGTTGCCCTGTGCTGAGTCGAGGTGTGTCGCTGGCGAAAAGGCAACTGGCGAGTCCACCGCATTTGAAAAGAAGCCTGCAGGCACTGGTGAAGGAGCAGGGACTGGCGATGGGATGGTGGGCGAGGAGTGTGAGCCCGCGGATGATTGGCCTGAAGATAGATGAGACTGTTGAGTGGCAGGCGCAGTGAGGGGAGCGGCAGGCGGCGTCATGGCAGCGATCATGTTGGTTATGATGGGGTGCAGAGGTAGAGGCGTCGGCGAGTGAGGGAGGAACAGCGACAGCATAAGCACATCCGTATACTCAAACTTCGACCGAAATCCACTCATCTCACAAATATCTTAAAAATTCAAAATTAAAGACCGCACAAAGCAGAGGCCAAGGAATGGCAGCGAGGCAAGTACATGCGACCGCATCGATATGCAACTTCGTTTCGGCGATGAGACCCTCGCTGGAGAACCACATGAGCCGAATGCGCAGATGATTATCAACATTCGTGATTCCAATATGTATCTAACGCAAGCAGACATAAAGAACCAGACGGCACGAGATCGAGAGGACTAAGACTACCTTGGGAGGATGGGACGACACGGCGGCCTCCATGGCGTGCTGCAACATAAGCTCGAAGCGGCCGCGATCACCAACACAATACAAGATGGAGGGGAGAGCAATCTCAAGCGAGATCACTGGCATCTGCTCGTATGACCGCTGCTCTAATAGCTACAAAAACGAACACAACATGACCGACTGACAACGGCGCAGCCCATAGCTCAATGGGACGCACCTCGCCATATGACCCGATAACACGAAGAATCTCCAAACCAGAATAGAAACAATTTGGAGCTTCGACTGTCTTCCGTGGCCGATATACCTACATGAAGGTCAGCGCCAGGCAGAGGTCGCCAGGGAGAAGGAGGAGGCACCTTCTCCCACTGCGCAATAGTATTCTTGGCATAGAAACTGCAATTGCTCATGGCGATCTTGAGGCCTCGTCGCGCCTTTTCATCGAACCCGGCAGGATTCACTTCGTCAAGAGCTTGTGATAAGAGGACGGCACCTAGGCACGATCGCCAGGCGTCAATCATCGAAGGGGTGTTCAAGAAAGCGAGACCTACCTTCGTGCATAGGGAGGAGGAGGGAGGAAAGGTTGTTGATCTGCAACACCTCAGTGATACTATAAGCGTACGACGCAATGCCGCTCACATTCCCTTGCTCATCAAAAAGAGGATACTAACACGAAGATCACCGCGGAATTTCAGGAGGAGTGAGGAATAGAAATTGGAGGTGGAAGTACCTTGTCCATCCGCCCAAATCCGCAGGCCTTGGTGACGGGATGGATGAAAGGGAATATCAGATTTAGATAAGGCTTCCCGCCTACACGAACGTTTAGCGAGGAGAATTCACGACGAACTTCAACTAGTGAACGCAGCGGCCTCGGGGGAGCGTGGCACGTAAGAAACGCGATCGTGAGATGACAACATGGACAAGTCACAACATTCACTTACCAAGTCGCAAATTGAAGCAGTAAACATGATTTGAGAGGGATGGGACATACTTTTGACCATAAGCGCGTCTGTGCGGGCAATCTCGCTGAAAAACTGGCCGCTGGTGAAGGTCGAAATATGTTGCCCACCAATGTTTCCTATATAAAGCGAACTGAGCGAGGGGAATCAAAACTAAATCCATCGGGAAGCGTGACGAAGCGACAAAGGGAAGGTGGGCTCGGGGCGAAGAACAATTTCGGGGAGACTCGCCCGCTGACCGTGGCAAAATCTCGGGGACGCGCGCAAAAACAATACTCAGACATAATATCGAAGATAAGTAATACATGAAGCGAGCGAGGTGGCACGCGCAGGGAGAGCCGTGAAAAAGCGAGCAGCGGACGAAGGCAAAGGCAGAGTCGCGCACCGAGAATGACCTTGGCGCCGTTATTGATGCCCACGACCACACCGCGGAGGTTCTTGATCACGTATCCAATCTCGTTCACGTATTGGTCGTCGGTGGGAGGGGCTGGGAGCGCCTCTAAGCCGCCAGGGTCGTCGGCGGAGACGTCATCGTCAATACGAGCATCGTCGCCGCCGTCCATGGCGCTCGGGCCTCACCTAGCCGCCTCGGGTACTACGCGGATACAATCACACAGAGAGCGTTAGTGAATGCCCATGCGACACGGGAGGGAACGGCGCGTTGAGAGGTGGTTGCGACGTGCCGAGCGGCGGAGTGGCGGAACAAAGATTCAACTGCGACTTTTCGACGGTCGATTTCGATAACGCATGTAATGCGCGCATGAATTGAATAATAATATAATATTATAATATGCAAAATATATTTGAGGTCTAAAACTGACTTCTGACAAGGGTCAGTGCCAATATGCGGTTGTCACTTCTAACGCACTCGGAAATCAGTGACTTCCGGCAATTCCCGCAGCGAACTTCGCGGACAAACTGTGCCGACTCGCGATGCTCCGCTTATTTACTATCTCATCTTATTTACTACATCGCGTGGAGGATGGGAGGCGCCACACGACGAGGACGAAGGAAAAGGCAAGAACATGCGAGAATGGGATCAGTGGAAAGCTAACGGACGAGGGAGAGACGGAGAGTCGTGTGGGCTCGGCAGCAAGACTAGTACGGAAAGAAGCCCTGCAATAATAAGAAGGGGTAAGAAAAAGAGAGCGAGCAAAAAGATCGCTGATCGCTCTAATCATAAGAAGATAATTATAAGAAGAGAAAGCGTGAAGCGAGGAGGAGGATGGCATGGGCAACGAACCGCCTTTTCTTTGGCGAGGCGGAGCTCCTCCTCGGCTTGCTTCTTGCGGGCGAGGCGATCTTCCTCGGCCTTCCTCACAAACTCGCGTCGCTCTTGTGCCTTGGTCTCATCGAGCACCTCCTGCACCTTCTCCTTAGCCGCACTAATCTCACTAAGCGCTTTGCTGCGCTCTTCCCGCGATCGCTCCGCCTGGCGCCGCTGTCGATCAATCTCGCGCTCCTTTTCCGCGTTGAGAAGGTCGCGTCGCTCCTTCTCTTGTTGTTGGATCTTCCTCTCGGCCTGTCATCGGAGTGGTCAACATGAGCGAACACATCATCAATCAATTGATTTCACCTCGGCCTTCCTTGCCTCGCGTTCCTCCTCAATCTTGCGGCGCTCCTCCTTCTCTGCACAAACCCTATTATATGCCAATCTCGCATGTTTATGTGATATGCGAAATCTTACCGCGGTTCATGAGAGTCTCGTGGCGAATGCGCTCGGCCTCCTTGGCGGCCCTAACGTCAAATCAGAATTGACAAAGCTCTAGTACATCATCATGGCACGCAACGTCTCGGACCTCCACTCGTCACGCTGCTGCTCGCGCTCGCGCTCCTCCTTGCTCATCACGACTACAAAAACAAACATAATTACATAAGAGAGATCGCCAAAGGGCCACCATCGAATCCTAAATATCAGAACCTCCGCCAGTCGTTGCCGAGCGGATCGTCTTCTCGACTTGGCGCATCGACTTCTTGCGCTCCGCCCGCGCCTCGTTCAGACGCTCGAGCTCCCTCTCCTCTGCAGCCAACCGCTGCGCCTCCTCCTCCGCCTTCCGCTGCATCTCCTACAGACATCCACATTAGCAATAATTGACACATATCACACTATATATATACAAAGAGTGTGACAAATTGAGAAGCGATACCATGCGACGGCGTTGGCGCTCAAGCTCAGCGTTGCGATCCTCCTGTTCTTTCTCATTCTTCAAGCGTGCCATTTTGTCCTCCACAGAGTCCATCTGACATCAAAATAGCGAATATAAATATAAATGTAACACATAATAACAAATATTCAATTGAAATGAGGAAAAACAAAGGAAAGGGCGAACGTTCTCGCGCTCAAGGCGTTTTATGGCTTCCTCTTGCTCCAAGCGAACCTTTTCGCGCTCCTCGGCGATCTCCTCGCGCGTCTTTTGCTTCAGCCTACATATGTCATAACAATAATAGAATGCATTAATATATAGTTACATATACAAAACATTTCCCTTATCACAAAACAAAAAGAAAGAAAGAAATGAAACCGCACGAATCCGAAGGGGCGCCGCGAAGCTCACGAACGGACTTTGTGGCGGCGCCGGCCTTGTCTAAGGCGGCCTGGCGCTCCGCCTGCACACAGAGCATCAAGATCAATACGTGCAATATAAGTGATGATATTTAACAATATGGTGATTTTATTTGGAGAGAGGATGACGTTAAATGGATTAAAAAGCGGAGAAGAGGCGGACCCGCTCGCGCTCGCGCTCGAGTCGCTTCCGCTCCATCCGATCGAGCTCCTCCTAAGAATATCACGATGCCAATGACAATTCACATTCACAAATACAACCAAAGTATTATGAATATATCATAATAGTATATATTGGAGAGATACTATCAGAACGTTATTATAAGTACGGAGCTGAATCCGGCGGACGCGAGCGCCTCCTCGTCTGTGCGATGACCAAAGCTACAGCGCAGTCAGGGAGAGGCCAAGGGATAGGAGAGATTGAGGCAAGGCGTACCGCGTCTGGACTTGATCAGGGTTAACGTAAACAGTGCGCTCCGATGATTCACTAAATTATTCACAAACAATAAGAAAAGATAAAACGACCGCCCCTCCCCCTAGAAGTGAAAGTACGTGTTGGCGGAAGAGCGCGCGCGGTCGAGGCCGTGCTTCTCTACGATCTTCTCTCGCTTCTCACGCATCGCCGCTAAACACAATAACATGAATTAGACAAACAGACCGAGCGGAAACACACATGGATACATATCGAGATATAATATCCATTACAATAGAGGCGAGATTAAGGGACCTAAGGTCTCATTGGCCATGCGATCGATGGCGTCGTCGCCGTCGCGATTGAGGCGCTGTGGTGCGGCGCCAGCACGACGCGCACCTGCGGCACGCTCGATCTTACGCGCCATCGCATCTTCATCCAGCGCCTATAGATGACAGAACGTTTCAACATAGCGAGACATTGCATCTACATCGTGTGCTGAAAATGCGCCATTGAACTGTATATCGTTGAATTCAACGTACGATGACATCATTGAGTGCGTTAACATACCGTCACGAGGGAATAATGGGCAAATGGGACATACCCTCCAGAGATTACGGGAATTAATCCGTAGTAGGCGAAGATTCTCGGGACAAAAAACAGACAGAAAATGCTGTTAATAATAAGCCGATTCCGAAAACATAAAAGAGCGACAAAACCAAGAAATGAAGGGGACGGACTCGCTGGAGCTTGGCGACTTGGGCTTCTTGCTCGCGGCGCTTCGCATCCCTCTCGAGCTCCTTCCGCTTTCTATTCACAAAAATGAATAATGTTAAAATGCTATAACATGATATGACATGGGAATGGCAAATTAATGGGAGGGTGCCTCTCAGCCTCGCGATCGAGCTCCGCCTGCATTTCCTCGCGGGCCTTGCGTTCCCTATCGGCGCGCTCTTGCTCGAGGCGCTTCGACTCGGCCTCGCGCAACATGCGCGCATTTGCATCGCTAACGATAAATACATCAAACAAGATCAATTTTGAGAGAAAACAATTCCCCAGCAGCGACGCAAGCGAGGGAGGCGGACCGCTCGGCCTTCTCACGAACGAGTCGCTCGGAGCGCTCCTTCTCCCTCTCCATTGCTTCGCGGCGGATTTTCGCCTTTTGCTCGCGCTCTTCCTATAGTTTATAAGAGAAGATTAATATCAGAATTTATCAGCATCTTGATTGACATCGCAGGGGAGAGGTACGGCAGCCTTGAGTTCCAGCTCGAGCTCCCTCAACTTGTCGGCGCTCGACATGGCTCTGATAGCACACACAGATCGTCAGTCGCTCTCTTCATATATATTATTATACAAATTAGATAGGAATTATCATTTCCTCGAAAGAAGAGGCCCTCGTCACGAGGACGAAGGGGAAAGGCGAAGGGCGGTAAGACGAAATGGAGGAGGGGGATAGCTTCACGAAGACCGACATAGAGGGACGCCACGCCATGGGAATCGGAGCATCATAATAATATCCCATGATGATGATGATGGTAATAGTTACATCTTAGCTAGGAAGACGATGAGGCACCTGATACAACGCACAGTGGACTGGAAGAGAAAGGGCGAAAGGCGTCGAAAGTTCGAAACAGAACTCGGAGGCGAATAGTGAATCGTTTATGGCACATAGAGTACAAGAAGACGACAAGAAGAGTACAAGAAAAGTACAAGAAGAGGACAAGAGCACAATGCACACGAGTAGAGCAGAGAGTAAGAGCGCCTCACATCACAGTAGCGTGCACGCGCCCCGCTTGCGACCGCCGCTACGCTTCGCGTCGATGAGCGACGTCGGCTGATTCGACTGAGAGGGGTTCTTGCCCTTCTGGTCGCGGCGGATACGGCGCACGAGTTCAAAGTACGCTTCATCAAGATGGAGATATGACTTAGCGCTGCCCTCAAAGAACGCCGCCCCGAGCGTATGAGCGAGCTGCTGGCCTTCCGAAACGGACACCTGGCGCTGCGACTCGAGGTCGCACTTATTCCCAAAGAGGACCAGTGGCACCGTCAGCAAGTCCGGCACATCGCGCACGCGCTAAGAAAACATAAGGAGATATCACAGATCAACATCGAAAGAGAAGAGAAAACCTTGAGCTGTGTAATTAGTGGCGTTAGCTCGCGCTCGAAGGACGGCCGGTGAATGATAGAGTAGACGAGAAAGAAGCCCTCGCCGTAGCGGATCCACCTGCAACAGCGGCAAATCAGCGAATATGTATACATATATATTGATATCAAAACGATATATTGATATCAAAACGATGCAAAGCGCACTGCTCTCGCATGGCGCTGTATTCCTCTTGACCGGCCGTGTCGAGGATCTCAAGAACCGCGATCTCGTCGTCCACTTGCACTTGTTTGCGCTAGCAATCAATCGAATCAGCCACCAATTCAAATAGTATTTCATGAGCTATGTCCATTAGACGAAGAGGAGAGAAGATTCTGTCCAAGAATGCTGCGCGGCAGCATGAATGTGAAGAAATTGTCACTGACGCCGAGGAAGGCGAGTCGAGTCTTTCGGAAAATAAGAGGGCCGTCCGGGAGACCGCACACCAACAATATAAATATTAAAGCCTTATGTAATCTATATTTCATAGCGAGGAGACCGCGAGGAGAAGGCTGAGGATAAGTAACCCGAAGTAAACGATTGGGGCGAGGTCAAGGCAGCAGAGAAATATCTGGGAGACGCACATAAGTGTCCTCGATCGTTGGATCGTACTCATGAATGAAAGTGTTTTGAATAAACTAAAAAGTAGCGTCAGAGAGGAGCAGTGAAAGCGGCGGCGAGGCGTGGAAAGGCAGGGTGGTTATTGATTCAGAGGTCAAGGACCTGGATCGAGATGGCGCTCTTGCCGACACCGCCGCCACCGCACATCACCACCTTCACGGTAGCGCTCATTGTGACGTGCGGACAAAATGGCTCGAGAGAACTCAGAGATGGCTGAGTGAGAAGCAGCCCCAACTTGAACGATATAAATAGAACCCTGCTTGAGCTGAATGACCTAACGAGAAACCACGGCCAATGTGATCCCCCAATCCGATTCTGATTTAAAAATTGAAATTAATACCATATATTAATATTAAAGGGTCGTGAAGATTGACGAAGGCGGAGCGTTTCCAAATTCACAATTAAAACTAACTGTCGAGGCGGACGACATTCGAAAGGCCGATACCGTATATGATGGCGAATTGTTCCAGGAAAACCCTCAGACCCCCGGTCTCCTGGACATCTGCCTCAGTGCCTCTCTACCAGTGTATTCTCGAGTGATACGATCACACAGTGGCAAGATGCTGTCGCTCGAGCAGCTTTGGGCGGTGCGTTCCATGACCCGCGCTCCTCAACGGCTCAATTCGACCATTTCGATGATCCCTTCCTCGAACTCTCCCTTTCTCCGGGATCAGCTGAGGATAATCAGAAGAAACAAATTATAATTATTTTTATTCGGTAAGACGTCGCATTGGGAGTGGGGGCGGCCTACGAGGCACGCGACACTTTCTGAGCGAGCTTCAGATATCGCCTGATTCGCATCACCTTTTGCTTTGACGGGTCCCCCGAATTTATCCCATCCAATATTTTATGAGTGATTTATTGGAATTTCACTTGCCGAGATGTTCGGCTGGGGTAGTGCGGAGGCGCCGTTTTTCCGTTGTTTCAGCTGTTGTCGCCGAGTCGATCGCTTGCTGTAATACTTTTTGTGCTTAGTGGTGCCATGTCTATCTTTCTCCTGCTACAAAATTATCCCCTGAAAGCACAATTACCAAAGCTGGGCTCGCAGAGGCTGTCCTATCGGTACGCCGACCTCGACCCTCTTCGACGAACCTTGGCCCTCTTCGATTTTTTACACGGCGTCGTTGGACAACTTTTTTATTGTCTTGTATATTTAGGCATTCGATATGTCACTAGAAGACAAGAAACTGTTTTTGAAGCAAACCAAAGCCTTCATAGCACTTCTGATGCCTTTCTTGTACGAATTTTCATCTGTGCCCAACGAGGACTTGTCAATTTGTTCTCTTGCTGCCCTCTTTTTCATGTGTCTCCTCAATTGGATAGATTTCCTGGAAACAGTGCGATAACCATGGAATTCAATGAAGCAAATGAGATGGTTCAGACTGTGCGCTGGTCGACCCCTGAAGAGCAAAAAGGTGCGGCGAATCGATTTGCTTGATCCTGCCAATGGAACCCACTTTGAGCGTGACTGTTAGCGCGGATAGAGCATCCGCTCACAATGCCGGTTCATGTGCGCCCTTCAATCGCTGAGAAAGTTCGAGAAGCGATTTTGCATAGAGGAATCTCGTCTCAGTTTGACGCCGTCTCGCCTTCGTCGCAGACACAGTCCGGCTCTCAGTCGACCTCGCAGGAAAGTAAGTCCATCGAGGTGCCGCCGATGCAGCGCGATCAAAGCTCAGCGGAGAGCTCCGATGACCCCAGCATCATTCGAGCTGTGGCGATTGCCTTAGCCGAGGCTGTGGACGCGGAGCTCGATGGCGATGGCGGCGACGCTGATGAAATGGACGCCTCCAACGACTTCCAGCTTGAGACTCAGCCTGAAAGTCAAGAGGTGGAATTGCCTCGCTCAACCTCACGAAAGCGTGCGGCCTCAAGACCAGCTTCCCCACGGAAATCACCAGCTTCTAAGAAGATCAAGACGACTCACGATGGCTCCACGACCACCAACCCGAGGGCCTTTGGCGTTCCTCGCTTGTCGAATGCGAACGCCGTTGCTTCTTTCCTCGGCTCTCGTGGAATCTCAGAAAATCGCCAGCAGAAATTTATCAAAGCCATGATCGCTGCAGAGGCAGAGGACAAAGAAGAGGGGAAGAAGAGAGAGCGTGATGACGAGCGCGATCGCCTCCTCGCGAGCCTCGGGATCCGCATATCGCAACTCGAGAAGCAAAATGAGACGCTCACCTCGCAGCTCAGCGGCCTCGAGAAAGTCGTGGGCACGATTGCCCAGCAAGCGCATCGCCATTGATTAAAAACGCGCCCTGGAAAACTTGCGAGCAAGTTCCATCAGAATTGAAATTGGATTTTCAACAACAGTCATGTCAATAAACAATGTTGCGACAACAGCGAACGTGGGGAAGGGAGGACAAGTGAAGAGAAGAGAGGAAAGAAAAGGAAAGGAAAGGTGGGGAAAAGCCGAAGTGGTTGCAGCGTTCTTAGGGCGAGCGTGTTGGGCGCGTTACTTGACGATGAAGACAGAGCACGGACAGTTGTGCATCGCGTATTGCGAGGTGGAACCGACGAGGAATCTAAGGAACGACACATAACAACATACCATCAGGATTTGAAGAAAGATGGGTGAGATGTAAGGGAGTGGAAGGGAAGCGCACCCGACCGCGCCAGAGAGTCCCCTCGAACCCAAGAAGAGGACCTCGATCTTGTACTTCTCCACGAAGCCGAGGAGCAGCGAGCGTGGGTCACCCTTCTCAATGTCCATCGTCACGTGCTGCCAAAACGAACCATTAATGTCGGAAAATTCAAGTTTCAAGGAACATTCATCGGAGAGTTCGAGAACTCAGGTCGAGGAGATGAGACGGCGGTCCTCTCATCGGATCTCCAGTAGGATTTATATATATAAATCAGTTCATTCGCGAACTCAAACAGGCGGGGAAGGAGGAGAAGAAATCAGAGGGCGCACTATGCCGTGCTGTTTGATGACGGGCTCGACCTCCTTCTGCATCTGCGAGGCAAACTCGGTGCGCCTCTTGAGGATCTCCGCGGCCTCATCTGAAGCATTAGGACGATTAAAAACAGTTGCACAATTCGATTATTTGAGAAGTGTCTCCCGTCAGGAGAGAACAGAGCCTGACGACAGAGGACAAAGACAAGTGTGAGGTCGACGATTCATGAAGCATCAACGCCAGCGACCCCTCACACGGACGCCCACAAATCGATACATAGTAGCAAAGGTATCTGGACATAATGCAATCCGAGGTACCAGGGAGATATCCGTAGGGCGGGTCCGTCTCAGGGATCTCGACGGCGGTGAGGACGTGGAGAATCACATTCTTGTGCGGGTGCAACAATGCCAGGCACTTGTCGAGCGCCTTCTTGCTCAGCTCAGATCCGTCGTACAACAAGCCAGCCTTCATCGAGGAGACAATTCAATGACCTAGGGGGTAGTACTACTACTACAGGGGAGAACTGAAACGAATGGCGGGAGAACCGATATCGTGTCGTCCGTTGTCAGTTCACTTGGCACGAGTTGTGGCAAATTGACAAAGAACAAACCAAAATGAAGAATGAGAAATCGCAGAGCTTGTTAGATTTTCCAAGATATCGTCATGATATCATGGATTTGTGAGCGTCGTAGGAACCTAATCACGAGATTACTTTTCTTCGGTCTCTTAAGAGACTTTCAGTGTCCATGGATTTCTACACTTTCAGGCAAGGAGGAGAACCCGATAGTCGAAGGAAGGTGGACGAAAACTCGTAGTGTTTACAGCCAGCGCTGTATCTTTTCATCAAGCGGAGAATTCCGCGATGGCACCGACGTTGCTCCTCGTATCACCTCAGGCACTCATGTGCACAAGTTGTCGGTTCATATTCTATTTTCAGATCAGGACCGCTGTGTGTACGCATCTAATTATGAGTTGCCGTGAACTTGTCTCGCAAGGATTGTGTCCCATCGCACATCAGCCGCCACAGTGCGCTGAGGGCGAATGGCTTTGAGCGGTGTAAGGTTCCGAAATGTTTGCTATTCTTGCCACACATGATCCCGTCCCACTACGTCCCTCGACACGATCATCTTTCATTGACTAAGTGCCAAATATTATATTAATATCTATATGTTGAGGGAGAGGCTCCGAACGACTCCTGTCGATTGCCCTGGATAATCATTCAAGACGTCGACGATACGTTCCGTATTAATTATATACTAAATAGGTTCCCGTCCCTTTTTGACCGCGCCTCAGTCCCAATTGAAGGGGTTTCTAAGAAAACCAATTGTTGTGTGTGTTATGAGTTCTGTTGTCGGGGGATGCGAAGGGTTAGAGTCTCTAGGAGGACGAACCGCCTATCAATTCTCTCTCTCGCCCCAGTTCTCACCCATATTTTCTCTTATTCGAAGAATAAAATGTAAAAAAATCAAATGTTAATGTTTTAATACTTTGGATTGCAACTTTTGCTGAGGATTCCTGAATGCGGGAAACATTATTCTGCTCCAATGCGATGGTGCCCATCATCAGATCTATTATTAGCCCTCCGCCATGAGCTCCGAAACACTTCCTCGGCGCGCCTCCTTGCTAAGGGAGGAGGAGCCCCTGTGCGCCAGCCATTCACCGAGTCGTAGTGAGGTCCAGTCGTGGAAGAGCAGCGGCTTGCCCCACACTCGCCGCGAAGCCAAACCCCATTCAGGAGGCACCCGTGAAGTTTCGGCGAGGCAAGCTCCGGCAGTGCGCAAGCGATCACGGTCAGTTGACACGTACCTCCTTAACTCCTCTCGACCATCACAGTGATATGAATGCAATCAATTTGGTAGACTATTCCATCGCTCTGTGGACTATGGGACGACATCCTCTCGTTATCTCCGCGCACTCGCAGGTATCAAATTTGCCGGATCCGATAATTGTGTCCTTATTTGCGGATTCACTTCCCTCATACTTATCTCAGGTGACACACCTGGCCAACATCAAGTAATAGTGACTGAGAGCCAAGTCCCTGACGAGCTCGTGGCGATCCCAGAGGTTTCCAAGAAGGACGTGCTGTTCAGGTCAGGAGAGAGGGTGCGGAGTAGATAGGCGCATTGTGGGGATGGTATTCGATGTTCTCTATCCTAATACCTCCATCTTTAAGATTCATCGAGATGAAGATGAACGCGAAATTGAAAGCGAAGTTGTTCCGCACGCTATGACCATTGGTCCATGCATTAGTGTCGTCGATGTGGCCGAAGAGGAGGGGGCCCAGTCGGCGAGAAGCAGCTGGCTCTCCTCCTCCACCTCTGGCGGCGACGACTTCGCACACCTTTGCGACTTCGACGCACACCAGAAGTTGTCCATCGCGCTCGATACTTTCAAGCCTAATGCGAACTCGAAGGACCCGCGCTACTTGAGACACTCGTGTGCCGCGCCTGAACGCTCAGTCAACCATGATGACGAGGAGACGCCTCAATCGAGTGGGGCGACTCCCAAGGAGTCGCGTCCACAGAGGCACTCGTGCGCCGCCCCTGAAATCCAAGCAATGATCGCGACGGATCCCACCCGGTTCACTCCGTCACCAAACGGGCGACCCATGAACTCTCCCGGAGGCGTGAGGCAGCTGAACTTTGTCCGCCCGCGGCAGAGGAACACGTCGGGCGGCTCGTCCTCGGCTGGCGCTTCTCGCGATGTCTCACCCACGAGCAAATCTCGAACAACTTCGTCATCAGAACAACGCCAGCGCGATAGCGACCAGGCCAACGATGATGCCGAGAAACTCCACGTCCACTCTGGCGAATCGACGATGCGGTCACTGTGGTCTCTTTTGTCGCCGAGGAAGAAGTCAGCCCCATTCTCCTCATCACCGCGCACCAAAGAGAAACCGCCTTCCATCACACCGAAATTCTCGCCTCGGAGTCCTCGTACGGCGCGCCTTGTCCACCGGTTGAATTCTTTTCCTTCTTATTAATTTTTCCATCAGAACGTGAAATGAAACTTGCTGGGGACGAGGAGCCTGATCCTTCAGTCGGGAAGATGGTACTCTTGATCGTGCATTCGATGACTACGTCATGCCCTCATTCCCTAATAATTACCAAGGATCCTACGATATTTAGCGGAGACAAACTGCCGCAGTTCTCCGATCTCATGTGGAAGCCCGTCCTTGGTGACAGCCCTGCAGTCACCTTGACCAATGGTGAAGAGCGGAAGGGATTCCGATACCTCCTCGTCGGCGCCTCGATCGAGTCTCTGTTGAAAGTCATGATCTTCAACTCCCCTTGTACGATTCCCTTCCGAGAGCACTCGGACGGTTTTGCTTCTAATTGAATTGTCAAAGCCAACGACTTCATGGAGCTCGTCCTCCTCACCCACTCCGAGTTCATTTCATCCAAGAAGCTCATGGAGTTCCTTTTCCAGTCCTACCTTACAGGTCACTCTCCTTACTCGAAACCTTACTCAAGTCATGTGCTGGTTTATAGTCATTTTGATTCTCCAGGGCGCGAGGCAAAGGACGTCCATTCACAGCTGCGAGTAGTCAACGTGATCCGCCACTGGTTCAAGTTCAACATCTTCGACTTTCACAATGTACATACCATTGGTTGCGTAGCTGGACTAGAGTTAATCTTTTATCGTTGAGGGGTCAAAAGCGAATTTGGTGGTCGAAATGCTCTTGGAGAAGATGAAGAAGGGCCCCGATCGCGAGCCTAAGATGGCCGAGCTTCTGCTGGCCGACTGGAGAAGTAATTTCAGTTCTTTTTCATTCTTTCCTTCGCCTCGATTCAGAACCATTTTACATCAGATGCCTACAAGGTCCATCGCACCGAGGAAGAGGAGCGCCTTCAGAAGGCTCTCTCGCGGGCAGAGCAACCTTACCTCCCCAAGGACATGACGCCCACTCCCTCGAGGGTCAGCACCCCCTCTCTGTCACGCTCCTCTCTCTCTTCTCATTCCGCGGGCAAGTTTGACTTCTCCAAGTGGAATTGTTTGCAGTTCCACCCGATGGAGATTGCCCGCCAACTCACGCTCGCTATGAGCGACGTCCTCCGCCAGGTCCCTCCCCGCGAGATGCTCCAGAAGGTCATATAATAATTCGATTTTGCTTTCTTGGTGCACAATCAAATACTCCTCAATAGCATTTCGAGAAGCAAACAAAGTCCCCGAAATTCCACGAAATGGTGGCATTGTTCAACAAGGTCCATCATCCGCACTCCCTCAGCAAGTAGTGCCTCACCCCCCATTTTAGGTGACCGGGTGGATTTCAGCCGAGGTCTTCGCCGCCACGTCTCACAAATCCCGAAGCAAGATCATCACACATTTCGTGAGCGTTTGCCAAGTGCGGTTCTCTCTTTAGGGGGAGAATATTCTTGGGATCTCATCGTATTCGTTTTTTGTAAAGAAGCTGCATTTGGTGCAGAACTACGCCGGAGTCCTCGCCATTGTCTCCGCACTTACTCACTTCACCATCATGCGTCTCCAGGACGCTTGGACGGTCCCTATCGCCCCTTTTGAGTGATTGGACCACTTAGCTCAGTTTGAGGTGATATATAGTTGGTGTCATCCAAGGCCAAGGAGCGCTGGTCGCAGCTCATCGAGATCTGTAACCCCACGGGGAACTTCAGGAACCTACGCGAAATAGCTGAGAAGGCGCGCCCACCGTCACTGCCTCCCCTCGGTACCGCTACACTTCTTACATAATACAAACAGGTTGATTCGACTTTAATGAACCTCCTCTGGACTAGCGCTGATCTTCAAAGACCTGGTATTCATCACTGACGGCAACCCTCAATGGCGCGACGATGCCAAGAAAATGTGCGCTCTAGTTTGACTTTGTAAGCCACATGCATGTCTTCAACTGCCATGTCATTCACAGGTTGAATGTTGAGAAGATGGGCCTGCTCGCTGCCGCCGTGAAACGAATGCGACGGTTGCAGACGACCTACTACCCTTTCGTCAGACTCGACCCATTTCACGCGTACTTCGACTATGCGACGTTGGTGCTGGAGGAGAAATCCGTCTCGATGATCGGCCAGAGCGCGGCTTTGTAATAGATGAAGAATACTTGGTGGGTCCCTGGGAAGGAACTGGCAATTCTGCCACTACCCACGAGGGAGAATCAAACCAGATAGATACAAGGAAGACTGCGATGGAGCTTCGGTTCAGAATGTATTGACGGAAAATCCGGCACAGAGGTCAAAATTGCCAGAGAAGAAAGGGGCATTTACAAAAAACAACTGGAAAGTCAAAATTGGTTCCTCAGGAGAGGCAAAGATCAGCAGTGATCCACTTAAGAGCTAGAGGCCCTGGCATAGACGAGGGAAGGCGGTTGCTCGTCCGCGGGAAGCTCGACGGACGTCTGCGGCGCACCGGAGTGTGTAATATTGACGGAGACAAGGTAGAGTTTGTCGTTATCTGGATAAGTCGACAAGATCATCGAAAGCACACCATCTAGAATCAAGAAGATTAACATTGATATCAGCCCGAAAGGAAGGGAGATGGCGAACTGCAATAGGCGGCGGGCTGAGCGATCTTAGAGTACACTTGAAGGCCAGCCTTCAAGGTAACGGCACGAGTGATCTTGCCTGAGAAAGGATTCAAAGCGCCGACATAGGTATCCACCGTTTGATTGACTTGTGTCGAAACCAACGCGAAGCTACGAGAGTGTAATGAGCGGGGCGAATATCGCTTCAGCGCTGGAAGAGGCAGCGTACAGGGTGTCAGTGCCGTCGTCGTGGTACATGTATTCCACATCATTACTCGTCGTCACGTTACCAATAACCTTTAAAATAATCACAAATGAATAAAAGGGGAATGACAGAAATTCGCAAAAACAACTTAAGAACCTTCCCGCTGTAAGTTATAATCAGGAGCTGGGCGTTCGTCTTGGCGTATTTAGCGACACTGATCACGTAAATCTTCTGCTTTTGGACATTCAACGCAAAACCACTACCATTGTAAAGAGACAGTCAGGGAGCGACGAGGGAAGAGTGAGAGCAAGTAGAGTACCCAGTGGCATGATAGTTGCTATCGAGCTGGTACAAGAGGGTGCGGTCGCCAGAAAACGAGGCGGCAATGGAGATGGCGTTCTCCTCCAACAAGATCAAGTTATGGGCAGACTGAGGATTCATAATCATCGCCAATGGTTTCCTAGAGAAGACGCCATCCGAAGATTAGACGCCATTAACGAACTGAGTACAGAGTGCGCACCACTTGCCGCCATTGGCCTTCTCCCATGGTTGAGGGTCCATGGGGACAACAGCAACTTGATCGTCTTGATTGGGTTGACCATTAATGACGACATTGCTCAGAAGGGCTGAGGGGGAAACACAACAATCGTCAGTTCGACAGAGCGCGAAAAGAAAGGCGGGAATGCTTGAGCCGACGGTCAGCCGACAATCACGGCCGAGGCCCCAACGACGAAAAAATTACGATAAAAAAAAACACAAAACCAAAAGGCAAGGGAAAATTAAGGAGGCAGCGCGGAAAGGAGTAGAGTGAGCGAGCGCGAACCTCCGATGAGGGCACGCTTGCCGTCGGTGGGCTTCCCCTGCGAGGAGACACTCCAGATGCGATCGGCCTCTTCGTCATATAAAGCAGGAGCAAAGTTGTCCATCACGGCGTCCTTGGTGCTCAACACAACCTTGCGCG
>Ga0154020_10003238_pt1 | contig 19669 bp, 14 predicted proteins | sample Klosneuvirus_201_FD_109709 | JGI IMG/M metagenome (GOLD analysis project Ga0154020, IMG submission 109709) | Active sludge microbial communities from wastewater, Klosterneuburg, Austria - Klosneuvirus_20160825_MG | ecosystem: Engineered > WWTP > Aerobic digester > Activated sludge | place... | reverse complement strand
AGCCCCTCTTCCGGGAGCCCGACCACGCGACCGATCGTGCCCTGCGGCACCGTGCGCTCGCCCGCGACCCGGTCCACCCCGGTGATCACCTCGGTCCCGTGCGGCAGCGGGGCCGCGCGGGGATCCAGCGCGCCGAGCCCCTTCACCCGACCGGCACCGTCGCGAGGTCAGCCTCCAGCACCTGCCGATCCTCCTCGTCCTCCACCTCGGGCGCGAGCGCCTTCGCGAGGGCGACCTCCGCGCGCGCCTTCTCGAGCTCCCCCGCCACCGCGTACCCGCGGGCCAGCGCCTCGTGCGCGAATGCACGATCGAACGCCGAGAGCCCCCCGCTCTCCGCGACCTCGAGGCACAGCCGCGCGTGGAACAGCGCCGGCTCGCTGCGCCGGAGCACCGAATAGACCCGCGACACCTGCCACTCGCCGCGGGCGTGCTGCACCTCGGTGCCCACGTCCTGCCACAGGTACCGCGAGGCGTGGGCCGCGTGGATCATGCGCGCGACCTCCGCCGGGCTCCGGGTCTCCTGATCCAGCAGGGACCAGACCTCGTTGAACAGCGCCTTCGCCAGCGAGATCTGCTCCTCTTCGCTCACGGAACCTCCACCCAGAGCTCCCCGTCCCGCTCGTCGACGGCGGCCGGGATCAGCCGCTCGCCCTCGCAGGGCCCGTAGTCACAGACCCCGTCCTCGATCCGGTAGCGCGCCCCGTGGTGGTGGCACAAGAGCCGCGTCTTGTCGGCGCTGAGCAGCTCGCCGTCCCCCAGATCGAGCGAGAGGGGCACGTGCCGACACAGGTTCAGGTAGGCGATTGCCCGCCCACCCTTGCGGGCGACGATGAGCCCGCCGTGCACCTTCACCCGACCGATCTCGGGGTCCTCGAACCAGGGGGTCGGCAGGATGGGTACACGGACGACCATCCCCTCGCGGAGCATCCACGAGGGGCCGCAGTGCAGCCGGCGCTTCTCCGGTCCGCTCACTAGCCGCGCGACCGACCCGCGATCCGCCGCTCTTGCGGGCGCTCGGAACCGACGCGCGCGCCCCGCGCGTCCCGACGGGCCGCGTGTGGACCGGGGCCGTGATGGGGGATGCGGACCTGGTCGCCGACCATCGCGCGCCCACCGACGCTCATGCCACCGAAGTAGCGACGACGTGCCGGGACCGAGACGAGCACGGCCTGACGATCGGCCGCGGGCGGGGGCTCCTGCCCCTCGGCGAGCACCATCGCGGTCAGGTACCCGCCGTAGACACACCCGGTGTCGACGCCGGTGGCCCAGGGGTGGATCTGCGCGTCGAGCGAGGCCGCGTGACCGAAGGCCACGTGCGGAGGGCCGACGTAGCGGAGGCCCCAGGGGGTGGCGCCGCCGTGGTCGCGGGCCTCGCCGTGATCGCCCACCGAACGGATGCGCATCATCGTGGCCGGGTCCTGCTGCTCGAAGGGCACCCCGGGGACGAGCCCGGCGTGCACCACGAGGAGCCGGTGTGCGGGCAGGAGATGGGTCACGGGCATCGTCGCAAGCAAGGCCCAGTCCTCGGGCCCGAGCGACTCCGCGACGTCGCCGTGGAGGCGTCCGAGATCGGGGACGAGGGCGAACTCACCACGCTCCTGGGCCCGGCTCGCGCGCTGCCACTGGAGGAGGCGATCCTCGTGGTTGCCCCGCACCGCGATGGCGCCGGTTTCCCGAACGATGTCGAGCACTCCGCGCGAATCGGGGCCGCGGGCGACGAGGTCGCCGACGAACACCAGCGTGTCGGTCCCGCGCACGAACGCGAGGCGGTCGAGCAGCGTCCGCAACTCCGCGGAGCAGCCGTGCACGTCGCCGACGACGATCGTCCGGGGGGCCATCCAGGGGTCACCTTAGGCGGCAGGGGGGACCCCTGCCACGACCCAAAACTCATGCCCTCGAAGGTTTCGGCACGACCCTTGAATCGGGCTCGCGCCACCCACGGCACGATACTTGCTTTGCATACAGCTTGGACAGAATCGCCACCCCGCGCGACCGTCGACGACCGACGCCGTCGGTCCGGGCGGAACCCGTGTCGATCGTGCGGCTCTGTGCTTGTCGCACGCGCGAAGCCGCACGTAGCATCGCGCGCCGAACCGACCGGAAAGAGGAACGACGATGAGCGACGACGGGGACTTCAAGAAGGGTGGCTTCAAGCCGGCGTACGCAGTGGGTGGGCTCGCGGTGGCGGGCCTCATCGTGGCGTTCGTGATCATCGGCAAGAAGACCGCGGAGACCACCCTGCGCCCCGAGGAGGTCCAGGAGGCCGTCCGCAAGGTGCTCGTGCGCCCGGTCAAGGAGCAGATCACCGAGTGGCGCAAGGTGCTCGACGAGGACAAGTCCGACGAGCGCATGAAGCAGGAGGCGGTGTTCCAGCTCGCCCGCCTGCGCGACAAGGAGAGCCTCGGTCGGTTCCTCAAGCTGCTCGACGGCTCGAGCAACCACGCGACCGCCCGCATCGTCTCGATGGCGATCCTCGAGTTCCCGCGCGAGGAGGCCGCCAAGGCCAAGAGCTCGCTCGAGAAGAAGTTCGACGCCTCCAACAACGAGGACGTCCCCCAGCTCGCGGCGGCGCTCACCTACATCCGCGACAAGGAGTACTTCAAGAAGGTCTTCGAGGTGTACCGGAGCGGCAAGACCGAGTCGGCCAAGCGCGTCGACGGCGGCACGTCGTTCGACCCCGAAGAGCTGATCTTCATGACCGACCGGTCGACCTTCCGCGGCTTCTCCAAGGACGAGAAGAACGGCGTCCGCCAGCTCGTCGCGACCGTGCTCAGCAAGGAGCCGGCCAAGGACGACCTCGGCACGCTCATCGAGCTGCTCAAGGACAAGGACATCGAGGTGTCCTCGGCGGCCAGCGTCGGCATCGCGAAGCTCAACGACGCGTCCGCCTCCAAGGAGCTCATCGCGAAGCTCGCCGAGGCCGAGAAGACCGACAACGAGAACGCCCGCAAGCGCTACATCGAGGCCCTCAAGAACGGCATCGGCGGCGCCGGCCTGGTCTACGCCCTCAAGGTGGTGCCCACCTCGGACGAGCTCGAGGCCCGCGGTCGCTTCATCATGGAGCAGATCCGCGAGCTCGCCGACCCGAGCGCGGCCGACGCCTACAAGGAGTACCTGAAGGACGAGAGCAACCCGGCGCACTACCGGTCGCAGATCGCCCTCGCCCTCGCCGACATCGGCGACGTCGACGCGGTGCCCTACCTGGGCAAGCGCATGGACCAGAAGGGCATCGGGTTCAACTGCGGCTCCGACACCTCGCTCAAGTGCCTCTCGAACAACCTCGGCTGGAAGAAGATGGCCCCGGTCGACGCCGACCCGGTCACCTTCCGCGAGCAGACCTTCTCCTCGCAGTACATCGGCGACCTCGCCGTGCTCTACCCGGACAAGAAGGCCGACTTCCTCGCGGCGAGCGGCTCGCACATCAAGACGTTCAACGCCTGGTTCCCGATGCCCTGGCTCGTGGCGTACCGCGCGCTCGTCTACATGGGCGACAAGGAGTCGATCGAGTGGGCGCAGAAGGTCCTCAAGGACTTCAAGCTGCCCGACGAGAAGCTGGTCAACCTCGGTGACGACCCGAGCTGCCCGCCGACCAACAAGATGTGCACGTTGTTCAAGCTGAACGACTTCACCACGGCCACCCGCTACATCGGCGCTTCGAAGGACAGCGCGATGGTGGACACGCTCGCCAAGTTCCTCGAGCGCCCCAAGGACAAGAAGGGCAACGAGGTGCGCCTCTCGTTCAGCGAGATGGAGCTCGCCACCAACCCCGGCTACCGCGAGTCGATGGTCCAGTCGACGCAGGCCGCGGTCGACGGCCTCGCCGAGTGGGGCCCCGACGCCGGCAAGGCCGCCGAGAAGCTCCTCAAGCTGATCAAGGACAAGGACCACGGCTTCTTCCCGCGTCTGATGGCCGGCCGCGCGCTCGGTCGCGTGGCCAGCGAGAAGGACATGGTCGCCGCGCTCAAGGAGGCCAAGGGCTGGACCGACGCCGACGCGAAGGTCAGCGTGCTCATGGCCGCGCAGCAGAAGGCCACCCCTGAGGTGACCGCGCTCGCGCTCGACATGATCCAGCCGACGACCGACCCGGCCGCGCTCTCGGTCAACACCTGGGCGGCCCGCGTGGTCGGCTGGGGCGGCTCCAAGGGCATCGAGGACAAGCTCCTCAAGATGGTCGAGGACAAGGAGCTGCGCGTGTTCGCGGCGCTCGCCATCACGCTCGGCGGCGACGAGGACCTCGTCCGTCGCGGCCTCGTGGTGTTCGAGCAGAAGTCCCGCGAGGACAAGAAGTACGAGGGCGAGATCGCCTCGCTCCGCAACTACTACCTCGACACCTTCGACTCGCGCGGCATCACGAGCGACGACGTCGACAGCGGCCGCTTCTTCCGGTTCGTGCGCAACGCGCTCACCATGAAGCGCATGGGCTCGAGCTCGGACGTGAACGAGGCGGGCAAGACCACCCACGAGTGGGCCTCGGTCTACCTGATCGCCGGCCTCAAGCGCCTCGACATGAACGCGACGGTCCCGGGCGGCATGGACCGCCTCGTGCTCCGCGTGAAGCTCCTCCGCGTCGCCAAGTCGGGCTCGGACGAGAACAAGACCGCGGCCGTCGAGACCCTCAAGTTCCTCAAGGAGCAGGGCTCGATCATGTCGCTCCGCAGCGAGGCCGGCCTCACCGGCCAGCTCGCGACCCGCGCCTTCTTCGAGATCCGTCACCCCGAGGCCTCCCTCGGCGCGCCGGGCGACAAGGAGAAGGACAAGAACGAGGACAAGTACTTCTCGAAGCCCAAGAAGTAGGTGAACGAAGTGAGCCGGAGGCGAACGCAGTGAACGGCGGCCGCCTCCATGGGCGGCCGCTCCAGAAACTTGTGAATCCGGCGGCAAGACGGCCGTCGAACTCGTCAACGCCCTGATAGCCCGCGCCGCCCTCTGCGATCGGGCTCCTTTTCCTGGGAGTATTCCATGACCATCGTCCAAGGCTTCGGTTCGCGCTCCACGGCGTTCGGTGCGGTCGCTCTGCTCGCCCTCGCGGGCTGCTTCATCGAGCGCCAGCCGGCCCAGCCGGCCCCCGCGCCCGCTCCGGCGCCCGCGCCCACCCCGGCGCCCGCGCCCACCCCGGTCGCAACCGCCACGCCGGCTCCCCTGCCCACGCCCGTCGGCGGTGGCACCGCCGGCGTCGGTGGCACGGTCGTGACCCCCGTCGCCGGCGCCACGGGTTCGGCGACCATCTCCTGGGGCAACTGGTCGTCGTCGAGCGGCGAGACCCCGAACACCTCGTGCGTCAAGGAGTCCAACAAGGAGCTCTGCTTCGACGGCGTGGACAACAACTGCAACGGCCAGATCGACGAGGGCTGCCCCTACCAGTCGGCGCCCAAGCACCTCGGCTTCGTCATCGCCTGGAAGATCGCCGTCGACCTCGACCTCCACGTCCTCGGACCGGATGGCAAGGAGGTCAACTTCAAGATGCGCGACAGCGGCTCGCTCGTCCTCGACAAGGACTGCCTCGGCATGAAGAACGGCGTCGACAACTGCCCCGAGGGCAAGGTCGAGTCGGTCTACTTCCCCGCGGCCCGCGCGGTGCTCAAGGGCCGCTACAAGGTCTGGGTCGAGGTCGCCGATTCGCGCGGCATCACCACCCCGATGGTGCCGTTCCAGTTCGGCGCCCAGATCGGCATCAAGACCTTCTTCGTCCCCTTCATGATGCCCAACAGCAAGGGCTCCAAGAAGGCGTTCGAGTTCGACGTCCTCTAGCCCGAGCGGCGTCCCTCCATGGGCGCTATCCTGGGCACCCATGTGCGCAGGCTGCGGAGACTCCACCCGACCGATCGCCGTCCAGGCCGGTCGGGTGGTCGTTTGTGACCGCTGCCAGTCGGGGATCCCTGCGCTCGTGCTCAACGCGGACGGCGGCACGCTCGAGGCGCTCTTCGGTTGCCGCCCGCCCCGCCTCCGCTCCGCCGAGGGTGACGCGCGCGCCCACCTCGATCTCGCCGTGGCCTTCGAGAAGAGCGGCCTCGAGGGAGATGCCATCCTCGAGTTCGCGCTCGCCGCCCTGGCCGGCGCGGACGACGGCGACGCCGACGAGGAGGCCTGCGTGAAGTTGCTGGAACGCCTGGTCGCGCGCAACACCCTCGGCGCCGCGGCGCGCGAGGTCGAGCGACGGCGGCGCCTCGCCAGCTGAGGATCTGGCCGATCCAAGCCGTCACATCCACGTGCCCCCCGCATGCGCGCATGACGTCCAGGTGGTCGCGAGTGCGCCTTTCCATCGGACCAGCGTGAGGGCGCGGCGCTTGCTATGGGTGAAGGAATGCGTGGCTTCCTCCGCTTGCTCCTGCCGCTGACCCTCGCGAGCACTGCTTTCATCGCGTGTGGAGGTGGTGGCGACAGCGACGCGCCCGCGGGTGACCCGCCGCCGATCGACGACCCGCGCGCACCTTCGCTGAGCGGGAGCGGCACGGTGAACCTCGTGATCCTCGACGCCAAGCCCACCGACGCGGTGGCCAAGGCCTACGGGGTGAGCTGGTGGGAGATCGAGTTCGATCTGCTCGACGACCTCGGCACCGAGGCCACCGCCGATCTGTCGTCGAGCGACGCGACGCGGGTCGCCCTGGCCTTCTACGGACACGACGCGGCCGGCAAGCCGAAGGTCGAGGGGCGCGTCATCGTCGACCTCACGCGCTGGCTCGGCATGGAGCAAGAGCACGACGCGAACGACATCGCGCGCGTGTTCGAGGGCAGCGACGTGCGGTACTCGAACGCCGGCCGCCTCGACGAGGACGAGCGGCTCGAGGTGCTGGGCTCGGTGCTGACCACGCTCGCCGAGTCCGGCGTGTCGCCGACGGGCAAGGCCTTCTCGGGCCCCGGCCTCTCCTCGAAGGACACCGGGGGGGCCTCGCTCGGCACGTGCGACGGCGAGGGCAAGAAGGCCGTGAAGGCGGCGCTCTCCTCGCTCGGCAAGAAGATCATGGGCTGCCTGCCGTGCGCGTCGGCGGCCATCGACGACCCCTCCTCGAGCGACGCCTTCAAGGCGTGTGGCACCTGCGAGAAGGCGCTGCTCGACACGTCGGGGCTCGAGCCCGTGCTCGACTTCCTCAAGTGCGAGAAGGCGCTCGTGCTGCCCCCCGCCGAAGACGACACCTGGGCGGCGCGGCCCGCGTCCGCGAGCGAGACGACCTGCTTCGCTTCGTCGACCGACGGCGTGCACGGCACCTACCGCGTCAGCGATGGCAAGGGCGGTGTCTCTTGCGTCGACTGCCCGAGCGGCACGATCCCCTTCGCGTCCAAGCTCGGCTGCGCCCCAGAGGGCGACGCCTCCTCGCCGGTCGACGCGAGCAAGGCGATCGTCCAGATCCCCGGGCCGCGCGGCAAGGCGCCGGCGAGCAAGGTGATCACCAAGGACGCCTGCGTGTTCGTCGAGATCACCTCGCAGGGCACGGTCAACTCGCTGCCGGTCGAGGTCGGGCCTCGCCGCGCGATCTACAGGATCGGCGACCGCAACTGGGACAAGCTCCCGAGCCTGGTCAAGACCTCGAAGGACACCTGGGACCTCACGACCGACACGCACACCGGCTCGCAGAAGGGCTCGTTCGCCATCACCGGTGGTCAGAGCAAGCCGCCGCCCGCCGCGATCTCGACCAAGGGCTCCGTCGACGACGCCATCGCCAAGGGTGGCTGCTCGAGCGAGGCCGTGCGCGGGCTGTCGCTGCAGATCCTCGACGAGCTGTCGCGCTGCGTGAAGCCCGACATGATGGTCAAGGTGCCCGGCGGTGGCGCGCTCGACACGAGCGGCACGCCGAACCCCTACCTCGAGAAGCCCGCCGCCGAGGCGCTCGTGCGCGCGGTCGCGGCGCGCAAGGGCGCGCGGCTGCACGTCAACCACATGTTCCGCACCGTCGCGCAGCAGTACTTCATCTCGCGCGTGGGGAGCCGCCCCGAGTGCGGGATCAAGGCGTGGGCGCGCCCCGGCGCGAGCAACCACGAGACGGGCATCGCGCTCGACGTGCAGGACGCGTCGAGCTGGCGCGCGGCGCTCGAGGCCGAGGGCTTCCGCTGGCTCGGGAGCAAGGACCCGGTGCACTTCGACTACGTCGGCGCGGGCGCGGTCGACCTGCGCGGCCAGGACGTGCTCGCGTTCCAGCGGCTCTGGAACCGCAACCACCCCGAGGACAAGATCGGCGAGGACGGCAAGTACGGCTCCGACACCGAGGCGCGCATCCGCAAGTCGCCCGCCGCGGGCTTCCCGATCGGCGTGCCCGAGAGCTGCGCCACCGCCAAGGTCGTCCAGCCGGCGAAGGGCAACGCCGCGCCGCTCGAGTACCTCACCAACGTCACCACCGCCGACCTGTTCCCGGGCGAGGGCTGCGAGAGCGGCCACGACGCCTCGCACACCGACGTGAGCGCGTGCATCGCGAGCAAGCAGGTGTGCGCCCCCTACTGGTGCGACCTCGCCGACCTGCGCGCGCCGACCTGCGCGGGCAGCTCCAAGGACAGCAAGGAGCCGGAGCCCACGCCCGCGAGCAAGCCGGACTGCGCGGCGCTCGGCGCGTTCAAGCTGACCTACTACTACATCGCGGTCGAGTCGGATTTCAGCGGCGACAAGACGGTGCCCATCTACTCGCGCAGCGGCGCGGTGCTCGCCACGGTGACACCCAAGTTCGCGAAGGCGATGCGCCTCGAGGGCACCGGCCGCCTGACCGACGGGCGCGCGCTCAACTGGGCCGGGTCGTGCGTGCACTCGGAGTACGACTGCTACGCCGAGCTCGACGCCAAGTACACGACGGGGCGCGGCGCTGCGGGGCGCGCGCTGCAGCCCTACCACTCGATCGCGGTCGACCCCTCGGTGATCGCCCTCGGCACTCGGCTCTACTCACCCGAGCTCGCCGGCAAGACGATGCCGGACGGCTCGACGCACGACGGCTACCTGCTGGCCGACGACACGGGCGGCGCCATCAAGGGCAACCACATCGACTTCTTCGTGAAGGACAAGGCGGCCTACAAGTCGCTGAACGCGGCGCTCGGGCTGTCGAACATCACGCTGGTCCCCGCGACCTGCAAGTAGCTGGCGCTCAGCGTCTCGGCAGCGGCGTGAGCGCGGCGAGGCGCTCGCGCAGCGGGTGGCCTTCGGGCGGGTCGGTGGGCCGCACGCCGGCGCCGAGCAGCGCGCGGAGCTCGGCGTCGGGTGGGACGTAGCCCTCGTCGCGCATGCGGCGCAGCACGCCGGCGAGCAGGGCCTGCGGGGGGATGCACACGGCGCCGGGCTCAGGCGGGGCGCTTGCTCGCGCAGACGCCGCCGACGCACTCGATGCCGAGCGGCTCGTCGCAGCAGTCCTTGCTCGTCTCGCACTTGTCGCCGGTGTCCTTGCACTTGCCGGGCGGCGGCTTCACGCACTTCTTGGGCGCGCCCGCGCTGTCGGCCTTGCAGGTGCCGTCGCAGCACTCGAAGCCCGCGTCGCAGCCCTCGCCGAGGTTCTTGCAGGGGTCGAGCGCCCAGTAGCCGCGCATGTTCTGGTCGGCGATGTCCTGGCCGGGGAGCCAGAACGCGGCGTGGCTCGGGTCCTTGCCGGCCGTGGGCGAGGCGTCGATGGCGGCGACCCACAGCTGCTTGTTGCGGCAAGGGGTCTTGTCCCAGCCGTCCTTGCCGCACACGTCGCGGAAGGCATCGTAGGTCTTGTTGAGGCGGTTTCCGTACTGGCGTGTGGAGACGAACACGACCCAGTAGTAACCGCCGGCGAGCACCGGCCCGAACGTGGGCTCGAAGTTGAGCGAGAGGTCCTCGGTCGCGAGGCCCGCCTTGTTGAGCGTGTCGAGCGCGATGTCGGCCGTGCCGTCGGCCTTCATGAAGTGCAGGTTGCCCTTGCCGGGCCGGGTGGACTGGGTCGAGTCCATGTAGACCAGGTACTGCGAGTCCGGCGAGAACGACGGATACGTGAGCGTGCGGCCGCCGCTGGCGCGCAGCACCTTGGGCGCGCCGAACTTCTTCGACCCGATGTCGAACGGCGCGATCATGAGGTCGCTCTGGTTGAAGTCGGCCCAGTTGCCGTCCTTGCGGTTCGCGTAGGCGATCCACTTGCCGTCGGGCGAGAACGCGGCGTGCGAGACGCTCGCGCCGAACGCGCCGAGTCCGCTCGGCTCGAGGGAGCCGCCGGCCGCGTTGTGCAGCGTGGGCGCGGTGCCCTCGTGGGTCGCGACCATGGTGGAGCCGTCGGGGTACACCGCCGTGAACAGCGTGTCGGGCACCGCCGCCTTCTCGGCGCCGGTCGTCGGCGTGAACACGCCCGCGGGGCGCGGCGCGCCGTCGTAGGTGGCGACGAGCGCCGAGCCGTCGTGCGAGACGCTGTGGCAGGCGACGCAGGTGCGACCGCCGCTCAGCTTGAGGAAGTCCTCGGGCGCGCTCGCACCGGGCTTGATGCGCACGACCTTCCCGCCGTTGATGCGCCAGTAGTAGATGCTGCCCTTGAGGTTGGCCGCGGCGATGGTCCACTGCTGCGTGGTGCTCACGAACGCGGTGCCGCCCGCGCCGCCCGCGAGGCGCCGCACGGTGACCTTCAGCGGGTCCTTCGGCGTGGCCGTGTCGAGGAGCTTGTTCCAGGAGTCCTTGGGGATCGTCGCGCGCGCCGTGGCGCCGGGCTTCACGAACGAGGTGAAGGTCATGCCCGGCACCTCGAGGGTGATCGCGTACACGTCGGGTGCGGCGCCGCCGTTCCACATGAGCTCGGGCGAGGGCAGGCCGCGGGGGAACACGGTGCCGTCGTACGGGTAGAGCAGCTTGGTGACCGTCGAATCCTTGGTGGTGGCGGCCAGGAGGTCCTTCTTGCTCGCGTCGTCGAGGCCGCTGCCCGAATCGACCTCGTCGCGCAGCTCGATGCTGACCGAGGTGCTCGCGGTGAGACCGACCGCCGCGCAGGTGACCTTGCCGGTGCCGCCCGCGCCGCCGCTCGCCTTGAAGGTGGCGCCGGTGAAGCTGCCGAGGTCGATGCGGTCGATGGTCCAGGTGCAGCTCGGGAGCGGCAGCGTCGAGCCGTCGGAGAGGGTGGCCGTCGCGACGTACGAGATGGAAGCCGCGCTCGTGTCGCCGTTCTTCACGGTGAGCTTCTGGTCGGCGGGCGTGACGTCGATCTTGACGATCTTCTTGTCGCCGAGCGCGTCGGGGTCGAAGCCGCCGCCGTCGAGGGAAGCGTCGCCGCCGCCGTCGGTGCCGGGATCGACGACGTCCACGCCGCCATCGGCCGAGTTGCACGCGGCGAAGGTGGCGACCGCGAGGGAGGTGAGGACGAGGAGGGCACCGCGAAAGGGAGTGGTCACGAGGGTGTTCCCATCATGAACGGTGCCACGCGGGTTCGCGAGTGGTGACAGCGAAAAAGTGCAGCTCCGCACGCACGAGGTCGTCACGTCGAGATGACACCGTCATACACCTCGCCGACGAGTACGATGGAACGCGTGCACCCCTACCGCAGCCGTGAGGAGGAGCAGGCCGCCGACGCACCGTCGTTGCTCCTGCTGGTGGCAGCGGTGGTGGTGACGTGGGCGCTGCTCGTCCACGGCCTCGGTCGGCTGTCTGGGCGCTGGTGAGGCTCTACACCGGGCACGCCATCGGGACGTCGACCCACACGCCGCCCTTGCACTCGCGGCCCGCGATGTTGCCGACCGCGCAGCTGCCGTAGGTGCACTTCGAGCCCGCCTTCGTGCACGCGACGCCGAGGTTCGGCAGCTTGGCCGGGCACGCCGGATCGTCGTTCTTGGGGTCGCAGACCCACTTGGCGTCGGTGCCGCAGGGACCGCCGAAGCAGTTGCCGCACCCGCACGTGCGCTCGCCGTAGGTGCAGTACGCGCCGATCACCGTGCACGCCTTGCCCTCGGCGTCGGCGAGGGTGGTCGGGCAGGTGGTGGTCGGAGGAGGCGGACACGCGCCCACGCCCGACGACCATCCGCTGCTGGTGCACTTCGCGACCGGTCGACACCCGGGACGCGGATCGTCGCCGTAGCCGCACTCGAGGCCGACCGGCGAGCAGGGGCCGGAGAACGGCTGCGTCGCCGGACAGCCGCCGGGGCTCGTGTCGGGCGCGACGTCGGTGCCCGTGTCCACGACGGCGGTGTCGGTCGCGGAGTCGGTGGCGCCGTCGACCGCGCCGTCGGTGCCGGGATCGACGGACGTCTGGCCACCGCACGCGGCGAGTGAAGCGACGAAACAGAAGGGAAGGAATCGGGAGATCATGCCGACCACCGAGCACGCGCCGTGCCGCAGCGACGATGCGCCGCCGCCCACTTTTCGCGCGTTCAACGCTGCCGATCTGTGCCGTCCCCTGCCCCCCGCGTCGCGGGCTTGCCGAGGCGCACCATCTCGTCGGTCGCGTCGGTCTCCTCGTACCCGTGCGCGCGGAACAGACCGATCAAGCGTCCGTTGTCGCGGGCCGTGCACGTCGCGAGCTCGCGGATCGGGTGCGCGGACAGCCACGCCTCGCCGGCGAGGAGCAAGGCCTGGGCGACCCCCCGGCGACGCGCGGCAGGCACGACGTAGGTGGTCGAGAAGAGGCCGGTGCCGTCGGACTCCACGCGCACGATCGTGTGGCCCACGACGGCGCCCGCCTCCTCCGCGACGAGCACGGCGCCGGTGGAGCGGCGCGGATCCAGGTGGAAGCGCACGCGATCGCGGAGCCAGTCCATCGTGTACATCGCCTGCCCGCGCGCCTCGCCGAGCACCTCCACCAGCGTCGCGCGCATGCGCTCGGCGACGAGCTCGATCTCGTGGTCCTCGACGGGCCGGACCAGCCTCACGGCAGCTTGCACTTGAGGCCGCGCGCCTCGAGGTCCTTGCCGACGCGCTTGAGCACGACGCCACCGGCCGCGAGGCTCGCGGACATACCCTCGCTGCCCGGCTGCACGAGCCCGGCGACGCAGGCCTTGTCGGTCCCGCGCATCACGAGGTCGAAGTTGCCCCAGCGCGGCTTGCCGTCGACCGTGACGCCCGACACCGAGCGCTGGTCCCACGACAACCCCGGGTCGTTGCCGGCGCACGCAGCGAGCGGGCTCGCGGCGATCAGCGGGAGCGGATCGCCGGTGCCCTTGGCGTCGATGCGGAGCGCGTAGGCGTGACCCTCGGTGCCCTCGGTCGCCTTGATCGAGACCGTGAGGTAAGGCGCCCCGGCGAGCGTGGTGACGCCGTAAGCGCCGATCGCGTCGGCGGCGAGACCGTAGGCGGTCGACGAGAACGCCTTGCCGCTGTCGTCGAGCGCGCCGACGAACGCGGTGAGCCCGGCAGCGATCGGGTGGAAGGCCACGAGGTGCGTGACGCCGACTCCGCGCACCCCGAGGTAGTTCTCCCCCACCGGCATCTTCTCCGGCAGCGGCGGGTTGCTGACCTTGCCGTTGACGCCGATCGCGTGGAGCTTGTCGCCGACGAAGGCCCACGCGCCGAAGCCCGCGACCACGACCGCACGCAGCTCGAGCCGGGTGACCGGCGGCTTCTTGCCGACGGGCTTCGGGAAGGTGAGGGCCTTCGGGAGGGTGGCCGTCGTGACCTTGCCGGTGGCGGCCGTGAAGAACGCGACCTCGACGTCGGTGGGGCCGCCGGTGTCCGAGGGGATCGCGCGCGCGACCAGCACGCCGTCGACCGTGGCCTGGATCGCCGAGCTGTACTTGGCTTTGGCCTTTCCCTTGCCGAACAGCGTCGCGACCCGCGTCGCGGCCTCACCGGCCGCGTTGGCCTCGGCGATCACCACGTCGAACGCGCCGTCTTCGCCGCGCTGCACGCCGAACACGCGGCGGTCGCTCCACTGCAGCTGCTCGAGGGCACCGAGTTTGGCGGGCTTGATCCCGGTCGTGCACGCGATCGGCGGTCCGGCCTTGGGCTTCGGGGACGACGCGGTCGGAGACTCGGGCTTCCATGGCTTCACGTCGGCCGGACCGCTCACCTCCCAGCCGAGCCGCACGCCGCGGTCGCCGAGCACGCAGCCGGCCTTGGCGCACGCGATCGCGTCGAACCCGAAGCGGCGCCGCGTGGGCATGGTCACCTTGGTCCAGGTGCGGCCGCCGTCGATCGTCTCGAACGCCTTGCCCGCACTCGTCGCGAGGCCGCGGTCGCCGGCCATCGAGATCTGGTCGGCCTCGAGGTCGACGAACGCGCGGTCGAAGGTGGCGCCGTCGTCCTTGGTCGCGTAGCGCACCATGCGCTGGTCGTAGGGCACGATCAGGGTCGCGGTCGTGCCCTCGACCTGCAGCGACATTGGCTCGGCGACGATCACGTCCTCGGGGTCGGGCAGCGGCTTGCTCGTGAAGGTGCGACCGCCGTCCTTCGACACCCAGAGGTGCTGCTTGGTCACCTCGTCGCCGTCGGCATTCTTGGTCGTGCGCGCCCCGGTGGCGAAGACGCGGCTGCCGTCGTCGGAGGCCACGATTTGCGCAAAATTCGGCGCCACTTCGTCCTTGCCGAGCTTGAGATCGACGCGCACGGGCTTGGCCTTGCCGGCGCGGATCCACAGCCCGTGCGGCGCCGGCGCGGAGTAGTCGGTCTCGAGGAGCACCGCCGTCTTGCCGATCGCGCGCACGCGCTTGAGCGAGCCCTCGAACTCGACCAGCGGCTCGGCCGCCCACGTCTTGCCGCGGTCCTCGGTGCGGGTGACGATCAGCTGCGGCTTGCTGTTCGGTTTGTCCGGGTCGGCGTCGGCGACGCAGGCGACCAGCGCGAGCGCGCCGGCCGACGAGGCGAACGCGTCGGCGCACGCCGGCGGCAGGCCGAGCGTGGAGATCGACGGCGACTGCCCGAGCTCGTAGGTCGAGAGGCGCCACCAGGGGACGTCTCCGCTCGAGTCGACGAACGGCTCGTACACGACGCCGGCCGCGAGCGCGGCCTTGCCGTCGGCGATCGCGGAGGCGTGCGCGAGGTGCGGCCCGTCGTAGGGGAAATACAGCGTGCGCCCGCCCTTGGTCTCGCCGGTGATCTTGGGCCCGGCCTCGAGCGCGCCGGTCGCGTAGTTCGAGAGCCGCGGCGGTCCGCCCGGCTTCGCGGGCGTGGTGAACCCGAGCCCCTCGACCACGACCGACTCGTTCTGACCGAGGCGCAGGCGCATCGCTCCGATCGGGCTCGCCACGCGCGCGAACGTCGCGCCGTCGTCCATGGTCGCGAAGACGAGCGGCGGCGCGAGCACGAGCCCTTGCCCGACGCTCGAGAGCAGGAGCGACGTCGCGCGCTTGCTCGGCAACGCCACCTCGCTCCAGGTCTTGCCGCGATCGACCGAACGGTGGAGCTCGCCGCTCGCCGTGAGCCCGACGAACGCGTCCTTGCCGGCGCTGACCGCGCGAAACGCCTTGGGCGCGGGGCGCTGCGAGTCGAGCGGGCCGAGCGGGGTCTTCGCCGTGAACACCGTGCCGGTCACGCCGAGGAACACCCAGCCCTCGGGCACCTGCCGCGCGGCGACCAGCGACTCGGGGGCGAGCTGCTTGGCGGCCTCGTGCTGCATCGGCGAGCCCTCCTTCTCGCGCACGATCCAGCGCTCGCCGCCGTCGCCCACGTAGAGCTTCTCGCCCGCGCCGAGCGCCCGCTCCTCGGCCGGGTCGAAGCCGAGCGGGAACAGCACCATCGGGACCTTGCCGCCGCCCGTCACGCCCGAGACCGCGCCCCCGGCGAGCGCGCTCGACGACGCCGACGCCGACGTCGATGCCGAAGGCGCCGGTCCGACGACGGAAGGTCCGTTCACGGCGGGAGCGCACGAGAAGAACGACAGCGGCAACGACCCGAAGGCGACGAAGGAGACCCACCAGCGCATGGCGCGATGTTCGCACCGCTCGACGCGGGACGCACGCACCGTTACGCCCTCGCCATGGCCGATTTCCAGTTCGCGGACATGCTGGCGCCCGACCCCGATCGTCACGTGGAGATCCCCTTCCGGCTCCTGACCAAGGACTTCGTGTCGACCTTCGAGGCGCCCGGGCACGGGTCGTTCCTGAAGGTGCAGAAGGAGGCGCTCACGCTGCTCACGCGCGAGGCCATGCGCGACATCGCTCACCTCCTGCGCCCCGCGCACCTCGCGCAGCTCCGCGCCATCCTCGACGACCCGGCGGCCTCGCCGAACGACAAGTTCGTCGCGCTCGATCTGCTCAAGAACGCCAACATCGCGGCGGGCTACGTGCTCCCCGGGTGCCAGGACACCGGCACCGCGATCGTCATGGGCAAGCGCGGCCAGCGCGTGATCACCGACGGCGCCGACGACGAGGCCATCGCGCGCGGCGTCCACGAGACCTACGCGACGAGCAACCTGCGCTACTCGCAGGTGTCCCCGGTCGACATGTACGAGGAGGTCAACACCGGCACCAACCTGCCGGCGCAGATCGAGATCTACGGGTGCGACGGCGACGCCTACAAGTTCCTGTTCATGGCCAAGGGCGGCGGCTCGGCCAACAAGAGCTACCTCTACCAGGAGACCAAGGCGCTCCTGAACCCGAAGAGCCTGCTCGCGTTCGTCGACGCGAAGATCCGCAGCCTCGGCACCGCGGCGTGCCCGCCCTACCACCTCGCCGTCGTGATCGGCGGCACCTCGGCAGAATTCGCGCTGAAGGTCGCGAAGCTCGCCTCCACCAAGTACCTCGACGACCTCCCCATCCAGGGCGGCAAGATCGGGCGCGGGTTCCGCGACCTCGAGGTCGAGGCGCAGATCCTCGAGATCGCGCGCAACACGGGCATCGGCGCGCAGTTCGGCGGCAAGTACTTCTGCCACGACGTGCGCGTGGTCCGGTTGCCGCGCCACGGCGCCAGCTGCCCGGTCGCCATCGCGGTGTCCTGCAGCGCCGACCGCCAGGCCGTCGGCAAGATCACCAAGGACGGCGTGTTCCTCGAGCAGCTCGAGACCAACCCCGCCCAGTACCTGCCCGAGCCCCAGGCCGCCGATCTCTCCGGCGATTGCTTGCAGATCGACCTGAACCGCCCGATGGCCGAGATCCGCGCCGCGCTCGCGAAGGCGCCGATCAAGACCCGCGTGTCGCTGACCGGTTCGCTCATCGTCGCCCGCGACATCGCCCACGCGAAGCTCAAGGAGCGCCTCGACCGTGGCGAGGGGCTGCCGGCCTACTTCAAGGACCACGCGGTCTACTACGCGGGCCCCGCCAAGACCCCGACCGGCATGGCGAGCGGCTCGTTCGGCCCCACCACCGCGGGCCGCATGGACTCCTACGTCGACGCGTTCCAGGCCGCGGGTGGCAGCCTCGTGATGCTCGCCAAGGGCAACCGCAGCAAGGCGGTCACCGACGCGTGCAAGAAGCACGGCGGCTTCTACCTCGGCTCGATCGGCGGCCCCGCGGCGCGCCTCGCGCAGGACTGCATCAAGAAGGTCGAGGTCGTCGAGTACGCAGAGCTCGGCATGGAGGCGATCTGGAAGATCGACGTCGTCGACTTCCCGGCGTTCATCGTCGTCGACGACAAGGGCAACGACTTCTTCGAGGCGTTCACCAAGCCTGCGCACTCGCTGCCCGTGGTCTAGAGCAACCGTCCCGGACGTCCCGAGCGGCACGATGACGCCGCGCTCGTCGCCCTTGCAGAGAGGGGCTTTCCAGCGTTTGCTCCGCAGATGCGGAAGCTCCTCCCTGCCCTCGGCGCCCTCGTCGGTCTGACCGCGTTCGCCCCCGACGCGAGCGCGTTCAGCACCCGGCTCCACATCGCGCTGTCCAACGACGTGCGGCAGGCGCTGATCGCCCACGGCACCGGCATCCCGCTCAAGCTCGGGTCCTACGTGGTCACCCTGACCGAGCAGGACAAGAAGGCGCTGACCGAGCAGGTCCTCGCGTTCCGCGCGGGCGCCATCGGCCCCGACAACATGGCCTTCCCGGGCATGACCGATCCCTCCCACGCGCTCGAGCAGGACCCCTTCACGCAGTGCCAGCTGCTCTACGCCGAGGCCATCACCGACGAGGAGCGGGCCTACGCGATCGGCTGCTTCCTCCACGGCTCGACGGACGCCATCGCGCACCACTGGGTGAACTTCCTCACCGGCGAGACGTTCACTCTCACGCCGATCACCAGCGCCCGCAAGTCGAGCTGGACCAACGTGGTCCGCCACATCGTCGCCGAGTCGATGATCCAGGACGCCGCGTTCGCCAAGCAGCCCACCGCATTCTCGGCCGGCGCGCTCGCCCACGCGATCCCCAAGGGCTTCGTGCTCCGCGCGTACCTCGACACCGCGAGCCCCCTCTGGCAGCGCATGGCCAAGCACGCCAAGACCAAGTTCGACGCCGCGCGCGCCGCCAAGCCCACCGCCACGCTCGCCACCGTGATCGGGAGCGCGGGGCTCGCCACCGCCGACCACCTCGTGCTCTCGCCGCTCTACCTCGCGGAGATCGAGGCCTCGCGCAAGCAGCTCAAGGTCGACGTGCAGAACACGGTCAAGGCCCTGCAGGACCCGACCACCGTCGACGGCGCGAAGCTCAAGGTGACCGCCGGGCCCGACGGCAAGCTCGGCACCTACGACGACAAGACCGCCTGCTCGGCCTCGTGCGCCGCGCTCTACGCCAAGTACTTCACCTACGTCGGGCTCCTCGCGCCGCGCAAGGACGCCTCGGGGGCCGCGCTGCCGAGCGCGTTCGACAAGATCAGCGACAAGCTACGCGACGATCTGCGGCTGTTCCTGCCCTCGTACATGCAGACCGTGGAGAACCTCTCCGCCAAGCTCAACACCCCGCTCTCCGCCGGCAAGGACGGCTTCGACATCAGCAAGGCCGACATCGCGACGGCGTTCGCGCCCATGACCGGGTGGGCCGACGGGATCACCACCATCGACTACGAGACGGTCACCAAGGCCGTCGTGCCGGACTGGCTGCTCGAGATCCAGGACCTGCTCAACACCGTCGGGGTCTCGGTGCGCGTGCCCGACGTGATCGCCGCGCTGCTCCAGCCGGTCGTGCAGCCGGTCAAGGACGCGGTGAAGACGTACGTCATCGACGAGGCGCAGACCTACGTGAACACGCTGGTGGTCGAGTACAGGGCCCTGCTGCCCGCCACCAAGGCGGAGTACACGAAGCGCCTGGCCGACGCCGCGGGTCCGGGCCTCAAGGGCACGATGCTCGACAACCTGTACACGAGCGGCCTCTACCAGCACTCGTTCAACATCGCCGCGGCGGCCATCGCGAAGCACGAGGTGGTGCTGCCCCTGGGCGAGGTGGGCCCCGCCACCTTCGACGCGTCGTACACCCCTTCGTGGATGCAAGCCGGGGTCTGTGAATACCTGCGCGCCGCGATCTTCCCGCTCGGGCTGGACGTGCGCGCGCTGCTCACGGTGAAGGACGGCAGCAACCCGGCGATCATCGGCAACGTCGTCGGCGACGCGCCGGTCGAGTGCCACGACGGGAGCCTGTCGGCGTTCACCGGCACCCCGGGCGTGGCCAACTGCACGCTCGTCGGGCTCGAGTCGCTGCTGACGAGCAAGGTCGGCTCGCCGAGCCGCGCCTATCCGCCGACGTACGCGGCGGCCAAGGCCACCTGCCTGAACGTCGCGGTGCCCGGCCTGCCGAGCCCGCCCGCGCCGGCCGACGCCGGACCGGTGGACGACGCCGGCGTCCCCGTCGACGACGCGGGGGGTGATGGTGGTCCCCTCGGCGCCACGGGAGACGAAGCCAGCGGCTGCGGCTGCCGCACCACTGCCCCCGACCATGGGCCGTCGCGCGGCGGGCTCGCCGGACTGCTCGTCCTCGGCGTCGT
>Ga0154020_10003237_pt1 | contig 19670 bp, 18 predicted proteins | sample Klosneuvirus_201_FD_109709 | JGI IMG/M metagenome (GOLD analysis project Ga0154020, IMG submission 109709) | Active sludge microbial communities from wastewater, Klosterneuburg, Austria - Klosneuvirus_20160825_MG | ecosystem: Engineered > WWTP > Aerobic digester > Activated sludge | place... | reverse complement strand
GGCGCAAGTACATGTACCGATGGCGCAAGTACATGTACCGACGGCGCAAGTACATGTACCGATGGCGCAAGTACATGTACCGACGGCGCAAGTACATGTACCGATCGCGCAAGTACATGTAACGATGGAGCAAGTACATGTACCGATGGCGCAAGTACATGTACCGATGGCGCGAGTACATGTACCGATGGTGCAGGTACATGTACCGACGGCGCAAGTACATGTACCGATGGAGCAAGTACATGTACCAATGGCGCGAGTACATATACCGACGGCGCAAGGACATGTACCGATCGCGCAGGTACACGTACCACTGGAACACGAACGGTTGGCGGCACTAAGCGCACAGGTCCCAGTTCTGGACCAAAATGTTGCCCCACGAACCGCACAGCTGCCTGCGCCCTATAGTAGTATGGTATAAATTTCGGTTCCCTGCACCCCCAAAACAAGCTTGCGCTACCCCCACCCCAACCGCCGTATGAGGTCGATCAACTGCTCGCGTGTTGCGCAGCCGGTGCGTTGCACCACTTGCTTGCGCAGGCTCTCGGCACCGTTGTATTTAAGGCCCAACCGTTCAGCCAACTCCGACAACTGCGGGAACGGTGGCCGCGCATAGCACAACAGGAATTCGCGTTCGCGGGGTGTTATGGCGTTGGCCAGGCATTCCGGCTGTTTCGTTTCCTCTTCCAGTTCCCACGCCAGCCGCAGGGCCTTGGTCACCCATTCGTTGTAATAGAACCCACCGGTGCGCACGTGGTCCAAGGCCCGCTGGAGCTCGTCGGGCACAATGGTCTTGCACACAATGCCACGTGCGCCGCACGCCATTGCCCGCCGGGCCTTGTGCGCATCCACATCAAAGCTCAAGGCCAACACCTTGGTGCGCGCATGGTGGCGGGTACACCAGCGCGTGGTCTCGTACCCATCGCGGCGCGGCATGCTCAGGTCCATTACAACAATGTCGAAATGCCCGATCGTACGGCAGAGTTCCTCAAAACAAACCCCATCTGCCGCTTGGTGTACTTCGCCCGCATGGGGCCAACGCTCCAATTGCCGAACAAATCCATCGCGAACAAGCGCATGGTCGTCCACAATGGCGAGGCGGAGTTTCTCCTTTTCCATGGGCGAGGTGTAAACCCTGAACTACAATGGTAATATGTAATTGCGTTGTGGATCCGTCTTTAACAAAAGGGATTGCGGCTCTTTTTGTGGTTTTGGGGTATAACGTACACGGCCCGTGAATGCCTGGAAGAACCAGAACAGTTATCCGAAAGGCCCTATCAAGTTAGACTGCTCTTTGCGCCGCCTCGATCCGCCGGATAAGCTCCTGCTGGTCCATGCTCAATTCGCGGCCCGGCCGGTTGCCTTCCAAAACGTACACCATGGTGCCGGTCTGGAAGTTCCACTTGCGACCCACGATGCCCCGCCGAGCAAAAGGCCCCAACTCCACCGTATCGCCGATCTTGAATTTGCAGAACAACTCGATCTCCTTCACGATGTCTTCTTGCGACACATTGTAGTGTATTACTAAGGCTTGGTCCGCTGCCTTGGCATGTATGGTATACAACCACACCAACACCGGGTGCGGCCTTTTGCTGATGATGGGATAAATGCCGTTCCAGAACGGAACGAGCCCTTGAATAGGACAAGGGGTCTTGGGTATGCGCATCGCCGGGTTTCTCGTCAAGGGGTTGGCGATAAGGTAGGGGTGGAGAAGGAATGCATGTGTAGAAGGTTGCGGAACTGCTACAGTGCCTTGGCAAGCCATTCCAACTCGCTAACATGCCATCTATTACTTTGCTCTTTATTCACCCAAGAGCAATTGAGGATACATGACCGATCCATTTTCCGTTGAGCAGTACACAGATGCACTACAACACGCGCTGACAGAAGCTCAAGTCAATATTTTACGAGCACTCTATGCGATGCCAAATTCAAGTGCTACCGCAAAGCAGTTGGCGGAAAAACTCGGTTATCCGAGCTACCATCGTGCGAACTTTGATGTAGGTCGGATCGGCAAGGACATTACCCACTATCTTGGAATGGAGCCCCCTACCTATTTCGACGGTAGAAAGGATGCACCAGCCTATTTTCTTGTTGTTGGGGAATATTTGAAAACGGGTTGGAACATGTGGCCCGCTCTGCAGCAGGCTATGGAAGAGTTTAGCTCAACCCTTGATCCACTAGTGAATACTACCGCTATACCTGAGGAAAGTGTGGAAATCTACGTGGAAGGAAAAGTGGTGGAAGTGGTCACCGACCGGTTTGAACGGGATCCCAAAGCTCGACTCAGGTGCATCGAACATTATGGGGCTAACTGTCATGCCTGCGGATTCAATTTTGCGGAACACTATGGGGAGCGCGCCAGCGGCTATATCCAAGTGCATCACAAAATGCCGCTAGCACAACGGCGAGGAGAATACACTGTCGACCCGGTCATGGACCTCATACCGTTGTGTGCGAATTGCCATGTCGTTGTCCACCTGACCGACCCACCCATGGACATGGAAGGGCTTGCTGCAATTCTTCAAGGCACCAAAGGAGCCAACTAATTCTCGCGGTGGGCGTTGGGTCGTTGTGGGCACGTCTGGGCATACTTGGGTATTGCTCTCCTTCTATTTATAAAACCATCATCTCACCCTTTTTCGCTTGTTTCGTGACTTCCACTAGAAACCATGGCCCTCTTCCAAACCTCTGTCCTCAACAAGTACCTGAAGGAACAGGAAGGCGAGCGCGTTGCGGCTGCCTACGCGAAGTTCACAGCACACTTCCACGATGCAGCCATACAGGCCAACATCCGCGAGGCCAAGGAAGAGCAGTACCAGGAAGGGTTCTTGCGCGACCTCTTCGTGAACGTGTTGGGCTACACGCTGAACCCGCAAAAGGACTTCGAGCTTACCAGCGAATTCAAGAACGAGAAAGGCGCCAAGAAGGCCGACGGAGCCATCTTGCAAAAAGGAAAAGCGCTGGCAGTGATCGAGCTGAAGGGCACCGACACCACCGACCTACAGACCATCAATACGCAGGCCTTCAACTACAAGGCAAACCACACCGATTGCGTGTATGTGATCACCAGCAACTTCCACAAGCTGCGCTTCTTCATTGACAATGCTGTGGAACATTTGGAGTTCGACCTCTTCACCCTGAGGGAAGAAGAGTTCCGATTGCTCTGGCTTTGCCTGCAACGTGACAACCTGCTGGGCGGCATACCCAAGAAGGTGAAGGCCGAAAGCCTGCAACAGGAAGAGAAGATCACCAAGTTGCTGTACAAGGATTACAGCACCTTCAAGAACGCGCTGTGGCAGGACCTCTGCACCAACCACATGGAACACGACAAGCTGCTGCTCTACAAGAAGAGCCAGAAGCTGCTGGACCGTTTCCTCTTCGTGCTCTTCAGTGAGGACAAGGGCCTGCTGCCGCCCAACACCCTGCGCGGCATCCTGGACCAGTGGCACAAGCTCACCGAACTGGACGAGTACCGGCCGCTCTACGAACGGTGCCAGAAGTATTTCGGTTGGCTCAATACGGGATACAAGAGCGGCACGCAGGACATCTTCGCATACAACGGCGGCCTGTTCAAACCGGATGAATTGCTGGACAGTGTGCGCATCAGCGATGCGGTTCTGGAGACCCACCTTACCGCACTGCACAAGTACGACTTCGGTAGCGAGGTGGACGTGAACATCCTCGGCCACATCTTCGAGCATAGCCTCAACGAGATCGAGAACATCACCGCGCAGCTGGAAGGCCGCGCCGTGGATAGCAAGAAGACCAAGCGCAAGAAGGACGGTGTGTTCTACACGCCGAAGTACATTACCCAATACATCGTGGAGCACACGGTCGGCCGGCTGTGTACCGAGAAGAAGGACGAGCTGGGCGTGCTGGACGAGGAGTATGCCAAGGGCCGTAAGGGCAGGCAGAAGAAGACCATACAGGAGCTGGACACCAAGCTGGACGTGTACCGCGATTGGCTGCTGGCACTCACCATCTGCGACCCGGCCTGCGGCAGCGGGGCTTTCCTCAACCAAGCGCTGGACTTCCTCATCACCGAGCACCGCTACGTGGACGAGCTGCAGGCCAGCCTCCTCGGCCACAGCATCACCTTCAAGGACATCGGCGACCACATCCTGGAGCGCAACATCTACGGCGTGGACATCAACGAGGAGAGCGTGGAGATCGCGCGCCTCAGCCTCTGGCTCCGCACCGCCACCAAGGGCCGCAAGCTGAACGACCTCAGCAGCAACATCAAGTGCGGCAACAGCCTCATCGACGACCCCGCCGTGGCCGGGGCCAAGGCTTTTGATTGGAAGAGGGAGTTCCCGCGTGTGTTCGAAAAAGGTGGATTTGATGTGGTGGTGGGGAATCCGCCGTATGTGGATGTGAAGGCTCTCGAACCAGTGATGGTCGATCATCTTTTCAAGTCCTTCAAGAGCGCGAACAATCGGATCAACCTCTACTCGATATTCATCGAGCATTCGATCACTCTGTTACAGCCCGTCGGGTCATTCTCGTTCATTATCCCGTCGTCCTTGCTTACACAGGATTCGTATTCGACCTTGCGAGGAATCATCCTTGATTCCACTCGTGTTCAATCAATCGTTAGACTGCCGAATGAGTCCTTCGGTGGCGGCGCAGGTGAAGTGAAAGTTGACACTGTCATCCTGACGTTCCAGAAGGGAGGCGGCGAAAGCATGGCCGATGTGTACGTGTACAAAGGCTTTGATCGGATCACAGAGATCACCCGATTCAACACGGATGTCTTCTTCGAAGCGAATACAGCCGAGTGGAAGGCGGATCCGGAACACTTATTTCGGATCAACGTGGATAGCACGGATGTCTCGCTTCTATCGAAGATCGAGGCGAATACAGTTTCGTTGGTCGACTGTGCCGAATTCTGCCTTGGACTTACTCCTTACGACAAGTATCGTGGCCATACTCCAGAGCAGATCGAAGGCCGCGTATTCCACGCAACGACCCAAAAGGATGACACCTTCCGTCCCTTGTTGGCCGGTAACGATATCACGCGCTACAATGTCAAATGGAATGGCGAAGAGTGGATCAGCTACGGCAAGTGGCTTGGCGCTGCGCGGGAGCAGAAGTTCTTCACTGAGAAGCGAATTCTGGTAAAGCAGATCATCGATTGGTCTGCCAAGAGGATCTGGTCTGCGCTTACAAGCGAGGAGCTTTACAACACTCAGAATGCATTCAACCTTGTTCCCAAAGAAGGGTTCAGTGCTGAGTATCTCATTGCCGTGCTGAATAGCTCGTTGATGTCATTCTATCATCGCAAGAAATTCCTTGAAGAGTTCAAGGATCGATTCCAGAAAATCCTCATCAAGGATTGCAAACTCTTCCCTGTGAAGGTTGTGGATCTCAAGGATCAAGATGTGTTCGTCGCGCTGGTCACTCAGATCGTCGACCAATCGAAAGAGCACAATTCTGTCGTGCTGAAATTCGCGGATCTACTACGATTCAAGTACACTCTCTCTAAGCTATCGCGCAACTTGGAGAACTGGCCCACGCTTGCGTTCAAGGAGTTTTTGAAGGAGCTGAAGAAAGTCAAGGTGGTTCTCACCCTTGCGGAAGAGGCGGAGTGGCTGGGCTACTTCACCGAGCAGCAGGCCAAGGCCCACGCGCTGCAAGCGGAGATAGACAAGACGGACAAAGAGATCGATGCGCTGGTGTACCAGCTGTATGGGTTGACGGAGGAGGAGGTGAAGGTTGTGGAGGGGATAGGATTGAATACTTTAGAAACATGAGTAAGATGCTGAGCAACAAAAACACGACCATTTACATTATCCCGCATGAAGGAACATCACGTGTCAGGGTTGATGGAGACTATCCCATACAGGACCTGATCGGTTGGGATAAATCAAAACCACGAGCGGTCAACGTATCACTCGTTGAGCATTCCGGCATACATAGCAAGGATGTAGTCGTGGGCCCTGATGGTAGGAAAGGCTACCTTATAAAGATAAAGCTTCACGGTCATGATCTGACCGGTCTTGATGATATGCTTTCAAAGAAGTGCATTGTCTGTGTGCCGTACAACAATGTGGATACAATTGTTTATGGCCTAGACCAAGGGCTTAGTTGGGAAGAAGACAAGCAAAAGTTCTGGAGTGATAACGAGGAGAAACCGATCAAGATGAAAACCGAGGATGCACGTAAATGGGATCAAACGGGATTAAGCGCATACGATGACTTTGAAAAGTTCATCCATAATTGCTACGGCTCCAACGACTTTGTCTTTCAAGCCGGACAGAGTGAAAGAGAGGCAGCAGATGCCGCGAAATTGTCAATTGAGACCGAGGGGCTTTCGGAGGCGCAGGTTCGGGAAAGGCTTGAGAATTGGTTATTGCATGAAAACAGTAAGGCGCCATCATCCCTTGTCCAATCGATGATTGAGGACGCTCTTGACTTCTTCTTTCCGAATGCAGCCAATGTCGAAGACAGCTTGATCGACGAGAATTAAGGAATTACTCAATCATATCATGGCAAAGTCAAGATCACAACAGATTGCAGAAAAGACAATTTATGCCGCTTTCAAGATCCTGAAAGAAGCGGGTGGTGAAATGCGCGGCAAAGAAGTATTGACCCGCATCGAAGAAACTGTCCCATTTACGGAAGAGGAAAAACAACGCTTTGAAAAGACAGGCAATATTCGCTGGAAGAGCGTTCTGCACTTCTACACGATCGATTGCATCAAGGCTGGTTACTTGCGTAAGAACAAAGGCACATGGATCTTGACACCAGAAGGTGAACAAGCCATGAAGCTTGGGCCGGAGAAGTTACTTCAATCCGCGACCACCAAGTATCGCGAGTGGGATGCACGCCGCAAGAAGGATGTACCGGTCGATGTAGCTACCAACGATGAGGAAGAGATCGAGGAGGGTGATAAAGGCCAAGCTCAGAAAGCCCGCTTGGACCAATACGAGGAAGAAGCCTCAAACGGCATCCGCGAGCATATCCTTAGCAAGAACCCCTACGAGTTCCAAGATCTTGTTGCTGCACTTCTTGGTGCCATGGATTACCACATTTCTGAGATTGCAGAGAAAGGACCGGATGGGGGCATTGATATCGTCGCCTACACCGATCCATTGGGCACAAAGCTGCCACGTATCATTGTGCAAGTGAAACATCGGCCGAATGACGCAATCCCGGCGGATCATATTCAGAAGCTGGCAGGTACGTTGAAACGGAATACGGATGTGGGCATCTTCGTCACGTCTGGCAGCTTTTCCAAACCTGCACGCAAGGAAGCTCGTGAATCACGTGAACACATTGAGCTGATCGACTTTGATCGTCTTGTGGATCTCTGGCAGCAGTACTACCCCAAGCTTTCGGACGAGCAGAAGAACTTGTTGCCTTTACAAGCGATCTACTTTTTGGGGAGTAATGAGTGACACCATCAACCCCGTTAATTACAACCCGCTCCGCTTTGCAGTCGACAAAGAGCATTTGATAAGCTTGCTGAAACTGATTCTGACAGTTAGTACTGAGCGAGGGGGTGAGGGAGTTGGACGAAACAGTATGGACAGATTAGCGCAAAATTCATGGCAAACGAAATCACACTTAACGGTGGGTCACAGCTTCAACCCGAAGAACAGACCTTACTCACAAAGTCCTTATTACAAGTTCGTGAAGAACTACATACCAACACATACATTCTGGAAGCCATTAGAGTTTTGCCCGTGAAGGGTTATCGCAGTGCTATTGGGTCGTATTGGAACGCAGTGATTGATGATCTGCGCAGGAAGATTGAACATCGCAGTCTAGACTTGTTCAACAAGGAAATGAAGCCTAAACAGGAGGTAAAGACCTATGAGGACTTCCAAAAGCATGTAACAGACTTTGACCTGATCGAGGGCGCTTACAAAACCGGCGTGATTGCGTGGGAAGCTCACAAAATGCTTCACCAAGCTCGAGAGACACGTCATGTGTTCGATGGTCATCCTACAAGCACTGAGCCTTCCATATTGAAGGTTCTGGATATGATTAATGACTGCAACAAATATGTTCTATCTGAAGAGTATCCTGTTCCAATCGTCGACATCGACACCTATCTCCAAACCATGGATAGTGGTACGTTCCACCAGAATAAGACAGCAGTCGAGCAGGCACTAGGCGACCTTCCTCAGATTTATAGAAAGGAGCTGAGTAATAGGTTGTACTCAGCATATCAGCACCAGAGCACAACCACTGTCATGCGGGGTAACACCGAGTTCATATTACCAATCCTTTGGAGTGTGCTTTCCAAGGAAGACAGAAAGCAGATTGGCCAACGCTTAGACAAGGACTTTGTAGACGGCGATAGGGATAAGTGTGAGCACGGAGTTGACTTCATGCTTAAGGTCAATGGGCTGCGATATGTGTCCAACAGCACTCGGAATGGCTTATTCGAACCTGCGATCGAAAAATTGGAACAAAGTCTCGATAAATTCGAGGAAGAGAAGAGCTCCATGCTGCACTTGCGGAAGCTTGGCGGCAGCGTACCACCGCATTTATTACCTCGGTTGGTACAGGCGATGACCTTAACCTACGTAGGCCACAAGGGCTATAGTCCACACTATAACAGGTCGAGCTTCTTTTCGGATGGAGCAGCGCCGGTCATTACGGAAATGTTTGAGCAATTTGACGATGCCTCTGTAAAAGCATTCATCGAAGCGGTGAAGAATAGTTCGGTGCTTCGTCGCAGAATTGAGGGACCGGGTCAAATGCGGAGACTGAGGAATCTCGGTCAGATACTGTTAGACAAACAATCACTCGACAAAGATGACACTGACTTCCTAGCGTTGTTAGTGGATGCCGAGAAGGGTGGAGAGTTGTACGCCCTCTTTCATCGGCTGAAGAAAGCAGCAGAACAGGAAGCCAAAAAGGCGCAGTGAGTTCTAATAGATTTTTGATGAATGGGATTATCTGCTTCATCGTGCAGAATGCCACGATTCACATGCTGCAAACCGGATAGACAAGTCGGATATAGAAATTTCAAACCATTGCAGGGTGCTCTTTATAGGAACTCTGAGTAGCGTTTAAAACAACTGAAAAAGACCAATCCGGCAATGGATCCTAATAAGGCAGAACATGACCTTGGTCGTTTCATGCGGAATGCACAAGAACAGATGGCCAAGGACTATGTGCGCTTTACAGCGCGGTCGAAAGAAGATCCAGGTACAGCAGGGTCGCAGGGCGAGGCTAACTGGGCTACTCTGCTAGAAAGATGGTTGCCATCCACCTTCCACGTTCGTACGCAGTGCCGTATCCTAGGTGACGATGGTGAAGCTAGCCGACAAGCCGATATTGTCATTCTCAGGCCTGAATACCCCCAAGGCTTGTTGGGTGAAAAGTATGTGTTAGCTGCTGGAGTGCTGGCTGCATTTGAATGCAAGCTGACACTTAGGAACAAGGATATTGAGGAGTTCTTCAAAAGAGCGGTCACCATGAAGAACAGGACTCCAGAGCGAAGTGGCGATCCATACATTGAGCTACAGCGGCCACTGCTGGTCGGTTTGCTGGCCCATTCATACGAGCGCTCCTGTCCGGAAAAGGCTATTGATGATATTGGTGAGCGTCTCGTAGCACAAGACCAAAAGCATATTGGGCATCCTAATCAAATGCCTGATATCTGCTGCATCGCTGACCTTGCGAGTTGGTCTGTTCGGAAGCAGACTTCTGGGCCATTCACTCCTATGGCTGAGAGTGCCGTTAGCGACCCATCTGTGCATACGTATTACTCTCTTCATCAAAAGGCGATCGGATCATTCACTCCTGTAGGTGCTGCGATCGCTTCGCTATGGAGAAAGATTGCCTATGAATACCCAAGTATGTCCTCATTGGCATCGTACTATCTTGCAACTGATCTGAACGGTTTTGGTATTGCAAAGAAGGGCAGGTCATGGTCCAAGGAGGTCTTTTCGTTTGAGGTAACCGAGCAGATCAGGCAAGGCGTGTTGAACAATAACCTGGGTAGTCGTTGGTGTATGGCGACTGTGTGGTGATCCTTAGCGCACCTATATTAGCTTGTAGAGGTGTAGGAATGTGCAGCGCGAAACAATTGAACCTGTTACATGGCCAACCACCAGCCCCGCACCAAAGCACTTAAGGAGCCACAGGCCTAAAAGCCGCTAAAGTGGCGCAGCCAAAAGACCTCTTGGTCGGGCGGCCCACCTCCCGGTAGCGTTTGGTGGCTCCAAGGCGTTGTGTTCTTCCAGGCCTTTTGGCCTTGGGCCTTCACGGCTTAGGACCAAGTAACCAACGCAACCACAGCAATTGCCGCAGCCACCATGCCACCAATGGCACACCACGACCAGAGCTTGTCCGGTGCATCGGCATCCGGGAAGAACAAATTGAGCAGATCAGAGAGCCAACGTTGGAGCATGCGCACGACCGGGGCAAGGTAGTGGGATGCACCTTGGCCGGTTCGGCTAAATGGCTTTTGGCCGTTAAAGCCTATAGCCTTTCCGCGTGCGGGCAGTTCCCTTCGCAGCCGCAGGATCGTCGCCAGAGCGCTACAGACCCGGTGCAGGTCTAAATTCTGAAGTTTAATGAAATTCAAATGTGTAGACACACGATGTAATTTCGATCTTATGGAAAACCATTTGAGGTTCTATTTGGGATTTTACTTTTTTAGTCTTTGGGGTACGACTTTTTGCCAACCAATTCTCGGCAGTATCACAGAGGCCGGTACCGGTTCGGAGTTCCTCTTGGGAAAACGCAATGTGGTGCGCAACGAATTCAACACCGGTTTCGGCGGCGCTTTTGGGATCGGTCTCACGAGCAAACTGGATCCGGCGCATACCATGCGGTTCGAAGCCTTCTTTCTTTCGCAACAATATGGTTCGTCCATAGCGTATGGTTCTGGTAGAAGTTACAAGGAGAGCGACCTCCATTACAATTCGACCAGCGTGTGGTTCAGCGCGGGATACTTGTTCAACTTGTTCACCTGCGGCAGGTCCAAAGTCGATCTGGTTATCGGTCCCGCGATCTCGTACTTGACAACGCTGGACGGCACTGGCCAAAGAGGGGAGTACAGATCGGTCGAGGTGTTGGATACCGCCGGTGTGTCACATCAACGTATTGCATGGTCCAACGAAGACACCAATGCCATACATGATGCGCAGCGCGTTGCAGGTGCTGGAAATTTGATGGTATTGATGAACATTCCATTGACGAGTAGAATTTCATTCACGGGTTCCATCCGTGGTGATGTTTGGTTCCAGCGCTTTGACAAGGACCGTCGTTCCATGTTGTATTTGGTTCGGGCAGGCGTGGGAATAGCATACGCGCTCGGTCCATGATCATTGAACTTTCCTTTTTAGTCCTGGGATCCTCAAGGTTCATCCGCTTGCGAATTGGGTTGAAAGCCAAATCGCGGATCACTCACTCCGCAAACCGCCCCAGATCCACCTCCACATCCAATGCAGCGCCCTTGAACAGATGATCCGCAAGATGCTGCGCACACCACGGTGCCAACAACACACCGCGTGATCCCAACCCGTTGAAGATGGCCTCGTGCGGCCCGGTACGACCCAGGATCGGACGGCGATCGCGGGAGGCGGGGCGCACACCGGCCCAGTGTTCTAGGACCTCGATCGGGCGTGTGATCAAGCGCTGAAGTCCGTCCATGAGCGAATGCCGGGCATCTTCCGTGGGTCCGCTCCAGACCTTGTCCCAGGCGAAGGTGGCCCCTACCCGATACACGTCTTCACCGATCGGAAGGATGAACACGCCGCGATGTACGATCGAATTCAAGCCAAGGCCTGGAATGCGCACCGTTAGTCCTTCACCCCGAACCGGCACCACACCGGCTGCATGGCTGAAGGGGCCTTTGCAATGGACCAACATGGGTGCCGTTCGTCCGTGAACTTCAACTCCATCCGGAAGTTGGTGGATATCACTGTCGTCCACGCGTTGTTCGATCAATAAACCGGAGGCCAACCAACGCTCACGGTGCATGGCAATGAGCTTGCGAACATCCAACCGCGCACAACGCTTCACCGTACCGTGTGAGTAGGGTTGTGGCATGGCCAGCACGGCCGGGTCCTTGCTGGGTCCTTCCCCAAGGAAAGGGGCCACTTCCGGATCCTTTAGGCGCCGTTGCCAAATACCCGCCTCTTGAGCCGTGGGAAAGAGCGCTGCCATGGAGAACGGGTACCACAACGTAGCGTCGTAGCGCATTTCCAGTTCGCGGTAAAAAGCCCCTGCAATGGCCAACATTTCACCGGCACGCCAACTGGGTACGGTACGCCGAAGGACGATCGGGTTGACCATGCCTGCGGCCATATTTGATGCGCTTCCCTTTTGGGCAACATCGAACACCAACACTCGTAGCCCTTGCAGCGCAAGCGTTTCTGAAAGCACCGTCCCGGCCAAGCCGGTACCGATGATGATCACATCGTGGGTATGTGTTGTTGTGGACACCGCCGCGAAGTTCGCTAACCCACTGCATACCGCAAATGGGAAACATGGCTATTGTGGCGATGCGTTAAAGAGGAACCGCAGATGAACGCAGATGAACGCAGATAAATGCGGAATTTGCCTTTGCCGTGAACCTCTTTACGCAGCGGTCAGGGACATCTGCGTGTATCTGCGTTCATCTGCGGTTCAAGGTCTTCACCCATTACGCCAGCCGCATGGCGGCTGCGGGACAAGAAAGCCTGCGTGCGAAATGGACTTACGCGGCGAGCATCTGGTGCATGCGCCGGATCAACTCGTCAGGGTCGTAGGGCTTTTGCACCAGCGCGTTGGCCCCGGTGCTGCGAATGGTCGCTTCCAAATGGGGCAGATCGTAAGCGGTTAGCACCATGACGGGTGTATCGAAACCTTCAGCCCGTATCGCTTCCACCAAAGCAAGGCCGTCGATGTGCGGTAACCCGAGGTCCATCAAGATCAGATCGGCGTGCTGTTCCCGGAGCAGGTCACACACTTCACGACCGTCACGCAGGGCCGTTACGTGCCAACCACTACCGACCAGCCGTTTCTCCAAGAGCTTGCGCACAAGGGCATCATCTTCTACAAGGACCACATGGCGCATGATCGTTGTACGCGAGAAGGGCCAAGGTGGTTCTGAAGGGTTTGGAGAACCCTATTCAGCCTCCTTCACCCTGAAGATCCAGAATTTCTGGCCCAGGAAGGTGAAGGTGGCACATACCCCGGTGGCGATCACGAAGGCAATGAAGTATTTGAACGGTACCCCTGCGAAGGCCTCATTGCCCAGCAAGACCTTGAGCGCACCGGTGTTGATGGATACATTCAGCACCAATGAAATGCCGTACGTGAGCATGAATTTAACCAAGCGCTTGTTGCTCCGGTCCTTCTTGCGCCACGTCCACCGCTTGTTGAATTGGTAGGTGACCAGCAAGCCGCAGAGGAAGGACATGCCTTTGGCCAGCACTTCATTCCCCAACCAGCCACCGAACGCTTTTTCGGGGAGCACATTCAGGAAGGTCCAATACATGCAGAGGTCCGTGAGCACCGCAAGCACCCCGATCAACCCGAATTTGACGAGTTGTTTGTTGGATTCCGTCAGCTTTGCTGTACGGCCCTTCAACCCACTATTCAGTTGCCGCTGATCCACTTGAACACGTCGTTTCCGTTCGCGTACAGTAACAAGGCAAACAAGAGCGCCATGCCGGCCATTTGGGCCACTTCCAACACCCGCTGGTTGGGAGCACGGCGCGTGATCATCTCGTACAGAAGGAACATCACGTGACCACCGTCCAGCGCAGGGATCGGAAGTATGTTCATGAAGGCAAGGATGATGCTGAGGAAAGCGGTCAAGGTCCAGAAGGCCTGCCAGTCCCAAACCGGCGGGAACATGCCTCCAATGGCCCCGAAGCCTCCGATCTGGCTGGCCCCTGAGCGGGTGAACAGCAGTTTCAAGGAACTGACATAACCACCTAGGGTCTCCAACCCGTAATTGATCCCTGCGGGTATGGAGGCGAGCAAGCCATAATCCTCATGCACGGTAACGAAGTTGTGGCCGCGTTCCTTTAGTTGGGTGAAGCCCATGGCCCCCACGCCGATCTTGCCCAGCGCATCCACCATCACGGTGTAATCCAACGTATCGCTGCCGCGTTGGACCGAAACCACCACTTCCTGTTCGGGTTTCGCTTGGACCGCCTTGCGGAAGTCATCGTAGTACAGGGCTGGAGCATGGTCCACGGCGATCAATCGGTCGCCTTTCATGACGCCGCTTCCTGCGGAATTCATACCCGCTTGGACCGTGTCCACATAGAACGGGAAACGTACGCCCATGATCTCCTTTTCACCAGAGGCCAACGCCTTTTCGTTGAAGCCGGGCCCAAGATCGATCGTGACCTGTTGGCCACCACGGTCAACTACAAGGGTTTGCGCCGCATCGATCATGATCTCTTTCTGTGCATCGCCCAAGGTCTTTGGACGTACGCCATCAACCGTTAGGATGCGATCACCTTCTTGCACGCCTTGTGCAGCCAAGGTGGCACTGGGATGGATCCCGTAGACAGCACTTTCCAACGGCAAGTAATCCCTACCCCAAACGAAGAGCACACCGATGTAGATGAGCATGCCCAGGAGCAGGTTCACGGTAACACCGCCCACCATCACAATAAGGCGCTGCCATGCTGGTTTGCTTCGGAATTCCCAGTCTTCCGGGGGCTTGGACATGGCCTCTTTGTCCATGCTCTCATCCACCATGCCGCTGATCTTCACATAGCCACCCAAGGGCAACCAACCGATGCCGTATTCTGTGTCTCCGCGCTTGGTCTTGAAGAGCGAGAACCACGGATCGAAGAAGAGGTAGAACTTCTCTACCCGGATCTTGAACCAGCGGGCCGGCAAAAAGTGGCCCATCTCGTGCAACACCACAAGGATCGAAAGGCTAAGAAGAAGTTGAGTGGCTTTGATCAAGAATTCCATGCAGGGATGCGTTCGTATGCCACACGACGCGTTTCCGCATCGCTGGCTTCAAGGTCTTTTATTGTTGGCTTGGATAGGTGCGGCAGCGTGGCCAAGCAGTGCGCAACGAGATCGCTCATCTCCAAAAACCCGATCCGTTCCTGTAGGAAAAGTTCCACCGCCACTTCATTGGCAGCGTTGAGCACACAGGGCGCATTGCCTCCTTTTGCCATGGCATCCAGGGCCAAGGCCAAGTTCTGGAACGTCTCCAGATCGGGCTTTTCGAAGGTCAGGGAGGAGAAAGGAGCCCTCACCCCCTGCCCCTCTCCCAAGGAGACGGGGGGAATGCCCGCTTCGAAGAAGTTTAGTCTTGGCCACGATGTTGGCAGTCGTTCCGGGTAGGCCATTGCGTATTGGATCGGCATCTTCATATCGGGCAGTCCCATCTGGGCCTTCATGCTTCCGTCACGGAACTGCACCATGCTATGAATGATGCTCTGCGGATGAACGATGATCTCGATCTGGTCCTTGTTCAAGTTGAACAACCATTTCGCTTCGATCGCCTCCAACCCCTTGTTCATCAAACTGGCACTATCGATGGTGATCTTGGCGCCCATTTCCCAGTTCGGGTGTTTCAGCGCATCGGCCTTCTTAACCTGGGCCAAATGCGCTCTGGTCCTTCCGCGGAAAGGACCACCACTAGCAGTAAGGATGACCTTCTCGATCGGGTTGTGCCACTCGCCAACCAAGCATTGGAAAATGGCGCTGTGCTCACTGTCCACCGGATAGATGTTCACCCCTTTTTCCCGTGCTGCCTTGGTGACCAATTCACCAGCAACGACCAAAGTTTCCTTGTTGGCCAGAGCGATGTGCTTGCCTGCATCGATCGCGGCCAACGTGGGTCGCAGTCCGGCATAACCCACTAAGGCCGTGAGCACCAATTCAATGCCTTCCATGCGGACGGCCTGTTCCAATGCATCGGCACCTGCGAACACTTTTATCCCTTGTGGAAAGAGCACGTCCCGCACCTCGGCATACCGGCTTTCGTTGCCGATCACCACCGCATTCGGCTTGAATTCCAAGGCTTGCTCGATCAGCAGGTCGCAGTTGTTGCCACAGGTAAGCAGTTCCACTTGGAAATGCTCCGGTTGTTCGCGCACCACCTGCAAGGCTTGCACGCCGATGGAACCGGTACTCCCGAGAATGGCAATGGCCTTGGGCATCTGATCGCAAGCTCCACTCGTAGCTCTGGAGCGGAAGGGTGCAAAGGTCGCGTTTTCGGCGATTCCGACTACGGGTTCGCCTTCCGCTGTGCTTCGGTGAGCGAGTAGATCAATGAAGCGGGTTCGCACATCACCGCCTTATCACCCATCAAGGCCACCGGCGCTTTCCAAAGTGTCGGGTTGCGCGCCACCACCTGTAACCAGCCCTCCATATCGAGATCGCGACCGCGGATGTGCTCTTGGTAGAACGGATGCGCCCTGTTCAGCAGGTCTTTCGGTCGAAGGTTCAGTTGTTTCACCACCTGTCGCACGAAGGTGGTGCTCAGTGTTACCTCGTTCACATCCTGCTTGTTGACCTTGGGGGCCAAGGAGGTGGCAAATGCCAGCGCTTTCTTGCCTTCCGAAGTCGTACTGTCGTAGACCAGGGTCAGCTCCTTCGTGTTCAGGGTCGTGCTCATGGGTGGGTGGTTGAGAAAGGTGAAGGTACACGAAATAGTGGCGCAGGGGCGTTTAGCTCAGCGGGTGGCCGAAGCGCGACGAAGACGGTCATTGATCGCCCTTCCCAACCCTTCATTCGGGAATTCCTCCGCCACGATCACATCGCAGTCACTGTGGTCCAATTCTCGCAGCACGGCGAAGAGATTGCGCGCAGCCATGGCCAGGTCTCCATCCTCGGAAAGCATTTCACAACGATGGGCATGGTATTCCTTGTGGAAGCTGATCACACCGACCGATCGACCGGCAAAGCGCGATAGCAACGCTTCCACGTTCCCCATGTGGACCTGTTTTCGTGGCGCGTAGTGGCTCTCCAACATGCCCGGCGCGGCAGGGAACTTGCCATCGGTGGGCTGCAACAACCGTCCGGTTATCCGTTCGATCGCTTCCGCCGGAACACCACCTGGACGATACAGCACCCACTTCCCTTTGAGCCAGCCCAAGATGGTGCTCTCCACGCCCACTTCGCATGCCCCCCCATCCAAGATGTAGGGAATACGATCTCCGAGTTGGTCCGCCACATGTTGCGCTGTGGTCGGGCTTACGTAACCGAACGGATTTGCACTTGGGGCCGCAAGCGGAAATGGCACCGCTCGTAAGAGTTCGGTGGTTACGGGATGTGCCGGCATCCGCACCCCAACGGTGTCCAGGCCGCTGGTCACAAGGTCTGGAACTTGATCCGTCTTAGGCAATACGAGGGTCAGGGGACCTGGCCAAAATGCATCCATGAGCGCTTCTGCTCCCGGAGGCATTTCACGCACCAATTGTGCGAGCTGTTGGCGTTCATGTACATGAACAATGAGCGGGTCGAAAGCCGGGCGTTGCTTGGCCTGGAAGATCTTCAAAACGGCTGCGGGGTCCATAGCATTTGCCGCCAATCCATAAACCGTTTCCGTAGGGATGGCAACCACTTCGCCGGCCCGCAGGAGGTCGGCAGCGCGCGAAATTCCTGTACCTATCGTGGCGTGCATTGCGGCGCAAAGATCGCTGATGGCCAGCTTTCGATCCTTCACCCTCGATCAGCCTCTTGGCCGACTACATAATGGGGTATGTTTTTCCCGATCATTGGGGCGCTCTGGGGACGGCGGGAATTAAGCCACTCGACGGCCAAAAATGCTCAAATTCAGTGTCAGAGCGAGAAATTTGAAGAGTTGATCCGTTCGGCACGTGATCCCGTAAATGCATTGAACCAATAAAAGAACGAAAATGCCACGTGCTAAAAAGAAACTGATCTTGAGCCAACCGATCAAGGATGGACTGAAAGCCATCAAAGTCCAATTGGATCACCGCACAGTGATCACCCTTGCAAGCCTGAAGGCGCTGGACTTTTGGAAGAAGCGGTACCCGAAGGCCGTTGTGATCGGGTGATCGTGGAATTTGAATGGTCTGGACCGGGCACGGCTTGTGGTCTGAGCGGTGTGCAACGCCCTCCGTCGACCGCACTACCTTCGTCGAGTGGCTCGCATTCTATTCGACATTCGTTTCTGGTTGGTCCTCGTTCTCCTTATCAGGACCATAGGCATTACCGACCCGCCAATAGAAGCGACACACAGTTGGCGCCAGGCATTCACCAATATGGTGGCGCGCAACATGGCCGAAGGCCAAATTGACCTATTGCACCCTAGAACGGATCTAGCGGGAGAACGGGAGAATATTGTCGCAAGCGAATTCCCCATTTTCAATGCGATCATTGCACTATGTTACCGCACCTTCGGGACTTCGCATTGGTACGGCCGACCGATCGCTCTCTTCGTTTCCACGCTTGGGGCATGGGCCTTTTTCAGCATCGTGTTCAAGCGATATGGAAAACGGGTAGCCTTTCTTTCCACGTTCGTACTTCTTTGGTCAAGTTGGTTCGTATATGGCCGTAAATCAATGCCCGACACTTTCAGTATAGCGTTGGTACTGATCGCACTATGGGCCGCCGACAATGCACTTCGCGAACGAAAGGTCATATGGTTCCTTTTGGCGGTTCCGCTTGCTGCCTTGGGTGGGCTCAGCAAGATACCGGCGGTCGTTCTACTCACACCGTGGGTTGTTGCGCTCTTCCGTCCGGACCTGTCAATGCGATGGCGCTTTGGTGCTGCTATCACATTCACCCTTGCAATGGCCCCGGTCCTGCTCTGGTACTTCTGGTGGCAACCCCATTTACTGGAAACCTATGGCAACCAACTTTATTTTACGCGAACACTCCCAGAAGGCCTTGCCGGACTTTGGGGATTGAAAGGAAAACTCGTTGAGCGCTTTCTCTTCTCTGCGTTGTTGAGCCACATTGCGTTCGGCGCCGTTCTCTATGGCCTTTGGCGATTGATTGTCGGTAAGGATAAAGCGGCGCTCGTGAACATCGCGGGTATAGCGCTGCTCTTCGGATACTTCATGTTGAAGGCCGGGGATGTGTTCGCCCTGCATGCTTATTACATGCTTCCGATAGTGCCCTTGCTCTCGCTATTAGCTGGTATTGGACTCGAAAAGATTCCCGCCGGGCCATGGACAGCGGGTGTAATGTTCCTTGTCGTCGTAGAGGCGGCGGGCATCCGATGGAATGACCTCACCCCTTCTAAGGAACGAGCCTATTTATTGCGCGCCAGCGACATGGCCGATCAATTCACGAAGCGGGGAGATCTTGTGGCCACCAATGCGGATATGGATCCCCGCATGATGTATTTTCTGGATCGCCATGGATGGAACCTGTCCAACGCACAACTCACATCTCCCGAGCAAATGGACAGCTTGAGGCAAATTGGGCTGAAGGCCGTCTTCATCGATCGGCACATGGGCCCACCAGCATCGCCATGGACACTGGCCCAAGAGGACGATGACTTCCAAGTCTATTTGCCAGCTGAACGCTGATCCATCGCGCCGGTCATTTTCGCACCAACCATGTTTTCCGAGCAGTTCACAACGCTAACGAATTCAAGAAAGCAGGAACGCCGCTCTTACCCCAACCCCTCCACATACCGCCTATCATTCGCCAACCGCGGCACCTTGCTTTGCGCATCGTTCATGCCGCGCGCTTTCATCCAATTCGCGAATGCGCCCCTAGGCAAAGCGGTGATCACCAAAGGCCGTAACACCTTC
>Ga0154020_10003236_pt1 | contig 19675 bp, 14 predicted proteins | sample Klosneuvirus_201_FD_109709 | JGI IMG/M metagenome (GOLD analysis project Ga0154020, IMG submission 109709) | Active sludge microbial communities from wastewater, Klosterneuburg, Austria - Klosneuvirus_20160825_MG | ecosystem: Engineered > WWTP > Aerobic digester > Activated sludge | place... | reverse complement strand
TCCGCGGGGTGCAGCAAGGGGCGCGGTCAGCTCCACCGCGGGCCGCCGCCGATGGTGCCGGTCGTCGCGCCCGACCCGCACACGCCCGAGGCGCGGGCGCGTCGGCTCGTCGAGCAGCTGCGCGATCGCAAGTTCGCGGCGGTGCGCGAGGCGTTCGACCCGACGATGACCGCAACCATCACCGAGACCGCCCTCGGGGCCGCGTGGGACGGCATCGTGAACCGCGCCGGCCGCATCGAGCGCATCGAGTCGGTCGTCGTCGACCCGGAGAAAGACGGCTTCCGCGTCGCCCGTGTGAAGAACGAGCACTCGTTGCACGGCCTCGAGGTGCGGGTGGTGTTCGATCGCGCATCGCGCGTCTCGGGCCTGTGGTTCGAGCCGCGTCCGCCTCCCTGGGCTCCGCCCGCCTACGTGTCGCCGACGGCGATCACCGACCGTCCGGTCGACGTGGCCGGGCTGCCCGGCACGTTGACCCTCCCGAAGTCGCGCGCGGGCAAGGCGCGCGCGGTGCTGCTCGTCCACGGCTCGGGGCCGAACGACCGCGACGAGACCCTCGGTGGGCGCAAGCCGTTCCGCGACCTCGCCGAAGGCCTCGCCACCAAGGGCCTCGTGGTCCTCCGCTGGGACAAGCGCAGCAAGGCGGCGCCGGAGACCCTGAAGGGCGCGTTCGACCAGGACGCCGAGGTCACCGCCGACGCGCGCGCGGCGGTCGACCTCCTGAGCCGCACACCCGAGGTCGATCCGAAGCAGATCTACCTGGTCGGTCACAGCCAGGGCGCGCGCATGGCCCCGCGGATCGCGAGCAAGGAGCCGCGGATCGCGGGCCTCGTGCTGCTCGCGGGCGACACGCGTCCGTTCGAGGAGCTCCTCGTCGACCAGCACCGCTACCTCCTGGGGCTCGGCGGGCTCGTCGGCGCCCCGCTCGAGGAGCGCCTCGCGGGCATCCGCAAGGAGTGCGCGATCGCGCGCGACAAGAAGGGCGACCCGGCGGAGCTCGTCACGATCGCCGGCAGCAAGGCGCCGCGTCAGTATTGGCAGGATCTGCTCGCCTACGATCCGACGGTGCCGGCGAAGGCGCTCACCCTCCCGATGCTGGTGATGCAGGGGGGGCGCGACTACCAGGTCACCAAGGTCGACTTCGACGGCTGGACCAAGGCGCTGACCCGACCGGGCGTCGTCTTCCGCTTCCACCCGCCGCTCGATCACCACTTCGTGATCGGCGAATCGCCCTCGACCCCCGACGACTACAAGTGGTCGGGGCACGTGGCCGGCGAGGTCGTGGCGGACATCGCCGCCTTCGTGCTGGGTACCCTCGCGTCGTGAGCGACGAGCGGGGGGGCGTGCCGGAGGTCCTCGCCGAGGACCTCGGCGCGCTGCGCCCGAAGCGCACCTGGCCCAAGTTCGTGTTGATGCACCTGACGATCCTCGTCGTCGGGGTCTCGCTGCTGCGCCACTACCGCAAGGTGCCGCACCGCCCGCGCGTGCTCGTCGCGATCGAGGTGGAGGGCGCGTACTACGCGGGCTCCGAGCCGGCCGAGATCCTCGCCGAGCGGTTCGGCGAGAAGGCCGCGAGCCTCGGCCTCGAGATCGTCCACCCGCGCGACAAGGACGCGCTGGCCGTCCTTCAGAAGAGCGACCTGAAGACGGCAGCGCAGCAGCTCGACGCGGCGTACGTGCTCGTCGGCAAGACGCGCGTCGAGGCGATCGCCTACCCGCTCCCGAACGCGGTCGCGCCCTACTACGACGTGCGCGGCGAGGTCGATCTCGTGCTCACAGTGCCCGGCGAGCCCGACGTGCCGTGCGGTACGCTCTCGGCGCTGGTCGGCGCGCCCGATCGCACGCTCGCCCTGCGGGGCGTGGCCGAGAGCCTCGCCGATCAGGCGATCGATCTGTCCGTGGGGCCGATGCTGAGGAGCCCTTCGACGGCGAAGTTCTCCACGCTCAAGACGAGCAAGGGGGAGGCGGTCCTCGCGCCGGCGTTCTCGTGGCTCTCCGCGCGCGAGCGGGCCGAGCGCGACGCGCAGGCCGCCTACGCGCGCGGCCTCGAGGCGCGCAAGGCGGGCGAGAAGGGGCCGCGGCCGGTCACCTTCGTGGGTGCGCTCTCGGCGCACGACGAGCTGCTCGGGGTCGGCAACGACCTCGTCGTCGCGACGGCGGACATCCGCACGACCCTCTCGTTCGAGACGCGACAACCTGGATTCCAGCGCCAGCTGCGGCGGGTGGAGCTGTGGCCGCCGGCCGGGCCCGCGCGCACCCTCTACCGCGGGGCGGGCGTGTTCGCGTTCCCCCACGAGGCGGCGCCGCCGCTCGTGCTGGTGGAAGATCTGTTCGGCTACGCGCGGTCGCTCACGGTGGTCGAGTCGAACGGGCTGCGTCGGCTGCAGGTCGACCCCGATCACCGCTGGGACGGGCCGCGCGTGTCGCCCGACGGTCGTCACGTCGTCGTGCAGGATCGGCCGTGCGCGACCTGCGCCGCCGAGCTCGTCGTGTTCGCCCTGGGCTCCGGCAAGGCTGTGTTCCGCGTACAAGGCGACGCGTTCCACGGGTTCACCTGGCTCGACCCCGGGGGCTTCGTGTTCGTGCACCGCAGCAAGGACAAGGATCCGAAGAACCCGGCGCTCGCGAAGGACGGCCTCGCGGTGTTCCCGGTCGCGCTCTCGCCGAGCGGTGACACGGCCACCCTCGGCGGTCCGTTCGTCGTACCCGACGACGAGCTCTGGACCTCTCCGACAGCGCAGGGCGGCAAGATCGCCTTCGAGCGCAGGAGCGGAGACAAGGGCATCGCGGTCCTCGAGTGGGCCACGTTCGCGGTGAGCAAGCGGGCCGCGGGCGTCGACGCGCGCGCGCTCTCGTGGGGGCCGGACGGTCGCATCGCGTTCGAGCTCCACGACCCCAAGCTGCCCGAGGAGATCGCCGTCGCGGCCGAGGACGGTGCGGTGACCGCGCTCACCAAGAACCTCGTGCACGACCGCGGCCCGCGGTTCTCGCCCGACGGCAAGCGCGTGTGGTTCACCTCGGAGGCCGACGATCCGTGGTTCCCCGGTCAGCGCACGGTGTCGTGGGTGGCCTGGGTCGCGCCGTGATGGGGCGGTGGCCGGTCTCGTTCACTTCCGGTCGAGCGTGAAGCGGGCGATCGCGAGGCAGAGGAGGGCGTTGGCCACGAGCCACACCCGCGTGAAGAACGGGCCGACCGGCGTGGTGACCGCGCCGCGCACGGCGAGCTCGGTGAGCAGGGCCGCCGAGCCGAGCGCGAAGCCGCCGAGGAGGCCACGCACTCGCGCGACGCCGTAGAGGAGCGCCGTCAGGCCCATGGCGGGCAGCGCGTTGGCGAGGGGCAGGAACCGATGCAGCCGCGCGTCGAGGAGCAGGTCCCACTCCCCGAGCGGTCGCTGCAGGAGATCGACGACCCACCGCAGGCCACCGAGGCGCGGGCCGAGGCCGAGCAGCGGGGCGAAGAACAGGAGGCCGGTGCCCGCGAGCAGCACGCCGAAGGGCACGCCGAGGCCGAGGCGGAACTCGCCGCCCTTGCTCCGGACGCGGCGCGCGAGCAGGAAGCCGAACACCACGGCGAACACCGCGCGCAGGGCGACCTGCAGCCAGTGGGTGTTGGCGACCGCGCGGCCGGCCTCGAGGATCCCGGCGCCGTACAGCTCGGGCTGACCCTTGGGATCGGCGGCGCCGAGCAGCGCCGCGCGCACGGCCGTGGGATTGGTGATCCCCTGACCGACGAGCAGGGCCGCGGCGCCGGCCACGTGCGGCGAGGCCATGCTGGTGCCGCTCCACTCGCCGAACATCTCGCACTTGTCGGTGCCGCCGTTGCACACGGTCTGCTGGGTGACGTCGACGCCCGGCGCGGCGATGGCGACCTCGGGCCCGCGCGAGGAGAACCAGGCGATCTCGTCGTGCGAGTCGCTCGCGCTCACCGCGAGGACGCCGGGGAACGCGGCGGGGTAGCCGACGTCGAAGTGGGAGTTGCCGGCGGCGGCGACGATGACCACGCCCTTGGCGAGCGCGTAGCGCACCGCCGCGGCCAGCACCTTGCTCGGCGATGGCCCACCGAGCGAGAGGTTGATGACCTGCGCGCCCTCGTCGGCGGCGAAGCGGATGCCAGAGGCGACGTCGGCGTCGCTGCCCCAGCCGTCGCCCGAGAGCACCTTGATCGGCATGAGGCGCGCGCAGTGGGCGAGGCCCGCGACACCCTTCCCGTTGTGGGTGGTCTGCGCGATGGTGCCCGCGACGTGGGTGCCGTGGCCGTGGTCGTCGGCGGCCTCGGGGCGGTCGTTGACGAAGTCGTAGCCCCCGACGCAGCGGCTGCCGGTCAGGTCGCTGCCCACCGAGAACGGGCCCTTGTCGTAGCAGGCGACGCCGGTGTCGATGACCGCCACGGTGACGCCGCGCCCGCACCCGTAGTCCCAGGCGCGCTCGCTGCCGACGCGCGGCAGGTGCCACTGCTGCTTGTAGAACGGGTCGTTCGGCACGAACGAGGCGAACCGCCGGTGCATCGGTTCGACCAGCTCGACCCGCGGATCGGCGGCCAGCTTGGCCCGCGCGGCGGCGCTCGCCCCCTCGACGCGGAAGATCTTGTCGTGCGCGTCGCTCCACTTGCTGTTGGAGAGCAGGGTGACGCCCGCGTCCTTGGCGATGGCGGCGAGGGTCGCCTCGTCGGCGTCGTCCTTCACGTCGACCGCGAGCTCGCCGCCGATCAGGTCGTCGTTGGTCGGCGGCGCGAAGGTGGGCTTCTGCGCGCCGGCCGCCGAGCCCGGCAGGGCAGCGAGACCCACGAGGAGACTGGCGAGCAGGGGGGCCGCGACGCGCATGGCCCTCACTGTAGATCGTCGGGGCCGCTCGCGCTCGCCCTGGATTCCCGGGCCAGGACGGGAATCGCGAGGTCGAGCGCGGCGTTGAGGTCGTCCTCGCGGATGACCAGCGGGGGCATCAGGCGGATCACGTCGCCCCGCGTGTCCTTGGCGAGCACCGACACGTCGCAGAGCTCGTGGGCGACCGCGCGCGCGATCTTCTCGTGGTACTCGACCGCGATCATGAGGCCGCGGCCCCGCACCTCCCGCACGGCGGGGTGGCCGCGCAGGGCGCCGCGCAGGCGCTCGAGCGCCCGTCCACCGAGCTCGGCCGATCGCTCGGCGAGCTTCTCGTCCTCGAGCACGTCGAGGGCCGCGAGGGTGACGGCGGCGGCGAGCGGGTTGCCGCCGTAGGTGGAGCCGTGCGAGCCCGGCGTGAACACACGCATCACGCGGTCGTCGGCGCAGAGGCAGCTCACCGGGTAGAGCCCTCCCGAGAGCGCCTTGCCGAGCACGAGGAGGTCCGGGCGCGCGCCCTCGTGCTCGAACGCGAACATGCGGCCGGTGCGGCCGAGCCCCGTCTGGATCTCGTCGAAGCAGAGGAGCACGTTCGCGCGCGTGCACGCGGCGCGCACCTCGGTCAGGTAGCCGTCGGGAGGGATGCGCACGCCGCCCTCTCCCTGGATCGGCTCGAGCAACACGCCGACGGTGTGGGGCCCGATCGCCGCGGCGAGCGCCGCTGCGTCGCCGAACGGCACGAGGCGGAACCCCGGCGTCGGGGGGCCGAAGTGACGGGTGTAGTCCGGCTCGTCGGAGAACCCGACGATGGTGGTGGTGCGACCGTGGAAGTTGCCCTCGGCGACCAGGATCTCGGCCGTGCCGTCGGGCACGCCCTTCTGCTCGTACCCCCACCGACGCATCGCCTTGAGGGCGGTCTCGACCGCCTCGGCGCCGGTGTTCATCGGGAGCACCTTCTCGTAGCCCGAGACGCGCGCGATCCGCTCCAGCATCGCCCCCATGCGGTCGTTGTGGAACGCGCGCGAGGTGAGGCTCAGCGTCGAGGCCTGCTCGACCAGCGCCTTCACGATGCGCGGGTGACAGTGGCCCTGCGACACGGCGGAGTACGCGCTGAGGAAATCGAAGTAGCGGCGCCCGGCGGTGTCGAAGACGAACGCGCCCTCGCCGCGCGCGAGCACGACGGGCAGGGGCGCGTAGTTGTCCGCGCCGTAGGTGCGGGCCAGGGCGATGGCGTGGTCGGCGGTCATGAGGGCACCATCCGGGTTCCGAGCTCGTGGGAGAGGGCCTTCTCGAGCCCTCGCATCGAGGAGATCAGCACCTCGCCGCCCCCCGCCTGGAGGAACGCGCACGCAGCGAGGATCTTCGGGCCCATGCTCCCCGGCGGGAACTGACCCGCCGCGTGGAGCGCGAGGGCCTCGTCGAGCGTGAGCCGGGGGAGCGCGGCCTGCGTGGGCTTGCCGAAGTCGCGGTAGACGAAGTCGACGCCGGTGAGGTCGACCAGCGAACGAGCCCTCAGCATCGTCGCGATCAGGGCCGCGGTGTGGTCCTTGTCGACCACCGCCTCGACCCCTCGGAGGGCGCCGCTGGCCTCGCGCACCACCGGGATGCCGCCCCCACCGCCGGCGATCACGACGTGCCGGGTGTCGAGCAGCGCGGAGATCGCGCCGAGGTCGAGGACCTCGATCGGGCGCGGCGAAGGCACGACCTGGCGGTGCCCCCGCCCGGCGTCCTCGACGAACCGCGCGCCCCGTTCGTGCGCGATCCGCGCCGCCTCGGTCTCCGAGTAGAACGGGCCGATCGGCTTGTCGGGGTGCTGGAACGCGGGGTCCGCCTCGTCCACGCGGACGAGGGTGGCGAGCGTGGCGATCCGCGCTTCGGCCCCCGCCGCCCGGAGCGCCTCGCGGAGCGCGATCTCGAGGTAGTACCCCATCGTGCCCTGGGTCGCGGCGACGTAGACGTCGAGCGGCACGGGGTCGATCGTGGCGCGCGCGGCGAACCCTCGATCGAGCTCGCGGCCCACCTGCGGACCGTTGCCGTGCACCAGCACGAAGCGCTCCCCGGCGGCGATCCGCGACGCGAGGGGGTGGCACGCGGCGTGCGCGTGGGCGATCTGCTCGGCGGGTGAGCCGCGCTCCCCGCTGGGCCACATGGCGTTGCCGCCGAAGGCCACGACGGTGACAGGGTGGGTGCTCATGAGGTCCTCCTCTCGAGGAACACGTGGACGACGTTGGCGAGGGTGCCGTCGTCCTCGAGCTCGTAGCGGACGCGGGTCGCGGGGCACGGCAGCGTGAGCACGTGCGCGAGGTCGATGGGCGTACCGATCAGGATCGCCTCGGCGTCGCACCGCGCGATCGTGGCCCCGAGGTCCGCGATCTGCGCGGGCGAATACCCGACGGCGGGCAGCGCGGCGCCGATGTGCGGGTAGCGCGCGAAGGTCTCCGCGATCGAGCCGACGGCGTGTGGGCGCGGGTCGACGAGCGCGCCGACGCCGATCCGGTCGGCGGCCACCCGCGCCGCGCCGAAGCGCATCTCGCCGTGGGTGAGCGTGGGGCCGTCCTCGATCAGGAGGACGCGCTTGCCGCGCACCAGCTCGGGCGCGTCGACGGTGATCGCCGACCGCGCGACGAGACACGGGATCCCGGGCCGGATCCGCGCTGCGCTCTCGCGCACCGTCGCGAGCTGCTCGGGGGTGGCCGAGTCGGCCTTGTTCACGAGGAGCAGATCGGCCGCGCGCAGGTTGACCTCGCCCGGGTGGTAGGCGACCTCGTGGCCTGGGCGGTGGGGATCGAGGATCGTGATCCACAGATCGGGCGCGTAGAACGGCGCGTCGTTGTTGCCGCCGTCCCACACGATCACGTCGGCCTCGCGCTCGGCTGCGGCGAGGATCGCCGCGTAGTCGACGCCCGCGTAGACGACGCACCCGTTCTCCACGTGGGGCGCGTAGTCCTCGCGCTCCTCCAGGGTCACCTTCGCGCGGTCGAGGTCCTCGATCGTCGCGAACCGCTGCACGCGCTCGGCGACGAGATCGCCGTACGGCATCGGGTGGCGCACGACGACCACGCGCCGCCCGCCGTCGCGCACGGCGCGGACCACGTAGCGCGCGGCCTGGCTCTTCCCGCACCCGGTGCGGACGGCGGTGAGGGCGATGACGGGCCGCCGTGAGCGCAGCATGGTCTGCTTCGGCGCGAGGAGCCGGAACCCCGCGCCCGCGGCGAGCGCCCGGCTCGCGAGGTGCATCACGGTCGGGTGCGCGAGGTCGCTGTACGAGAGCACCACCTCGTCGACGCCCAGCGACCGGACGAGGTGCTCGAGCTCGGCCTCGGGGTGGATGTCGATCCCCTCCGGGTAGAGCGTTCCCGCGAGGGCCGCGGGGAACCGGCGCGCGTCGATCCCCGGGATCTGCGTCGCCGTGAAGCCCACGACCTCGACGGTCGGGTCGTCGCGGAACACCACCTGGAAGTCGTGAAAGTCCCGCCCGGCGGCGCCGAGCAGAAGGACGCGTCTACGCTGGTTCATCGCGGCACCACCTGGGTTCCGTCCGTCACCGCGTCGCCGGGGTGCAGGACCACCACGTCACCTTCCACGAGCCCGCCCTTGACCTCGGCGAACTCGTCGTTGCGGGCACCGAGCTGGACGACGCGCGACTCGGTGCGTCCGTTCTTGATCACGTAGACCGACCAGGCATCGACCTTGCGGAACAGGGCGCCCGCGGGGACCAGCGGCACGTTGGCCCACGACTCGGTCGTCACCGTCACCTCGACGCGGTAGCCGTCGCCGAGCGCCTTCCACTGGTCGTGCGGCGTGACGAAGTCGGCGACCACGTTCACGCGCTGCTCCTCGATGCCGAGCGCCGACACCTTGGTGAAGCCGCTCGGCTCGACCTTGCGCACGCGCGCGAGGAGCTCGCCGGCGCCGCCCCAGTGCGAGATCGCCGCGTCGGCGCCGGGCTTCACGCGCACCGCCTCGGTCGAGAGCAGGTCGACGACGATCTCCATCCGGGACAGGTCGCCCACCTCGAGCAGCGGGGTGCCGGGCGCCACGAGCCCCGCGCTCTCCTGGTAGACACGGAGCACGCTGCCGGTGACCGGGGTCTTGAGGATCGCGGCGAAGCCCGTGCCCGGCTTCTCGCCGACCTGCGCGACGGCGAGCGCCGCGACCTGCGCCTCGTAGGCCGATACCTGACCGGAGAACTTCGCCGACTCGAGGTCGCTCTTGGCGGAGCGCAGCTTGAAGTCCACCCCCTCGAGCTCGACCTGCGTGGCCGCCGACTTGTCGTAGAGCGACTTGATGCGGTCGTAGTCCTTCTGCGCGGCCGCGATCGTGGTCTTGGCGAGCTCGATCCGCGCGTCGGCGAGCGACTTGGCGGCGTTGGCGGCGGCGAGCTTGGCGGTGGCCTGGGCGCGGCTGCGGTCGTCGAGGAGCGGAGGCGCGGACGGCGCGATGGCGAGCAGCACACTGCCGGCCTCCACCGCGTCGCCGGGGCGCAGCTCGAGGCGGGGCATGTCGCCGGCGAGGGGCGCCGACAGCACGTAGCGGTCCTTCACGCGGGTCTTCCCGCTGCCGGTGACCGTCACCCGCAGGCTCCCGCGCGCGATCTTGGCGGCGTCCACCGTGAGCGGCTTGGGCCGCGCGGCCCGGATGGCGAGCACCGCGACCACGATCACCGCGAGCCCGAAGAGGACCCTCCGCACCCACCTGGCCACCGCGCCGTTCTTCGCCTTCATGTTCAATCCCTCGCCTTGAGCACGGAGACCAGATCGAGCCGATCGACCCGCCGTCGGACCAGCAGGCTCGACAGGAGGGCCGCGACGCTGACCACGACGCACGCCACGAGGTAGCTCCGGTCGCTCACGTCGGCCTGCAAGCGGTAGAGGTCGTTGGCGAACTTGGTGGAGATCTGGTCGGTGAAGTACTTGCCGACCACGCAGCCGAGCGGCAGCGCGACGACGGTCAGCGTGAAGAGCTCGCCGAGCAGGATCCGCGACACCTCGCCGCGGGTCATGCCGAGCACTCGCAGGCTCGCGAGCTCGCGGCTGCGCTCGGCGAACGCGGTGCGGGCGGTGTTGTAGACGACCGCGAACGCGATCACGACGGCGAAGATGCCTTGCATGGCGCGCATCACGCCGAGGCTCTGGTCGAGCGCCTTCTTGAAGCTCGCGAGCGAGGCCTCGCGGAGCAACACGCCGCCGATGCCCGGGGTGCGCTTGAGGGCCTGGTGGAGCGCCGAGGCGCCCCGGTCGTCGAGCGCGAGGGCGAGCGTCGTCACCGAGCGCTCCTCGCCGAGGACGCGGCGCAGCGTGTCGAGCCCGACGTAGGCGTTGATGCCCACCATCTCGTCGACGAACCCCGCGACGCGGAGGCGCACGGTCGTGCGGGGGAGGTCGAGCATCTCGACGTCGACCGGGTCGCCCAGGCGGACGTGGAGCGCGTCGCGGAGCCAGAGCGTGAGCAGGACCGCGCCCTCCGGCGGGTCGTGCCCTTGGCCGTGCAGGTCGACGACGCGGCGGAGCCTCGGGTGGGGCACGAGGCCTTCGAGGGTCACCTCGCGGGCGTATTGCCCCGTGTGCAGCCGCACGGGGATCGACCGCGCGGGCTCGGTGCGCAGGATCGTGCCGTCGGCCGCGGGGAGCGAGCGGAGCGCGTCGAGCGTCGCTGGCCGGGCGAAGGCGACGACCGCGTCGTTGCGCTGCACGTCGTCGTACTGGAGCCGGAGCATGTGCGCCATCGCGTCCTCGGTGAACTGACCGACGACGACGATCCCCACCGCGAACGAGAGGCCGGCGAGCGCGAGGGCGCTCCGCACGGGTCGACGGAACAGGTTGCGCAGCGTCATGCGGCCCTCGACCGAGAACAGCCGGAGCAGCCCGACGCGCTCGAGGATCGTGCGGCCGAAGCGGGCCGGCGCCTCGGGGCGCATCGCCTCGGCGGGCGGGAGCTCGGCGGCCTGCCGCACCGCGAAGACGGCGCCGAGCAGCGCCGACGCGAGGCTGATGCCGACCGCGACGAGCACCGTGTCGGTCGGGAGCCGGAACGCGAGCGTGGGGAAGCGGTACCAGGGCCGGTACATGTCGACGAGGCCACGCCCGAGCCACGTGCCGAGCCCGAGGCCGAGCCCGGCGCCGAGGGTGACGATCACGAGCGCGAACGCCCCGTAGTGCGCGGCGATGCGGAGCTTGCCGAAGCCGAACGCACGCATCGTCGCGATGGTGGTCCGCTGCATCTGCACGAGCCGCGAGACGACGACGTTGAGGAGGAACGCGGCGACCGCGAGGAACAGGGCGGGCACCCACGTGCCCTGCGCGCGCAGCTGCACGAGCTCCTCGGACAGGTAGCGGTGCGAGATGAGCTTGTCGCGGCCGTGCGCGCCGACGCCGCCGTAAGGGGCGAGCAAGGTGTCGAGCTTGCGCAGCACCTCGGGCTCGTTCGCGCCCGGCATGAGGGTGAGCGCCACGTCGTCGAACGCGCCCTCCATGTCGAGCGTCGAGGCGAGCGCGCGCTGTCCCATCCAGAGCACGCCGAACCGGCGGTCGTCCGGGAAGATGTCCCCGCCGCCGAACGCGAACACGTATTCGGGGGCGGTGGCGATCCCCACCACGCGCAGGGCGCGTCGCCGGCCGTTGACGATGGCGTCGAGCTTCGCGCCGGGCACGAGGTGGTGGGCGAGGGCGAACGCCTCGCTCACGATGGCCTCGTCGACCCGCTCGGCGTCGATCCATCGCCCGTGGCTCAGGTGGAGACCGTTCAGCATCGGGCGCGGGTACTCGGGGATGGACACGAGGCGACCCGTCGCGGGCTCCTTCATGGTGGGGACGTCGATCACGACCTCGGCGACCACCCGGGCCTCGACCTGGCCGACGCCTGGGATCTCGGCGATCCGCGGGAGCAGCGTGCGGGGGGCGCGCTTGCACCGGGCGAACACGTCGGCGAGGTGATAGCGAGCGTAGGCGTCGTCGCGGGCCTCGCGGATGGCGGCGAGCGCGCCGAGCGAGGCGACGAACGTGGCGACGGCGCAGGCCACGACCGCGGCGATGGCCAGCGCCTGGGTCTTCATGCCGAGCAGCTCGCGGACGAGCTTGAGGGTGAGGGTGCGCATGGGTCACCAGTGCAGCGTCGCGACGGACGCGCGCGTCGCGTTGCGGTGCTCCTCGGTGATGGCCCCGCCGCCGAACGAGATCACGCGGTCCGCGATGGCGGCGATGGCCACGTTGTGGGTGATGATGGCGACGGTGGTGCCGAGCTCGTCGCGCACCCGCACGAGCGCCTCGAGGACGTTCTTGCCGGTCTCCACGTCGAGCGCGCCGGTGGGTTCGTCGCAGAGCAGCACGCTCGGGCGCTTGGCGATGGCGCGCGCGATGGCCACCCTCTGTTGCTCGCCGCCGGAGAGCTGGGCCGGGAAGTGGTCCAGGCGGTTCGCGAGGCCGACGCGCCCGAGCGCCTCTTCGGGCGACATCGGGTCGTCGGCGAGCTCGGTCACCAGCGCCACGTTCTCGCGCGCCGTGAGGCTCGGGATCAGGTTGTAGAACTGGAAGACGAAGCCCACGTAGTCGCGCCGGAAGCGGGTGAGGGTGGCGTCGTCCTCGCCGAGCGCGTGGGTCTCGGCGTCGTCGCGGTCGAGGAAGCGCACCTCGCCCGAGGTGGGCACGTCGAGCCCGCCGAGGATGTTGAGCAGCGTGCTCTTGCCGCTGCCCGAGGGGCCGAGGATCACGACCAGCTCGCCGCGCGCGATGTCGAGATCGACGCCACGCAGCGCCACGACCTCCATGTCTCCCATCGGGTAGACCTTGGTGAGGGCGCGCGCGACGAAGACCGAGGGGGCCACACCCCCCGATCCAGCAAGGGAAGCGCCGTGCGCGATCTCGCGGGCGTCTGGCCTGCCGGGGCTGCAACGCTGGCGTGTCCGCGAAAGAACTGCGGTCGCTAGCTCGACAGGACCCGGAGCGAGCCGCGGACGACGCCGTAGCCACCCTCGGCGCGGAGCGCGCGGAACACCTCGGCGGGGGAGGTCTTCTGCTCGAGCAGCGACCGGTACGCCCGGACGATGCGGCCGACCTCCTCGTCCGTTTCTCGCACGAGCTCGATGCGGAAGCGCCGGGCGCCGCTCCGCACCGCGCTGGCGACGAGTCCCGCCGCGCTCTGCGCCGCCGCGTGGAACACGGTGTTGCGGCAGCCGACGTCGGCCTCGACGGGGTGGTCCATGCCCGCGCGGTCGCGCAGCGAGACCGCGTGCCGCTCGCACGGGCGCCCGCAGTCCTGGAAGTCTTTCCCCTCGGAGAGGAGCGCGGCGATCACGCAGTGCTCCATGTGGAACAGCGGCATCGGGTGGTGCACCACGAGCTCGGCGAACGGCCCGAGCCCGCTCGCGAGGAGCGCCTCGAGCTGGCTCGCGTCGAGGTCGAAGGACGGCGTGAAGGCGGCGAGGCCGCGCGACAGCACCTCGTGCGCGCTGATGCGGTGGGTGACGTTGAGGGAGAAGTCGCCGATGCGCAGCGCGGAGCCGCCGCGATCGCGGAGCGCGCCGAGCCCACGCACCAGCACCGCGTCGGGCTCGAGCGAGGCGAGGTAGCGGTCGATCTTCTCCTCGCCCGGCTTGCGGATGCGCGGCGGCGCGACGCCGACGAAGCGGGCGCCCTCCTCGCGCAGCGCCCGCAGGGCGACGCCGGTGCCCGTGAGCTCGAGGAAGTCGAGGTAGACGCCGTCGGCCCCTGCCGCGAGCGCGGCGCGGGCCTGCGCGACGTTGCGGCAGAGCGCGAAGAGGCCGGCGGGGGGCGGCGTGGTGATGGGCAGCGCGCGCTCGGCGAGCGACACCGCGGTCACGTCCGTGGTCGCGTGCGAGCGGTGCGCGACCTCGCCCAGCGCCGCAACGAGGGCACGCCGCGCGCGGTTGAGCGCCGAGACCGGGAGCATCACCTGCTCGGGCAGCGCGAGCGTGAGCGCGCCGAGCACGAACGGCGTGTCGCCGAGCCGGCCGAGCTGCGCGCGCAGGGTGGCCTCGTCGAGCGGGCGGTTCTCGGCGCGGACGAGCGCGGTGTCGACCGTGACCTCGGCGGTGCGGCCCCGCGACACGCCGCGCAGCACGGGCGGCTCCCCGAGCGCGCCCGTGAGCGACAGGTCGAGCGGCACGCGGTGCGGCTCCTGCTCGATCCGGTCGCGCACGGCGCGCTCCACCTGCGGATCGTTGGTCTTCCACACGCGGTGGCCGACGAGCGGCGCCTCGCGGTCGTGGTCGGGCCCGAGCCACACGTGCACGCGCTCGCCCGGCTCGCCGCGCTCGACCTCGAGGCCCCCGCGCGCGATGGCCCACACCCGCCCGCCGACCTCACCCGCGCCCTCGCGACCGCCCTCGACGAGCACGCCGTCGCCCTTGCTGAGCGGGCGAGAGAGCACGATCTCCAGCTGCTGGCGTCGTCCCGGGTGCAGGCGCACGAGCTCGCCGACCGGCAGGCCGCGGTGGTCGCACGCGCGCCCTTCCACGAGGCGCTGATGGTCGACACCGGCGAGGAAGCCGGGCCCCGAACCGCGCGAGTAGGTCTGCAGCGCCTGCTCGCGGACCGCGGGTTCGATGCTGGAATCGATCGCAGCTCGGTACAGCCGCGTGGTCGCGGCGACGTACTCCGGGCCCTTGAGGCGCCCCTCGATCTTGATCGACGAGACGCCGATCGCCATCAGCGCGGGGATCAGCGCGGAGGCCTCGAGGTCTTCGGGCGAGAGCAGGTACGCGTCGTCGCCGAGATCGCGCACGACGCCGTCGACCACGAGCTGGTAGGGCAGACGGCACGCCTGCGCGCACGCGCCGCGGTTGGCGCTGCGGCCGCCGATGGCCTCGCTCGTGAGGCACTGGCCCGAATACGAGATGCAGAGCGCCCCGTGCACGAACACCTCGAGCTCGGCGTCGGTCTCGGCGCGGATCTTCGCGATGTCGGCGACCGACAGCTCGCGGGCCAGGATCACCCGCTCGGCGCCGAGCTCGCGGGCCAGCTCGACCGAGCCCGCGTCGGTGCAGGTCATCTGCGTGGAGGCGTGGAGGGGCAGGGTGGGCGCGATCGCCTTCACGAGCCGCGCGACCCCGAGATCCTGCACGATCACCGCGTCGACCCCCGCCGCGGCGCACGCGCGGATGGCCGCCTCGATCGCCGGCAACTCCGCGTCGAACACCAGCGTGTTGAGCGTGACGTACCCGCGCACGCCGTGGGCGTGGAGCTCGTCCATGGTCTTGCCGAGCGACGCCGCGTCGAAGTTGGTGGCGCGCGCCCGCGCGTTGAAGCCCTCGAGGCCGAAATACACGGCATCCGCGCCGGCGCGCACGGCCGCCCGCATCGCGGCGGCGTCGCCGGCGGGGGCCAGCACCTCGGGACGTTCTCGGGCCATCGTCGCCATGCTTAGCATCCACCACCTCGCGATGCCGGACCCGCGCTTCACCCCCACCGCCGTGCGCTCTCCCTGGAAGGCGCAGACCACCGAGATCGACTGGGCCGACGGCCACACGGCGATCTACCCGCACGAGATCCTGCGCGGCTACTGCCCGTGCGCCGGTTGCCAGGGCCACAAGGTCGAGATCGCGTTCGTCCCCGGGGGCGACACGAGCATCGCCAAGATCGAGCCGGTCGGCGACTACGGCCTCTCGTTCGAGTGGGGCGATGGCCACGCCACCGGCATCTACACGTTCCGCTACCTGCGCGGCCTCTGTCGCTGCGACAAGTGCGTGCCGCGCGAGCAGGCCGAAGAGCGCCCGACGCTGAATCGCGCCTAGATCACTTGGTCTCGGAGACGATCTTCTTCAGGTTCGCGTAGTCGATCGGGTCGGAGAGGATGGTGGAGACGGGCCCGCCGAACGGCAGGAAACGCGCGAGCTTGCCGTCGGTGCCGTAGACGTAGAGGTCGTCCTTGACGCCGCCCATCTTCTTCCACGCGGTGACCGCGTCGGTGTCCTGGAGCAGCGGGTAGTCGCACTTGCTCACGAGGTTCGGCTGGTCGGCCACCGCGTCGAGCGAGTTCACCGCGACGAAGGCGATGTCCTTGCCCTCCAGCTTCAGCTCTTTCTGCATCGCATCCAACCTGGACGCTTGGTTCTGGCAGAACCCTCACCAGGCCGCTAACAGCGCGACGACGGTGACCTTGGGCTTGAACGCCGAGAGGCCGTACTTGGTCTTGAAGCCCGGGCTCTTGGGCTGGAAGTCCTCGAGCTCCCACGTGGGCATCGGGGCGCCGATGCAGGTGGTGGCCGGGTCGCAGGTCGGGGCGTCGCTCGCGTCGGCGAGCAAGCCGTCGCCCGCGCCGTCGGTCGCGTCGCCCACATCGAGCCCCGTCTCCACGAGGCCCGTCTCCACCAGCGCGTCGAACGTCTCGGCCAGCGCGCTGTCGGCGCGGGTGTCGGCGACCGCGTCGACCGCAGCGTCGGCGGCCAGCGGCGCGCTCTCGCTCCCGCAGCCGAGGGCGAAGGCGACCAGGAGGGCGACGCCGAGCGAACGCATCCCCCGAGGATGCCACGCCCACCCGCGGTGTAAAGCGCTGCTACTTGCAGCAGCGGAAGCCGGTCGAGTAGTCGTGGTAGCTCGGGCCGTGCGCGGTCGTCTTGTACAAGCAGCCGTCGCCGTTCTTGTGGGTGTCCATGTAGTAGCCACCCTGGAAGTGCGAGGTGCCCGCGCCGTCGCCGGTCCACTCGTGGAGGTTGCCGACCATGTCGTGCACGCCCCAGCCGTTCTTGCACTTGGCGAGCGCGCCGGTCTTGCTCAGGGTCTTCGGCAGCGCGTTGATGCGCGGGTCGTTCATCTTGTTGGGGTCGGCGAACGCGTCGGGCCCCGGCCCGAACAGCTCGACCACCGGGTGCTGGCGGGTGCCGTCTCCGTTGCAGCGACCGGCGACCTCGTCGTCGCCGTAGGGGTACTTGGTGGGGTTCTTCCCCTGGCAGGCGTTCAGCCACTCGTCGGGCGTGCACAGGCGCTTGCCCGCCTCCTCGCACGCGGCCTTGGCCTCGACCTGCGAGATGTAGCCCTGCGGGACGATGCCCTTCTTGACGACCGCCTTCACCTTGCGGCCGGCCACGGGCGTGTAAGGCGAGTGGTTCTTGGTCTTGCCGCCGGGGAGCACCTCGACGACGCCTGCCTCGTACTTGTCGATGCAGTAACCGCCGCTCGCGTTGGGGATCGGCGCCATGCCCGCGGGGCAGCCCTTGGGCGCGCTGCCCACGACCTTCGCCGTGACGAGCTTGCTGTTCGTCTTCACCGGCGCGGGCGCGAGCGAGGCGGTCTTCTTCTTCGGCGCGGCGTCGAGCACGTACGTGCCCGTCAGCGTGGCCGCGACCACACCGAGCACCACGAGACTGCGAGTCCCACGCATCCCCGTTGGTGTAGCGCTGCCTCGGAGTGTGGGCAAAATTCGCGCGATGTGTCGGGAAAAGACCCACCCCCGAACCCCTCGTTCAGGGCAGCAGCTGGGCGAGGCGGGCCACGATCATGTCGAGCGCGATCTCGTTCTTGCCGCCCTCGGGGACGATCACGTCCGCCCAGCGCTTGCTCGGCTCGACGAACTGCAGGTGCATCGGGCGCACGGTCGCGTAGTACTGGTCGCGGATCGACTGGAACGTGCGGCCGCGGTGCTCCATGTCGCGGCGCACGCGCCGCAGCACGCGGATGTCCGGGTCGGTGTCGACGAACACCTTGATGTCCATCTGCGCGCGGAGCTCGGCCTCGACGAACACGAGGATGCCCTCGACGATCACGATGGGCGCCGGCGCGACGACGCGGCCGCCGTCCTTGCTGCGGCCGTGGTTCGTGTAGTCGTAGACCGGCACCTCGATCGAGCGGCCGGCCTTGAGCTCCTCGAGGTGGCGCACCAGCAGCTCGGTCTCGAGCGAGGCCGGGTGATCGAAGTTCACCTTCTCGCGCTCCGCGAACGAGAGCTCCGAGAGATCGCGGTAGTAGCTGTCGTGCTCGATGAGCACGCAGCTGTCCTTCATGCGCTCGGCGATGCGGCGGGACACGGTGGTCTTGCCGGACCCCGTGCCGCCGGCGATTCCAATGACGATCGGCGGCGGCTTGACGATGTCGACCTGCATCGCCCCGCGTACTAGCGTGGCCGCGATGCGCACGCACGGCCTGCTCGCGTCCCTGACGTTGATTGCCTGCGCGCCGGCGCCGCCTCCTCCGCCGAACCCACCCATGGCCTCTCGACCGGCCACCTTCGTGGCGACGGCCACGCCCTCGACGCCTTGCGCCCAGGGGCGTGCGCTGCGCGAGGCCGCGCGGGGCCACCTTTCGGCAGGGAAGCTGGAGCGGACCGTCCGGGTGCTCGGCGACGCGGACCAGCTCTGCCCCGACGAGGCGCCCCTCACCTGGCCGCTCCTGCTGTCCACGCTCGTCGATCTGGGCAAGTGGGCCGAGGCGCGTGCCCTCGCCACCCGTATCGACGCGACCCCCGACGCTCCCGAGGACGCGCGGCTCGCGGTGATCGAGGCCAAGGCGCGGCTCGCCGATCTCGACCACCCCCCGAACCCGAGCGCCCGGGCCGAGGCGGAGAAGAAGCTCGTCGCGGCGTCGACGGTCGCCACGAGCGACCCCAGCGCGGCCAAGGCAGCGTTCCTCGACGCCTGGAAGCTCGACCACCCGAACGGCCCCGCGCTCCTCGGCGCCGCCGTCGCCGCGCAAGCGCTCAAGCAGCCGGTCGAGGCGCGGCGCCTCTTCGATCGCGCGGCGGTCGACCTCGAGCGCAGCACCGGCCTCACCCTCGAGCACGAGCTCGCCAACGGCTTCGGCGGGTTCGTCGAGGCCCTCGCCTACGGCCAGACCAAGCTGTTCCAGCCCCTTGGCAGCAATGGCAGCAAGCCCGTGCTCGCGGTCGCGCACAAGAACCAGGTGTCGGTGCTCGACGCGCAGAGCCTCCGCGAGCGCGTGCGCCTGCGCGGGCACACCGCCACGGTGATCGCGGTCCACGTGCTCGGCGACGGCGCCACCGCGCTCACGGCGGCCCGCGACGGCACCGCGCGCGCGTGGGACCTGAAGACCGGCAAGGAGAAGCACCGCTTCGCCGGCCACGACGGTGCCGTGCACGGGCTCGCCATCTCCGAGAACGAGACGCTGGTCGCCACCGTCGGCGCCGACGGCACCGCGCGCGTGTTCGACCGCGCGACGGGCGGAGCGCTGGCCACGCTCGCCCAGGGTGGCTCGGCGCGGGCCGTCGCCTTCTCGCCGGGCGGCACCGAGCTCGCCGTCGCCACCGACGACGGCAAGGTGCTCGTGTGGGAGTGGAAGACGGGCGCCAAGCTCGCCGCGCTCCACGGCCACAAGGGCTCCGTGCGCGCGGTGCTGCACACCGGCGCGCTCGTCTACACCGCGGGCGAGGACGGCACGCTGCGCGTCTTCGACCGCAAGTCCTCGGCGCAGAAGCACACCGCCGCGCACCAGGGGCCGGTCGTCGCGCTCGCGCTCTCGCCGGACAAGGCCTGGGTCCTCACCCGTCGACTCGCGACTCCCGATGCCCCGGAGGCGCTCGTGCTCCTTCCGACCGGGCCTGGGGAGAATCGCGTGATTCCGGGCGGGTCGCTGAACGCCCAGCTGGCCGCATTCTTCCCGGACGGGAAGCGCGTCCTCCTCAGGGGGAGCGAGCCGGGCGGCGCTGAGCGCCTCTTCGTGAAAGACCTCTCGAGTGGTTCTCACCGCCCGGTGACGCCCGACGGAGTGGTGATCGGAGCGCTCTCCCCGGATGGGAAGGTCTTGGCGGCGAAGGCGACGCGCGGCCCCATGTCGCTCTACTCCCTCGACACGCCCGTGCCGCCGAGCAGGGTCGCCGCGGTGGAGCCGGACGAATGGCCCGTCCGGTTCGGCGCGACGGAGAACGAGCTCTTCGTCAGCCGCCTCGTCGAGCGGGTG
>Ga0154020_10003235_pt1 | contig 19675 bp, 6 predicted proteins | sample Klosneuvirus_201_FD_109709 | JGI IMG/M metagenome (GOLD analysis project Ga0154020, IMG submission 109709) | Active sludge microbial communities from wastewater, Klosterneuburg, Austria - Klosneuvirus_20160825_MG | ecosystem: Engineered > WWTP > Aerobic digester > Activated sludge | place... | reverse complement strand
TGAGCAAAGGCAATGCCTGAGTGGCTATTAGCAAGGAAGAGGTGAATCTGAAGGTGTTACGGGCTCCGCGTGAGATTACCGCCGGTCATACCCGTGGAGCGGCGCTACAGCGGAAGCCGATCAACTGTAGCAGAAGGCAGCATTGCCACATCGGCAACCTTAGCTGTCATAACGGTCACCGAGGCTACCCCCCGGGTTGAAATGCTCTCCCATACGGGGGCACGATTCTAAGCAGCCCCACCGTCTCGTCGGGCCGCGAGGGGGCGACGCATTCGACGTACGTGGCGTGCTAAAAGCCGAACGCAATGACAACATAGGGGCGACTCTCGGTGTTTCTTGTCAACGCCGCATCGACCGGGAGACTAACGGTAATTTTGCGTTTCATTTTATCCTGATCGTTGAGATCCCCGGTAAATGCAGCAGCACCGACTTGCGTACCATGTTTGACGCTACGAGTGCCGCCATCCACGACGTGAGCCTGGATAGCCTTAATCTTAATGGTGCGCTGCTCGGTGATATACGGGAACATGTCCCGTGTCACGACAAACTGGAGATTAGTGTTCCCCTTTGTGAAAGCGGCCCATTCGGCGGGAAACTCATCAGCAACGGAAAAGACTATCGCGAATGGACTAGTGGCCGCCTTGGTCGCGATCGCAATGACCTCGGTAGTTGCATCCCCTGCCATCGTGTCTCCGCCTGACCTTGCCGTGTACTGAAGCTGCAAGACGACGTCAGCGATGGATGCGTAGTCAAATTGGCGAACGCTCCCAGGAAGTTCGATGCGCCAATGACTATCGACAGCTCCATATCCTTCGAAGGGCAGCAGCTGGTCACGGGCCGAAGGCGACTCAAAAGCATCCGCTGCCATGACAGGCAACGTGACCTCAATCGCGCCAGTGAAGTCCACAAATCGCGGATCCTCGGAGCCCTGACGGGGATAAGATGCACCCCCAGGGTTACGCCGAAGGGAACTCCCCAAGAGAGTCACCCGAACAGCAAGGTTGGCGTTTGGGCCCACCACTGCCGGGATCATCACGCCAACGCGTCGTATGCGCCGCATGTAGTGCCCGGGACGATCGATGTCGAATAGCCACTCAGGAACCCTGAAGTCGCACTTGCCGGTTGCTTGCAACGTGAGCAGTGCAACGGGGTCTAAGCGACGCAACGAAACATGCTTGGTCAACGGATCTTCGTACTTATTCGCCTCGAGATAGGCGAGCTCGAGACGCTTGAGGTCGAGATGCAGTGCTTCACCGGCGAGCAGCCCTCGCCGGCCGCTGTCCCAATAGTCGACACCGATATAGGCGCTTGAGTCCAGTTCAGGTCGCATCACTTCGTTCTTCACCGCACTCTCTGCTTTGCGCGCAGTGTACACTGCGAAGTCGAAATACTCGCGATGCAGGCGGGACAGCTCGCCTTGCATCCAGTGGTATAGATCCTGTCCGGTGAACTTGCTGTTCAGGAATTCTTTAACCTCGTTGGAGTCTTCAAGTTGCGCAGAGACATTCTCGTACTCCCGCCGTGCGGCCTGTTCGGCAATCAAGGAGGCAATCAATTGGCGGCCCTGCTGCGACAACTCGCGAGCCGCTTGATTCGCCTGAAAGATCCAGTCATCTGCACGTCTTTCATACGAAGCGGTGCGCGATGCAATGGCGGCCTCGTCTTGCTTGAGTGACGCCGTCCCCGAAATGATCTGCGCAGCGGTGTTCAACGCATCCGACATTTTATGGCCACCAAAGATGCGTGATCCAGCGCCCATCCCCCAGAAGGCAAGTTTGGCGTCGAAGTCCGGAATATAGACCAGGACCGAAGCCAACGTGCTAAGCACGAAAGATGTGCGCCGCAGGTCGTTCGCCTCGGGAAGGAGCTCGTTGAGTTCTTTGTGCTCCGACTGTGTAAGGAACAACTTGCCGGAGCCCTGCGCACCGGAAGTGGATGCCGCCCCCCCGCTGTTCGCCAGTCGCAGTCGTGGAAGCTGATACTGCGGCAGTGAGCGATCATAGGCCTGGACCAGTTCTGCGTACAACTCGTCGAAACGCTCCTCGGTAATCTCCTCTGAAATCTTGCTGCGTCGCAGCGGCAACCGGTCTGGAGCCAGTGAGGCATCGACCGTCTCACCCAACTGCCGCAGATAGTGCGAGTATCGGTCGAGTGTTGACGCGCGCGTGCGCAGTAATGCTTCAGTCGCTTCTTCCGCCTGTTTCCATTGCAGCAACCGGATTTCGCGCTGAGTCTGCAACAAGCGCAACTCGTGCCCCTGACGCATCAGCGCTAAGTCCTCGGCGTCCCGCTTCTCCATCGCCGAAAGCGCCGCACCTCCGAGAGAGCGCACTTCTCCGGCCAGTTCTATGGCGCGCTGCAGCAGAAGCGCCGCACGGACCGGCACGAAGGGCTTATTCAATCCCGCGACGGCAGCACCCACGTCGATACCGGACGCGCCTGCTCGCACCAAGAGTGCCGGATCGATCGGTGGATCGAATAGAGCGAGTCGCCGTATAGCACCCTGCAAGTTCATTCCCGCCCGGATCTTCCCGAGGCGATCCGCGAAATCGTCCCAGTAACGAAGCAGCTTGTCGTTGCGGGGAATGCAGAAATAAAGAGACCGTGCCAATCCGAATAGTGGGGCGGCGCCAGCGTTCGCCTGCCCCCCCTGCGGCAATCCGTAATTGAAGGGAAACAACGACTCAAGCAGGACCATCGCATTGCCGGTCACATTGAGACCGGCCTGCTTGAGTTCCTTATACGTGCGCGCCGGCGATGTCGCTGGTGTTGGAACCTGCTGAGGCTTCGTTCCGAGCAGTGTGGACCCCAGGACGTAGATCTGCGTGGCTTCGCTGACCGTTTCACTAGTGTCCTGGGCAAACAAGGAGTCCCCCCACGCCAGCAGGTTATCGAGATACCGCATCACCACCATGAACTGGAAGGAGATAAGGCGCGTGCGCGCGACGGCGAAGGGCTGGAAGGGCCGGCGCATGATCTCGCCGTATCCCGCAAGAAGGTTCTTTCGTTCCTCGATCTCAGCCGGGCTGAGCGCTGAAGCGGACAAGAGCCTCAGAAGGGCATCGATCTGGCTGCGTGGACCACCGCCACGCATCGCCAGTGATCGCCAATACATACCGGCGGGGTCGGTCGGATCAAAGACCAAGTGGAACCAGCGCTGGGCCTCGGCGAAGCGTTGGGTCTTGCTCAGATGCACCGCAATGCCCACGGGAATGTGGAAAAGCACTTCCCAGTTGTAGTTGGCATAAGGGCCACCACCATGGATATCGATATCGAGCTTCGGAAAGGGCTGTTCGAGCGAAACAAATCCATCACTTTCCGAGTGATCGTTCTTGAACGTCGAATTCGGCGTGCCGTGGTGCTCATAGCTCGACTCGAAGAAGTCGACGCTGAGTTGGTTCAACTCGTCGGGATCAAGTGCCTCCTTGAGCGAACTCCGGCTAAGCCGGTCGATCATGGAACTCACCTGAGGATGGAAGAAGTTCTGCAGACGATAGACTCCGCCGAGCCCATCCTTGTTCTTCATTGATTCGACAATGTTGGCGATGGCGTTGTTGTGAATGGTGTGCCCGTGTGACATACGCGTTCTCCTCAAGTGTTCACATTCGTGCCGTGCGAGTCGATGTGGAAGTCGCCAAAGGCGAAATCGTTCTCATCATTTAGAAACATGCGTCTACCTTTCATCAAGAAGGGGGATCCCTCATCCTCCTCCAAGGAGCGATCCTTGAAGTGGTACTTGCCGGAGGGTGCAGCCGACCACTTCCAAGGACCGAGGTGCACCGGCAACAGGGAAAGTGGCGTGATGAAAAACGCGTACTTTGCGTCCTTATAGAAAAACGGCGCAGTGCGGTTCCAGAACTCCGTGACGGCAAACGCAGGCGAGACCGCCGAACCGCTAAAGCCGTCGACGCGCCGGAAGAGGGCGTGCACTTCCGGTGGACTACATAGGAAAGTCTGTGAAAGCGGGCGGTACGCCACGCGCAGGGCACTGCTCGGCTGGTCATCCTCAGCCCAGACATTTCGCTGCGGCCGACTCAAAAGCAGCAATTTTGTCCCGACGAATTGCCCAAGAACATCCGGCTCGGCGAAACTATTGTACAGCCGATACCCCGTAGGCGCCCGGAGAAACTCCAGGCCGCCACCCGGTGATGGCTCAATCAAGATATCGAGTGAGCTCTGGCTCATCTCAGCCCGCAGCCGGTACTGTTCACGACGGAACGGATTTAATCCGGCTGGTGCGGTGAACTCCGTACCAAGCGTAATGGCTCGGCCAACTGACGAGGTGCGCGTCGGCCCCCATTTGCCGCGCGCGTATTCACTCCAGCACAGCACGGCCTTCACGCGATGCGTCGGGTCGGCCGGTGTCGTTGTTGCTGCCGTCTGATTGGCAAGGCTGCCGGTGGTCCAGTTAGGCTTCGCCACCGCCCCCGCTTCTTGGATCACTTTGAGCCAGAAGAGAAATAATCGCCCCTTCCAACGCACCGGCAAGACCGGGTTGTCCTCGACATCGAGCTTTATCGGCTCCCATGGCGTCCAGCCGCTCGGCTCACGACGGCGGTAGAAGTACTGGCGATTGGCGCCCGAGCTGCGGGCAACGACATGCATGACATCGTCGGTAGTATCGCCTGTCGTTTCACGGGTATCGACGTGAATTCCACAGGGTTCGAGGATCGAGATTTCCTCGAGCTTGCGGAGATAACCGATCATCGCCTCGGCAGCACGCTCCTCTGTAATATCGCCCTGGAGGAGTTCGCTCATCGTTTCACGGAAGATGGGCGACTGATCGTCGCGTAACTCCGGCTCGAGCCAGTTCTCCGGATACAGGAAGACCTTGCGGTTCGCCTCCCACACGCGGTAGCGCTTCATCCATGGCCATTGCTCGCGCATCGCGAGTGGGATGTGAATGTCGCTGGGCTCCGCCCCCGGCAGGTCGACCAGGCGCTGGATGAACTGCTGAACGGCGGCAATGGCCTGCCGGATCCGCGATGTCTCCACACGCGGGTGCATCAGGACGTCGAGCAGCAGATACTCGTACAGTCGATCCGGAGTGTCGATTGCCGCACGCAAGGGATCTGGAGCGTTGGAAAGCCCGACAAGCGCGAAAGCCACCAACGCATCACGGCGGCGCATGCGCAAGGTGTCGTTGATGGGCTTGATCAGCGTTGACCAATCCAAAGCGGAGTACCGAGCACGCAGGGCTGCATACATGTCGGACACAGCGGTTTGCGCCGGTGCGTTTGCAATGCTGGCAAGCGCGGTGGTGTGGCTGATGCCGAGCGCCTTGACGACGCGAATCGCATCGTGGACTCGTTGCGCGGTCGTTAGATTGCGCAGCGCGGCGCGATCAGGTTGGTTTCCCACATTCAGCACCTTCATACGGGAGAGTATGGCGTCGACCGTGGACGTACTCCATCCGCTTAGCCTTGCAAACGCTCCGTTCGCGTCAGCGACTGCGGCCGATGGATCGACGAGCAAAGGAAGCATGGTCTCTGACGTCGCCTCCAGCTCGTGCCGGATCCGGCAGTAACCGACGAGCGCAGAAAGCGCTTTACCAAGCGCCACCTGTACCGTTACGGCCAGCGCCGAACTCACGGGTAGTGCGCCCAACAGCGGACGCACTACAGCCGCGATGGTGATCCCAAGGCTCGGTCGGCTGAACAGCGCCAGGGCCTCTTCCTCACTCAATTCAAGCTTCTGGCGGAGCACACCAGCACGCAGCGCGCGAACATAGGTGTCGACAAGATTGTTCACGATGGTCAGGTCATAGAGCGCGGCCCCAGGAACCGACGAACGGGCGATGTTGCCGGTCTGCCACAGAAGCCTGACCCTCGTTTTCACGCCGGTAACTGTCAGTACGAATGCCACGAGTGTTCCCGGCTGGTACTGAAGGGCACTTGCGTTGCGCCACGCAGGACGGCCGCCGCCAACCGCCTGCAAGGTGATCGCCGCGCCACCCAACGTCAGCACGGGCTGCGGCGCCCCGGCTTCTAGTTCTATCTCCAGATTGAAAATGCCTGACGCTGGGATCTCGACATAGCCGGTCCAGCGGCCGGCAATCAACTGCCCCAGGTTGAGTGCATTCGCGGGCAGGGTGCGTGCCGTCGCAGGCGCATAGTCAATACTTCCGGCGCTGGCATCGCGCGCATCCGCCACCGCACCGATCAGATTGGCAAAGAAGTATTCGCCGACGACGCCTTCCCCGCCGACTGCCAGGAAATCGTGCATTGCGTCCTGATTCACTTCCTGCGCGGAGCAGAGCAAGCTCGGCGTTGAGAGCAACGGCGTCAGCCATTCCGTGTGCGCTTCGAGCATAGATGCTGACCGCGCCACCAAGACTTGGCGGCGCCGCAAGGGCTTCAAGGCGTCTATCACATCAGACAGCAACTGGCGTCGCCTGACCTCTGCCGCAGCGTTGGAGGCAAAATACGTATCGTGGGCCAGCCGGATGGCTGGCTGGTTCAACTGCAGGAAGAACTCCTCCGATTTTGCGGACAGGGCGGTTACGGCATCGGAAAAAGCCTGCGGTAGGTTGAGAGCCGGATTCAGTAATGCGGCACGGACGGTGAGCGGCATGACGCCTTTCGTGTACTGCAGGCGCTTGAGCAGGTCGTCATAGGCCAGGCCGTCGCCAACCAGTAGCACTTGCGGAGACAGAGTCGCTGCGTTGTGGGCATACGTAACCTCGGAGTGGGCACGGCGTTCCACGAAGTCCAGATATCGACCTGCCGTATCGGCACTGAAGACACTCGACAACAACTGGGTCAGCAATGCGCTGTCTGGATCGTCGGTGGGCACCATTGAGCGCTCAACGCTCGCCAGTTCGGCTCGCGCGATGGTTGCGAAGGCGCGCGCAGCATCCCGGGCGGGCCGACCGGCCGACAGCAAGTCGTGGTTCCAGAACAGCAGCAACGCCTCAGCTGGCGTCAAACCCGCCGCTCGGACCGCAGACACCAATCGAACGAGAGCTTCAAATTGGTTGGGCGGATCCGACGAACTCACAGCGCCGATCTCGCCTTCAAAGCTGAGTCCGCTGTATCGACTGATGAGCAGGAGCTCCTCGACGCTCAGCCGCAACTTGCGTGCAAGCCAGGCGCGCCGGTAGACACGGGACATCGTCTCCGTTCGGAAGTAGCGCAAGAGATACTGCGTCTCGGCTGGAGCCGGACTCCGCCCGAGCATCACCTGGAGATCGCCGGCAGATGGCTGGGTGGCCAGCGTGGCGGCTGCCGGCAAGGCAGTCCCTTGAGGTCCCAGTTCCTGAACGATCCGTTCGAACTCGCTGGCGCTGAGTTGGCAGGCCGCCTGCAGTGCGCTGGCGTGGTTCGCGACCAGACTGGCATTGCTGGCGACAGGTCGCGCACCTGAATCCAGCGTGAATGCCGGGTACTCGCGCAGAAAGCCCGCCGACAGGAACAATGTGCGATACAGCGTGCCTTGGCCAGTGCCTTGCATTGGCGCCACGCATGCCAGCAGACTGCCCAGTTCCGTTGTATCAGGCACTCCCAGCGAGTGCATCAGACGCAGCAAGGCCCCCAAACGCAACAGCAGGATCTTGCATCCCTCGTCCAGGCGCTGAAGGTTAGTCGCTTCGTTGGCATCCAACGGCAACTGTGTGACCGGGTACAGGGCCGCGAGCGTCGCATCGACCTCGGCAATCGACCAATGTCGTGGCAATTCTTCAGGCGAGGCGGCCGGCCACCTCAACTTGCGCCAGATGCGGATGAAGCGCAACAGCCGGATGAACTCGATTTCCCGCGCCTCGCCGTTGTTGGCTGTCGGGTCAGCGTAACGGAACTGCATTTGCGAGAAGTCACACGGATCAGGATCGGCAGCGGTGTTGTAGAGAGTGAGCAGGCCGAAGATCGTGCTGGCGTTATCGCGTACCCACGTCGCGATGGAACCGCCGAACTGCGCGGCGTCCAGGCCGGCGCTCAACTGGGCTTCGAAGGCCGCATTGCTCGCGGACGAGACCGGCGTCGCGGCAAACACCTTGATCTGGGCGAGCGTCACGCCGAGCTTACTGGCGAGCGGAATGACCCACGCGTTCGGATTGACGAAGCGAGTCTGCAGGATATCGGCCAGTTCTTCGTACGAGACGCCAACCCGTCGGGCGAAGTACTGAGCCTGGCGCAGGTTGGCAGGAACTGCGGGAACGCCCGCCGGAAAGCCATAGAGCTCACGGATCGTCAGCGTGCGGTCAGTCAGCAACGCATACTCCCCGCGCGACAGCTCCATCTCCTCGATCAGGATGTCGCGCCACGCGTATGGCGTGGGATTGACCACATCAAGATTCTCGTCCACGCGCAAGGCTTCCATCGCACGTGCCAGCGTCAGTCCGAACGGTTTCAGGTAATGCCGGAGGGATTCGAGCGGCTCGTTGAACGGCAGCGCGAGCGGGAACTTCGCACTGGCGAGATTCGCGTATGCCGAGGCACGCACATTCTGTGGCTCCGTCAGCAGATCCTGTGCGGGCACGGAGGGATCCGTGTTAAAACCTCGATACCCCGCCAACGTCAGAGTTGGCTTGCCCACACTGTCAACGAAGTACTCGAGGGTTTCGTTCACCAAGTCGATGTGCGGGAGCGGCGTGTTCGTGTTCTCGCAGGTCAGCGGCAGCTCCTCAAGGTCCGGACGCCGCAGGCGGAGTTCGTCCATCGGCCGGCGCTTCCCCGCGGGGGGCGCATCGACCGGATCGCACAACTGCAGGAGGTTGACAAAGTACGCGGCTGGACTGAGGATCGAACGGCAATGCTCACAGGCACAGTAATCCAACTCACCGAAAAGTGTTTCGAGCGTCGCAGCAGCGGACGCGTTCGCCTGTAAAAGCGCACGGTGCACAGGCGCTTGGTTCATGATCGGCGCATGTGCCGGACCGATCTGAAGGAGGCTTTTCTCCGCATGATAGGCGATGGCAAGGTTTATCACTGTGGCGTGAACTTCCTGCGCCTTCGCCATGACCATCTGCGCGACCGATTCACCACCCAACTGCACTGCAAACGTCTTGACGAACTCTGTTGGCGCAAACTGCACAACCTGATACGCGGAGTGAATGCCAGCCTGGAGCAAGGCACTCATCGCCTCGTCGGTCGGCGTCAGCTGGTAGACCCGCTCCATCTTCTTAAGCTCGTTACGCACATCGTTAGAAATAGTAACTTCCTTCGCAGTGAGGTAATGCTCGAGTGGCTCTTCACCCAAGCGATAGTCGACACGATGCTCCGCAAGGAATGCGGCCACGGCCTCCTTAGATTTCTGGTCGGTCGGTACTCGCCCTTCCCGGACGTCGTGCGCGAGTGCGGCGACGGGATAGGCTAGCCGGACCTGCGCTGCAAGCAACTCCGCATACCGCTGTCGTCGCTGGCTGGGCCCATCACCCTCGATGGCGGTGGGAATCTCGTCGTCCGACACGAACGAAAGCCACGGTTCGGCCTGCGCGAAGCCGCGCAAAGCCAACTCATCAAGGTTCTTACTCGGGTCAGGCAATACCTGTCGAAGATTGCGAATGACGGTTGCACTGCCCAGCGCGAGGTCGGCCAGCGCGGCGTCAACCTTGAGTCGATCCAGTTGTACTTCGCCGAACGCCCGTCCCACTTCCTTCCATAGTGTCGACGCATTATCGCCGTGCGCGGCTACCAGGTGCGCAAGTGTGCGCTTGGCCTCCGTGTCGTTGCCGAACGAAACTGTCAGTTGTTCTTCCAACGTCGATGTGCCCGGCACGGGTCTGAGGGCCAGAGACGCGTCGCTCGCGAGCTCGGTAAAGATCGCCTTGGCTTTGGCGAGCTGCTTCTTAGACAGTGGTGAGATCACGCCGGTATTGCCGGCTTTCTCCCAAATCGCTAGCGCGGCCGCCGGCGAGACGCGGAACGGCGCGCCCTCCGTACCCGGCACACCGGCCCGAAACATCGAGTAATACAGCTCAGCCGACAGCGACGGCTTGTCCCCCGAGGCGTGGCCATAACGCAGTGCGAGCCGGGCCATGGCAAGCATCCGCGCATCCCAGCCCACCTTTGCGGCGACGTACCCCAGCTTTTCGACGAATGCCGCATCGTCGACTTGATCGAGCTGGCCTCCATAGATCGCGACCAGCTTTGCGCGAATGGTGTCGAACTCGGATTGCGAAGTCGTAAGTCCGGGCGGCAACGCAATATCGATAGTGAGGGTACCTGGCATGGCGTCGATGATGATTGCGGACTGCCCCAGAGATTTTTTGCCCTCACGCACTGCCACATAGAGGTCGAGTAGGTCACCGGCTTTGCCGGTTCCTAGATCCAACGTGGCACTATAGCTGCCGTCGGAAGCGATCGGTACCTGACAGAGCTCTTTCGCCCCACCAACACTGAACTCGAGAGTCGCGGCGGTGAGACCCTCAAAGCTAGGCAAATCGGGCGAACTGACCCGGCCCTTGACCACGTAACGGCCCGCGGGTGCATTCTCATCCGCTGTGGCAATAACGGCGTCGATGCGTTGCTCAGGCCCCGCGTTAGCAACCGGAGGGCTTTCGAAGAGGAGCCTGCCGTTCGGTTCCAGGACACGGATGAACAGTTCGGGGCCGCCCTTTTCTTGAGACGTCTTGTGGAAAGCCGACTCGACGTACTTGATGTCGTATCGACCTTGTACATCGGTGGTCGTCGCCCCAAGCGCGTTGACACCGGACAGATCGGCATCAAACGCCTCAACGCGAAGTCCGCTGAGAGGCGTGCCCTCCCGAGACAACACAGCCCCAAATACCGCATAGGCACGGTCGGTCGGGTTGGCAGTCGCTGAGCGAGTGCCTCGCGGCTTGCGCGGCCCGCTCTGAGGCGTCTTCTTCAAATTGGCTTTTCCCATGCAAAGCTCCTAACAAGGTTGAGCGTGTAGGGCCGGATGCCGTAAATCGCAAATACGAAAAGGCCGATCATCACCAACATACCGAATGCCCCAATCGGTGGGATGGCCATTTGGGGAACATCCGACTTCGTCGGACCATGGATCAGGAGAAAGACTTCGGTTCCGCTCGCAAGCGGCAAAAATCCCAATGTTTTCCGCGAAAGTCATCAATGGCCCGATAACTGGAGCACAACTCCTTGTACGCTGCTCGCAGATTCTCACTCTCCTTCATTGCCACACTTCATGGTCGAGTGACTGTCTATGGCGACGCCGCACCCATGGATTGTGTGTAAACCAGTCTCTCAATGCTTTTCACGTGATGAAGTGTCATGCCCATCAACCAGCTGCGTCACCGCCTGTCCAAGGATTGCGCAACGATTGAGCAACCCTTTGAACCGTCCCACCTCATCGACAAGAGCGATGTATTGATCACTCTTCGAAAGGATGGCTTCGTATTGCTTCGTTGGTGACAGCGCCTTCAATTGCCCCTCACGGATGGACGCGTGATACAAATCATCGCCCAGCAGTTCAGCCACATCGTTGCTGTCAATCCACTCCGCGTGCTCATAGGTATCAACGTCGTGTGGTTCCTTGCGCTCGAGTTGCACCCATTCAGACTCGGCTAGGTTTATCGGTTGAAGAACTGGAGGCGGTTGGGGCGGAGACTGGATCTCGCTCAGAAACTCCTGCAGCAGGTCAATACCGGGTCGTACATCTGTTGGGTCGTAGACCGTTCCCATGCGTCCATAACGATTCGTCACTCGTACCGAAGGCCGCTGGCCCCCAGCAAGGTTTTGGCCAGGCACTGTCGCACCCTGAAGTTTGTGATAGGCGCTCGCATAGGCAGCCTCAAACCACGGATATTGATGTGCGAGCGCCCAGCGAATCTTGTCGACACCTGCCCACCCCACGTACCGCCGAGTCCTGCCCATGGCCGTATCAAGAAACACCAGGGCCTCTACTCCCTTATATCGTGCGAAGAGAATGGCCATGATGTAGAGCCGTGATGACAGCCAATCCTGCCCCTGCCCAAGATTGACTTCCGCCACTTCAGCCATCGGTGCATCCCGCAACTGGGTGATGAATGTGGCAACATAACTATCGTTGATTTCCGTCGAACGCGCCTGATGGCGAAGATCCACACTGCTGGAAGGCCCACCCCAGGCAGGCTCTATGGTCTTCACTTCGGCCAACTGCACTTCAATGCCTGCGAATGCGAACTTGTTGACTCGCCTGAGCACCGCTTCGGTCAACTTGGGAATTTCTTTTCGATACAGCAGGAGGACGATCAACAACACCACGGGCCAGAGGAAGGCCCCCAGCATCGCCGCAACATCAAATATGACCTTCTTCTCCATGTTCTTACCTTTCCGCTATTTAACACCTATACGCATGAAGCTGGCGGCAATTGGATACCTAGAATGTCCCCGTTTCTTCCCGCACGTACAGTTGCATGCCAGGTAACGCACTGACAAACACCCGGATGCAGGTGGTCTTTCCCGCCACTAACGGTATGGAGTTGTCGGCGCAGGGATGGAGTGATGGGGCAATCCCACAAACAGGATAGGGGGACGAGAAATACTGTATCGCCTGCGTCGCTTCCACACCGTGAATAGTGATCACTCTACTTCTCCCATTTGCATTATTGGTAGACTACACGCATCAACCAGGGTCACTATCTCTCCTTTTGGCGTGTATCATCACACTTCTTCGCCAATGGCCCCGTCTTTCATCTCTCGCAGGAAATCCAGCCTGCCCCCCTTTTCCTTTTCTACACGACGTGACATGGCAGAACGCACCTGATACTCAATACGTAATCGCCTGACCATGGCCTCCTCCAGTAGGACGTGCAAACTAGGTACTGACTACCGCCGTTCACCCTATCAAGAGTTGAGATCTGACCTCTGACTTTCTCTTTTGCTACTTTTTGGAATACGCGCCAGAAACCCATCCCACAATATCTCCGAAGTGGGTCCCATAAAATTTGTCAGCAACATCAATTGGAGTTTCCTCACCCTTTATCGCAGAACGAGCAGTTTCGGCTGCAAGCCCTACACTCGCGGTTGCCACCAGCGTCACAGCAGTGACCGCTACTGCTCCTCCACCAGCAACGACGGCACCAGATTTCACCAACGCGGGAACTCCAATTGTCATACCTAGATTGACGGTCCCCTCAGTGACGTTGATAGCACCTTCGCCAGTGTTCCCATGGGCAAGCTGATCAACTCCAGTGCCCACTTGCCAACCGCCAGTCGCTGCCCCCAAAACGCCGCCTCCCACTTCGACCACTTGACCAGCAACTTTTAGAACCTTACTGACTTTACTGGTTTTCTCGACTGCAGGTGCTGCATACTCAACAATGTCAAAGTCCTCAATGGCTCCGCCTGCATCAGTTATTTTCTTTGCGCTTTCTTCCAGCCGCTGTAAACCGAACAGGTTGGCGTCCTGATTTAGTGCACCGCGATGGATTGCCTCATCTGTTACAGCAGAACCAACCCTATCGCGGGCGGCCTTGGCATTGTCAATTGCGTCGGTAAATACATCCCGATAGTTGACAGATCGCCCTTGAGCTACGTCTGCCTTCAGTCGTGCAGTGCGAGGATTATCGGCAGCAGCGTTTCCCGCTGTTTTGTCTAACGCGAAATCTCGCTCGACCCTAACAGTCGCGTCTTTTCTGTACTGACGCGATGTGTAATCGGATGCACCTGTGGAAGGATCTGTTGTGACAGCTTCAAGGTTTCCGCGAGGAACAATGTGTTCGTTTTCAGTTAAACGCTTCCCTGCAGCGTCATACAATGCTCTTGGTTGTTTGTTATAAGGCAATACACTGCCCCAATCGCCCGATTGGGGCATAACCATCGCCTCCGGTAAGACTGGGCCGATCGGCGTTTCTCCTATTAGTCCTGTTTTGTCGATCAAGTTAAGCGGATTACTTCGAACAAATAAATATTGATTCGCTGAATCAGCTAATCCAGCCGGATCGCAGCTCACCCACCTACCCAACCACGCTCCGTAATACCTGGCCCCGTGGTAATACAACCCGCTCTCCCCATCCCGCTCCTTCCCCGTATACCGATACCGCTTCGCCGTCTCCGTCTGGCTGCGCACCGCCTGATAGGTCGAGCTGCCGTAGGGCGAATACTCCTCATAGGAAATGATCTGCGCCTGCTCATCCAACTCCAGGCTGGCCGATCCGAGATGATTGCCGAATTGGTAACGGATCAGTAGCAGAGGGTCATTCGGGTCCGGTGTCCTTGGGAGCGTGCGCGTCTCCACCAGTGCGATGCGCTGCTTGTCGTCCATTACATGTAGCGTCCCGCGCTCCAGTGTAGCTGTGTCGTCCCCAATGGGGCCGTTGTGTTTGCGGAAGATCTCGAAGCCGCCGAAGTAGATGCGTTCTTCGGTAAGAGCGGGCGACTTCTCCCACACCTTGCGCACACGCTGGCCTGACGCGTCGTAGACGTAGAAGGCTGCGCCACCGCCACCCAGGTCGGTCCGACGCAACTGATCCTTGTAGTCCCAGTGCATGTTCGGCCCGGGCAGCCCCACGCCCAGGTGGGGCATGCGCACCATGTTGCCGTGGGCGTCATGCTGATAGGCTTCCGGCTGCGGAGTGTTGCCTGCCGGGTTTACCGTGGTGCTGGTCAGGCGGTTACTGGTCTTACGCACCGGCTCACGGATGCCGGCTTCGATCAGGCTAGCTTCGTGATAGACGTAGGCGCGCGTCCAACCAGCATGCGCCGGGTCGCTGCCACGGTGCTGCATCTGCAGAAAGTTGCCAACGGCGTCGTACACATAGCGCTCGATGTACGCGCCTATGGCTTTAAGCACGTTCGGATGGTCTTGCCTGGTGTGAAAATCATTGAAGGCATCGGGCGCCGTCGGTGGCTTGGGATCACCGTTGGCAAGCTGCCCCAGATGCTCCCGGCCGCTGGCCTGAATCAGCCGGTAAATCGCGTCGTAGGTGTAATCGTTGCTCGGCTCGACACGTTTATTTCGGAAGTAGATGGTCTGCTGCGCGTCGTCCTGGATGTGGGTGATGTTGCCGACAGGGTCGTAGGTGTAGTGCAAGTTCTGGACGCCACAGGCTTTGCCCTGAGGCGGGGTATCCGATGCGGCAATGGTCAAGGGAGGCGGATTCGGATTGTCGCAGTCTTCGATGAAGGATGCGCCTCGTCTGGTGTAGAGGTGGGTCAGCCGGAATGTCAGCGGGTCGTAGTCATAGAAAGTGCTGGCGCCGTTCTTGTAGTCGATGCGCTGGCGCTGGCCCTTGGCGTCGTAGTCGATATTGGCGACACCGACGCGGGATGGCGCATCGATGGCTGGATCGAGCAGCGCGGCCGGTTCGGCGGCGCGTTCCAGCCAGACGTCCACCCGCTCCAGCAGGTTGGCCTCGTTGAATATGGGCTGGATGATGTTGAACTTGTTCGGGTGACTAGGACGGGGCACGCTGCTATGTGGGGCGATGGACTGGATGAGGCGGTTGAGCGCGTCGTAGCGGGTACTGCCTTCGAAGAACTCGGACTCGAGTTGCGGCGGCGGATTCTGTGACCAGTCAGGAATCTCCCAGTAGCGTGTGACTAGGCGTCGAGTGCTACGCAACAGGTTGCCCTTGAAGTCGTAGGCCTCGATCGGATTGTCCTTGGAGTCGAGCCTCGCATTGGTGGCGACGCCGGCAGAGTCAAAGTGGCGATAGATGCGGGTACGCAAGTTGAGCCTCAACGCCCGATCCAGTTCCGCTTGACTCGCATTGGCCGGGGGTTCGCCGTACTCAATCTTGTCGACCAGAAGGCCGAGCACATCCGGTGTGTTAAGCGTGTCCGGGTCGGAATTTGGTTTCAGAGGGTCAGGGTCGCTGAATGTGCCCCGCACGTATTGTTCAATCGGACGACGTAGCGCATCGTAGTTAGTGGCGAAGTTGTGACCGCGGTTGTCCCAGGCGCGAATTGGCTTGCCGGCAACGTCGTTCAACATCCAGCGAGCACCTGCTTCCATGCTGAGCTGATGGATGCGGTTACCCAGCATGTCGTAAGCGTACCGCATGACGATGCGACCCAGCGGGTCGTCGACAATGACCCGGGTCCCGGCTGCATCACGAGCCTCGGTGTGTGTGATGGCGTCGCGCACGCTGCGCTGGTTGCCTTCGATGTCCAGTTCGACACGGGTGTCGAAGCTCTCTTCGGTACCGTCGAGGTTGTGGCCGGGGCAGACCACTCGGTTGCGCGCAACGGTCAAGAACGGGCGACCCAGCGCGTCGAAGTGTGCGGTGGACGGCGTGTCGGCATGGACTGCTGCGCGCTGGGCGGCATTGCGTTCGTCTTGTCCCAAGGCGCCGCCGATTCGCTGGGCGTGCCACGTCTGCCAGGTCGCGGGCTGGGTCTTGAAGTACTCGGCGACATATCCGCCGATGTCGGGGTCAGTGCGCGGGTCACCGGTCTGTTGATTGCGCGGCGCGCAGGTATCGTTAACGTCATAAGTGGTCTGCCGCCAGGGATCAAACACTACTTTTTCATAGGTGTGATTAGGATGCAGCGTGGCGATGACTCGCTCGGCTGGGTCATAGAACAACACTGGACTGACGCCAGCCATGACGCCAAATTCGAAATCGTGCGTGGCGGTAAAGAAGGGTTCGTACTGGCGGACCGGCTTACCCTTGTTGTTGAAAATGCTCCAGCCGCTGCCGACCCAGCGCGGGTTGACTATCGGGCCGCCGTCAATAATTGGGCCGGGCTCGGCCTGGATCTTCTTCTGGATTTCGCGGCCGAAGCCGTCCGAGTAGGAGAAGCTGATCTGCAGTTTGCTTTTCTCGTTCTGCTGCAACTCGCTAGCGTGGGATTCGCGGGCAATGGTGCCTGCGAAGGGCGGCTCACCCAGGCGCATGAATCGATCCAGGTCATACACGATGCGTGTGGTGGCACCCCGCAGGAGGTCATGAACAACCTGGGTCGCCTCGCTCTCCTTAGGGTTGGGTGAGGGTTGGCGCGGCGCGGCCATGAACTGATCCAGCTCGGCTTGCGTGAGGTCTGCGACAAAACCGGTCAGCGTGTCGCCTTCCACCGGGTCGGGCAGCGGTTTTCCCATGATCGCCGTGCCAGCCACCATGCCTAGGGTGTCGAACGCCACCTGAGCACGGTTACGGTTGGGGTCCATCACTAGTTTCGGTTGGAGTACGCGATAGTCGTTGCCAGGCACCGTGATGTTGCCATGGGCATCCCGTTCACCAACAGTGACGCGATTCCCGACAGCATCGAGGCTCTCCACTATCAGCAAGTCGTAGCCGTCGTACTTAATGACGCTCTCGGTGCGGACCGCGTTGGTGTGAAACGGATCGCGGTAGCGATGCGGCAGAAAGAAATGCTGTTGGGCGTAGGCTAGTTCCTGCGTGGCGGTATGCGCGCTATCCGGCGAATGGAACATCCGTCCGGAAGGTATCCACCAGTGGCCATTGTTGTCGAGATCGACATATCCGCCTCGGTCGGCGCCAGCGCCTGCCAGGACGCTAGCGGGATTCGCGGGCATCAGTCTATGGCTGCCACGCACGTATACCTGATCGAGTGATCCGGGTGTGATAGCGAGCTTGTAGCTTTCCCCCGGAAGCGCGAGCGGATGCAGTTCCCCGAGTGGCAACAGGCTGCCTAGATCATCTCTGCGGTAGAGCGTGCGCAGTTGCTCAATGGGCCTGCGGCGCTGGTTGCCGGTGGCTGTAACTTCGTAGGCGACTTCAGGGGCGGTGAATCTGTGGCGCAGGCGGCCCGGCGTTGCAGGATCGGGCTCGACAAAGTCTGACGCTTGGTAGCGACCGGCCGGCCCGGTGGTCGTGTAGCCGGTCAGTTCGAAGGTCACGGCCTCGCATGGCAGCGGGTTGCGGTGCGTATCCGGCGAGTCAATGGGATTCGTGACGCGGTTTTCGCTGTAGGTGAGCAGTGGGGTTGTCTGCCGGACACGATCCCACTGAGTCGACAGCGGAGAGACGCGGCGCCCGTAGCCGATGGCGGCTTGCTTGAGCACGTTGCCATAGTTGTCGACCTCCAGCGTGAGCGCATGCTGGATACGTGGGTCAGTCGGATTGCGCTCGTAGTGGTAGCTGATCGCCTCGCGGGCATGGGTGAAGAAGACGGCGTGACGGTTGCCATCTCTGGGCTGCACGGTACGGATCGTGAAGTTCTGCTCCGTTACTGTGTAGGGGTGCTTCTCTTTGGCGGTACCGTCGAGGGCATACACCTCCTGCCTCAACATCGAGCCTTTGAGGGCACGGCAGGCTTCGCGCTCTTCACCAAGCGTCAGGCCAGCTGGAATAACCGTGTCCTGCAGCAGCGTCTGGAAGAATGCATCGAAGGCCGCGTCGTAGTTCGGGTCGCCCTTCTCGGGTACGCCATAATATTCAGCTGCGAAATGCTGGCTCACCTCCTCGACCTCGTCATAGACGCCGGTGTGAAACCAGGTCTTGGTGAGGACCGGCGGGACGTGGGAGGCGGCATCGACGTTGTCGCCAACCGGGAAGGTGGCACTCGTGCTCAGCACCGCGAACTCCTCCGTGTCCCGCTGCTCCACCATGCCGAAGCCGCGGAACTCGCGCTCCTCTCCATCGAAGTAGCCATGGTGGTAGGCGTAACGGGTGACAAAGCGGTTGCGGCTGATGTGATCATACGTCTCGACACGCTCGACCACGTGCACAGGAAATGGCAGCTTGCTGATCCATGGTTTGCCGTCTCGCCTGTCCACCAGGTAGAACTTGGTCGAGGGCGCGTAATCAACGCGCGTTTCGGCACCGAGGTTGTTGATCGTCTTGATGAGCAAATGTGGTTTGCGACCGCCCATGAGGTTGACATAGCGCATCGGCCGCCGCGCATCGCCGGGCAGGGGCGACGACCAGACCAGGCAGGCAGTGCCGTTGCCGAGCAGATCGGTCGGCACGATGCTGACAGCGTCATCGACGCGCGGGAATACCTTCAACTGATGCGGCTGGCTCCAGCTATTGCCCGACTGGTTGAAGTACAAGCGCACGCCGTCGCGGTGCAGATAGATGATGTCAGTGGTGCCACTGCCGTCGATGTCGGCCAGCCGGATGCGCTTGTGGTCAAACTGATCGGGGTTGTCGAACCAGGGCGCGTTATCCATTGTGACTTTGGCGCCGAAGCGGCCATAGCCCAGGTTGGGCCAGTAGCAGGCTTCTCCGTTACGGATACGGACGATGTCGGTGAGGCCGTCGCCGGAGAGGTCCGCCAGGTAGATGGACTGGGTGCCGTCAGCGAAGACGATGTGCGGCCCTTTCTCCTCGTCGAGCGCACGAGCGACACGCTGGGCTGGGCCGAAACCCGCTTCGGCGAGCGAGGGGTGCCAAACGAACGCGTCGTCTTCAGAGATGAGGACATCGGCATGGCCATCGCCATCGAGATCCACGAACTTGAGATTGGGATCGTGCATGTCGCGGTTGAGCCGCGATGTGAATGGCCGGAACGGCTCCCATCCCTCCTCAAGGTCATGTTCATAGAGGCCTGGCATGGGCCCATCCAACATCACAAGGTCAGGCTGACCATCTCCGGCCAAGTCCATGAACTGCGCGCCGCTGCTTAGGGCAACATTGGGCTTCAGCGCAACAGTTTCAATCGCCGCAAACTTCGCCTTCACAACTTCACTGCCGTCCGGCAACTTGTCGGGAATGAGGCTCCAATTGCGCTTGTAGAACCAGGCGCCGCCTTGCTCGCTCAGAATACCGGGAATGCCTTCGCCGTGGAGATCCGTCCATTGGTGGGCCGTGCCGTCCACGCCGATGGGCAGGTTTTCCAGGTTCTCAAAATCCACTTCCTCCACG
>Ga0154020_10003234_pt1 | contig 19680 bp, 20 predicted proteins | sample Klosneuvirus_201_FD_109709 | JGI IMG/M metagenome (GOLD analysis project Ga0154020, IMG submission 109709) | Active sludge microbial communities from wastewater, Klosterneuburg, Austria - Klosneuvirus_20160825_MG | ecosystem: Engineered > WWTP > Aerobic digester > Activated sludge | place... | reverse complement strand
CTTCTCGACGACACGCCGGTACTGCTTGAGCAGGCGTTCGTTGCGGCTACCGAAAATCGAGGTGAGGAGCTTGGGCAACATGCGGGAGCGTGTGGAGTGGCGGCGTTCGCTGCCGGCAGTCGCCGCACACGGTGCACGTGCCCGGCGAGATCAGCGGCAGTTGTCGGGCTGTCCGGCGGGCCAGGGACGCGATTCCGGGCGCAGAGCCCCGCAACCGGATCGGGTCCAACCCCGGCACGGGTGCCGGATGAGGTCGGTCTTGGGCTCGGTGCAGCCGCGCGGCAGGCTACCGAAAAGCGTGCAAGTCTATCACCCGCCCCCCAGCGCCTTGCTGACCGGCGCGCCGGTGGTTGCCGCTGCCCCGAGAAAGCGGGCCGGGTCCTGCGGCGAGCCCTCGACCAGGACTTCGAAGTGCAGATGCGGCCCAGTGGATCGGCCGGTGCTGCCCACTTCGGCCACTTTCTGCCCGCGACGCACCAGGTCGCCCTGCCGTACCTGCGCCTTTGACAGATGCGCGTAACGAGTGACCAGCCCTTTGCCGTGATCGATCTCGAGCAACTGGCCGTATTGCGGGTGCCACTCGACGGCCAGTACCACGCCACCGGCGGCGGCCGCGACGGCCGTCCCCGAGTCGGCCGGGAAGTCCAGCCCCGAGTGCAGCGCTGCGCGTCCGGTGATGGGATCCGGGCGCACGCCGAAGCCTGACCCGACGGGGCCGACCACCGGGGCCACGCTGGGCACGAGCAACTCGCGCAATTTCGATTCGAGCAGGCGCGACTCGATCAGTGTGAGCAGGTCGGTGTTGAGCGCGGCACGCACCTCCAGGTGCGACATTTCGTGCTGCAACAGGTCCAGTCGGGGCGTGGCCAGCGGCAGGTAGACCCCGCCCTGCCCCGATGGCACAGACGCGGCAACCGGGCGCGAGCCCTGCGCAGCAGCTGGTCGCAGGCCGCCTGGGTCGACGCCCACCAGTTTGGATACGCGCTCGCCCATCGACTCCAGCTTGACCATCCGGGCCTGCATCTGCCCGACCTTCTGCGCCATCGCATCGACGCTGTCGCGCATGTAACGCTCGCGCTGCGCGAGTTCGACGCTGACGATGGGGCGCACCAAATGGCTCACGACCGGCCAGCCTTCACGCGCAGCTTTGAGGAACACGAAGTGGTAGACCGTGCCGGACAGCAGGACCAGAATGGCGACCAGACCGGTCAACGCACCCATCAGTTGCATCCGGTTGAACTGCAGGACCCGGGTGCGTGCCAGCGTCCCCTGGGTAATCATGATCTGCATGTGTGTCGCCCTTTTCCGACCGCGAAGGCGTGTGACCCTGGCCGTGTACTGCCGCCCGGCATGCCCACAGGCCGCGCAGGCTACGCCCTCCGGTGTGCGGCGGCAAGCGGGTGGGCCCGGTGCCGGCCGCATAAACTGTCACCATGGGTAGCGCACCTCCGTACGCCGTGCCGATCGATGCCGCCCTCGGTGCCAGCGAGCCCCTGGGGCGGCTGGCGGCTCGCCTTCGCGAGTCACAGGCTCGGCTGGACACCGTGCGTCCCTGCCTGGCTCCCCCACTGCGCGACCTGGTGCGTCCGGGGCCGCTCGACGACGACGGATGGGCACTGCTGGTACCACACGGCGCCGCTGCGGCCAAACTGCGGCAGCAGTTGCCTGCGCTGGTCGAAGCATTGGAGGCGGCAGGCTGGCCGCAGCGCACGCTGCGCGTGCGCATCGTGGCCGTCGGCTGATCGCCCGGCCTGGACTCCGGCCCCGGGGTTTTCACGGGTGGAACCAGCTGGACGCGCGGGGAATGCCGCGCCGAATCGGCGCGCTTGCGATGGTGCCGGCTGTCCGAATCGAACGGACGACCTTCCGCTTACAAGGCGGGTGCTCTACCAACTGAGCTAAGCCGGCGGGAACCGGGATGCGCTGGGCTCGATGAGCCGGGACGCATCCGGGCGGGGCTGCGATTGTATGGCCAGGCGCGCATACAAGCCGCCAAGCGACACTGTGCTACTTGATACGCTTGAGCGCGGGCTTTCCGCCGGTGGGCGGCGTGGGCTCCGGCGGAGTCTCGTCGGCCCAACCGGTGCGGGGCGAGGGCGCATCCGCGGCGGGCTCGGCGGCGGGCTCGGTGTGGGCCAGCCGAAGGCCCCGGGCCGTCGCATCCGCGCCAGCGGCAGGCGCCGGAAGCGTCGCAGTACCCTGCTCGGTGGGCATGGGGAAGGCCATGCCCTGCCCGTTCTCCCGCGCGTAGATGGCCACCACGTGGTCAACCGGGACCACGATGTCACGGGACACGCCGCCGAACCGAGCCTTGAACTCGATGAACTCGTTGCCCAACTGCAGCCCCGAGGTGGCCTCGAAGCCAATGTTGAGCACGATTTCGTTGTTCTTCACATACTCGTGCGGCACCTGGACCTGGTGATCGACATGGACGGCGATGTACGGCGTGTAGCCGTTGTCGGTACACCAGTCGTGCAAGGCCCGGATGAGATAGGGCCGCGTCGAGCTGCCCTGTTCGGCGTCTGCCATGGCCAGGATGCTACTTGCGCATCACCTTTTCGGACGGTGTCAGCGCCTCGATGTAGGCCGGGCGCGAGAAGATGCGCTCGGCGTACTTCAGCAGCGGCGCGGCGTTTTTCGACAGGTCGATGTCGTAGTAGTCGAGCCGCCACAGCAGCGGTGCGATCGCCACGTCGAGCATCGAGAAGTCGTCGCCCAGCATGTACTTGTTCTTCAGGAAGATCGGCGCCAGTTGCGTGAGGCGTTCGCGGATCTGCGAGCGCGCGCGCTCGAGTTGCTTGTCGGTGGCCTTGACGCCACTGCGAGCCTCGAGTGTGTTCACGTGGGCGAACAGTTCTTTCTCGAAGTTGAACAGGAACAGGCGCACCCGTGCGCGCGCCACCGGGTCGCCCGGCATGAGCTGCGGATGCGGGAAGCGCTCGTCGATGTACTCGTTGATGATGTGCGATTCGTACAGGATCAGGTCGCGCTCGACGAGGATGGGCACCTCGTTGTACGGATTCATCAGCGCGATGTCTTCGGGCTTGGCGAACAGATCGACGTCGCGAATCTCGAAGTCCATGCCCTTTTCGAACAGCACGAACCGGCAGCGATGCGAATACGGGCAGGTGGTTCCGGAATAAAGCACCATCATGGCGGCGGGCTCCCAGGCAGGAAAGGATGCAGGTCTTGAAAACAGGAAGCGCAGTGGAACCAGCTAGGCTACCACTGCGCGCGCGACCCGGCAGCGCCGGGCCGATCGGTAGGAGGGCTACTTGATGTCTTTCCAGTAGGCCGCGTTCAGGCGCCAGGTGATCACCGTGAACACCGCCAGGAAGATCATCACCAGCACGCCCAGGCGCACCCGTGAATTCTGGGCAGGTTCGCCCATCCACTGAAGGAAGGCCACGAGGTCGGCGGTGGCGTGGTCGTAGTCGGCCTTGCTCATCGTGCCGGGCTTGACCTGCTCGAAGCCCTTGAAGACATGGACCTTCTTGGACTTGTTGTGCGGGTCTTCCTCCTCGGCATAGACCGCGCGTTGCTCGCCTTGCAGTTCCCACAGCACATGGGGCATGCCCACAGCCGGGAAGACCAGGTTGTTCCAGCCGGTCGGACGGGTCTCGTCGCGGTAGAACGTGCGCATGTAGGTGTAGAGGTAATCGGCGCCCGAGCCCTGCGAGCCGGCACGCGAGCGGGCAATGACCGACAGGTCGGGCGGCACGGCGCCGAACCACTCCTTGGCCTCCTTCGGGTTCAGCGCAACCGTCATCAGGTCACCAACCTTGTCCGAGGCGAACAGCAGGTTCTTCTTGATCTGATCGTCGGTCAGGCCGATGTCGCGCATGCGGTTGTAGCGCATGTAGGCTGCCGAATGGCAGTTCAGGCAGTAGTTGACGAACAGCTTCGCGCCGTTTTGCAGCGCGGACATGTCGTTCATGCGCTCCTTGGGAAATTTGTCCCAGGCCGGACCCTCGCTGCTGGCCAACGCGGAGCCGACGAGGCAGAAGGCCGCCAGCAACGTAGCAATGAGTCTTTTCATGATGTGGCGATCCTGGCTCAGTGCGGCTTGAAGGTGACTCGGTCCGGAACGGGCTTGAAGGTTCCGATCTGGCTCCACCACGGCATCAACAGGAAGAAGGCAAAGTAGAACAAGGTGCCGATTTGTGCGATGAGCGTATACAGCGGCGACGGCGCCTGGATGCCCAGGTAACCCAGCACGAAGAAGAAGAGCACGAACACCGCGTACACACCCTTGTGCCAGCCCGGGCGATAACGGATCGACTTGGCCGGACTGCGATCCAGCCAGGGCAGGAAGAACAGGATGATCACGGCACCGCCCATGACCACGACGCCCCAGAACTTGGCATCGAAGGTCTTGAGCAACACGATGGCGACGACCGCCGCCACGGGAGCGATCAATCGAGCGCGGCCCTTGAGTGCCATCAGCGATACAGCGCCGGCCAGGCCAACGATGACGCACAGCACCGTGACCATCGGGTCGGTGGTGGCGCGCAGCATCGAGTAGTACGGCGTGAAGTACCACACCGGCGCGATGTGGGGCGGCGTCTTCAGCGGGTCGGCCGGGATGAAGTTGTTGTACTCGAGGAAGTACCCACCCAGTTCAGGGGCAAAAAACACGATGGCGCAGAACACCATCAGGAACACCGACACGCCGACCATGTCATGCACGGTGTAGTACGGATGGAACGGGATGCCGTCCAGCGGCTTGCCCGAAGCATCCTTCTTGGCCTTGATCTCGACGCCGTCGGGATTGTTCGAGCCGACATCGTGCAGCGCCAGCAGGTGCGCCACCACCAGGCCCAGCAGCACCAGCGGCACCGCGATGACGTGGAAGCTGAAGAATCGATTGAGCGTAGCGTCGCCGACGACGTAGTCGCCACGGATCAGCAAGGCGAGGTCAGGGCCGACAAAGGGCACCGCCGCGAACAGGTTCACGATCACCTGGGCGCCCCAGTAGGACATTTGTCCCCAAGGCAGGAGGTAGCCCATGAACGCCTCGGCCATCAGGCACAGGAAGATGGCGCAGCCGAAGATCCAGACCAGTTCGCGCGGTTTGCGGTAGCTGCCGTACATGAGGCCGCGGAACATGTGCAGGTACACAACCACGAAGAACGCACTGGCGCCGGTGGAGTGCATGTAGCGGATGAGCCAGCCGCCGGGCACGTCGCGCATGATGTACTCGACCGAGGCGAACGCCATGCCCGCGTCGGGTTTGTAGTGCATCACCAGGAAGATGCCGGTGACGATCTGGATGACCAGCACCAGCATCGCCAGCGAGCCGAAGAAATACCACGTGTTGAAGTTCTTCGGAGCGTAGTACTCCGACATGTGGACCCGATATGCATCGAATGCCGTGGGAAACCGGTTCTCGAACCAGTTAATCACCTTCGCCGCCATGGGCGCGTCGGTGGCGACTTCCTTGAATTCAGCCATGTGTGCCTCTGTATGCCGGGGGGTCAGGCCTTCTTGTCCTCGCCGATCAGCAGCACCGTGTCCGAAACGTACATGTGCGGCGGAACTTCGAGGTTGTCGGGGGCGGGCATGTTCTTGAACACGCGGCCGGCCAGGTCGAATGTGGAGCCGTGGCAGGGGCACAGGAAGCCCCCGGCCCAGTCGTCGGGCAGCGACGGCTGAGCACCCGTCTGGAAGCGATCGGTGGGCGAGCAGCCCAGGTGCGAGCAGATGCCCACCGCCACCAGATACTCAGGCTTGATCGAGCGATGTGGATTGCGCGCGTACTCGGGGGTCAGTTCGCCGGGGTTGCGCTTGGACTGCGGATCTGCAACCTGAGGCTCGGTCTTGGACAGCGACTCGATCTGCTCCTTGGTGCGGCGAATGATCCACACCGGCTTGCCCCGCCATTCCACGGTCATCTTCTCGCCCGGCTTCAGGGCGCTGATGTCGGCCTCGACCGCGGCGCCGGCGGCCTTGGCTCGCTCGGAGGGGGCAAAGCTGCTGACGAACGGGACGGCAGCGGCCAGGCCGCCTGCGGCACTGGCGCCTGCCGTGATCGCCACCCAGGTGCGTCGACTCTGGTCGACCGGGCTGTCGCTCATGGGTATCCTCGGATGAAGGGCTGGATTGGACGTGAGAGGCAACCGGGCATTCTAGCGGAGTGCGCGGCGGTTCCCGGTCGCCGCGACAGGGATCCGCACGCGTATTCATTCAGGTCAAGCTGGGCAATACTCGCTGCCGCGGCGTCTGTCCGCCCATCAGAACCCGACACCACAAGGAGCGAGACCTCATGAGCTTTGCAAGCGAGTTCAAGGAATTTGCCATGAAGGGCAGCGTCGTCGACCTGGCGGTCGGCGTGATCATCGGCGGCGCTTTCGGCAAGATCGTCGATTCTGCAGTCAAGGACCTGATCATGCCGGTGGTCAACCTGATTCTGGGCGGCAGCATTGACTTCACCAACAAGTACTTCGTGCTCTCGGGCAGCGTACCTGCGGGTGCCAGCCTGGTCGATGCCCAGAAGGTGGGCAACGTTTTCGCCTGGGGCAGCTTCGCCACCATCGCACTGAACTTCATCATCCTGGCCTTCGTGATCTTCCTCATGATCAAGCAGATCAACCGGCTCAAGCGCGAGCAACCCGCGGCCCCGCCGGCGCCGCCGGCCCCGCCGCCAGAGGACGTGATGCTCCTGCGCGAGATCCGCGACGCACTGGCCAAGCGTTGATTTCGCATCACAGGCGCTACCACTTGTATCAAGGCCGGCCCGCAAGCGGGCCGTTTTCGCCGCATACTTCCGGGCGTTGAAGGGCGCCGCCGTGGGCAACCCCGGCGGCGTCTTGTCGTTGTCGTTCCCGGTCCCGATGAGCCTGACTACGCCAGCCCGACTACCTGCCGCACTGGAGAACGCCGTTCAGCGCGTGCGCATGGCCGCCCGCACTGCCGCCGAGCGCACGGTTGACAGCCTCGGTTTGGCCGCGCTGTCGTCGACCAACGTCTTCCATCGCGACGGGCTGCTGGGTGCTCAGTACGAGCTCAATCGCAAGCTCGCGATCTTCGCCCTCATGTTCAACGAGACGCTGGACCAGCGCGTGGCGCGCGAGGCCGGCATGCTCGAGAGCGGAGGCGCCAGCCCGACCAACTGGGATGCACTGAGCCTGGTCGATGACCGCGAAGTCGAGATCCAGGTCTCGGCCGACCGGTTCGCCCTCGAGATCTCGCATGCCTGCGAGTGGGAGATCCGCGAGCTCGATGCCTATATGGGCACGTTGCTGAACCTGGGCCGTGCCGACCACGAACGCAACCCGTTGCGCGCCGAGGTGGTTGGGCAGGCGATGATCCGTGCGGTCGAGGCGGTGGCGGAGCGCCCGGAGACCCGCAAGGTGCTGGGTGCCGAGATCGGTCGTTCGCTGGCCCATGCGATGCGGCAGACCTATACCGAGATCGTGGGTGAACTTCGTGCGGCCGGGGTCAAGCCGGTCGGTCTGCAGGTGCGCCAGTCGCCGCACGATGCCAGTCGCCTGGCCAGCGGCCCCGCCAGCCTGCAAGGTGATCTGAGCGACGGCTCGCCCACGCACGAACTCAGTGGCTCGGGCCGGCTGTCCACGCGGTTCGGGCCGAGCACCGGACACGGTCGCCTGGCCAGTGGCCCTGGCGCGCTCGGCGGCGGACGGGGCACCCCGATGGGGCAGGTCGACGCCGGCATGATGCACCTGCTGCGCCGGCTGTCGAGTGCAGCCTCGCCGGCGCTGGATGCCGGTACCAGCGGCCTGGGCGGGTTGACCAGCGGCTGGGGCATGGCCGGAGTCGAGGCTGCAGGCTCCGGCAGCGCGATGCTGATGGCGCCCAACCTGATCGCAGCTCATCGCGACGAGCTGCGGCAGGCGGCCACCGGCGCGCTCGATCACATGGTGATCGACGTCATTGGCACGCTGTTCGACCAGATCCTGTCGGACCCCAAAGTGCCGCCGCAGATGGCTCGCCAGATTGCGCGGCTGCAGCTGCCGGTGCTTCGTGCCGCCCTGGGCGACCCCACTTTCTTCTCGTCGCGGCGACACCCGGTTCGGCGCTTCATCAACCGCATCGCTTCGCTGGGCACGGCGGTCGACGATTTCGAAGGCGACCAGGGCCGGGCTTTGCTGGCCCGCGTGCGCGAGCTGGTGCAGCAGGTGGTCGAGGGTGACTTCGAGCAGATCGAGATCTACGAGCGCAAGCTCGGCGAGCTCGAGTTGTTCATCGCCGAGCAGGGCAAGGCCGAAGTCCATGCCCGCAATGCAGCCGACGAGGTGCTGGGGCGCAAGGAAGAGCAACTGCGCGTGCAGCAGCGTTTCGCGCAACAGCTCGATGGCGCGCTGCAACCGTTGCCGGTGCCTGAGTTCCTGCGCGACTTCCTGGCCCGCACCTGGAGCCGCGCCATCGCCCAGACCGAGCAGGCCCATGGCGCCGAGAGCCCACAGGCCGCGCGCATGCGCGAGGTCGGCCGCGAGTTGGTGATGAGCGTGCAGCCCAAGGGTGTGCCGGCGCAGCGCCAGGCATTCCTGCGCAAGCTGCCCCAGTTGATGAAGGATGTCAACGCGGGGCTCGACCGCATCCGCTGCGTCGAGGACATCCGCCGCGACTTCTTTGCCAAGCTGCTTCCAGCGCACGCCGAGTCCCTGAAGGGACAGGCGATGAGCACGCTGGAGACCAACCTGCTCGCGCGGCAGGTCGACGGCGCGCTGGCAACGCCGCTGCCCAAACCCACCGAACTGCCGCCGCCCACGACGGCCGGACTTCCGGTGCTCACGGAGGTGGTCACCGCCTCCGACTTCACGCCTGCGGAGGCGCAGGCCGTCGGCCTGGTCGACGAGAGCAAGATCGACTGGAATGGCCAGGTCGACATTGAGTTGGGCGCTGAGCCCGAGATCTCTACCGTCGACATCGACATCGCTGGGCTGCCCACGCCCGAGGCCGTCGAACCCACAAGTGGCAAGTCGCTTGCAGACAACGTGCAGATCGGCTTCGCCTACCAGATGCACCTGGAAGGCTCGTGGCAGAAGGTGCGCCTGGCGCACGTGAGCCAGGCGCGCACGTTCTTCGTCTTCACGCATGGTTCCAAGCAGCGCAAGACGGTCTCCCTGACCTACCGCATGCTGTCGCGCATGTGCGAAACCGGCCGTCTGCGAGCATTCGAGAACGGTTACCTGCTCGAGCGCGCCACCGCACGGGCGCGCCGGCAGCTGGCTCAGCTCAAGTCGGCCGCTGCGAGCTGAGCGCCCAGGCGATTGCCGCCTTCAGACTGCCGGGGTCGGCCTGGCCACTGCCGGCGATGTCGAACGCCGTGCCATGGTCGGGACTGGTGCGCATGAACGGCAAGCCGAGCGTCACGTTGACGCCGCGCTCCACGCCGAGGTATTTCACCGGGATCAATCCATGATCATGGGTCATGGCGACCACCAGGTCGAACTCGCCCGGATGCCCGGGCGCGTGGCGCGCGCGCATGAACACCGTGTCCGGCGCGTACGGGCCGTGGGCATCAATGCCCTCGGCACGTGCCGTCGCGATCGCCGGCCCGATGATGCGCAGTTCCTCATCGCCGAAAAGCCCACCCTCGCCCGCGTGCGGATTCAATCCGGCCACACCCACTTTCGGCGCTGGTCGACCCCAGGCCACTGCCGCGCGGTGGGCGATGCGAATGGTATCCAGCACTGAATCGTGGGTCACCAGGTCGATTGCCCGCCTCAGCGCCACATGAATGGTGACCAGCACGACCCGCAATTCATCATTGGCCAGCATCATGCGCACCGCCGGTCCGCCAGCGATGGCCTGCAGCATCTCGGTGTGGCCCGGGTAGCGCACGCCGGCCGCAGCGAGCGCCTCCTTGTGGATGGGCGCTGTGACGAGCGCCGACACGCGCCTGTCCAGTGCCATACGGGCTGCCGCATCGATGCATGCCGCCGCCGCGCGGCCGCAGTCGGGGTGCACCTGACCCATCGCTCGCTCGACCAGACCACTGGGCAATCCTGGCGGCTGCCAGACCGCGATCGCACCCCGGGGCGCCGCGTCGTCGGGAGCCTCCAGCAACGCCACCGGCAGTCGTGCCCCAAGCACAGCGACGGCACGCCGCATCACGGCGACGTCGCCCACCACCAATGCCGATGACCGTGCCTGCGGCGCATCGGCCAGCGCACGCACGATGATCTCCGGGCCGATACCGGCAGGGTCGCCCATGGTGAGGGCCAGGCGTTCGGGTGCGGCGGTCGCGGTCATGGCGTCAGAGTGGGTGCGTTCAGGCTGGATTGTCGATTTCGACATAGCAGTGGAGCAGGCCGAACTGCTGCGCCAGATACTCACCCAGCGCGGGTGCGCCGTAGCGTTCGGTGGCGTGATGCCCGCAGGCCAGGAATGCGACGCCTGTCTCGCGCGAGATGTGGGCCTGCGGCTCGGACAGCTCGCCGGTAATGAACGCGTCGGCGCCAGCGGCAATGGCGGCCTCGAAGTAGCCCTGCGCGCCGCCGCTGCACCATGCGACCCGCCGCAACGGGCGGCCATCACCGGGCAAGCAGCGCGGCGCGCTGCCCAACACCTGCGCTATGAGTTCCGCAAGTTCGCCGGCATCGATGGCGGTGCGGGTCGGGCCGATGAAGCCGAGGTCCTGCTCCCCGAAGCGCCCTTGCGCCTGCAGTCCCAGGCGCAGGCCGAGCTGAGCGTTGTTGCCCAGTTCGGCATGGGCGTCCAGCGGCAGGTGGTAGGTATACAGGTTGATGTCGTGCGCCAGCAGCCGCGCCACTCGCTCGCGCAGCCAGCCGGTCAAGCGACCGTCGTGTCCACGCCAGAACAGCCCGTGGTGCACCAGCACGGCGTCAGCGCCTTCGGCGACCGCAGCGTCGATGAGCGCAAGGCTCGCCGTCACGCCCGACACAAGCCGGCGGATCTCCCCGCGGCCCTGAACCTGCAGGCCGTTCGGCCCATAATCCCGGAAGCGATCCACGGCCAGCACACCGGCCAGGTGGGATTCGAGTGTGTCGCGCTGGATCATCCGGCGTTGCCTCAATCGCGGTTGCAAGCCCGCCCATGCGCAGACTCTGGTTGATTTTCTCGCAGGCCGCGACTGTCGCGCTGGCCGTGCTGTTCGTGATCAGCACCCTGAAGCCGCAATGGCTGGGTTCGGGGTCGCCGCAAGGCGGCACCGACGTGATCGCGGTGCGCACGGCACCCGCCTTGTCGGCTGCGTCGGCAGCCTCGGCGCCGGCAGCCGGCATCGTGTTCACGGGTTACCACGCCGCCGCGCGTGCAGCCTCGCCGGCCGTGGTCAGCGTCATGGCCAGTCGGTCCGGGCAGCGCAACCCCCATGCGCAAGACCCGACGTACCGGTTCTTCTTCGGCGATCGCCCGCCGCAGGCGCAGGTGGGCGTGGGTTCGGGGGTCATCGTCTCGTCGCAAGGCATCCTGCTGACCAACAACCATGTGATCGAAGGGGCCAGCGAGATCGATGTGCGACTGAGCGACGGGCGCGAGGCACGCGCCGAGATCGTGGGCGCCGATCCCGAGACCGACCTGGCGGTGTTGCGAGTGCGCCTCGACCACCTGCCCGCAGTGACGCTGGGTCGCATGGACGCCCTGAAGGTGGGCGACATCGTGCTGGCCATCGGCAACCCGTTCAACGTGGGCCAGACCGTCACGTCGGGGATCGTCAGTGCACTCGGTCGCAACGGCCTCGGGCTGTCGACCTTCGAGAACTTCATCCAGACCGATGCCGCGATCAACCCCGGCAATTCCGGGGGCGCGCTGGTCGACGCGCAGGGTCACCTGGTGGGCATCAACACCGCCATCTTCTCGCGCTCGGGCGGCAGCATGGGCATCGGTTTCGCGATACCGGTGGATGTGGCGCAACAGGTGATGGAGGGCCTGCTGCGCGACGGGCAGGTGCGGCGCGGATGGATCGGCGTCGAGCCGCGCGACCTGACACCCGAGTTCGTCGAGAACTTCCGGCTGCCAGTGCGCGAGGGCGTGTTGATCACCGGCGTGCTGCAAGATGGGCCGGCCAGTCGCGCCGGGCTGAAGCCCGGCGACGTCGTGGTGTCGATTGCCGGGCAGCCGGTGGCCAACACCGGTCAATTGCTCAACGCCGTGGCTGCGCTCACGCCGGGCAGCGTGGCCACGTTGGCGGTGCAGCGTGGCGCAGAGGCTTTGACGCTCAAGCTCACCGTCGCCCAGCGCCCGCGCGCGCCGGCAGTGGTGCGTCGGCGCTGACTGCTGTCGCCACGAACCGGGGCCGATGCCGCAGATCGGGGTCGTGACCGAGGCACCGCTCTATCGCGGTTCGGCGCCGTCGGATGCAGCAGCGTCGGGCGCCCGTGTGTGCTTGACGAAGGCCTGTGCCGAAAGAATGCCGATTTCGTAAAGCAGGCACATCGGAACCGCCAAAGCCAGCTGCGAAATCACATCTGGAGGCGTGACCACGGCCGCCACGATGAAGGCGCCGACGATGAAGTAGCCGCGCATGGCCCGGAGCTGGGCGACACTGACCACGCCGATGCGCACCAGGACGACTACCGCCACCGGGACTTCGAACGCGATGCCGAAGACCATGAACAGCGTAAGGACGAACCCGAAGTACTGCTCGATGTCGGGCGCGGCGGTGATGCTCGTGGGCGCCACCGCCTGGATGAACTTCGACATCCCGGGAATCACCAGGAAGTAGCAGAAGGCAACGCCGATCAGGAACAGGATGGTGCTGCTGATGACCAGCGGCAACACCAGGCGCTTTTCGTGGGAGTACAGGCCCGGTGCCACGAAGGCCCACACTTGGTAAAGCACTGCAGGCAGGGCCAGCAGGAAAGCGGCCATCAAGGTGATCTTCAGCGGCACCAGAATAGGCGAGATCACGTTGGTCGCGATCAGAGTTGCGCCCTTGGGCAGGTGGGCCACCATGGGCGCAGCAAGCAGGTCGTACAGACCCGATGGGCCGGGCCAGACGCACAGCACGGCAAATCCGATGGCAAGCGCGATCAAGGCACGAACCAGGCGGTCGCGCAACTCGATCAGGTGCGAGACGAAGGGTTGCTCGGTACCCTCGAGCTCGTCACGGGATTCGCTGGAACTCATCTACTTCTTCAGGCCCGCTGGGCGAAACCGCGCCACGCGCGCCGCCCCGGACTGCGCATGCATGCGCACACCCGCGCGCTGCTTGTACCAGCGGGGCACCGCGCTGCGCTTGAGCCGCCACTTCTTGTTGGGGCGCTTGTAGTCGGGCGACGGCGATGTCCATTGCGCACTGCCCAGGGCGGAGTCGCCGCCAGCCGTGCCGTCGAGCGCGCCCTTGACCTCCTGGAAACCATCGTTGAAGGCCGTGCTCGCCTCATTGAACTCACGGGTCACGCTGGCCTCGACATCGTGTGCCGCTGCCTCGAACTGCTTCTTGACCTTCTGCAGTTCCTCGAGTTCGATCGAACGATTGACCTCGGCCTTGACATCGGCGACATAGCGCCGCGCCTTGCCCATGAAATGGCCCACGGTGCGTGCCACGCGGGGCAACTTCTCGGGGCCGATGACGATGAGCGCCACCGCGCCGATCAGCGCGATCTTGTCGAAGCCGAAGTCGATCATCGAGAGCCGTCAGGACTTGGTCTTGGCCTCGACGTCGACGGTGTTGCTGTCGGCAGATTTCTGGGCCGTGACCTGCTGGGGCGGCGGCACCGGCGCATCGGCTGAACTGCCGTCGCGCACGCCATCCTTGAACCCCTTGACCGCGGAGCCAAGGTCACTACCCACGTTCTTGAGCTTCTTGGTGCCGAAGATCAGCACCACCACGACCAGCACGATCAGCCAGTGCCAGATGCTGAATGAACCCATCACACGCTCCTGAAGACGAATCCCGCGATTCTAGGGGCGCGGTGATGACCGGCCGTCAGGCCGGATGTTCGACCACCAGCCCCCGGGGGTCAGCCCTTCTTCCAGGGCCGCGGGCCGCCGAACACATGCAGGTGCAGGTGCATCACTTCCTGCCCCCCATCGGCGCCGGTGTTGATGACGTGACGGTATCCGTCGCCCACGCCCAACTCGCGCATCAGGCGAGGCGATGTCGCCAGCATCCGCCCCATCAGAGCCTGATCGTCCATCGTGACGTCGACCATGCTGGTGATATGGCGCTTGGGCACGATGAGTATGTGGACAGGCGCCCAGGGGTTGATGTCGTGAAAGGCCAGGAAATCGTCGTCCTCGTAGACCTTCTTCGACGGAATCTGGCCGGCGACGATCTTGCAGAAGATGCAGTTGGGGTCGTGGTTCACGATGTTCGAACGCCGATCGGCGCCTCTGGACGAAATGACGAAATCGGGTCGGACCACGCCGGTCCGCGTGGGTTGGCGCCTCAGGACGGCAACACGGGCTTGCCCTCGTTGAGCTTCAGCCAGCCCTTGACGACGCGATAGATCGTCCAGATGTAGGCGGCTGCGAGGATGAAGAACCCAACCAGCAGAAAGATCGTGGCCATGCCCACCACCCCCCACAGCAGGCCCCACCAGAAGGTGCGGATCTGCCAGTCGAAGTGATTTTCGTAGAGCGTGCCGCGCACGTCATCACGCTTGATGTAGTTGATGACGATGCCCACCAAGGCGGTGACGCCGTAGAGGAAGCTCAGCGCCTGAAGGCCGTAGATCACCATCGTGATGTTCTTCAGGCCGGCCAGTTCCTCGGCGCTGCGGCCGGCCGGCACTGGGGTGATGTCGTTCATGACTGCTCCCTCTCGCGCTCGAGGACACGGCGAAGCGCGAACTCTTCCAGGCCGGACAGGCCCTCGCGCCGGGCCAACTCGGTCAGCACATCGCCCGGCTTGAGCCCGAAGGCCGCCAGCGCGATCATCGAGTGAAACCACAGGTCTGCCACTTCGTAGACGATCTTCTGCGGCTCGCCGTCCTTGGCTGCCATCACCGTCTCGGTGGCTTCCTCGCCCACCTTCTTCAAGATCGCGTCGGTGCCCTTGGCGAACAGCCGGGCGACGTAACTCTTTTCGGGGTCGCCCCCCGCCTGCGGCCGGCGTGACTCGATGACCTCGGCCAAGCGCGCCAGCATGTCCTGCGAGGTCGTGGCGCTCGGCGTGGCGTGGCTGGCCGCCGGGGCTGCGGCAGGCGCCGGTAAAGCCGGAGAATGCCCAGCGCCTGCCGGGGACCGATAGATGGTGCCCGGGTCCTGCAACACGGGTTCGGTGTCGATCCAGCGGCCCTCATGCAGGCGGCGGTAGAAGCAGCTGTGGCGCCCGGTGTGGCAGGCGATGCCGGGATCGTGCCCCAGTTGTGTCACGGTGAGCAGCAACACGTCACCGTCGCAATCGAGCCGGATGTCGTGCACCTGCTGGAAGTGGCCGGACTCCTCGCCCTTGTGCCACAGGCGCTGGCGCGAGCGGCTCCAGTAGACCGCCTGTCCGAGCTCGACCGTACGCTCGAGCGCCTGCCGGTTCATGTAGGCGAACATGAGGACGTCGCCGCTGCGCGACTCCTGCGCGATGACCGGCACGAGCCCGTCGCGGTCCCACTGGATGGTGTCCTGCCACTGCATGCCGACAAGTGTACCGACGGGTGCGCAACCGCGGGTGGCCTTGCCCGTGCGACGCGGATCAAGCTGCCCGAGCCAGCCCGAGCGTGAAGACCACGCCATCGGGCACGTTGACCGCTGTGATGGTGCCTCCCATCTTGGCCATGTAGGTGCGCGCCACGAACAGGCCCTGGCCGCGATGCGCATCGTCGGCCTCGCCGGCCCCTTCGTCGGCGCCTCGCACGCCGTATTCGAACATCCGCTCCGCCAGCGCAAGCTCGATAGGCGGGCCCTGGTTGTGGATGTCGACCAACGCCTCGGGCCCGTGCACGCGCAGCGTCAAGGTGATGCGCGAGCCGGGCACACGGTACCGATCGGCGTTGCGCAGCAGATGGGTCAGCACATCCTCCAGCGGGTACTCATCGGCGCGCACCCAAAGCGGCGCGCCGTCATGGTGCAGCCGCACATCCGGCACGCCGGCCTGGGCGGCGTTGGCCACCAGATGGCCCAGGAAGCCGGCCAGCTCCAGCGGTTGCGGATCGATCGTGGCGCCGGCAAAGGCCTCGCTGGGCGACGCCTGGCCATAAAGCACGCGCACCGCCTGTTGCATGCGCTCGACGTAGCGTCGGCTGGGGTCGTCTGGCGCGCCATGCAAGGCCATGAGCGACTGCAGCGGCGACATGATCTCGTGGCCGACCGCATGCCACTGGTCCTTTTCCTGCGCGACCCGGATCTTTTCGCGCCGCAGGTCGTCCTGCACCCGCTGCAGCAGGTCCTGCAACGTGCGGGACAGCACACCCAGTTCGTCGCGCCCGCCCAGGTCGGTCATGTCGATGCGGCCCGCCCCATCGGTCGAGCGCATGTCGCGCGACACCTGCACGGCGCGTCGCGTGAGCCTCGTGATGCGACCGATGATGCGCAATTCGATGGCCAGCCACGCCAGCAGCACGGCCACGAGCATCGCGCCGACGACCCAGGACAGGCGGGCAGCGACCGCCGCGAGCGACCGATGCAGACCGCGCAGGTCTCCATCGAGCCGGACCTCGAACCGGCCCAACGGCGTGGCCACCGCCTCGACCCAGTGCGGCGGCTGATCGTGGCCTTCGACCGGCAGCCGGCGGACCAACCGATCGATCCAGGGTGATGGCGCCACGTCCGGCCCACGCCCAACCATGTCCACCAGATCGCCCTCGGCACCTGCGCGGCGTACGCGCAGCCGCTCACCAGGCTGCAACAAGGGCGCCAGGTCACCCAGGGCGAACGGTGGATCGGCCTGCGGGCTGTCGCTGTCGAACACAAGCGCGCCATCACCCGGAGCGAGCACCTGCAGACGCACAACCATGCGCGCCAGGTCCGGCGGCGGCCAGACGATGCGCTGCGGGTCGGCCATGAAAATGGCCTCGCGCAATACATCAACGGGCAGGCGCAGCGACACGAACGAGCGATGCCGGCAGGGCTCGACGCTTCCTGGCGGCACCTCCAGGCAACGTCCGTCCTGCCACAGCCAGCCCCGGAAGTCACGCACCGCGCGCACGCCCGGCACGAGGGGCACGCCGTCCACATAGCCCGTGAGTCGGCCGATCACGCCCGGCGATTCACTGCCGCGCGTGCGCTCGGGAAGGCGCTCGAAGGGCGCGATCCAGCCCCACGCACGATCGCCGTGAGAGACCGAGACGCGCACGCGATGGGCACGCGTGAAGTCCAGGTCGCCCCGCGCATGCGGCACCAGCGCCCCGCTGGCAAAGCTGCCCGCCAGGTAGACGAAGCCGCCGGCGTAAGGGTTGTGGCCAACTGCTGCGCACATGGCTGCGCCATCGCGGTACTGCACCTGGCAACCGGCCATCTCCACCGCTTGCTGCACCTTGGTGCGATCGTCGAAGTCGATGCCCGCGAACGGCAGCACCATCGGTCGCAGCGGTGTGGGCGGCTGATCAGCCGCTCGCGGGTTCAGCAGCGCCAGCTGGCCGGTGGGGTGGCGCAGTCGCGCGATGATCTGCGCCTGCGTCTTGCGCAGGCCATCGCGGTAGAGATCGTGGGCCCGCTGCTTTTCGTGCTGCAGAACGACCATCGCCATGGCCACCGTGGCGACTGCCAGCAGCGCGAACACCCCGCGGAAGAACAGCCGCAGCCCCAGCGGCACCCGCAGAGGCGGCACCCAGCGGCTCCACTGGGTGGTCCACGGCACCCGGGTATCGGCGGTCACCGGCCGCCCATCCATCGGAACCCGCGCATGGGCACGTTCTCGATGCCATCGAACGCCGGGTCGATCTCGCGCATGGCCTCGCGAATGGTGCTGACATGCTTGCGCACGTTGTCGCGGTTGCGCCCGCTCTTGATGACTTGGTAGAGCTCCTCGTAGCTGACCACTTCGGCGGGGCGCGCGGCAAGCACCGACAGGATGCGCTGCGCAGTGAGCGGCAGGTTCAGGCGCTGCCCACGCCAACTGGCATGCCCCTGGCGCAAAGGATCGATCGACAATTCGGCAGCCACGGGCGCATCTGGAACCCGGCTGCGCGCGGCACGGAGCATCTCGAGCACGGTCTCGATGAAGTCCGCCTCGCCGAAGGTGGTCTTCTGCAGGTAGTCCCATGCATCGAGCGCCTTCATGATGCCGCGATAGATGGCCGCCGGCATGGCCGACACCACGAGCACGGGTGTGCCGTGGCGCAGCCGGTTGATCGCGTTGATGAGGGCCACGCCGGCATGGCGCTCGTGGCCGAGCTCGATGTCGAGCACCACCAGGTCGTAGGCCTGACGCCCCAGTGCGGCTTCGGCCTCGTCGCGGTTGAACCACTGCTCGACCCGCACCCCAGGGCGGGCAGCTTCGATCCAGCCGCGCAGTTGGTTGCTGGTGGGCGGGTCGTCCTCGATCACGGCCACGATGGGCATGGCAGGTTGCTCTCCTTGGCATCGATTGTCGGCGCGACCCTGCGTCCGGTGGCGTGAAGGTTTCTTCCACAACGTGTGCAGAGCCGGCTGTCGCAGCCCCTGTTGCCTTCCGCGACGGCTGCGAAGAATGGCTTCGTCGCCCCACGCCGCCTGTACCAGCGGCCCTCTTCATCCCCACACATTCCGCATGGAGTCGCCCACATGAACCCGCGTCTGGCCGCTATCGCACACCTGCCCCACACCCTCCTTCGCGCAACCATGCGCCGCCTCGCCACGGTCGCCAGGCGCATCGGCCGCGTCGCCGCAGGCCGCACGGCCCTGATGCTGGGCACCGCGCTGATCGGTGTCATCGGCTACCTGGTCGTGGCACACGCCCCGGTTCAGTCGGTGGCATCGTCGGAGCTCGTGCTGCGCGAGAACCGCCTCACCGGCAACGGCAGCCTGCACCGCGAAGGCACGCTGCTGGTGTGGCCCGGCCTGCACCAGGTGCGCCGCTACTCGCTGCGCGACCAGATCTACCGCCCACTCGACAGTGCCAAGGCGGATGGGGCAGCGCCATTCCAGTCGGTCGAGGGCCTGTCGCTGGGGGTGGACCTCACGGTGCGCTACGCACTCGACCCGGTACGCCTGCCCGCCCTGGCGCGACAGTTGCCCGAGGACCTGGGACGCGACCTCGTCCAGCCGGCCGTGCAGGGCGTGATCTACACGACCTTCACCCGCTACACCGTGCGCGAGATCTTCTCGGCGCGCCGAGCGGAGATCCAGCAGGCGCTGGAGACCGAACTCAAACCCAAGCTGGCGGCCGACGGCATCGTACTGCGCTCGGTGTTGATGGGGCAGGTCGACCTGCCCGCCGAGTATCGGCAGGGCATGGACAAGTTGCTGGCCCAGGAACTGGAGACCGAAAAGATGCGCTACACGCTCGAACTCAAGGCCAAGCACGTCGAGCAGACCGCGCTGGAAGCCGAAGCCGACCGGGTGCGCCGCGAGAAATCCGCCCAGGCGGCGGCTGCCGAGCAGGTGATAGCCGCAAAGGCGCAGGAAGAGGCGATGAAACATGTATTGCCCTTCAAGCAAAAACAGATCGAGCAGCGCCAGTTCGAGGCCGAGGCAGAGAAGCAGGCACGCATCCGCGCCGCCGAGGGTGCTGCTCAAGCCCGCCGTATTGAGGCCGCGGGCGAGGCAGAGTCACGACAGAAGCTCGCCGATGCGGAGAGTTACCGCCAGGAACGTCTGGGCAAGGTGGCCAGCGAACAGCTCGCGCGCGACGGTGCGTTGATCAGCCGGCATCCGCTGCTGATCCAGAAGACG
>Ga0154020_10003233_pt1 | contig 19684 bp, 18 predicted proteins | sample Klosneuvirus_201_FD_109709 | JGI IMG/M metagenome (GOLD analysis project Ga0154020, IMG submission 109709) | Active sludge microbial communities from wastewater, Klosterneuburg, Austria - Klosneuvirus_20160825_MG | ecosystem: Engineered > WWTP > Aerobic digester > Activated sludge | place... | reverse complement strand
CCAATCACCAATCACCAATCACCAATCACCAATCACCAATCACCAATCACCAATCACCAATCACCAATCACCAATCACCAATTAAAATTCTCCTTTTAGGCCAATTGAAGGAATGATAGGCAAACCACTAATTGCCCCTTTTTCTTTATAGTTGTAAGAGTATTGTATCGTTTCAGTATTTTTTTGATTTAAGACATTTTGGATGTCAATATAGATAGACCAAATTTCTTCATCCGATATCCATTTTTTATCAAAGCGTAAGTCGAGTTGTGTAAAATTATCATAGCGACTTGAGTAAATTCCCCCACGAATCGGTAAATAAACATCGCTGTCTGAATCCATCACGCCACTCACAATTGGGGTGTAAGGGCTGCCTGAAGTAAAGCGAAAACGAGATGCGACAACCCAGTTGTTAGAAAATGGTTTTGTCACAATAATATTTAAATTATGGGTTTGATCATTTTCAAATAATGTTTCATTTCTTGGAGGAAAGATTCTCGTGCTACGTGAATAAGTGTAAGCAATCCAACCACTCCATTCATTGCTATCGTACTTTAATAAAGTTTCTATACCATACGCTTTGCCCGAGCCACTATTGTTATAATTTTCGAGAGTCAAAGCACCATCGCGAACAATTGTTGAACTCGATGGTGTTACTAATTTAGAAAAATTGCGGTTAAAAAGGGTGCCATTCCATTGCCAACCAGTTGATGATCCTTCGCGAAAATCTTTATCAAATCCAATGGCTATATGTTCTGCATGAGGAGATTTTATATTAGGATTTCCAAATTCCTTAGCCAATTCTTGGGGTTCCGGTTCTTGAACATAGAGTCCCCAAGCTCCTCGAAACTCTAAGCTATCAGTCCACTTATTTTTAATTTCTAACTTGGGAGTGAGTACATTTTCTTTAGTACCTTGAAACTTATCCCATCTCAGTGCAGGAATAAATGTCCACTGTTTATGAGTTAAATTATTAATCCAAAATAGGCCAATATCATTGAGTTTACCTTGAATATTGATGTCAACTGTGTCAGCACTACCAATTGGATTTACAACTCCACCCTCATTTGAAATTTTGGGTATTTTAGTTTTAACTTTTGTTGATCGATAGAGATTATCAAATCCAATTTGTGTAGTCCAATTTGGTTCTAATTTTTGAGTCCAATCTCCACGAACTGTTAATACGTTGCTACTTAAATTGAAATAATTAGAGCCAAAGACTGTTTCAATTAAATCATTTCCATAGGCTAAAGACAGGGTACTTTTTCTTTCATCATCCCAATTTCGCTTCCATTGAGGAAGAAAACGATAAAACTGAGTGAGGTTTTTAAAGTTACCCCTGATAGATGGATCTTCATCGAATGGTTGTTTAAATAAAAAACCTAAAGAATCTTTTGAAGCCACGAAAACCGTCTTAAGATCATCTAATTCATTTAATTTTTTTTTGTGAATTAATGTAAAATCAGAAAATTCCGGGGCAACAGTTAAATTGAAATTACTATTCTCATCAACAGCTTTTCTTAAAATAAAGCCTATATAACTCATTCTTCCTCCAACGAGGAGAGAACTTGATTCATCTATTTGGTGGTCAATCAAACCGCCTGATTTGAGAGTATCGACAAAAATGAAACCCTTTTGTTTACGAGAATGTTTTTCTGTAGAATCAGTTTTTAATGAAATAATACCACCTAAAGCTCGTGAGTAATAAGCTCCATATCCTGCAGAGAGATAATCCACTTGTTCCAAAGCCTCTGGAATAACAACTGAAGACAATCCACCAAAATGAAAAACAAGTGGAATACGATGACCGTCAATATCATAAGAAGTGTCTTTGGGGGCAGAGCCCTGAATTACGACTTGGGAGGAAAAACTTTGTACTCGGTTGACTCCTGGAAGATTTTGTACCGCCTTGACTGGATCTCCATTAGCTCCTGGCATTGCTAAAAACTCTTTTTGAGTGAGTGTTTTTTGACTTCCATCCCTTTTTTGTTTATCGCCAATCACTGTGGTTTCAAAACTGTTATAACTGATTTTTTCTAAATACAACTTTCGTATGTAATTAATCTCATCAAAATTCTGACTATCTGTAAGTTCTAACTTTTGGTATCCAGTAAGGTTAACAATTAGACTGAATTTTTCAGTAATAACATTATCAAATTGGAATTCTCCATTTTGATCTGTGACGACTTTAAGCTTCTGTGGTAATAAAAAAACATTTACATTGGAAAGTGGAATTTTCGTACCTTTTTCGAGAAGAATTCCTTTAATATAAAATGGAGTCGTATTTTGATTAGGCGTCTCGAGCCTCTCATTTTTTGGATTTACTACTGGAGTTTGTCCTTGAAGTGAATTATCAATTGGTGTTTGAGTTTCAACGGTCGTGTTTGAGGGGATTTTTTCTTGAGCAAAAACTAAGGAATTATAACATATAAATGAAAAAAAAATAAATGCTAAAATAAAAATAAAAGTTAATTCAAAAAGAGGTTTCATTAATAAATGAAAATAATTTAAATTGATCATATCATCGCGTCTCCAATATAAAACGGTAGGTATATCTAATTTTAACAGCAACCGATTGTTGTTCTAGCTTAGCTGGTTTGAACTTAACTCCACGAACAGCTGTTATGGCGGCTTCGTTCAAACCAAAGCCTGGGCCTGAAATAAGAGTAACATTTCTAACTGCCCCTTCAGCATCAATCAGAAGTTCCATAACGACAGGGCCTTCGATATTAGCTTCACGAGCTTGTTTGGGGTATGGAATGCGTACTTCCGAAATCAAAACAGGCATACTCGTAACTAAAAACTCATCTAATGGACTAGGAAGTGAAGTAGGGTCATTATTATTTAGTTTTTCTTGGTCTTGATCTTTAGATAGGGTATTACCCATTTTTATGTTCACTGATATATCAGAAACATTATTAGCTGTAGTTATTAGTGCATTGCGATTGATGCCAAAAACAGCTCTTGGCTTTTTGGTTTCCAATTTTTTTGCGATAGGTTGGTAAAGTGTCTTATGATCTATTGGGCGACTTAATGTATTAGTTTTATATTGTTGAATTACTGTAAAACTAATTTTTCTGGATATATTTTTTTTACCTTGCATCAATATAAGAATTAAAATGATTAAAAGAAAAATAAAATGAATTGAAATAGAAATGACTAAAGGCTTTCGTGTGAATTCAGTAATCACAGCCGTATTCATTGCTTATAACCATTTGACTGGTCTTTTGTTAATATTGAAATCTCCCTGCAAGATATTAATTTTTTGTTGGAATATAAAAAAATATTTATCATTCTTTAATCCATAATCTCATTTTTGATTTGCCTCTGGAATTTTTTCAATTTGCAAAGCAAACTTTTCTAATCCGGCACTTTTGATTAAATCAATAACTTTAACTACTTTTCCATAATTTAATTCGATATCAGCACTGATAATAGCTTGAGTGTCTTTATTTTCAATAATAGCTTTTTTAATTTCTTCAATAAGGCGCATTTCAGAAATAAGGATCCCATTGAGCATAAGCTGCTCTTGTTTATTGAGAATTATTCCTAAAGTATTCATCTGTGGTCCATCGGAATTATTTGTTTGCGGCAAATGAATATCTAGCAAATCTTTCATTAATATTGGAGTTGTGACCATAAAAATTACTAGCAATACTAGCACGACATCAACAAATGGTGTAATATTGATAGTTGAAAACAAGTCTCCATTATTTGATTCTGAAAGGTTCTCAGTTCCTGCCATTGAACACTTTCAATTCTGATATATAAATATCGCGAAGAGCCTCTGATTTAGTGATTAAATCTTTAATTAATTTAGTAAAAACATTAAAGGCAATAACGGCTGGTATGGCTACAAAAAGCCCAAATGCTGTTGCGAATAAAGCTTGGGATATTCCACTCATGACCGTAGCTGTTCCAGATTGTGAACCCAAATAAGCAAAGGATCTTATGATTCCTAAAACTGTTCCAAAGAGTCCAATAAATGGGGCATTGGAACCTAAGGTTGCAAGCACTGCGAGTCCCTCCTCAAGCTTCATTTTTTCTTCTTTTATAAATCCTGAAAGAGCTGCATTTATGGATTCTGAATTCTGTTGAGACTCTACTAAAGTTTTTACTACTGCTTTTAAAATTTGGATTTTATTATTTTGGGAATTATTAAATGAGTTATCACTGATTATACTCTGGATCTGATGTAATTTAATTTTATTTTTTAATTCATTAAAATGATCATTTTGTTTTTGCCATTTTATATTACGATAACGGTCAATAATAATGCTAAATGACCATATAGATAATCCAAACAAAATAAGTAGGATGATTTTTTCTACAATATCAGCGATAAGTACTAACAGTTCCATCTGTTTCATCTCCAATTTGAATTCCAATATAAAGTGTTAGGAATTTTCATTAACTTAACATTTTAATGAAGATGAGCTCAACTGAAAACGCAATGATTTTTAAAATACCGCTCAGTGTGAAAATAAAATGCAAAAAATCTTTAATTTAATTTGAGAATATATACATCTAAATCAGGATGATTGATTAAAACAAAATAATCAAATGTTGGAAAATATGAAAATCGATTAAAAGTTCCTGAATCCTGTTGAGGTCCTGGAGCTGTCCCTGAAAAATTCTTGATTGAACAGTTTAAAGTAAGAGGTTCAATAATGTAGACACTTGTTCCTCCATTCCAAGCAACAATTTTTTTATTTTTTGAATCATAGGTAACACCAGGAGAAGCTTCAGCCGCAATTCCATTACAACTGGATCCGAAACTCGTGAGAATGTCAACCCATTCATGGGTTGATCCATTTTTAATACTCATCCTTTTCACATTGTTATATCCAAAAGCATATACAAATTGATTAATTGGATCAACAACCATTGTATAATGGTAGTCAGGAAAGCTAGAAGAATTATTAAGAACTTTTATTTCATCTGAATCTGTATTTAGTGAGTAAGTGCCATTTCCGCTATCTATTAAATAAACTAATTTTGTAACAGGATCGTAAGCAGAAAAAGGCGTACCACCATAATTTACACCGAGAGCAATATCATTTGTCAATTTTTTCCAAGGCAGTGCGGAATTGGGATTACTATAAAATTTTAAAAAATCTAAAGTCCAAACTTCACGGAGCATATCTCCATTGTAGGGAATAGAACCTCCAAAAAGACTCATTTTATCATTGTGTTCACTATATGTGATTCCACCATAAGTATGTCTGGAAGCCGGTCGTCCATCAGCGTAGGTCCCTGTACCCGTTGCACCGCTCAGTAGTGGAGTTGGGTCATTAAGTTGAATCATTTTTTTCATACTAAGATCATAGGCATAAAGTTCATTGCCATCGTAGTCAGCATGCCCTCCGCCAAATAAAACTAAACGATTTCTTTTAGTGTCGGCAGCGGCTCCTCCCCATGCTGTGATGAGTGCACGACAGTTGGAACTTGTAGAATAACTTGGAGAGGGATCACTGGCGCAAACAGAAGCTAGTTTTGTATTAGGTACTTGTGACCAACCCAAACCAGGGATATCAATGATTGGTAGCGATAGAGGTGGATCAATGCTAGTAGGTGTTGGGGGTGGCTCAGGTGTGCTAGGCATATCTAAATTTGATGATGATTTCTTGAAAAATTTTCTAGGAACAATACCCCAATTAGGGACATTTTCAAAACCACTATTTTCAATTGCAGACCAGTTCGACGAATTCGTCAATCGTGAATAAGCATCATCAGCGCCGACAGCACCATGATCTACTGCATAGGCAAGAGCGGGTAATAGATTACCCCAATATCCAGTGGAGGCGAGTGCAGGATTACTACCGGATTCTCCTTCTAAGGTCGTGGAGCAAGAAGTACTTGCCGGAAAAGATGCGGACATTATTTCTTTCCACGTTGGAAACCAAGTTGTGGCATCTCCATTTGTACTTGAAGATATAGTGAGGTTATAACTACTTGCTTTAGTATAACAAAAATTTCCATCAATTCCACTTCCGAGTATACCAACAATGCCTTTGTAGTTCCAGTTTCTTACTTCATACCAAGCTGTCATATCTGGTAAACTTTCTAAGTCGCTTCCATAACCTATTGCCTGTGTAAAAAAATGTTGTTGCCAGGGAGCAGAAACTCCTGGAGCGTAAGCAGATAAATCATATTCATATAAATAACCAATTTGACTTACACCAGGCTTATGCAAAATGGATTGATAATATTTAATTTGATTATCAAGCAATGCCTGATATTGCGTTAAGATTTCAGATTCATCCTCAGGAGCAATACCAACAAATTGAGATAAGGTTCTGAGATTCCAGGCAGTGCCTCTGGTTTGATTAAGCAATAATTTATTAATACTACTGCCTGTTGTACTACTTCGCGAGAGAAAAATGGTGGCTGCTTGCATGGCCATAGTTTCATAGTGCCAATAATCACCTGATATAAGATAAGCAAGATAACCTTCGCTTGGTGCATGTGCTACTTCCCATGTGAACGGGCCAAATGTGATTTCGTAAGTGCCGCCTTGAATAGCCCAAGTGGGCCAATCAGTGGGTTTAGGAATTTTATTACTATTTTGATCTCTCCAAATTATAGGATAACTATTTAATGAAGAACTATTGGCCATTACTGAGAGCCAGGCTTGATAACTCCCACTTGCAACAAATAATGAATCCCACTTAGGTAAAAGACCAATTTGATCTTGAAAGCCCGTTTCACCCATATTTGGTGTTAAATTTCCACCTTTCATAGGTAAATAAATTTTAGATAATTCATTAAACGTTGAGCTGGAGGGCAGAGGTTTCCAATAATTGGGTACGAGTTTAGTGTTAGACAAGTAATTGACATCATAAAGAACCTCGAGTTTTTGAGAAGCAATAACTGGACTATTATGCCAACTTTCTACCATCCAGCGAGTATGTGGAAAATGGTTTAACACCATTCCAGAGTTATTAAAAGCGAATGTGTCCCCAATAGTAATTGAAGGAGTATAATTAGTAGAGGTCATTGTGTCGTCGACTATACCGTTTTCAACGATAACACGAATCCAAACTTTTCCACCCTTATAGAGTCGAACTTGAAACCATACCATGATATCTGACGTTCCACTCAATGAACTTCGGTAGTGGGCTTCAATCATTTCTGGTCCACTAATAAATGTTCGAAAAGGTGTATTAAGTAAACTAGAGAGAGAGATTTTTCCAATTCCACTTAAATCAACTATGGATTCGGGATGGTTTGCTATAATATCATCTACTGTTAAATTTGAATTATTTGTTGATGACTTACCACTAAAAACATAGAGTCTTTTGGGAACATTTGAATCAAGATTAATTTGTCCAGAAAAAATGGCATGCTTAACACTTCCATCATTCCAACGTCTCTTCACAATGACTTGAACATCAGAAACATTAATATCTGGAGAATTTGGAATATCTCCTTTTTTAAAACCCATTCCTAGTGTGAAAGGGTGTAATTGTGTTTGATCTGATTTTAAATCAAAAAAAGTTACAGCTCCATTAGCAAGAAGGTGGGAATTTGAAGATTCAGAAATTGAATTTGAGGTCTCTGAAAATTTTGATTTAAATCTCGAGCAATTGTTAAAAGTGATCGAAGAGAAAATTATAAATAAAATGATAAATACAAAATTTGTAATTATTTTAATAAATTGGGCTTTTTTTTTGTTAATTATCATTCAAAAATTGTAACATATTTTAACTGTTAAATATTAATTATTTTAATAATTATATTATTTTTAATCTCAATATAAGAGAATTTAATTTTATTATTATGTTGATTAATTCGACAAAAAAATCAATTTTTTTCAGTTTGATCAGAACCCTTATTTAAGATCTTGATCTGTGATAATACTAATCACGCCTTTGTTACGAAGAAGGCTAGCCGTATCTTGATCATTGACTGTCCATGCTGCGACAGGAATTTTACGTTCGATTAATCGTTTCATTAATTTGGACGTAATCATTTTTTTATCTAAATTGAGCATATTGGCGTGGGCTAATCCTCCTAGCCAAAATTTTCTCAAATAGATTCGACTATCAGGATCGGAATTATCATCAGTTGCGAGTAGAGCTCTTGGTACTTCTGGAAGATGCTTCCAAAGAATACGCAAGGTAACCGGATTAAAGCTCGAAAAAATAATTCTATTTTGTGCTCGTAGTTTTTTGACAACATCAATCACTCTTAATGCTGTTCTTTGATCTCTAGCGGATCGATTTTTAATTTCAATATTGATAAACTGAGGAATTTCTGAATCTGTTAAGACTTCTTCTAAACTGGGAGCCTTGCCATAAGACTTAAGTTGTTCTTTTGTTAACTCATGGACATTTTCTTTGCGTTGAGCGAGTCGTTGAAGATTGGTGTCATGAAATACGACAGGAATCTCATCCTTACTTAATTGCACATCTAATTCCACCATAGAATAGCCTCGCTTGGCAGCTTCTCTAAAGGATTCAAGAGTGTTCTCTTGAGCTCCGTTTCCACAATAACCTCGGTGAATCTGATAATTAGGTAATTTAAAACTATTTGTTGGCCATGGATCAGGACGCCAATTATGGAAAAAACGAAAGAATACGTAAATAATAAGTAGGATAAACAAAAAACAGAAACTCATTACTCGGCTATTTTCTTAATATTAGTGTGGTTAGTTTCAAAATCTAATATGGAACTATTTAATGTGTTTTCAACATGATATTTTCGAATGTCTTCAGCAGAATCTTTTTTGGCGTGCATTTTGTCTATCCCTTTTGCTTTTAGGCGACCTTTTTGTGAGCTTAAAAAAAGTCCATTTTTAGGAGTATACAAAATATATTTATTATTAGCAGGTAAATGCACATAAATATCAAATGAAACTGGTGTGTCAGTAGCAAGATCTTCAATATCAATGCTTAACATGTCTTGAGCTACGGAGGAGCCAAATGTGGGGCTTATTTTATTGACTGGAAAAAAGGCCATTGCAACTTCATTGCCATCATGTATGGATTTTTTAAGGAACTCCGCTTTTTCTAAAGCCCACTCTTCAAAATTTACAGGGCGTATTTTGACTTCCATGGGCTTATTACCATCGATATTAGCACCTTCTTGTTGAAGTGCTTCAATGAGTTTATTTTGAACAGCTAAGAGTAATTCTTCATCCATTTTGCGGTTTTTTCCCATTGCTGCAACAAGAAATCCGCGAAAAGTAGTACCTTCAATTTTAAAACAAATACAATTTTGCGCCCGTTCAATTTTTTCAACTGGTAATGAAGAATGAGTATTATTGACTGAACTATCGATTATACTTTCAACCTTTTTTTGAAACTCAGGTGAGGGTTTATGGAGTGGTTTCTCTTTTTCTACAGGAGCGACATCTGTTAAAAAGGGGTAATCTTTCTCTTTTCTGGAAGTGAAATTATTCATTTGTTTTTTTATTCTATTTTCATAATCGCTAAAAGATTCAACGCTTGAGCTACCACCATCATTTAATGGTGAATTGTTGGTTTCAATTTTTGGAATATTACTTGTTTCGTCTTCAGTTTCAAAAAATTTCTTTATACTCTCTTGTGCTTTTTGACGTGCATCCAAGTTTTTCGGATCATGAATGGAATTCTTTTTACTTGAATCTTTAGAGAGTTTAACTTCCTTTTCAATTCGAAAAATCACTCTTTCAATTGCAGGCCCACTCACAGGAGGTAGTACTTGATAGGGAACACCTATTTCTTGGAGAAGAGCCATATTGGGCGTATTTGCCATATCAGTGTATGTTATAAATTGGAGATCTGTGAATTGTTTAAAAAGTCGAGGAAATTGCTTCACTTTTTTCTGAGTATGATTGGCACAAAGAATAAAATAATCTATTTTATTCTCAAAAATAAATTGTACTGCATCAGTGAGGTTCGTCGTAGACATAACAGCAAATCCTCGAGACAGTAAAAATTGCTCGGCGGATTGAAGTGTTAACGGATTTGATTTTAAAATCAAAATCGCTTTGGGTGACTCTTTCTTTGATTCATCACTCATCAGTCATCTTTCTCCATCATTTTATTATGAGCGATAAATCTATGAAATTACAAGAGGTCTAAAAGTTTAGTAATGAAATAATTAGTAATTTTTTAAAAGGAGTCTAGCTTTAAGCACGAACTTAATGATTAAATTTAATATTAATTCAGTATATTTTACTAACTATTAGTAATAACTCAATAAAATTATTAAGCCTTCCTTTAGTAAAGTTGTAAAAAATAATTCAGAATCAAATACGTGTTTTAATGTGCCTAAGATTGATTGCTAGGTGAGAATCGCTTAAAGTCTATATTTTATTTTTAAGGATTTTCATCAAGAAACGAGAAGAGGTCTAGCTGTTTTGGTTGTTTGATAACTTGTGGAAAACGGAGTTCTACTTTTCCACTTAAAGCTTGAAGATTCGCTAAGGGAACTGTATTTGATGCACCCGAGATTTTCTTAACTAAATTTAAGAAGAGATGACCACAATAAGTTGCATCTTCTTCTGCTCGGTGAAAATCTGTTGTTGGGATATTTAAAAACTGGACTAAAGTCCCAAGTTTATAATTAGGAAGTCCTGGAATAATTTTACGAGAAATCGCCAAAGTATCGAGCACAATACCTCGTGGGGCTTTTGTTTCAAATTTTTTTATCGATGCTGTTAAAAATTGGGCATCAAAAATCGCATTGTGAGCGACCATAATATCGTCGCCACAAAAGTCGGCTAAAGGATCTAGTAGATCTTGAATAACAGGTTTACCTTTTACCATCTCATCAGTTATCCCATTGACTTGGCTAGCTCCTGGCGGAATCGATCTTTTGGGATCAATTAAAGTGGAAAATATAGAGTCAACAACTCCATTAACAAATCTCACAGCTCCAATTTCAATAATTGAATCATTGCCTGGTATAGTACCTGTTGTTTCAACGTCAAAAGCAATAAAACGCATTTTTAACCCCAATAACTTAAAAATATTAACTTAGAATGCTAGCCCAATGCTAAAATCAAGACTTAGTGTTGGATTCGCAATTAGAAATACCCAAGTCTCTTGTCGAAGACAAAACATTTTTGTCGAATAAAATTCATTCAATTGTGCGCAAGCGCCAAAATGCTAGATATCAATTCAATAATTTGATGCAGGGTGAAAAACGAATATCGAGAATGCTAATTTCGTTTATGTTTGAAATTATATTTAAGTGAAGAAGCAACTGATGAAATTTATTGTAGAGTCATCGGAAGTGAATGTTAAAGTCCTTACTGGAGAAACATTGCTTGAGCTTGCTATTCGTTCAAAACTACCCATACAACACAGCTGTGGAGGGATGGGAACCTGTGGAACGTGTAGAGTTATTGTGAGAGAAGGTTTGAATAAAATGCCTCCTCCAGGTGTAGTTGAAATGGAAATGATCAGCGACAGAGGCTTTACTGAGGATGAGCGACTAGCTTGTCAAAATGATGCACAAGGTGGACTTACGATTGAAATTCCGACTCCACAAATTTAACTCAGGTTTGTAAATACAAGGATTCCTAAATTACAGTTTGATAGTACTTTGTGTCCTAAACTCTAAAAATTTTAGTATCTGGCCAGCCGCTATGAATCTCTAATGCAAACATTGACTCCGCTAAACCTCAAACAAGCGGTGCTCGCCTTCGGCTCCGCTCCGAACTCGTTTATCGAAGTCAATGTTTGCATTAGAGATTCATAGCGGCCAGCCAGTTATAAATTTTATTTTTGGCAAGAGGAACAATAGTATGTTCCTCTTCCCCCAATCATTACTTTATTAATAAGAGATGTTTTTTTATTTACCAAACACATTTGACAATATTTTTGATAAAAAACGACAAGATGTTTAATTCCATCGCCTTTTGATCCATTGGCATCGCGATAACCACCACTAAAAGTAGTTCCTTTAGTTTCTATAGCACCCTTTACTACTATCTCAATTGATTCTTTAATTTTCATTATTTCAAAAGCTTCAATGTTACCAACTAAGCGCAATGGATGAATTCCTGCGCGTGCACAAATTTCAGATGCCATATAATTTCCAACACCTGGAAATGCCTTTTGATCTAAAAGAAAAGATTTAATCATTTTGTGTGGATTGCGAAAAAATAATTCAGCAATATAGTCCACATCAAAGTTTTGAGAGGTTATATCTATAGGAAATGTATTGATTTTGAGATTATAATTTTTTTCATTGAGTAGATAAAAATGTCCAAAGCGGCGAGGATCGACATAAGTTAAGATCTTAAACTCAGTTTTTTGTTCGTTGGAAAACTGAATATGTCCATGCTTTTCTTGAAGTGGAAAGTGACTCATTCGCCAGGAGCCACTCATTCCTAAATGAGAAAGTATGTAGCCATAAGGTTGTAAATCAAAAATGAGCCATTTGGCATTACGCCTTATATGTACGATTGTAAATCCAGTTAAATCAAAGTCTTTTTGTTTTACAATCCTTGTCGTGAGTGGAGAAAAAAATGTACGTTCAATCTTAAATGGTAAGATAGAGTTCAACTGAGATTTTATTGTTTCAACCTCTGGTAGTTCAGGCATTAAGAATAACCAACCTTTGCGTGCAATTTATTTTCAATTCAGGAATTAATTTGAGTTTCATTTAAAATGGCATCTGCTTCAATTTCAATGAGTAGATTAGAGTCGATTAAAGCTTTGACTTCAACCATGGTTGTTGCAGGTGGATATCCAGCAAAAAACTCTCCATGAGCGCGACCAAATTCTTGCCACTTTGAAATATCTGTAACGAACATACGAGTGCGTATAATATCTTTTCGCGTGGCACCAAGTGGAAGTATTGCTTTTTCAATAATTGTTAGACAACGCTTCGCTTGTTCGTAGGGATTTCCAATTGAAAAAACAGATCCGTCTTCATTGATAGACGTTGTGCCTGTCACTGCAATGGTGTTTCCTTTGCGAATGGCTCTGCAATAACCCACAACTTTTTCCCAAGGGGCTCCAGAAAAGGTTCGTTTAGTTTGTTCCAAGTGTATTCCTTTCGCTTTTGATAAAAACAATATCTCCTTTAGTCGTTTCAAAACAAAGAGCCAATGCTCTAAAATTCAATGTTCTAACTTTAGAACGAGTTCGATGGAATTTTTTTAGGAATAGACCAATAATTGTCTGACTATATTTGTAGTTTTTCAACCTCAAACGGCACTATTTGTTTGGGGCCCTTTCGATCGGGATGCAGCTCTAAGTGATAAGCACAATTTTTTGAACAAGTATCTTTGCTCCAAGTTTTTGTTTCACAGTCTTCACAAATCAAGGTGCTTGTATCACATCGTTTACAATCAATTCGAGTGGCAGCAGGTTGGCCACAATGAGGGCAAAGTTTGTATTGTGTTGAAGGTTGTAATTTCTGGTTGATTGCAACCCTATGATCAAAGACAAAACACTCTCCCTCGAATTGCTCATTGGGGCACTCTTCAATATACTTTAGGATTCCACCACCTAATTGAAAAACGTTGTTATAACCCTTGCGTTGTAATTCTAAGATTCCCTTTTCGCAGCGAATTCCACCGGTGCAAAATATTAACATTTTTTTATCTTTTGGATAACTTTGGCTTTCAAGCCATTCTGGAAAATCCGTGAATTGATCAATTCCTGGATTAATGGCTCCTTTAAAGGTTCCCAATTTTGTTTCATACCAATTGCGTGTATCTATCAGCAAAAAATCAGACTCTTCGGTTAGAATCTGATTCCATTGACTAGGGGTTAGGTGGTAATTGTTACCAGCTTCAGGCATTAACTCTGGCGTGCCTAAAGTAACAATCTCCTCTCGTATTTTAACTTTAAAACGACGAAAGGGTGCCGTTGGTGCAAAAGAGTTTTTAAATATAAGATCAGGTGCTTGAAAGTGTGTTTGAATCCAGGATTTGAATGAGTTCATTGACTCTTCATTGGGGGCTGCAATGGTTGAATTGAAGCCTTCACGACCTAAAATAATGAGGCCACAAATATTATGGGATGATGCCACAGTCTCAATTTCATGTTGATACTGTTCAAGGTTATTAAGCTCCATAAATTTGTAAAAAGTTGTAATGTAATACATCGACATAGGCTGTGTATAACTTAAAAAACCCTCTTTTGTAAAGCCCGTAATTCATAATAGGCTTATGAGTTTTAAAGCAAAACTAGATCCAGTCCCTTTTTTTTGAAAATAAAAAGAGAGAAACACCAACGATAAGCATCAGCAATATCGTGAGTGGATAGCCCAACACCCACTCTAGTTCTGGCATAAATTTAAAATTCATACCATAGATTCCAGCGATAAGATTAAGTGGCAATATAATCACAGACATAACAGTGAGAACTCTCATAATTTCATTTGTTTTGTGACTCTGGAGAGAAATATAGAGATTTAAAAGTGTATTCACATTATCAAGAATATCATCTGCTTCAAATAAAAGTTTTTCGGTATTTTCTTTTAGGTCTTGGATCATGCTTTTATTTACTAACTCCATTTGAGGCAGGTGGATTAGTACATCTAAACTCAATCTTAAAACTCTTTTTGTCACATTTAACTGTCGCTTTAAATAGTAAGCTTCCTCAATCAATCCTTGTAGTTCAGCACCTTTGAGAAAAGACTTTCCTTCTAAATTTTCTAATTGTTGAAATGCTCGTTCAATTGGTTGTTCATAGGTTGCAATAGTGCGAGTAAAAAGATCTGTTAAAAAAGTTTCTCTTAAATTTTCTTCTGATTTACCTAATAGGGGAGCATGCCATTGATTTCTGAGATCCTGAAGGTATTTTTGGTCTTTTCGGTGAATAGATAAAATAGAGTCTTTTCCAATAAAAATAGCTAATTTACGAGTTAACTCTTGAACATTGTCGGCTTCTGGTGAGCACTTTTCATCATAGGCTCTTAATATGATAAAGTAGAAATTTCCTAAATTTTCAAATTTAGGAAGGTGTTTGGGATCCATACAATCTTTGATTGCATTTTTAGAAAGTTGAAATTCTTGAGAAAAATCTAGTAATTCTTTTTGATTTGGATTAGAAACATCGATCCAATTCAATAAAGTTGAATTTTCTTGGGTTGTTTTAAAAATTGACATGGTCAAATCATATCAAATTTGAAGTGTTCTGACCAATCAATTTTGTAATCTAATTTTGGCTAGTTGCAATGATCCATTGAGGTAAAAAATGATTAGTATCCAACCAAGTCACGTCGCTGTACTTGTTCCATCGGTTCGTAAGGCAGCAAATTATTTGAAGCAATTTGATTTTCAAATAAGTAAAGAAGAAGTATGGGAGGGAGAAGGCACTAAAGAAATTTATATCGAACGTGATAAATCTAATTCACTCCTATTGATGGAACCAGTATTACCAGGCGCTTATATGAGATCTTTGCAAAAGCGTGGTCCAGGGCTGCATCATTTAGCAATTGATGTATTGAATCTTGAAAGTTATATCGAAACCCTTGCTGGTTCAGGTTGGTTATTGCATCCAATGAGTTTTAAAACTATGAAACAAACTCAGACTGTTTATTTAGCTCGTCCTGGATTTCCAGGATTAATTGAAGTGCAAGAACGTCAAGATATTCCTGTGCTACCTTTATTTGTTAAAGGTGTCGCGCTTCCGATGGAGCCTTCCCTAAGTCATTTAGTAAAACATGTTGGGCTCAGTGAAATTGTGTCTGTATCATCTGACAAAATCATATTGTCTTTAGATAAAAAAACAATATTTTTGGATCAGTTGCTGTGATGATAATATTTCGTATTATCTTTCAATAATTGCAGCAACCCCCATACCACCTGCTGTACAGATACTAATTAAAATTCGGCCACTGCCTCTTTCTTTCAAAATTTTAGCAGTAGTGGCAAGGATTCTCCCTCCAGTCGCTGCGAAGGGATGACCCAGTGCTAGGCTCCCACCTTTGATATTCATTTTATTTAAATCAATAGCTCCAAGAGCCTTGTCTAACCCAAGAACTTTTTTACAATAATGAGGTGATTCCCAAGCTTTTAAAGTACAAGCTACTTGTCCTGCGAAGGCTTCATGAATTTCATAGTAATCAAAATCCTGCAGTGATAAATTATTACGTTGAAGTAGTTTCGCAACAGCAATAGTAGGAGCCATTAATAATCCTGCACCATGAACAAAATCTACAGCAGCAACTTCACAATCGGTAAAGTAGGCCATGATTTCTAGATTGTTCTCGTTAGCCCATTCTGGACTTCCGAGTAATACGACGGATGCACCATCAGTTAGTGGCGTTGAATTTCCTGCAGTTAATGTTCCATTTTCTGATCGATCAAATGCTGGCTTTAATTTTGCCAGTTTTTCAAGGGTCGTATCTTTGCGAGTGATGGTATCTTTTTTTAAATCATTCATTGGGCAAATAAGGTCGTTAAAAAAACCTTCTTCATAAGCCTTAGAGGCACTTTGATGAGATCGAAATGCAATTTGATCTTGTTCTTCTCTAGTGATCTTCCATTCTTTAACCATAAGTTCACAGTGTTCACCCATTGAGAGCCCCGTGCGAGGCTCTTTAACAACAGGGAGCTGTGGTTTTAATAAACCAAGTTTAAACTCAGACAAGAAAATAGATAATTTCTCAGAAAAGGATTTAGCATTCTGTAGGCGTATCAAAACATGGGTTAATTTTCGTTGTCCTATTAAGGGGATATCAGAATTGGTATCACTTCCTCCGGCAATTCCTGACTGAATTTGTCCTGCTGCAATTTTTAATGCAATAATATTTGCTGCCTCTAGACCAGTTCCACAAGCGCGTTGAATATTGAGTCCAGGAGTTTCAGGAGCAAGGCGACTACCTAGTACAACTTCGCGGGTCAGATTCCAATCAAACGGATGATTCATAACCACGCCCGCAATGACATCACCAAGTAACTTACCCTCTAGTTTAGATTTTTGAACTAAATCATTGACTACAACCATTAGCATGTTTTGATTCGATTGGCCAAGGTATTGGCCTTGCGACTTAACAAATGGTATTCGTGATCCGCCTAATATTGCAACTTTACGACCTAAACTCATAACTGTCTCCCATTCAATATAACTGAAGTCCCTAAACCATTATAAAAAGTTAAAACCCTTTTTAAAAGAAATGAATATGATTAATCATACAGGTATATTAAAGTTATTTACAACTCTGATTTTGAGATTTTAGAAGCGGTTTGAATATACCATCAACTTAGTTCTTTTCACTTTCATCACAGTCCGGCAGATATTCTCGGCGTTCGACTTGGTCTCTCTTGTTCACCACCTCAAAAATGAATTTTTTCAAATAAATTCTTAAAAAATTCTAAGTGGAATAACTACTTAATGGAATATTTTCAGAGTTGAAATAAAACTCAGGTTAAGTTTTACTCAAGAAATATTCTAGCGTGATAACACATATACAGTTCAACAAACTGAGTTGAAGTAGGTTGTAGACTTCAGAACAATAGCAACACTCGAATTATTTAGCTGATGTTTCAAATCGTTCTTTACATTTTTTCGTGCAGAAATAATATTTTCTACCACTGCGAATTATTGTATTAGAACATTTTTCAGGTCGTTTTATTTCCCAGTCTGAGCAGATACCACAAAATATTTTCTTTTTGCTCTTATTTGTATTAGTGCTAGTTTTAGCATTAGATTTCTTTGCCATTATGGTTCTCCTTTATTGATTAATTATTTTCGTTTAAACATTGTCGACGTAAATTCTCTTTTAAATCCTAAATGCTGATAAAAATTTTCAACATACGAATCTTGTATTACTTGCAAGGTTATAGTATTGCATCCTATAGCTTGCGCATCAGAAATCGCTTTCTTCATGATTGTCGTGCTAACGCCTTTTTTGCGATAGTTTGGCAAAGTTGCAACGGCGTAAATTCCTGCAGTGCCACCATCAACAACCGTTAAAGCCACGCCAATAGCTTTAGAGCCTTCGCTTCCAATATAAAAAAAATGATTAGGATTATTAAGATTGCGAAGATTAGCTTTTTTAAGCCATGGATGCCAGATTTCATAATCAGCCTGTGATTCGATGAAGCCTCGACTTTGGACTTCACTAAAAACATCCATACGAGCAGCATCTGAAACGCTTTCGATAACTAAATCTGTTGTGATATTCCATTCAGGAGAATTTTCATTCAATAACATATATGAAAAACCATTCAATGCTGCAAATCCTGCAGCATTAAGTTCCTCTATGGTGATTTCACACCAAGGGAAATGCTGAACTTTGCGCAGATCCTTTGGAAGACTTGCTATTTTTGAATTAGGTTCAAGAATTCCATAACAAAACTCTGGCTGATCACTATTAATGGATAGAAACTCATGACTTTTCAATATGATACCTCTGTGAGAGGTCAGAAAAGCAAGATGGTTGTCTAACATGATTTTTTCAATTGGCTTCATGCTTTCTCCTGAATGATTAAAATTCTATTTAAAACTAATAATTATACTTGAATCTATCTAGTTAGATTGTTATATAACTTATAAAATGAAAACACAAGCTGAAAAAAACTTTAGAAAAAATTGCAAATTTGAAGAGAGCTTACGTTATGAAATATTCTATTCTTTGAATGCTTTACTCGATCCTAATTCTCGAATTCATATAGAATGGCGGAAATCGAGCCTGCATAAGCTCGGGGATGAGTTCCATGATCTCATTTCAGAAATTGGCAACTCATGGGAAATCTGGCCAGTTATAGCAGCTACATTACCCGGACCCTTATTTAATCCAAGTTTTGATGAAATAATTTTGAACCTTCAAAAATTGAATATAGAAAAACTTCAGAAAAAAATTATAGAAGGATTGCTTCACTCTAATGAAGCTGTGACCTCGCTTATTGAAAAACAATTCTCTCTTAAAAGTGTTTTGTCAAAAATTCCGAGAGAAAAACAAGAATGGATTAGTCACATTGGACTTTTTCCATATGATCCGTTTTCACCACAGGTCATCGCTTTGGAGAAAGTAATAAAGGATGGAAACCGTTTTAAAGCGGTCATCCTACGTATTCTTGAAATTTATTGGCAGAAGGTTTTTAGTAAGGCTTGGGTTCAATTATTACCACAATTCCAACGTTCGCTTCAAGAAAGAGAAAGATTATTTCATTCTTGTTCATTTTCTGAATTTACGAAGTTAGCATTAATACGAATTGAAGTAGATGAAAAAAAAGGACTTATTCGTGCCATTCGTGGTGGTTATAGTCTTAAGTTAAATGATGTTAAGTCTTGTTACTTTTTACCATCTGCTTTTAATGATCGAAGGTTTTGGAGTGCATTTCAAGAAGACAAAAAAAATACAACTGTATACTTTCCATACTTTGATCCATCTATCACTCTAAATCACAAAATAGTAAATGATAATCAAAATTTCTTTGAACCATCTCTTGATCCTGCCTTAATTTTTAAGGCATTGGGAGATACGACTCGATTTGCGATCGCTACTATCTTAGCACGTTCTCCAAAGAGTTCAGTTGAACTTGCTAAGTTATTAAACGTTTCCAAGCCTACAATTTCACATCATATTCACTTGCTCCGAGAGGCGGGACTGATCCAAGAAATACCTATCAATGGATCTATTGAGCTTCAACTCAAACGCGGGACCATTGAAAGTCTATCTGAAGTTACAATAGAAAAATTGTTTGATGCGAGTGGACCGATGAGTTTGACTCGAACTAGAAGCAAGATCATTTCATAATAATATATTTTTTTGATTGAGACAT
>Ga0154020_10003232_pt1 | contig 19684 bp, 33 predicted proteins | sample Klosneuvirus_201_FD_109709 | JGI IMG/M metagenome (GOLD analysis project Ga0154020, IMG submission 109709) | Active sludge microbial communities from wastewater, Klosterneuburg, Austria - Klosneuvirus_20160825_MG | ecosystem: Engineered > WWTP > Aerobic digester > Activated sludge | place... | reverse complement strand
TGAATGATGAATGATGAATGATGAATGATGAATGATGAAAACTTGACGGTTTCATTTCAGCAATTCTCCACTCGAACATCAGCCACCACATTCAACTCTGCTCAACGGTTACTACACTTGTTTAATAAAATGAGTATGCATCTGAAGAATAAAAAGAAGCATGAATCCTGCATGATTGATGAAAATAAAAGGCGTGGCCTCTCAAAAACATTCATCATTCATCATTCATCATTCATCACTCATTCTTCTTCCAATTTGTATTTGGACAAGTCCATGCCGAATGTCAGGCCCTTGTCTTGCAGGAGCTCTTCAATTTCCACGAGCGACTTTTTGCCGAAGTTGCGGAATTTGAGAAGTTCGTGGGTATCGTAGCGAACCAACTCAGCCAGGGTATTGATTTTGGCTGCTTTGAGGCAGTTGTAGGCGCGCACGCTGAGGTCGAGGTCTTCCAGCGAAGTTTTCAGCAGTTTGCGCATATGCAGGATATGCTCGTCCACCACGTTTTCTTCGCGGCTGGCAGGCGTATCGAACGTAATGTTGTCATCGGTGATCAGCATCAGGTGCTGGATCAGGATGCGGCTGGCTTCGCGGATGGCCTCTTCCGGATGAATCGTACCATCGGTTTTGACATCAATGGTAAGTTTTTCGTAGTCGGTACGCTGGCCTACGCGGGTATTTTCCACTTTGTAGGACACGTTTTTGATGGGCGTGTAAATGGCGTCAATCGGAATCACGCCGATCACGGCATCTTTGGGAGCACCGTCGTCGGCGGGTTGGTAGCCGCGGCCTTTTGTAATAGTCAACTCCAGTTCGAGCGTGACGGAAGGCTCCATACGGCAGATGAGCAGGTCGGAGTTCATCACCTTGAACACATTGGTGAACTCTTCGATGTCGCCTGCACGGAATTCTTCACGTCCGCTGAAGGTCAGGTATATTTTTTCGGGTTGTCCTTTGTCATCCTGAACGACAGGTTTGATGCGTACCTGTTTGAGGTTAAGCACAATGTCCACCACGTCTTCCACGACCCCGCGGATGGTAGCGAACTCGTGATCCACTCCTCCAATGCGCACAGCACTGATAGCGTGGCCTTCCAGCGACGAGAGCAGTACACGGCGCAGCGAGTTGCCGATCGTTTGGCCGAACCCAGGTTCAAGCGGTTTGAATTCGAAGGTGCCTTCGAAGTCGGTGGCTTTCTGGAGGAGGATTTTGTCGGGTTTCTGGAAATTGAGTATACTCATATATGTGGTTGCTAGTACTATTTCGAGTAAAGTTCGACGATCAGCTGTTCGTTGATCTTCTCAGGAATTTGGTCGCGTTGCGGGTATGCGAGAAAGGTGCCCTGCATTTTGTCGGGGTTCCACTCCAGCCAGCCGAATTTGCGGACATCGTTGGTTTTGGAGCCGGCATGCATGCTGACGATCTCCATGTTTTTGGATTTGGCGCGCACGGCTACGATATCGCCGGGCTTCAGGGAGTAGGACGGGATATTGACCACTTTACCGTTGACGGTGACGTGGCGGTGGCCAACCAACTGCCGGGCGCCGCGACGGGTCGGGGAAATGCCCAAGCGGAACACGGTATTGTCCAGGCGGGCTTCGAGCAGTTGAAGCAACACTTCACCGGTTACGCCGTGCCGACGGGTAGCGTTGTGGAATGTACGACGGAACTGGCGTTCCAGCACACCATAGGTGTACTTGGCCTTCTGCTTTTCGGACAATTGAACCGAATAGTCGGATTTGGTTTTCCGCTTTTTCGATTGTCCGTGCATCCCGGGCGGGTATTTCCGGCGTTCAAAGTATTTGTCGTAGCCGAAAATAGATTCGCCGAACGAACGGGATTTTTTAGTGGTTGGTCCAGTATAACGAGCCATTGTATGAGAATGTGGTCAATGCAAATTTGAAAGAATCAACGTAGCGAGCGCTTGTTTGAAGCACAAAACCCCATCAAACGCGACGGCGTTTGGGGGGGCGGCAACCGTTGTGCGGGAGCGGGGTAACGTCATTGATAACCATTACCTTGATACCGGATTGATCAATTGCCCGTATGGCGGCTTCGCGACCGGAACCGGGGCCTTTGACGAACACCTCAACGGAACGGATACCCGCCTCGAAAGCCGTTTTGGCGGCATCATTAGCCGACACCTGAGCGGCATAAGGCGTGTTTTTCTTGGATCCTCGGAAACCGGACTTGCCGGCCGAAGACCAGGAAACGACCTCGCCTTGTTTGTTCGTAATGGAGATAATAATGTTGTTGAAGCTGGATTGGATGTACACAATTCCTTCCGGTGTAATCTTGACTTTGCGCTTAACAACTTTTTTTGCTGCTCCTTTTGCCATTTTATCGTAAGGTAAAAGTATTGTTTGAAATCCGTTGCAGGATGGGGCAATGCGGAAGTAATCCGGGTTTGCTCCATGTAGCACCTCGAAGGGCCGGTGTTATTTCGTTGCTTTTTTCTTGTTGGCCACAGTTTTACGCTTGCCCTTGCGGGTACGTGCGTTGGTCCGGGTACGCTGGCCGCGCAAAGGCAAGCCTTTACGGTGGCGCAAGCCGCGGTAGCAACCGATGTCCATCAAACGTTTGATGCTGAGCTGGACTTCCGAACGCAATTGACCTTCCGTCTTGAATTCGTCGGCAATGATCCGGGAAATCGTTTTGATATTGTCGTCGGTCCATTGATCCACTTTCGTGCTGAAATCAATTTCCGCCTTGCTCAGAATCGATTCGGCGCTCGACGGGCCGATACCGTAGATATAGGTCAAACCGATGACCCCTCTTTTGTTCCGTGGCAAGTCCACACCTGCAATACGTGCCATAATTGAGTTATGAGTTTTGAGTTTTGAGTTTTGAGTTTTGAGTAGAATTTTGAGTTTCAACTCAAAACTCAACACTCAACACTCTAAACTGAATATTAACCTTGACGCTGTTTGAATTTCGGGTTTTTCTTGTTGATCACATAGAGTTTGCCCTTGCGTCGTACGATCTTGCAGTCCACGGATCGTTTCTTGATTGATGCCTTAACTTTCATGACGGCTATATTTTCGAAAAATTCAGTTAATTCCTAATTGTTTGAGTGTCAGGGCTTGGAAGGGTTATTTGTACCGGTAAATGATGCGGCCCCGTGTCAGATCGTACGGAGACATTTCCACCGAAACCTTGTCACCCGGCAGGATACGAATGTAGTGCATCCGCATTTTGCCGGAGATCGTAGCCAAAATGACGTGGTCGTTCTCCAGCCGCACTTTGAAGTTGGCATTGGAGAGCGCCTCGGTTACTTCGCCATCTTGTTTGATCAAATCTTCTTTCGCCATAAACACACCCCGTTTTTGGGGCTGCAAAGTTCTAATTTTTCGGCAAAACTTCTTTTAGTTCCGGATTATTTTTTATCTCCTCCAAAAGGTACTCATGGGTAGAGAGAATATCTGCTTTCCCTTTGCGTACGGCTACGGAGTGTTCAAAATGTGCGCTTGGTTTCCGATCCCTTGTATGAATCGTCCATCCGTCTTCGTGTTGAAAAACCTCTTTGTGGCCGAGGTTGATCATGGGTTCGACGGCGAGCACCAAACCGCTTTGCATCAGCGGACCTTTGCCGCGTTTGCCGTAGTTGGGCACCTCCGGGTCTTCGTGTAGTGCGCGACCGACGCCGTGACCGACGAGTTCGCGTACGACTGAATACGGATTTTCACGTTCGCAATAGTATTGTATGGCAAACGAGATATCACCGACACGTTTGCCGGCAACGGCCTGTTCCAATCCTCTGTAGAGCGAAGCATACGAGACGCGGAGCAGTTCCATAACCGGTTCGGACACATTCTGAAACGCAAATGTGAAGGCCGCATCGCCGTAAAATCCATGGAGCTCCACACCACAGTCAACTGAAACAATGTCTTCCTCGCGAAATTCACGGGCGCTTGGTATGCCGTGTACGACGATATCGTTGTACGAAATACACAGCGAACCCGGGAAATCGTGATAGCCCTTGAACGCCGGGCGGCCTCCGTTGTCACGAATGAACTCTTCGGCTTTTTCGTCTATGACGCGCCCTGTGATGCCGGGTTTCAGGATTCCGGCTACGTACGCAAGCGTTTTGGATACGACCAGATTGGCCTGACGCATCATTTCGATTTCGTCGTCCGTCTTGTAAAAGACCTTTTTCCCGTCCGAACCACTGCTAAAGAGACCCATAACAAATTTACTGCGGTTGTCCGATCTGAAGGCCCTGGGTAGAGCGGCCCTGAATTCGACCCGACTTGATTAAACCGTCGTATTTTTTTGTCAACAAATAGCTCTCAATAACTTGAAGTGTGTCCAAGGCAACGCCCACCATAATGAGCAGCGTCGTACCGCCAAAGAACAGCGCGAATTGCTGGTTAACACCAAGTGTTGCCGCGATGGACGGCAAGATACCGATGAGGCCCAAAAAGACCGAGCCTGGCAGGGTGATCAGCGTCATTACGTTTTCGATGTACGATGCCGTGGCCTCGCCTGGTTTTACGCCGGGAATGAAGGCATTGCTGCGTTTCAGGTACTCAGCGTAGTTGGTCGGATTGATCATCAAAGCCGTATACACGTAAGTGAAAATGACGATCAGCGAGAAAAACACGAGGTTGTAGCCGAGGGAGTAGATATCGTTGAACATGTGTATGCGTCCACCAGGGGCTGCGCCTTCTACCCCCCCGATATACTGGAGAGCAGTAGCCGGCAGGAACATCAATGCTTGTGCAAAGATGATCGGCATTACACCTGCGGAGTTGACTTTAAGCGGCAAGTAATCGCGGGCACTGGATTGCGGGAGCGAACCACCCGTTCGTCCTACCATCCGTTTGGCGAACTGAATCGGAATGCGGCGCACCCCCTGGATGACCAGCACGGTTGCCATAACCACTACGAAAAGGAAAGCCAGTTCCACGATGAAAAGCATCAGTTGGCTATCGCCGAACAGCTTCTGGAATTCGAAAACGAAGGACTGTGGGAGTCGGGCGATGATGCCAATCATAATGATCATCGATATCCCGTTGCCGATTCCTTTATCCGTGATTCGTTCGCCCAGCCACATGGAGAAAATTGTCCCTGCGGTCAGGATGATGATATTGGAGAACCAAAAAAGCCCTTCCGGTATATTCGGTGAAACGGCGTTCATGCCGGATAGCAGTTGCAAATATCCGCCGCCTTGTACCATACTGATGGCTACTGTCAAAAGACGGGTGATTTGGTTTAATCGTTTGCGACCACTTTCACCTTCACGGGTTTGGAGCCGTTGAAAATACGGCACAGCAAAACCGAGTAGCTGTACGATAATGGAGGCAGTGATATAGGGCATCACGCTAAGCGCGAGCACGGCGGCATTGTCGAATGCACCGCCGGTAAAGACGTTAATCAGCCCCAACAGGTCATTGGCGCCTCTGTCGGCGCTTGCTTTTGCCAGGGCGGCAGGCATGACGCCGGGTAGCACCACGAACGTTCCGACCCGATAGACCAGCAACAGCCCCAAGGTGTAGAGGATACGTTCCCGGAGTTCCTTGATGCTCCAAATATTTTTGAAAACCGAAATCAGTTTCATTACGTCGGCGAAAGTTTAGACGATTTGAACGCTTCCTCCAAGCGCTTCAATAGCGGCTTTGGCGGAAGCAGAAATAGCGTGAACCGTCAAGTCCACCTTTGCGGTGAGCGTGCCGTGGCCCAGTACCTTGATCTTGTCCGAACGCTTGGCTATGCCGGCGTACTGCAGTGCCTCGACATCGAACGATGTCTGACCGGTTTTTTGCACCAGTAGTTCAAGACGCGCTAGGTTGAGCGGGACATACTCCATGCGGTTGACATTTTTGAAGCCGCGCTTGGGCAATCGGCGTTGCATGGGGGTTTGGCCGCCTTCGAAGCCGCGCTTGCGGCGCGATCCGCTGCGGGATTGGTCGCCTTTATGGCCACGTGTGGACGTGCCACCGTGTCCGGAGCCTGTACCGCGTCCGATGCGTTTGCGCGATTTGACGGCGCCCTGAGCCGGGCGAAGATTACCGAGTTCCATTATATCGTCGTGTTTGCGATGAATTTTGCGAATTAGTCATTATTGACCAGTACGAGGTGTTGCACGACCCGGATCATACCTTGGATTTGCGGGTTGTTTTCGTGCTCAACGGTCTGGTGCATCTTGCGGAAGCCCAAAGCCTTCAAGGTTGCCTTTTGGCGCTTGGGCTTGTCGATAGGGCTTTTCACGAGGGTGATCTTAACCTTGCTCATGGTATATTATCCGTTAAACAGTTTTTCCATCGAAATACCACGCTGCCGGGCTACTTCTGCCGGGCTGCGCAGGCTGCGGAGTGCGTCAAGGGTGGCCTTGACCACGTTGTGGGGGTTGGAAGAGCCCTGGGTTTTGGCCAGTACGTCTTGCACGCCGGCCATTTCCAGTACGGCTCGCATGGCACCCCCGGCAATCACGCCCGTACCATGTGCAGCAGGTTTGATGAGTACCTTGCCGGCACCGTACTTACCGTGTGCTTCATGTGGGATCGTGCCGTTGAGCAGCGGTACCTTGATGAGGTTTTTTTCGGCATCCTTGACGGCTTTGCCGATGGCTTCAGAGACCTCACGGGCTTTGCCGAGGCCATGCCCGATCGTGCCGTGACCATCGCCAACCACCACGACAGCAGCAAAACTGAACGTGCGGCCGCCTTTGGTCACCTTTGCCACGCGGTTGAGCGAAACGAGTTTTTCTTTCATTTCGGACGTCTCTGCGGCCTTTATCTTGTCAACTTCTTGCTTTGCCATTTTTGATATGCGTTGATTGGTGGGGCCGTTTACTGCGGCACACCAGAGGTATTTCTGTTAAAAGTTAAGACCGCCCTCGCGTGCGCCTTCAGCCAGCGCTTTTACGCGACCATGGTAGAGATAGCCACCACGGTCGAACACAACCAATTCGATGCCGGCTGCCTTTGCTTTTTCAGCGAGGGTTTTTCCGACTTGTTTGGCCATATCCGTTTTGGTGCCGGTGAAGCCTTTGTGCTCCATTGAATCGGCAGCCACGAGGGTGTGCCCCTTCAGGTCGTCAATGATCTGGCAATAGATCGCTTTGTTTGACCGGAACACATTCAATCGCGGACGCTCGGAGGTTCCTTTTATTTTTTTGCGGACGCGCAGGTGAATGCGCGTTCTGCTTGCATTTCTTGTACGTTTCATTGTGTTGCTATACAGTTTAGGCTTCGATTGCCGACCGAAGCCGTGTGTTAATTGCGTACGTTATTTGCTGCCTGCAGTTTTGCCGGCTTTGCGGCGCAGGATTTCGCCTTTGAAGATGATACCCTTGCCTTTGTACGGTTCCGGTTTGCGGAAGGAACGGATTTTGGCGCATACCTGACCAAGCAGTTCCTTGTCGTGGCATTCCAGTTTGATGAAGGGCGGCTGGCCTTTTTCTGTGCCTGTCGTCACTTTAACCTCATCGGGCACGGAGAAGATGACCGGGTGCGAGTAGCCGAGCATGAAGGTGACGAGGTTTCCCTGGTTTTCTACCCGGAAACCAACGCCGATCACTTGCATTTCGCGTTCGAAGCCCTGGCTCACGCCGGTTACCATGTTGCTGAGCAACGCACGGTACAGCCCGTGCATGGCGCGGTGGCGTTTTTGTTCGGTGGGGCGATTGACGATCACTTCGCCATTTTCGAGCGACACCGTAATGTCGGGGTCAACTTTTCGGGACAAAGAGCCCTTTGGGCCTTTGACCGTTACCGTGTTGTCGGATGCTACCGTCACATCAACTTTTGCGGGCAGCTTAATCGGCATTTTACCAATCCGAGACATATCTCTCCGTATTTAGATTTTAAAATTCAAAGTCAATATTAGCAGACGTAACAGAGCAGTTCGCCACCGACGTTGTGCTCGCGTGCCTGTTTGTCCGTCATCACGCCTTTGGACGTGGAGACGATCATAATTCCCAAGCCATTGATGACGCGGGGGATGCTTCCTGCTCCGGAAAACCTGCGCAGGCCTGGACGGCTCACGCGCACCAGTTCCCGAATGACGGGCTGTTTGGAAACAGAGTCGTACTTCAGGGCGATTTTGATGACGCCTTGCTTGAATGTCGCACTGTCATCCTCGAAGGCATATTTCAGAATATACCCTTGGTCGTACAGGATTTCGGTCATGCGCTTTTTCAGCTTGGAGGCCGGTATTTCAACGATGCGATGGCCCGCCATCTGTGCATTGCGGATGCGGGTCAAATAATCTGCTATCGGATCGGTGACGTGCATTCTATTAAGCGATTGAGTGATTGAGTGATTGTGTGAGTCCCACGCCGGGCTTACCACGAAGCTTTGGTTATTCCGGGGATTTTGCCTTCGAGGGCCATCTGGCGAAACTTGACGCGGCAGATACCAAATTTGCGCATGTAGCCTTTCGGACGGCCGGTGAGCAAGCAGCGGTTGTGCTGACGCACGGGGCTTGCGTTGCGCGGCAATTTGTCCAGCGCATCATAGTCGCCCGCTTCTTTGAGCTTTTTGCGAAGCTCGGCGTATTTGGCGGCCATGCGGGCGCGTTTGTGTTCGCGGGCGATGACGGATTTTTTAGCCATTTGTCAAATAGTCAATTTTATGCATTGCGGCGGAAAGTCCCGGGGGCCGTCGCTTAGCTTTGTTTTTTGAACGGCAGGCCCAGTTCCTTCAGGAGGGCATAGGCTTCTGCGTCTGTTTTTGCGGTGGTGACGAAAGTGATATCCATGCCGGCGATTCTGCTGACCTTGTCAATGTCAATCTCCGGGAACACGATTTGTTCGGTGATGCCCATGTTGTAGTTGCCGCGTCCGTCGAATGCCTTGTCGTTGATCCCGCGGAAGTCGCGGACGCGCGGCAAGGTGATATGGACGAGGCGGTCCAGGAATTCGTACATACGCTCGCCCCGAAGGGTTACGCGCACACCGATCGGCATGCCTTCGCGCAGTTTGAAGTTGGACACCGAGGTGCGTGCACGGGTTGGGACGGCCTTTTGACCGGAGATGATGGTCATCTCTGCAGCAGCGTTGTCCACCAGTTTTTTGTCGCCGGTTGCAGCGCCAACTCCCTGGTTAAGGCAAATCTTTTCCAGCTTCGGTACTTGCATGACGCTGGTGTAGTTGAACTGCTGCATGAGCGCAGGCACAACCACTTTGTTGTATTTCTCTTTGAGACGAACTATGTATGCCATCACTTGATGATATTACCTGATTTTTTTGAAAAACGTACCCATTCGTCATTTTCCAGGCGGCGACCTACACGGGTAGCTTCGCCGGTTTTGGGATCCACCAGGGAGAGGTTGGACACGTGCACGGGCGCCGGCATTTCTACAATGCCGCCTTCCTGATCCTGTGTGGCTTTGGTGTGCTTTTTGACGATGTTGACACCTTCCACCACGGCCCGCATTTTGGCGGGAATCACCTGGATAACCGCACCTGTTTTGCCTTTGTCATCGCCGGCAATCACCATGACGGTGTCGCCTTTGCGGATGTGCAGTTTGGGCTTGTGGCGCTTTGATTGTTGCTGAGTAGCCATGTTGATGTAATGATTTCGAATTAAAGCACTTCCGGTGCGAGCGAAACGATACGCATGTAATCCTTGTCGCGCAATTCGCGGGCAACCGGTCCGAAGATACGGGTGCCGCGCGGTTCGTCGGCGGCATTGAGCAGCACGACGGCGTTGTCGTCGAACCGGATGTACGATCCATCCTTGCGGCGGATTTCCTTGCGGGTACGGACGATGACAGCCTTGGACACCGTTCCTTTTTTAAGGCCGCTGCCCGGGGTCGCGTCTTTTACAGTGACCACGATCTTGTCGCCGATGCCCGCATAGCGCTGGCGTGTGCTGCCAAGCACCCGGATGCAAAGCACCTGTTTGGCGCCGGAGTTGTCGGCCACGTTTAAACGAGATTCTTGCTGAATCATGACTTGTTATTCGGTTGACGGTGGACGGGTTGAGGGTACACGGCGGCGGTTTAGAACCGATTACTGTTTACCATCTGCCATCTGCCGGTTGATGATTATTTTGCTCGTTCGAGTATTTCCACCAGGCGCCAGCGTTTCATTTTGCTGAGCGGTCGGGTTTCCATGATGCGCACCTTGTCACCAATATTGCAGGTGTTTTCTTCGTCGTGGGCGAAGAACTTTTTGGAGCGCTTCACGAATTTGCCATAGAGCGGGTGCATCAGGCGGCGTTCCACTTGGACCGCGATGGTCTTGTCCATTTTGTTGGACACGACGACACCTGTTTTTTGCTTCCGAAGATTTCTGACTACTTCCATTATTCGATTGATGTGACTAAGTGCAATTAACTACGTTGGCGACGGCGACGTTCGACCAATTTGGTGCGCATCATGTGTTCTTCCGGCGACATAGCGGCCAGTTCGCGCGAGCGGACTTCCGTATGGAAACGGGCGATCTTGCGACGCAGGTGGCGGATTTCAAGCGGATTGGCCAATCCCCGTACTGCATGGTCGAATTTCATCTGCTGGTATTCGTTCTCCATGCTGGTGATTTGCGCCAGCAGATCCGGAATCTCCATCGTGTCCAGTTGCAAATTTTCCTTTGCCATGTGTTAGCGTAAGTTTATGTGGTTCTGTGGGTTATCCTTCGAAATCGTACCGGGTTACTGCTTTGCAAATGATCGGCAGTTTTTGGGCGGCTTTTCGCAGGGATTCGTGTGCGAGTTCTTCGCTAACGCCTTCCACTTCGAAAATAACGCGTCCGGGTTGTACCTCGCACACATAGTGGTCCAAGGCTCCTTTACCCTTACCCATGCGCACCTCGGCTGGTTTGGTGGTGATCGGCTTGTCCGGGAACACGCGTATCCAAACCTTGCCTTCCCGTTTCATATTACGGGTCAGGGCAACACGGGCTGCCTCGATCTGGCGGCTGGTAAGCCGGGAAAATTCCATGGCTTTGAGGGCGAACGTTCCGAAGTTGATCGTACTGCCTTTGAATGCCAATCCCGTATTCCGGCCTTTATGTTGCTTCCGATATTTCGTACGTTTAGGCTGAAGCATCGTATGAAAAGTTTAAAAAACTGTCAATCAATGTTTTGTGTTCTATTGAACCGTTTTTTTGAAAAACGGCTGCGAAGGTACGGCGCAACGCGGGATTTTTAAACTCTAAAAATTCGCTGTGGCGCCGACAAGTTGTTTCTGTATTTAGCGTCGACGACCACCGGCGCCTGCACCGCCGCCACCGCGACGATCACCGCCACCAGCACCGCCGCTTCCGCCGCCGCCGCGACGATCACCGCCGCCGCCACCGCCGCCGCCGCGACGATCACCGCCGCCGCCGCCACTGCCGCGGTCACCACGATCCCGACCACCGCCACGATCACCACGATCCCGGCGTTCACCGCCGCGCTCGCCACGTTCGCCGCGTTCGCCGCTACCGCGTTCACCCGTACGCTCGCCGCCTTCCGCACTTGCGAAAGGTGTCAGTTCGCGTTTCACTAAGACTTCCCCTTTGAATATCCAGACTTTGATACCGATTTTTCCGTACACGGTGAGTGCTTCCACCAAAGCATAGTCAATATCGGCCCGGAACGTGTGGAGGGGCGTGCGTCCTTCTTTATACTCTTCCGTGCGGGCAATTTCGGCGCCGCCGAGACGGCCGCTCACACGGACTTTAATACCTTCTGCACCGGCACGCATCGTTCCCTGAATAGCGCCTTTGACGGCGCGGCGGAAGTTGATACGGGCTTCAATTTGTTTGGCAACCTGTTCGCCGACGATGTTGGCGTCCAGTTCCGGTTTGCGGATTTCGTATATATTGATCTGAACGTCCTTGCCGGTCAGTATCTTGAGTTCTTCCTTGATCAGGTCAACCTCTTTGCCGCCTTTGCCGATAATAATGCCGGGGCGGCTGGTCTGGATCGTGACGGTAACCCGCTTGAGCGTACGTTCGATGACGATACGGCTGATCCCGTTTTGCATCGGCTTATTGCGGTCTCTGGGATCGGCGACCGCAGTTTTCGGGCGACGGACGCGGAGGTAGTTGCGAATTTTTTCGTCTTCTACCACCTTGAGACCGTAGTCCTTGTCGGCGAACCAGTTGGAGTCCCAGCCGCGGATGATGCCCAAGCGATTACCAATCGGATTTGCTTTTTGACCCATTTTTATTGAGTGATTGTAAGATTTAAGTTGAAGCGGGTTTATTCTTCGTCTTCGAGTTTTACGCCGTTTGCGACGACCAGTGTCACGTGGTTCCGGCGTTTGCGTACCCGATATGCCCTGCCTTGCGGCGCCGGGAGAAAGCGGTAAATAATGCTTCCCGGATCCACGAATGCGGTTTTGACATACAGGTCGTAGTCGTCGGCGCCGCCGTCCAATTCCGTTTTCTGTTCCCAGTTGTTCACAGCGGAAAGGAGGAGTTTTTCCAGCCAAACGGCGGATTCCTTGTTGGTGTACCGCAGGATGCTCAGGGCATCCACAACGCGCTTGCCGCGGATGTTGTCCACGACCAATCGCATCTTACGCGGCGACATTGGGCAATTGCGCAATTTTGCTACTGCTTCCATTGTTCGATTTACGATTTACGATGTACGATCTACGATTGAGTGGATTCACAAGTATTACGACACTAGTTGAAATCGTAAATCGTAAATCCAAAATCGTAATTCGAATTATTTTCTGTTACCGGCGTGGCCTCGGAAGTTGCGCGTGGGCGCAAACTCGCCGAGTTTGTGGCCGACCATGTTTTCGGTGACAAGAATCGGGATGAACGTTTTGCCGTTGTGCACGGCGATTGTTTCGCCAACCATGTCGGGGATAATCATGGAGGCTCGGCTCCAAGTTTTGATCACCTGACGTTTGTTGCTCTGTTTGGCCTTAGCGACTTTGTCCATCAAGGAGTGGTGCACATAAGGGCCTTTTTTAAGCGAACGAGGCATAACTTGTTTTGAGTTTTGAGTTTTGAGTTTTGAGTGGGCGGTTGAGCCTTTTTCAAAACCTAAACGTGATTATTTAGACGAGCCTCCTTTTCGGCGGCTGATGATCAATGCGTTTGACTTTTTGGTCCGGCTGCGGGTTTTCATGCCTTTAGCCTTCAGACCTTTACGGCTCCGTGGGTGTCCACCGGAAGCGCGACCTTCGCCACCACCCATCGGGTGATCCACGGGGTTCATGGCTACCGGACGGTTGCGCGGGCGGCGGCCTTTCCAGCGGTTACGGCCTGCCTTACCCATAATTTCGAGGTTGTGGTCGGGGTTGCTTACCGTGCCCATCGTGACTTTGCAGGTGAGCAGGATACGACGCACTTCACCGGAAGGCATTTTGAGCACCGCATAGCGGTCTTCGCGGCCCATCATGGTGGCGCTGGCGCCGGCACTGCGCACGAGTGCGCCGCCTGCACCGGGACGTATTTCCACGTTGTGGACAAACGCACCCAAGGGTACTTCGGCGAGGTACAGGCAGTTGCCATTTTCGGGGGCAGCGCCGCGGCCGGAGATAATTTGGTGGCCGACCGTCACGCCGTTCGGCGCGAGGATGTAGCGTTTTTCGCCGTCGGTATATTCCACCAGAGCGATGTAAGCGCTGCGGTAGGGATCGTATTGAATAGACTGTACGGTGGCTGTGATGCCTTCTTTGTCGCGCTTGAAGTCAATGATCCGGTAGCGGCGTTTGTGGCCGCCACCACGGTAGCGCATGGTGCGGTGGCCGTCGCTGTTGCGACCGCCGGTGCTTCCCAGCGACACGAGCAATGATTTTTCAGGCTCGGCACCTTTTGTCAGTTCCGATTTGGTGACTGCGATGTGGAATCGCAGGCCAGGCGTGATCGGATTGAATTTTTTAACTGGCATATCCTGATTTTATTCTTCTCCAAAGATGTTGATGGTTTCGCCCGGCGTGAGGGTCACGAACGCCTTTTTGTAGGATGCCCTTATCCCGCGGACGACCGTAGATTTGGTATTGCGCGACTTGGGCTTACCCGGCATAATTGCCGTGTTCACACTGTCCACACTGACATTGTACAATTTTTCGATCGCGTTTTTGATCTCGATTTTATTCGAGTCCTTGTTCACCACGAAGACATAGGTATTGCGCTTGTCGGCGAGCCGGGTCGTTTTTTCCGTGATGAGCGGCTTGATCAAGATTTGCTTGGCCATGATTATTCGCAGACTTCTTTTATTTTTTCAATAGCGCTTTCGGAGACCACTAAGGCGCCGGCACGCATGATTCGGTAGGTGTTCAGGTCTTGGGCCGGAGCAATATCGGCTTTGGGCAGGTTGCGGCAGGAGAGGTACAGGGTTTTGTCGTATCCGCTGATGACCGTGAGGGGTTTCTTGTCGAACACGTTCAGTGCCTGAAGGATCGCCATGAAGGCTTTGGTCTGTGGTTGGTCGAAGGAAAAATCTTCCACCACAATGATATTGCCGGCTTGGGCCTTGGCGGAGAGCGCGCTGCGACGAGCGAGGCGTTTCTCCTTGGCGTTCACCGAGATTTCGTAGTTACGCGGGCGCGGGCCGAAGACACGGCCGCCGCCGCGGTACAAGGGGTTGTTGATGTCGCCTTTACGCGAACCCCCGGTGCCTTTTTGGCGGTGGAGTTTACGGGTGGAGCCGCTCATTTCGCTGCGCTCTTTGGACTTGTGGGTGCCTTGACGCTGCGCATTCAGAAATCGCTTCACGTCGAGCCAAACGCTGTGTTCGTGCGGTTCGATGCCGAACACCTCGTCGGGGAGCTCTACCGAGCGCCCTGTGGCTTCACCTTTGATATTATATACTTCGAGTTTCATGTTTCAGAACCAGATTTAGAAACGTCAGGTATCCTATTTTTCAATGACGACAAATGCACCTTTGTGGCCGGGGATCGCTCCTTTGATCAGCAAGATGTTTTGTTCGGGGAACACTTTGAGAATTTGCAGGCGGCGCACTTTCACGCGCTTGTTGCCCATTTGGCCGGCCATCCGCATGCCTTTCATGACTTTGGCTGCGAACGACGAGTTACCGAGCGAACCGGGGGCGCGCAAGCGGTTGTGCTGACCGTGGGTTTGCTGCATGACACCGCCAAAGCCGTGGCGTTTGACCACACCCTGAAAGCCCTTGCCCTTGGAAGTACCGACAATATTGACTTTGTCGCCCTCCTGGAAAACTTCTTCCACAGTGATGGTGTCTCCCAGGGTTTTGGAAAGACCCATGTCCCGAAATTCGAGGACGTGGCTCTTGGGCTCCGTACCGGCTTTTTCAAAGTGGCCGGCCATGGGTTTTGGGGTTTTGGAAGCCTTACGTTCGCCGTAGGCTAACTGGAGGGCCGAATAGCCGTCCGTTTTTTCGTCAAGCACTTGCGTGACTACGCATGGGCCGGCTTCAATAATCGTACAAGCGACATTTTTGCCGGTCTTGTCGTAGATGCTGGTCATGCCTATTTTTTTGCCAATCAGACCGTTCACGGTAGTTCGATGTTTTGTAGTTGAACGATTGGTGATTTTATTTTTTTTCGGAAACGGTTTGCGACAAATGACGAAAAGCGTCCTTCCGTTTTATCGGAACCGCTTTCGACCGCATCAGTTGACCCTTTTTCATTTAGGGACACTTTGACGCAAGCCGGAAACAACCGTCTTGAATCCGAAAATGTACGAGTTAAGTGAGCTTGACCTGAATGTCAACGCCGCTCGGAAGCTCCAGTTTGGAAAGGGCGTCCACCGTCTTCTGTGTCGGTGTGTAAATTTCGATCAAACGCTTGTGGGTGCGCAATTGGAACTGCTCCCGAGCTTTCTTATTCACGTGCGGCGAGCGCAGCACCGTGAAAATTTCTTTCTCAGTCGGCAGCGGAATCGGCCCCGTAACAACGGCCCCACTCGCACGCACAGTCTTGACGATCTTCTCCGTGGACTTGTCCACCAAGTTGTAGTCGTAAGACCGGAGTTTTATGCGAATTTTCTGATTCATTACCTTGGAAATAAATTTTTGTCAAGTTTCAGACGTTCCGGCGTAGCCAAATTTGATTTGGAGACCTATTCCGAAAAGCGGCTGCAAAGGTACGCACACACACTCTGCATTTCCAAAGAGGTTCTAAAAGTTTTTTAAAAAAAGTTGCCGCGCGGTTTTAAGTGTCACAGAGGCTCGCAGAGTAAAAGGAGGCTCACAGAGGTTTTTGCAAGCGTAGAGCGAAGGTGTCACAGAGGTACACAGAGGTAAAGAGGGCTTTTGTCATTCCGAAGGAATCCGTCCCCTCTTTGTCGGCAATAAACTCTGTGAGCCTCCTCCTACTCTGTGAGCCTCTGTGACACTTTATTCGCCGCCACAGCCTCGCGCACGTTTCCGTGTTCCAGTAGCAGGCGCTGCGCAGCCGCGTATTCCAGTCCGGTGGCCTGCATGACCATGTGGGTACCGCGATCCACCAACTTGTTGTTGCTCAGTTGCATGTCCACCATCCGGTTGTCCTGCACGCGCCCAAGGCGAATCATGGCTGCCGTGGAAATCATATTCAGCACTATTTTTTGAGCCGTACCTGCCTTCATGCGCGTACTGCCGGTCACAAACTCCGGCCCGGTCACCACCAGCACCGGGTAATCGGCTTCGGTCAATACGGGAGCGCCGGGGTTACAGGTAATACAACCGGTAGCAATGCCGCGCTCCCGGCAGGCGCGCAAGCCATGAACCACGTATGGGGTGGTACCCGAGGCGGCGATGCCAACGACCAGGTCTTGTGCATCCACCCCGTGAGCAGACAAATTCTCCCAGGCTTGTGTCGGACTGTCCTCGGCGCCCTCCACAGCCTTTCGAATGGCGCCGTCGCCGCCGGCGATGATCCCGACAACCCAACCGGGCGGAGCGCCGTAGGTAGGCGGGATTTCGGAAGCGTCCAGAATTCCCAGCCGCCCACTGGTGCCCGCACCTATATAGAATAGGCGTCCGCCTTCGCGCATGCGCAGCACAATGGCTTCCACCAGCACCTCGATTTGTGGAATGGCTTTCTCTACGGCCAACGGCACGGTTTTGTCCTCCTCGTTGATGCGAGTCAGCAGTTCGCCAACAGGCAAATGTTCCAGGTTCCGGTGCCGCGACGGGCTTTCGGTGATCTTTTCCATAGTGTAGTTTTAAACTTCATTTGCGGGCATTTGCGAGTCGTTCAGGTTTTTAACAAACCTTGAGAGCGCGCTAACATCTTTTAATACTTGCGGCGCAGCCTTGCGACGGAACTTGCAGTCAAAATTGATAAAACAGTAAAAACGAAAGCCATGTCCAGTATGAATCGTCTACCCTTCGCACTTTTGGCCCTTGTCGCCGTGATCGCTGTCATGCCCGCCTGCCGCTCAACGCAGCATTTCATCGAAAGTGGCGACTATGACGGGGCTATTTCTTTTGCGGTGGATAAATTGCGCGGCAAAAAAAACAAAAAAACGGAGATCGTGCAGGGTTTGGAACTCGCCTTTGCCAAAGCGCAGACCCGCGACCTGAACACGACCCGGAACCTCGCCGCCGTGGATCGCCCCGAAAACTGGGAACGGATCAACATGCTGCACCGCCAAATCAGCCGGCGCCAAAACCTCGTAGCGCCGCTGCTACCGCTGGTATCCAAAGACGGTTACCGCGCCAAGATCGAGTTTGTCAACATCGCCCAGATGGAGGCCGAGAGCCGGGAAAAAGCCGCCGAATACCTGTACACCTGTGCCGAAGACTTGCTGAACCAGTCCGAACGCGGCGACCGCCAGGCTGCACGCAACGCCTTCCGGATGCTGAAAGACCTCGAAAGCCGCTATTTCAAAACCTACCGGAATAAAGAAGCCCTGCTGCGCGATGCCGTCAACCTCGGCACCACGCACATCCTGTTCGAGGTGCGCAACGAGAGCAACAAAATCCTGCCCCGCGATTTCAACGACCGCGTGCTTGCCTTCGGCGCCTCCGACCTCGACAGCGACTGGAAGGCCTACCACTTCAAGTCCGACCCCAAACTTCCGGTGGACTACCGGGTGGTGTTCAACATCCGGCAAATTGACATCAGCCCGGAACGCGTAAACGAACGCACGTACACCGATGAAAAAGAAATCGAAGACGGCTGGGAATACGTGCTCGACGAACGCGGCAACGTGAAAAAAGACACTGCCGGAAACGATATCAAACGCCCGCGCAAGCTGCGCATCCGGGCAGAGGTGCTGGAGGCTTTCCAAACCAAGGCGGCCCGTCTGACCGGCATGCTCGAGATTTACGATGCGGTTCAAAATACCCGCGTACACGTCCGCGACGTGGGCACCGAAATCCTGTTCGAGCATTATGCCTCCACATTTCGGGGCGATCAGCGCGCCCTCAGCAAGGACTCCCGCGCCCGCATCGGCAACCGTCCCCTACCCTTCCCGCCTGACAGCGACATGCTGATGCAAGCCGCCGACCGCCTCAAGCCGAATATTCGGGACGAACTGCGGCGCAGCCGGGCGATTTTGTGACAACTCCCTTTGCGAGTAGTAAGTCACCACAGATTAACACAGATTTTCACAGATTCTTACTCTGTGATTTTTGAAAAAATACGCGATTCAGTCCAGTACTTAATCTGTGAAAATCTGTGTTAATCTGTGGTGCAATTTAAGTTAAAAGGGCCTGCCCACCAACCGGTACCCTACCCCCTTCAGCGTAATAATCTCCACCTGCTCGTCGTCGCGCAGGTATTCCCGCAGGCGGGTGATGTACACGTCGAGGTTGCGGGAGTTGAAGATGGAGTCGTTGCCCCAGAGGGTGTCGAGTATGTCTTTGCGAAGTACAGGCCGACCGGGGTTTTGGCACAGCATTTCCAGCAATTGGGCTTCGCGGTGCGACAGCCGGCGCACCTGCTCACCGATCTGGAGTTCTTGCCGCAGTGGAGAAAACCGGAACCGCCCCAGCGTCACAGCGCTTGCCGACGCAGCAGCAGTTGCTTCACCGCCGCGCAGCCGGATCAGGTTGTGGATGCGGGCAATGAGTTCTTCCATGCTGAACGGTTTCCGCACGTAGTCGTTTCCGCCTGCGGCAAAACCCGCCAGTACGTCTTCCGTCTGGTCTTTAGCCGTCAAAAAAATAATCGGAACCTGCGGAAACTGCGTGCGAATAGCCTTGCCCACGATAAAGCCATCGTCGAATGGCAGCATCACATCGAGCACACAAATGTCGGGGCGAAACTCTTCACATACCTGCACCGCACCGCGCCCGTCGGGCAGGTGGCGCACCTCAAGTCCGCGGCTTTCGAGCGATTCGCGCACAATCTTGGCCAAAAACGGCTCGTCTTCCACGTACAACACTTTGATTTCGGACATGTACGCGTGTTTTGGTGTATGTTCGGCGGCGTGCGGATTCAGCCGCCACCATAAGGCAGGTCAGTCGTCGGAACTCTCTTCGTCATGAGGATGGTCGTGTTCTTCCTCCTCACTTTCGGTGACGGCTGCGAGTTCCATTTTGCAAACCGGACAGGTACCCGGCTTGTTGTAGGTTTTTTCGCCCTCACATTTCATCGGACAGGCATACACGGCACTTGCCTGTTTGGCAGGCTCGGCGGTGGTTTCGGCTTCCGTCGTGGAAGCCGGTTTGGGTGATTCGTTACAGGCAGTCAGTGCCAGAACGAACACGGCAAGGGCAAGCAGGAGAACTTGTTTCATCATGAAAAAATTTATGAGCACAAACATGAGTCATCCCGAATTTTTAGGGAAACATGGACTTCGTAAAAACATGTACCGACATTGGATGCATCAGACATCCCGGTTACGACCGCTCGCGCGTAATGGGCGGGGACAAGCCCCGCC
>Ga0154020_10003231_pt1 | contig 19690 bp, 21 predicted proteins | sample Klosneuvirus_201_FD_109709 | JGI IMG/M metagenome (GOLD analysis project Ga0154020, IMG submission 109709) | Active sludge microbial communities from wastewater, Klosterneuburg, Austria - Klosneuvirus_20160825_MG | ecosystem: Engineered > WWTP > Aerobic digester > Activated sludge | place... | reverse complement strand
TGCGGAAGGATCCTAGGGGGACCTACGCTGCCGATGTCTTCTCCGACGCCCTCAACCAATCGGTCTCGGTGCTGCAGAAGCGGCTGGTCGACACCGGAATCTTCCAGTCGGTCGGCGTGAACTATTACACGCTCGACCAGAAGGGGCCGATCTCGGTGCTCGGCCAGACGACGCCCGAGCGCACGAAGGAGGCGATCGCCGCGCTGCACGCGGAGATCGCCAAGTTTGCCGACCCGGGCTACATCACCCAGGAGCAGCTGACCAACGTGAAGGCGGAACGCGCGGTGAGCACCGCGTACGGCGAGGATCGGGCGAGCGGCTTTGCCCACACGCTCGGCTTCTGGTGGAGCGTCTCGGGGATCGAGTACTACATGGGGTATATCGACGGCATGGCGAAGCAGACGCTGGCCGACGTGCAGTCGTATGCGCGCCGGTACATCGTCGGCAAGCCGAGCATTGTGGGCGTCCTGATCGATCCCGAGTCGAGGAAGCGGATCGATCTCAAGGAAAGCGACCTGCTGCCGAGGATTGTGCAATGAGGGGACTGCAGCGGGGAGAAGTGAAACGGACGATGGGAGTGGGAGACGACGTCAGCGAACGCGCGCCGCAGCTGTCGACGAGTGGGGCGACGCACCGGCGCGTTCTCCTGGCGCTCGGCGTGCTCGCGCTCGCGTCCACGGCGGATGTCGCGTGGGGCCAGGCAGCACGGCGTTCGTCTACGGGCGCCGCCGCGGCGGATACCGGCACGGTGACCTACGTGACCGGCGGCGTGCGCGTGATCCAGCGGCAGACATCGGGCGACATCGCGGTCGCCAACCTGTACCTGCTCGGCGGCGTGCGCCAGGTGACGTGGCAGAACGCCGGGATCGAGCCGTTGCTGCTGGAAGCGACTGAACGCGGGACCAGGGCGTACTCCAAGGATCGCCTGCGCCGCGCCATGTCGCGCCTGGGGACGGGGATCATCACCGACGCCGAACCCGATTGGACCGTCTTCGGTATTCGGGCAACACGGACGACGTTCGACAGCACGTGGGCGATCTTCGCCTCCCGCCTCATGCAGCCGACGCTCGACTCGGGCGAGGTGGAGCTCATCAGGCAGCAGTTCCTGCTCGGGGTGAGCCAGCGTCAGGACTCGCCCGATGCGCTGCTGGAGTACCTGGCCGACTCGGTCGGCTTTGCCGGTCATCCGTATGCAGTGCCGGTGGCCGGGACCGCGGAGTCGCTTGCGCGCATCTCGTTAGGTGACCTGCGGCAGTACCACGCCGAGCAGTTCGTGACGTCGCGCATGCTGCTCGTGGTGGTGGGAGACATCACGCGAGACAAGGTGGAGCGCCTGGTCGGACAGACGCTCGCCCGGATGCCGGCGGGGAGCTATCAGTGGACGCTCCCGGACTCGCTGCCCCGGTCGACGACGGCGCCCTTCACGGTGAACCGTCAGGTCCCCACGAACTACATCATGGGACGGTTCGCCGGCCCGCGTGCGGGAACCAAGGACTACTATGCGCTGCGCATCACGGCGGCGGTGCTGGCCGGGCAGCTGTTCGGCGAGATCCGGTCGCGCCGCAACCTCACGTACGCCGTCGACGCGCCGTTTGTCGATCGAGCGATTGCGGCTGGCGGTTTCTACGTCACCACCGTGCAGCCCGAGCTCACGGTAGACCTGATGCGGCAGCAGCTGACGGCGCTGCGCACCGGGATGATCAACGACGAAGCGCTCGCGCGTCTCGTGCAACAGTTCCTGACGCAGTTCTACCTGGACAACGAGACCAACGCCAATCAGGCCGACTTCCTCGCCCGATCGTTCCTGTTCGAGGGGGACATCCGGGCTGTGGCGCGCTTCGAGTCGCAGCTGCGGAGTGTCACTCCGCAGGACATCCAGCGCGCCGCGCAGCGCTACGTGCGCGACGTGCGCTGGGTGTACGTGGGAGACGCGGGGAAGGCGCCGAGCCGGGCGTTCTCGAAGTTCTGAACTGCAGACGGGAGACGGGGGTTCTTTTTCTTCCACTCCCGTCTCCCGTCCCGTTTCGTCAGTTTTTCGTCAGCTCGATCTCCAGCGCGATCTTCACGTCCTGCGCTACCACGAGGCCGCCTGCTTCGAGCGCAGCGTTCCAGTGCAACCCGTACGCGAGACGGTCGACCTGTCCGGTCGCGCTGAATCCGGCACGATCCATCCCCCACGGGTCCCGCACCTGTCCATTCGACTTCGCGGTAAGGGTGATCGGCCTGGTGGTGCCGCGGATGGTCAACGCACCCTCGATCGTGAACTCGTTCCCGCCCTTCGTGGTGATCTTCGTGCTCTTGAAGGTCATCGTCGGATGCGTGGCGGCATCGAAGAAATCGGGAGACTTGAGGTGAGCGTCGCGATCGGCGTTCCTCGTGTCGATGGTGTCGATCGGGATCTCGACGTCGACGTGAGCGCTCGACAGGTCAACACCGTCCCACGTGACGGTCCCCTTCACGTCGGCGAAGCGCCCCTTGGCGGTGGCGACCATCATGTGGCGGACGGCGAACTCCACGTGCGAGTGGGACGAATCGAGCGTCCAGGCGGTGACTTGGCGTTCAGCAGCGGCAGCGGTCATGGATTTCTCGGTGTGTGACGTGGTAATGCAATGGATGTGAACGACTTGTGGGATGTTCGCGACGCGAATTCGACAGCATCGGCACGCAGACTTCGTGCGCTTACTTTGGATAAGTAACAATACTATTGCAAGCTACTCTTGTCAAGTAGCTTATTCAATGTAAGTTAACTCTATGTCTGATTCGCCTGTTCCCGCCCTCTGCCCGCGCTTTCACCGGGCGGTGGAACTCATCGGAAAGCGCTGGACCGGAGCGATCCTCCGCGTCCTGCAGGGGGGGCGAGTGCGCTTCAACGTGCTCGCCGCGGCGATCCCCGAGATGAGCGACCGCATGCTTTCCGAGCGGCTGCGCGAATTGGAAGGCGAGGCGATTATCACGCGCCTGGTCATTCCCGAGACTCCCGTGCGGGTGGAGTACGAGCTGACCAATAAAGGGCGCGCGCTAGACGAGACCTTCTGCGCGATCGCGCGGTGGGCGGAGGCGTGGAGTGACCAAACCGTCGCCGCCGGCCCTGCGGTGGATCAGCATCAGGTCGACGCGTCGCCGTACGCGGAGCCGAGCGGCAGCAGTATCGCCTAGCGGATGCGCGGACTCACGTTGTAGTTCACCGTGTACTGCGTCACTCGCCCATCGCTCCCAACATCGAAGCGCCACACTTCGGCCAGCTTGCCGTCGGACCGCACCCGTCGAAACATGTGCTCGCCCTCTTTCCGCAGCTTGGTGATGCTGCGGATCGGCGCGTCGGCTGGAAGCGACACGGCCGCGAGTCCCCCTTCCCAGGCAATGAGCTCAGTCTCGCCGCGCCAGGCATTGGCATAGGTCCCGAGGTATCGCTCGAGCGACGGATCGAGTGCCTTGATCTTGCCGGCAGAATCGCCCTGCGCCGCCTTGAGCGCCGGCGCAATGATTTCGTACATCCCACGGGCAAGGGCCCCGGCGTTCACGTCCATGCCATTCGACATTGCCACGGTGGCAATCTTCTCGTCGGGTTGCATCGACAGCTGCGTCTGGTAGCCGGGACAGCTTCCGCCGTGGCCGACAAACGTCTTGTCCCCGGTGCCGCGCGTGACGGAGAAACCGAGCCCCCACGTCGTCTCCCACGAGGGATCGACGAAGTGCACACGTTGCATCTCACGGAGTGTGTTGGCGTTGAGCACCTCGTTCCCACCCGTGCCGAGGAGCCGGAACTGCCACTGGGCGAAGCGCGCCAGGTCAAGCGCGGTCGAAGCGTAGCCTGCGGCAGGAGCAATCCCCTTCGAAGTGAAGAGCGGCAGCGTGAGGCGCGAGCCATCGCGCGTCACCGGCCCGTAGCCCACGGCCATGCGCTTCCCCTCCTCCTGCGCCGGGATCTCGGGGTAGGTGCTCGCCAACCCAAGCGGGGTGAGGACGTTCGCCCGCACGTACTCGGCGTACGACTGGCCGCTCACCGTGCTCACGATCTCACCGGCAAGCGTCAGGCCGAGGTTCGAGTACTGGAAGAAGGTCTCGGCGGGATACAGCGTCTCCTCGCTGCCAAGCGCGTCGATGATCTGCTGCCGTGTCGGGAACTCGAAGTTCGGGGCGGACCAGTACGGGAAGGCGGCTTCGCGTGGCAGGCCAGAGGCGTGCGTGAGCAATCCCTCGACGGTGATCTCGCCTGACTCGGGATGGGACCGCTTGATATTGAACCACTTGAGGTGCTTGCCCACCGGGTCGTCGAGCCGCACGAGCGCGCGGTCGCGCAGTTGCATGACACTGATGGACGTGAACAGCTTGGAGATGGAGCAGATGCTGTACAGCGTTGACGGCGAGGCCTCGAGCTGCTTCTCGATGTTTGCGTATCCAGAGGCCCCCTGCCACACGATCGTCTGGTCGTGCACCACGGCGCCGGCGAGTGACGGGATGCGCTGATACGCGCGTTGGGCGTCGAGCCACTTGTCGAGCAGGGTCGTCGCCTCACGAATGCGCGGGTGGGCGGTGAGCGACGCGGGCTGTGCATGGGCGTACTGGCCAGCGGCAAGGAAGGCGGCGACGCTCAGTGCGCCGGCGAGCGAACGGCGGGGGACGTGTGCCATTGATACGTGATGTCTTGGCGGTGGCTTGAGCTTCGGAATGAGCCGAGACAATATCACCGACCGCGCGCGATGGCCATCACGGTGCGCGGAAGCGGGTTGAGAACGCAAGCGCGCTTGATTCACCCACATTCGACCGCCGCCACCCACAAACGCGAGGTTCCATGCGATCCCGCTCCCTCATCGCGATGCTCGCCACTACCGTGCTCGCCGCTACCGTGCTGGCCACGGGGTGTGCCGCCACCACCCAACGCTCGGCTGCGACGTCGCTGCCGGCGGGCGTGACGACTGCGATGATCGCGCAGGGCGACTCGTTGTTCAACGCCGGCTCGTGCCAGCGCTGTCATGGGCAAAAGGGTGTGGGAGCGCAGAACGCCCCCAGCCTCGTCACCGGGCCGTGGATGCACCACCGCGGGAGCTACGACGAGATTGTGGCGACCGTGACGGCAGGGATCCCGCGAACGGCGCTCAAGGACACGACCCGTCGCTTTCCCATGAATCCTCGGGGCGGGCCCATGAACCTCACCGACGCGCAGGTGCGAGACGTGGCGGCGTATGTGTGGTCCATCTCGCGGGAGAAACCCGCGCCGTAGTGCGCACCCGAGCACGCGCGGTCAGGCCCCCACTTCGGCGGGTACCGCGATGCCGACTGGCCCCAGCCCCAGGTCCACCCGCTTTCCTGCCTCACGTCGCAGCAACCATACGGTGAATACGGCGTGCATGGCGGAGGCCGCGACCCCGACGTACCAGAGCTTCCACAGGGCGAAGCCCGGCTGCTGGGACACCCACAGCGAGGGGACGACGAACAGGACCAGTCGCACCGCGCTGCTGATGACTGTCGGCACCGTGTTGCCCATCGCCTGGAACATCCCCGAGCAGGTAAAGACGATCCCGGCGGCCACGAAGTTGAACGAGATGATCGACAAGTACTCGGCCCCCGTGGCGACGACCACGGCGTCGGACGAGAACCAGTGCACCAGCCAATCCGGGCGCCATCGGCACACGATCGTAAGCACCAGCATCACGGCGCTGCCGAGCTTGATCGATTCGACGAAGGTCTGCCGAGCACGATCGGGAAGACCGGCGGCGAGGTTCTGACCGGCGATGGGTGCCGCCGCGAACGCGATCGCCATCCCCGGGAGGAGAATGGCCTGCAGCACGCGCGCTCCCACGCCGAAGCCGGCCTGTGCCGCTGCGCCGAAGTCGCGGATGATCCAGTAGACCACGGCCATCGACAGGAACATCAGGAAGAACTCGGCGCCGGCGGGGACACCGATGCGCAGCAGGCGCTTCCAGACGTCGAGCCGCGGACGAAACAGCGCGAGATCGAACTGCACGAACTTCTCGACGCGCCGGAAGTAGGTGAAGAGCAGCAGGACACCGACGGCGACCGAAATCGAGCTCGCCAGCCCCGCCCCTGCCACGCCTAACGGGAGGCCCGTGCCCCACCCCGCGATGAGCACCGGGGCCAGCGCCGCGTTGAGCACGACCGTGAGCATCTGCACGACCATGGTCGGCTTGGCGATCCCGCTCCCCCGAAGCGCCGAGCCCATGGAGATGAGGGCGAACTGCAGTGCCAGTGCCGGGAGGAACCCATAGAGGTAGGCCGTGCCCTGGCGGACAGTTTCCTGGTCGGCGGCGATGGCGCGCAGGTACGCCCCGGAGAGGGCGAAGCCCGCCACCAGCGTGATCGCGGCCAGGAGGGCGGCGAGCAGCACGCTCTGGTTGAACACGAGGTTCGCGTCTGGCTGGTCCTTGCGGCCGACGGCGTGCGAAATCAGCACCATCGTCCCGACCCCCAGGACCTGGGTCAGGGCCATGACAATGAACTGCAAGTTCCCCGCGGCTCCCACCCCGGCAATGGCAGCGTCGCCCAGCCGTCCGACGAAGAAGAGGTCGACGAAGTAGTAGAGCGTTTGGAAGAGCATGCCGATGGCCAGTGGGGCGGCCAGGCGGGTGATATGGCGGGGGATTGACCCCTGAGTCAGGTCGTGCATGAAGGTGTTGCGAGATGAACGGTCAGGTAGGGAAGGCGGTGCTGGCCAGGCGCCGCGCGTGGTCGCGGAGGTCTGGGGGCCACGCATCGGAATGCGCGGTGAAGCGCTCGTGATCGCCGGCGAACAGCGCGCGCGTTGCCTCCTCGAAGCCCGGGTGGTCGCCGAGCATGGCCGACATGAAGCGGTAGGCGTACTCCTGTGCAAAGCGCGTCCGGTCGCGCCCGGCGTGCGCCGTGCGGGCCTGCTCGACCAGTCGCCGCAGCGCCGCGGAAGCGCCGCCGGGCTGGACGGCGAGCCAGTCCCAGTGGCGCGGGAGGAGCGTGACCTCACGGGCCACGACACCGAGTCGGGGGCGTCCGGGGCCGCGTGGCGTGTCGGCGGCTGGTGGCGCAACTGAACTCACGTCGGATGCGTGCGCTGACGCTTGCACCGTCGCGGCGTCCAGAAGGTTGCCCGCCACCGCCCGTTCCGAGGCATCGCGAAGGTCCAACTCGACGAGCTGACTGGTGGTCGCGTCGAATACGAGCACCGGGCCAGCGCCACCCTCAGCGACCACGCGCCTGACGAGTGGAAGAACGGACGCGAGCGCTCCCGCGCCGATCAGCCGGGCGCCGTCGAATGCGACGACAGCGTTGTCGGATGTGGTGTGATTCATGGGCTGCACCAGTGCTGGCTGAAAAGCACCGGCAAATTACCCGGGCAAAACCACAAGTCAATATGGGCGGGTGATTCGGACCGATTCTAGATGGTCGTCGGCTACTTGACGGGTGAGTACGCGGCAAGAGGGATGGGCTCTCCGCGAAGAAAGGCGCGAACCACCTCCGAATAGAGCGCGGGCTGCTCGAGCCACACGAAGTGACCGGCGGCAGGAATGGCGACCGTGTGCGTGCCCCGGATGACCTGCGGATACTCGGCGGAGATCGTCCAGTCCGCGTAGTCGCACATGCCACGGATGACGAGGGCTTTCACTCGCAGCGTCTGAAGGGTCGGTCGGGGATCGGGGAGCGACAGGGCATCGGCGAGGGTGTAGCTGTTGGCGAAGAAGCCGAGCCCCGACGGGGGTGGAATTCCCTGACCCGGGTCGCTGAAGCAGGTCAGGTTGGGTTGGCCGAGTCGGATCGCCTCCTCGGTGGCACGAGTCCACCATTGGTCGGCCTCCCAGTCCGCGACAATCGTGTGCGCTGACCGCGGGCTTACGTCGGCCATCATGCGTCCGATCACGAGTCGCAGCGGTGGACGCTCGAGTGCCGCCAGCGCCGATGCCTGCACGTCGGTCATGCGTGCGCGCGCGGTTGGGCTGATGGTCTCGGGCCACGCCGGCGCCCAGATGGCGGCCGGCGATTCCAGGATGACGCTTTCGACATGCTCGGGGTGCTGCAGGAGATAGTTCACGGCGAGCGTCGCCCCCCAGCCCGTCCCGGCGAGGATCATGCGCGGGGCGCCGATGGCGCGACGGATCTCCTCGAGGTCACCGACGTGACGTGCGACCGAATAGGGGGCGTCGGTCGTGAGATCGAGCCGTCCGGAGAGCCCGGCGCCAAGCTGATCGTAGTAGTACACATCGTGCCCTTCGACCGCGGCGAAATCGAGCGGGCGTCGTCCGACGGCCTGCAGGAACGGAAGGATCGGCATTCCAGGGCCATCGTGGAGCACCACGATCGGGGCGCCCCGCGCCCCGCCCGCAGCACCTACCATCTCGTACGCGATTCGCGAACCGTTGCCCAGTGTCCAGTACTGGGTTCTGTCGCTGGTAGGCGGATCGGCGATGGTTCGAGCCGGTGCTCGTCCAACGAGCAACTGTGCGAGGAGCGCGTAGACCGCCACTCCACCGCCTAGCCACCATCGGACGTTCGGGGCCCCTGACGCGGAGAGCCCTCGTCTTGTCAGATGGCGCTCCGCGAACCGCAGCAACGTGAACCCGGCGCCCAGGAACGCCAGCAGGGCGAGCAGCGCGAGTGTCCAGAATCCCAGTTCGAATGCGGCCGCGCCGACAAAGACCATGAGCGCCGGCACCAGCGCGGCCAGCAGGGCGACGACGCGCAGAATCACGGGCATGGAGACAAGCAGGAGGAGAGGGAACGGGCGAGACATCGCGACACGGTGTGCACGACACATGGCGGCGCGCGGCCGACCTATCCTTCTGTCTTCGTGTCAAACTACGCCATGGGGAAACGCCCGACGCTCGGCCGCAGGAAACGAACGGGGCCGATCCCCTGGTGAGAATCGGCCCCGATCTTACAGCGCGGACGCTTTCGCCGGCGACTACCTCGCGCAGGTTACCACCGGGTGAATGGGGGTAAAGATGCTGTAGGTCAGTGAGCCTACGAGGCCATTGAGGAACGACTGTTCCACCATGACCTTGGCCACTCCGTTGGGGCAGCGCGGTTTCGCATTGATGGTGTCGGGGGGGACGAGTCCGAACACCCACGACTTCTGCCACGGAAGATCGATCTTGGTGTCTCCTTCGGGGAGCCCGGTCAGCACGGTGGTTCGGAAGCAACCGGCCGTGGCGAGCAGCAGCGAAAAGAGGAGCGCGCGCTTCATCATCGCGTGGCCTCCGATGTCGGCGTGGACGGATCCCAGGTCAGTGCGACGACCGCATGCGACTCGATCGATAGTCGTGCGGCGTCGGCCAAGGACATTGCGGTGGATCCCAACGGGATCGTCCGCATCGACGGGTCAAGCGATGCGCTTCCGCCGCTGGCACAGGTGACTGACACGTTCCTTGGCGTCCAGATGCCGAGGGTGATCAGGCTTCCGAACCAGTTGCCGACGGTGAACTTCGATTCCACGAACGCCACACCACTGGGGCACAGCTGCCGGACATCGATCGGCTTGGCCTCGACCAGCCCGAAAATCCATGTGGATGTCCACGGTCTGTCTACCTTCGCGGTCCCCGCGGGTAGCCCAGTTGCCACCACCTGGTGAAAGCAGCCGCTTAGCAAGACCACTGCGGCGACCGCCATCCCCGTCCCGAATCGTCGTTTCACGATCCCTCCCAATGTTGTGAGTCCGAAGCGCTCGCTCCAAGGCGCAACCAACAATTGGTTTCTCGAATCCGGCCGTCAAGTGGGCGCAACGGGTGGAGCAGTCGCCGGGACGCACGCTCCTGCCGAATCGTGCACGCGCCCTTCCCAGGCGCCGTTAGCTTCCCCGCCATGATTCGCCTCATCTGCGCGGACCTCGACGGCACTCTCATCGGCTCGCAGGGGGCGGTTCATCCGGCCACATGGTCGGCGGCAGCGCGGGCACGCGACGCTGGCGTGCGCATCGCGGTCTGCTCCGGGCGCCCGGCCTTCGGACTCGCCCGCGGCTACGCAGAGCGGATCGACGGCGCCGGATGGCATGTCTTCCAGAATGGGGCGAGCGTGTTGCATCTGCCGACCGGGGGGACGCACTCTGCGGCGCTTCCCAGCGAGACGGTGTCCCGGCTCATCCGTCAGGCGCGCGAGACCGGGCGGATTCTCGAGCTGTACACTGACGTCGACTTCGCGGTCGAGGTCGACTCCCCGGACACGCGCGCGCACGCCGCCCTGCTCGGCGTCCCCTTTGCCCAGCGCTCGTTTGATTCGCTCACCGCACCGGTCGTTCGCGCCCAGTGGCTGCTCACCATTGGCAAGGACGACGACGTGTTGGCCGAGCCCCATCCCGACGTGGAGATCTCGCCGTCCACCTCCCCGGTCATGTCCGAGACACTCTTCGTCTCGCTGATGGTCCCGGGGGTGGACAAGGGGACAGGGGTGCGAGCGGTGACCGAGGCGTATGGGATGGCGATGGGCGACGTGATGTTCGTGGGAGATGGGTGGAACGATGCGCCGGCGATGCGGCTGGTGGGACACCCGGTGGCGATGGGGAACGCCGAGCCCGAGGTGTGCGCGCTTGCCCGGCACATCGTGGGCGACGTCGACGCCGGCGGACTGGCGCAGGCCATCGAACTGGCACTGACGCTGTAGGCGGTCGTGAGGGCAGCAGGGCACTGGGCGACACGCTGGAAGCAGGCGCGCCGTCACCCTTGCAGGTGACGGCGCGGTGGACTGTCGCGACGCGGCGATGATCCGTGCCGCTACGTCCTGCCCTTCCCGCCCTTTCTGCCCTTCTTGCCGACGGCGCGTGCGGGTACGGCCGGCGCGGCCGGGCCCACGCCGTCGGGATCGAAGTGCTTCTGCCCCTGATCGGAGAGCAGGCGCCAGTACGCCCACGAGACGAGGCTCAGCACGAATCCCCAGCTGAGCACGAGGAAGATCACCCACGGTTTCATATCAACCCTCCGCGCGGTTGGTGTCCAGTTCTACGAAGCCCTGGCGATCGTCGTACTTGTTGCGCTTCCAGGCCATCCGAATGAGCACGGCGAACGCGACGCCGAACAGGAGGAGCATCGAACGCGAAGCGGCCACATACGGCCACGAGGCGTCGGGCACCGGCGTCGAGCCACCGGCAGACCGCTCGTTGAAGAGGATCGGGATTGCCTCGGTCGTCCCCCACCATCCCAGCAGGACGAAGAGGAAGAGCGGGGTGATGTACGTCATGACAAACTTGAAGAACTTCGGGATCTGGATATCCGCTCCCATGTGGAGCGACTTCCATGCCTGGTCGGGCTTGAAGACCCACATGAAGATCACGGTCTCGATGATCGCCACGAGGACGAGTCCGAAGGTTCCCGCCCAATAGTCCCACTCGTCGAGCAGGCCGTGCTGCAGCCAGTGCACGTGCATCATCCCGAACACGAAGCAGAACGCGCCAAGTGTCCACGCCACCGTCTCGCGCTTGATCCCGAACTCCTCGCGGAAGAAGGCGACGATCGGGGTGAGCATGGAGACGGACGAGGTAATGCCGGCGAAGAAGAGCAGGCCAAACCACATGAAGCCGAGCAGCGACCCGATGGGGAGCGTCTTGTCGATCTGTTGAAAGACGACCGGCATCGTGGCGAAGCCGAGGTCGTACGAGCCGCCGTTTGCAATCGCCATGGCGCCACTGACGCCGAAGAAAGTGACGGCGGCAGGAATGGCGATCGAGCCGCCGAGAATCACCTCGACCGTTTCGTTGGTCGCCGCGGTTGCGAGTCCGTTGAGGGCGATGTCGTCCTTCGTGCTCAAGTACGAGGCGTACGCCTGCAGCGAACCCATTCCAACCGAGAGAGTGAAGAAGATCTGTCCTGCCGCTGCCAGCCACACGCCGGCAGATCCAAGTTTGCTCAGGTCCGGCGTGTAGAGGAAGGCGAGGCCGTCGCTGATGGGGCTCGTCCCGATGCCGACCTGTTCGGGGGTGAACAGGACGACGCCCATGAGGATGACGGCGAAGAAGAAGAGGATCGGCATGCCGATCTTGGCCAGCTTCTCAATGCCGCCCGAGATGCCCCGTGAGAGCACCCAGATGTTGATGCCGAGCGTGCCGGCATAGAACAGGTACGGGGTCCAGGAGCCGTGATATACGGGCGCCCCCTCGGCGCGGATCCCCTGGAAGGAGCGCAGGTAGCCAACCATCCCTTCCTGGGTCGTGTGGCCCCAGTAGTCCTTGGTGAGGGAGAAGAGGGCGAAGCCCGCGGTCCAGCTCTCGATGTACGTGTAGTAGATCATCACCGACAGCGGGATGACCATCCCCACCACCCCGACGTACTTTGCGGCCGGGTGCTTCCAAATGGCCGCGAGCATCCCCGGGAAGTGTCCCTTTCGGTAGCGTCCGCCGTTACGCCCGATCCCCCACTCGATCCACATCAGCGGAATGCCGATGACGAGCAAGGCGATGAAGTACGGGACCATGAACGAACCGCCGCCGTTCGCGGCGGCCTGACGCGGGAAGCGCAGGAAGTTGCCCAGGCCGACCGCATTGCCCGCCATGGCGAGAATGAGGCCGATGCGACTCCCCCACGCTTCGTTCGACGACGAGGCGTTGATCGACAAGTGGTGTGTAGGCAAGGGGTGACGACACCGTTCCCCGGCAGGGCGCACGGGGAGGGAACGCCGCCGACCGGGGGATCGGCAAGACGGACCGGGGACAAGTTACCGTCGGACCACTGATCGTCGACCCGGGGAACTCGGCTTCCGTCGCGCGCGCTCCGTCCCCCATCTTCCTCACATGACTGCACTCGCGCTCCCCACACCGATCGTCACCACAGACTGGCTCGCCGACCACATCGGACAGGCCGGGCTCATGGTGATCGACGCCAGTACGTATCTCGCGTCTGCTGGCCGAAACGCCCGCGCCGAGTATGTCTCCGGACACATCGTCGGCAGCGTGTTCGCTGACCTGGACTGGCTGAGTGATGAACGCTCCGCCCTGCCGCACACCTTTCCCAGCGTGGCGCAGTTCAGCGAGCGCATGGGACAGCTCGGCGTGTCGAGCGACGACGCCGTGGTCGTGTACGACGGGTCGGGACAGAATTTCAGCGCCCCGCGACTCTGGTTCATGCTGCGCGCGTTTGGGCATGACCGGGTGGCCGTGCTCGACGGAGGACTGCGCAAGTGGGTCGCCGACGGGCGCGTGCTGGAGGTCGGAGACCCTGCGATCGAGGCGGCGCGTTTCGACGCCCGCCTCGACCTCACGCGGCTACGCGATGTCGACGCCCTGCTCGCCATGCAGGGCGATCCCAGCGCCCAGGTTGCCGATGCCCGCTCGCCGGGCCGCTTCGAGGCGGCGGAGCCCGAGCCGCGCCCCGGTGTGCGAGGCGGCCACATTCCAGGGAGCCGCAACGTGCATTACGCGCGACTCGTGCGCGACGACGGGACGCTGCGCTCCGCCGACGAGTTACGCGCCATCATGACGCAGGCGGGGCTCGACCCTACGCGCCCCATCGTCACCACCTGCGGCTCCGGCGTGACAGCGTGCGCGATCGTGCTCGCCCTCGACGCGATCGGGGCCCCGCCTGCTGCGGTCTACGACGGAAGCTGGACGGAGTGGGGAGGGCGGAGCGACACCCCCGTCGAGACAGGTGTGGCCCGTTAGGCGGCCGCGCGCACCCGGAGGGAACGCACGAATCCGCTCAGGGCGCGCTACGAGCCGTCGCGGAGGCGTGGCCGCGGTGAGGGCGAACCGAATCAGCGCGAGCGCGCCTGCAGGACCTCCGTGAGGTCGTCGAGCGTCACGCCGATGGCGGCCAGTGCGACCAGGGTGTGATAGACGATGTCTCCCGCTTCCTCCGCGGCGCGGGGGCGATCCTCGTCGGCGCAGGCCACGGCCAACTCGGCGGCTTCCTCCCCGAGCTTCTTCAGGCGGAGGTTGCGGTCGCTCAAGAGGCGCTGCGTGTAGCTCGGCGTCACCCCTGCGGGGAGCGGGAGTGCGGCTGCCCGCTCTGCAATGGTTGTGGCCAGGTGGGCGAGCACGGCGTCTGCTGTCGAAACGGTGGGGGCGGGAATGGACTGATGAGGGATGGTGGGGGAGGAGGGGGTAGGTTGTTCTTGGGGGGGCCCCCCAGCCATCTCCTCCGCACTCGCCGAGACGCCGCCCGCATCCTCCTCCCCACCTTGAAAGAAGCAACTCCGCGCCCCCGTGTGGCACGCCGGCCCCGCCGGCGTCACCAGCGCCAGCACGGCGTCGCCGTCACAGTCCGCGTGCAGCGACACGACGTGCTGCACATGGCCGCTTGTCGCCCCCTTGTGCCACAGCCCGCGCGTGCGCGAGTGATAGTGCATCTCCCCGGTCGTCACCGTTCGTGTCAACGCCTCGCGATCAGCGCGCGCCACCATCAGCACGGCCTGCGTCCGCGCGTCCTGGCAGACGACCGTGACGAAGCCCCCCCCCTTGGCAAAGTCGAGCGTGTCGAGATTGAGCATTGGCCTATCTCTCCGGTACGCCGAGCGCGTCGCGCAGCGGCGTCGAGAGGAGCGCATTGCTCGCCACCCCGTCGCCGCCGTCAATGTCGCTTCCTCCCCGCCAGTCGGTGTACACGCCCCCCGCCTCGCGAATGATCGGGATGAGCGACGCCGCATCCCATGGACTCAGGCGATCGTCCACCATCAGTTCCGCTCGCCCGGTGGCCACCTGCACGTATCCGTAGCAGTCCCCCCAGGTGCGGGACACTGCCACCTGACCGCCTAACGCATGCCAGTTCGCGGCACGGTGCGGGTGATACGGGAAGCGCGCATCGGTGACCAGGATCGTGGCATCGGCCAGCGTCGCCACCGACGACACCTGGCACCGCGCCCCGTTCCACCAGCACCCGCATCCCACCGCCGCCGAGACGATCTCGCCGACCGCCGGGCAGTAGATGGCGCCGGCGATCACCAGGTCATCCTGTGCGACCGCAATCATCGTCCCCCACAACGGAACGCCGCGCACGAAGGTCTTGGTGCCGTCGATCGGGTCGATCAGCCACCGTCGCTGTCGCGCATCGCCGGAAAAGCCGTACTCCTCTCCCAGCACGGCGTCCCCGGGAAAGCGCGCCGCAATCCACGCGCGTGCCTCGTGCTCCGCCGTCTTGTCGGCGACCGTGACGGGACTGCCGTCGCCCTTGGTCTCGACATCGACGCCCTGCTTGAAGAACCGCATCGCCACGTCGCCGGCGACCCGCGCCACCTCGGTCACTGCCTCCAGCAACACACTCGGCGTCGTCATGCGGCCACCCCCGCCGTCTCGCGCACCGGCACGCCCGCGCGCTTCATCGCCGCCTTCAACTCGGCGACCGTGGCGACGCCGTCGTGCAGGATCCCCGCGACCAGCGCCGCGTCGGCTCCCCCAGCGTCGAACGCCTCGACGACGTGTGCCGACGTCCCGGCGCCGCCAGATGCAATCACCGGGACGTGCACCGCCTCGCTGATCGCCCGCGTGAGCGCGAGATCGTACCCGCCGCGCACGCCGTCGCGATCGATGCTGGTCAGCAGGATCTCACCCGCTCCCTGTCGCTCGCACTCGCGCGCCCACGCCACGGCCTCGAGCCCGGTGGGCACCTTCCCTCCCTTCACGAAGACGCGGTAGGCACCGTCGACCAGGGCGGCGTCGATGCTCGCCACGACGCATTGCGCCCCGAACCGGTGCGATGCCTCGGCCAGCACCTCGGGACGCTCGACCGCCGACGTGTTGAGGCTCACCTTGTCCGCCCCCGCGCGCAGCGCCCGCGCCACGTCGTCCGCGGTGCGGATGCCACCACCAATGGTGAGCGGGATGAACAGCCGCTCGGCGGTACGGCGCGCCAGGTCGAGCAGCGTGGCGCGCTCCTCGGCGCTCGCCGAGATATCGAGATAGACAATCTCGTCTGCCCCCTCCCGCTCGTACCGTTCGGCCAGCGCGACCGGATCGCCCACGTCGCGCAGCGACTCGAAGTTCACCCCCTTCACCACGCGCCCGCCCTTCACGTCCAGGCAGACGATCAGTCGTCGGGTCAGCATCAGCGCCTTCCCCCCGGTCGCCCGCGACCCGACGGTGTCCCGAGAGTCGGGTCGCCATCCGCGGCACGTTGTTCCCCGGTCGCGTGGCCCGGTGCGTCGCCCTTTGCGTCGCCCTTTGCGTCGCCCTTTGCGGCGGTGCCGTGCCGCAACGACACGCTTCCCTTCGTGGAGAACACCGCCCCGCTGTCCACCATCGCATCGCGAATCGCCAATCCCAGCGCCTTGAACGCTCCCTCCACGATGTGATGCCGGTCAGTACCGCGCAGCACCATCAGGTGCAACGTGCTGCCTGAGTGTTCGGCGAACGACCGCATGAAGTGATCGTACAGCGTGCTGGGGATCGGCCCTTCGTAGAAGTAGCGACCGCCCACGTCGATGGCGCACTCCACCAGCGCCTCGTCCATGGGAATGACCCGGTGACCGTACCGCGCCGCGGTGGCCGGTATCGCTCCCTTGAGTGCCGCGCCCAGCGCGATCGCCACATCCTCGATGAGGTGGTGGCGCAGGTCGCCACGCGCGTGCAGTGACAGCCCCACGCCGGCGTATCGCGCCCAGGTGAGCAGCATGTGGTCGAGGAAGGGAACGGTCGTATCCACCGTGATCTCGCCCCCCTCGCGCAGGACGGTGACCCGGATTGTCGTCTCGCGCGTCTCGCGCTCGATGGTGCTCATCTGTCCCTCACCTGGTCCTCATGTGGCGAACTCGTCGACGATGTAACGCGGATCGATCGCACCGGTGTAGAGCGCCATGCCGATCACGGCACCGGCGACCCCGCGGTCCTGCAAGGCACGCAGGTCGGCGATGCTCCCCACGCCCCCCGCTGCGAAGACCGGACAGCCCGCCGCCTCGACGACGTCTTCCATCAACGGAAGGTCGCTGCCTTGCAGCTGTCCCTCGCGGTGCACGGCGGTCACCAACAACGCGGCCAGCGGCAGGGCGTTCAGCTCCTCGACCACGTCGATGACATCGCGCGGCAGCGTGCGCTGCCATCCCTGCGTGGTAATCTTGCGCTCACGCACGTCCGCCGCGACGATGATCTCACCGGGGTAGGCGTGCGCCAGGTCGGCCAACCAGTCCAGGTCCTCGAGCGCCCGCGTCCCCACGATCGCGAAGCGGGCGCCGTCATCCAGCATGTCGCGCACCGCATCGGTGCTGCGCAGGCCACCGCCCACCTGCACCTCCGCCAGCCGCTCGCGCAACAAGTCCCGGATGACCTCGGCGTTGCTCCCCCTCGAGAGCGCGGCATCGAGGTCGACCACGTGCAGCCGGCGGAACCCGAGCCGCGCCCACTCTCGCGCCACACCGATCGGGTCCTCGAGCCGTATGCGTTCGTCCGCGTACTCGCCGCCGACCAGCTGAACGCACGCCCCTTCCCGCAGGTCGACCGCTGGAATGGCGATCATGTGAGCATCTCCCGCAAGAAGGCGTGGATGAAGGCGACGCCGGCGCTCGACGACTTTTCCGGATGGAACTGCACGCCGACGGTTCGCCCGCGTCGCACCGACCCCGCGAAACGATCTCCCCCGTGCGTGCTCCACGACGTCACGTGCGACCGCTTGTCCGGTCGGCAGATGAACGAGTTCGCGTAATACACGGTGTCGAGGCCGGATTCGGCCAGCAGCGGATCGATGGCGTCCTCCAGTGAGTTCCAGCCGATCTGCGGCAGGCGCTCGGCATCGATGCGGGTCACCCACCCCGGAATGACGCCGAGTCCGCTCCCCGTCCCCTCGTCGCTCCCGTCCAGGAGCAGCTGCATGCCGAGACAGATGCCGAGGCAGGGGAGCCCGCCGGCCAGTGCCTGTTGCATGACGTCACGCCCCGGCGCCAGGCGTTCGGCGGCCGGGGTGAAGGCGCCCACGCCGGGCAGGAGAAGCACGTCAGTCTCGACCGCGCGTACCGGGTCGGTCTCGACGACGGGCGCCGTGCCAAACGAGGCAACGGCCTTGGCCAGCGAGTGCAGGTTGCCAGCGCCGTAGTCGAAGATCGTGATCCGTGGCTCAGGCATCGACCCGCTCTCCCGGCGTCAGGGGGCGTGAGTCGTGCGGGACCACCGCGAGCAGCGCCGCGTGTACGCGCTCCATCACCGGCCAATCGGCCAGGCTGATGCGCAGCGCATCGCCGATCCCCGACAGTCCGGTAAAGTGCCGCACGAGAATTCCGCGATCGCGCAGCGCGCGCATCGCGGCCCGCGAGTCGCTGACTGGCAGGAGGACGAAGTTCGCCGCGCTATTCAGCGGCGAGAGCCCTGCGGCGTGCAACGCGGCAATGAAGCGTTCCCGAACGTCGACGATGCGCGCCGCGCCATGCTGCACCCACGCCAGGTCCTCGGTCACCGCCGCCAACGCTGCTCGTTCGCTCAGCGCCGTCACCGCGAAGGGACCCCGCGCCTTTTCCAGCTCGGCGATGAGCGGTCGAGCCCCGACCGCAAACCCCACCCGCATCCCCGCAAGCCCGAAGGCCTTGGAGAAGGTCCTGAAGACCAGCGATTGTCCGTGCGCCGGCGCCTCGCGCGCCAGGTTCGTTCCGGCAAACTCGGCGTAGGCCTCGTCCACGAAGACCAGCCCGTGCGCCTCGCGAAGCACGTGCGCCAGCGTCGCCGGTGCGATCGGGAGCCCCGTCGGGTTGTTGGGCGTACACAGGTAGGTGATCGACGCCTGCGCCGCGACCAGCGCCTCGGCATCGGCGTCGAAGGCTGCCGTGAGCGGGACCGGAACGGGGGTGAGTGAGTTCACGGCGGCGAACACCCGTGCCATGACGAAGGTTGGGTCCATGTACGCCACACGATCGCCGGGTTCACCAAGCGCTCGGAAGGCACAGCTCATCACGTCGTCCGAGCCGCAGCCGACCATCACTTCGTCAGGCGACACCCCGATGTACGCGGCAATAGCCTCGCGCAGCGTGCGCGAATAGGTGCTCGGATAGCGGGCCAGTCCGCCCCCGATCGCGCTGGAGAGCACGCGCAGCGCTGCCGGGGGGGCGCCGAACGGCGAGGTGTTGTCGGCCAGCTCCAGCTCGCACGCCGTCGGATCCACATCGTACGCCCGTACGTCACGATACGCCGCTCGCGGCGTCCAATTCGCGACGCGCGGGGTGAGCGGCGAAGCCGTCTCGCTGTTCGTTCCGTCGTTCGCCCCGCCGTCGGCCTGATCGCGCGTCTCGCTCATGTCGTCTCTCCACGCCCGATCCACGCCCGAGCCGCGCGCGCATGGCCGTCGAGCCCCTCAGCGTCGGCAAACGTCCCCACGTCGGCCGCCAACCGAGCCGCCGCTTCGGGCGTCACGCGCTGGTACGTCGTCCATCGAATGAAATCGAGGGTCGACAGTCCGCTATACGATCGCGCCAGCCCGTTGGTCGGAAGCGTGTGGTTGGCGCCGGTCATGTAGTCGCCAAACGAGACCGACGCGGTCGTCCCAACGAAGATCGTTCCGGCGTTGCGCAGCATCGGGAGGATGCGGTCGGCGTCCCTGACCGCAAGCATCAGGTGCTCGGGGGCGTAGAAGTTGGAGAGGGTGACGGCATCCTCCAGCGAGTCGACCGAGATCACCCCACCGTTGGCCTCCAACGCCTGGCGGATGATGGCATGTCGTGAGTAGCCGCCGACCATTGTCTCCAGGGCCAGCTCCACCTGCCGCGCCACCTCGTCGCCCACGGTGACCGCCACCACGCAGGTCAGCGGGTCGTGCTCGGCCTGCGCGAGCAGCTCGCGCGCCACCTGCGCCACGTCGGCGCTGTCGTCGGCGATCAGCAG
>Ga0154020_10003230_pt1 | contig 19691 bp, 20 predicted proteins | sample Klosneuvirus_201_FD_109709 | JGI IMG/M metagenome (GOLD analysis project Ga0154020, IMG submission 109709) | Active sludge microbial communities from wastewater, Klosterneuburg, Austria - Klosneuvirus_20160825_MG | ecosystem: Engineered > WWTP > Aerobic digester > Activated sludge | place... | reverse complement strand
GTGGTGGGTTCGTCCAGCAGAAGCGCCTCACTGGAGACCGCCACGGCGCGGGCCAGCGCCACCAGCTTTTGTTCTCCCGCGCTCAGGGTGGCGGTCCCCGCGTTGGCCAGATGCGCCGCGCCCACCAGCTCCAGCGCCGTGCGCGCGCGTACCAGCGACAGCGTTTCCCCCATGGTCTCGCGCCAGCGCAGCGGGTTGAGCACGTTGTGCAGCACATCCAGTTCCGGCAACAACGCGGGCGCCTGGTGCACCAATGTCACTGCGCGGCGCAGTTCATCGACGTCACGCGGGACCCCGTGCAACAGGACGCGCCCGGCAGCCACGGGCAGAAACCCCAGCGCGGCCTTGATGAGCACACTTTTTCCGGTGCCACTGCGGCCCAGCAGCAACAACATCTCTCCCGCGTGAAGCGTGACCGTGGCGTCGGTGATGACGTCCCGCCCGCCCAAGGTCACCTTGAGTCCTTCCAAGGACAGCAGCGGCGCGGTCATGGCGCGCGCGGCGGCGGCGGGATGGCGTGGGCCACCAACGCATCCACCGCCTGTTGGCGGGTGGTTTTTCCGTCGAGATAAGGCTTCCAGTGTTGGGTCAGCAGCGGCAGGTGGCCGTCCCAGCGCCCGGTGTAGAGCTTCTCCACCTCGGCGTAGGGCGCGTGCTCCTTGAAGTGGCGCTTGATGATTTCTCCCACGCTGTAGAACAACACCGTGTGCCAGAGGTCCCCCAGCACCACGCGGCCGTCAAACGCACTTCGGTCCAACGCGCGCTGCGTGCCCTGGATGAGGCCGTGGGAGGTTTCATGGAACAAAATCTCCAGGCCGCGCGTGCCCTGGTCCCGCGGGTCCTGCGTGGCCACCACGGCGTGGAGCTGCGGCATGGTGGAGGTGTACGCGCCATCACCATTGGCCACCGCCACCAGGTCCACGCGCACCTTGTCCTTGGGCCACGGCGTCACAAACGTTGCCGAGATGTCCTGCGCAATGGCCGCGCCCTTGGCCTTGAGGAGGACTGCTTGTGCAGCCGCCCACGCGCGGTTTGCGGCGTCATGCGCGGGCCACGCGGTGGCGCGGTACACCGGTGCGGCCAGGTTGAGCGCCGCACGCAGGCCCGGCGCCAGGTCCACATCCGTGAGCGTCTCGTCCGTTTCATGACGGGACACCACGTTTTTCGCCCACCACAGGTGGCTGTCAAACAGCAGGTCCCGGCCCACCACGGCGCGTTCGTAATAATCAAGCGCCTCGTTCCACGCTTTGCGTTGGGGCTCGGTGAGCGCGGCGGCGTCGGGCGCCACGGGATAGGACGGACCCCAGTGGTTGGCGCCCTTGGTCACGGCGTTGCGCCGGGCCTGTTCGTGCAGCACGTGGTGCAGGTTCATCCAGAACGCGCTGTGGAACTCAAACAGGGTCCCGCCGCCAGACACCAACGCCGTGGGCGGCCCGGCGTGCACCGCTGTGCCGCCGGACAACAAAGACACAACCGCCAGAGCCGTCAGAATGTTGCGCATGGTGCTGTCCTCCTGCACTTCAGCCGCCGTCCGCCTTGCCGGGCAGGACCACCGCCGGCACCGGGCCCACCGGGATCTCCACCTGCCGTGGCGCGTGTGGCTTGGGTGGCTGCGGCGCGGGCCCGCGCGTGACGTACAGGCCAAGTCCCGCCAGCACCGCCAGCAGACCAACCGTCACCACCACGTTCTGAATGGTCTTTGAATTCAACGGTTTATCCCATCCCAGGGGGCCAGCCCAGTCTCCCTGACGGCGTGGTGGATGCGCAACCACCTTGCGTGGTGTTCGAGTCCTCCTTATAGCTGACCGGCCGGTCACAAACCCCCATTGTCTGGACGCATCCATGGCGCGCCCCAAAGACCCCAACGCCAAAAGCGAGCTGCTGTCCGCCGCCGCGCAGGTCTTTGTCCACAAGGGTGTGGAGCAGGCGCGCATTGAGGACATCACCGCACTGGCCGGGCGCAGCAAGGGCAGCTTCTACCTGCACTTCAAGAGCAAGGAAGACGCATTCGGGCAGATTGTGGAATCTTTTCTCACCCGCATGGCCGCCAGCATGTCTCCACCGCCCATGGAGGTGCCCAGTGACCCCGCGGCGTTGCGCGCGCAGCTCAAGGTGGCGCTGCAACATGACGTGGGCGTGTTTGAGATGTTGTGGGAGAACCGCGAGCTGTGCCGCCTCATCCTCTCGGGCGCGGGGTCCATGCAGTTTGGTTTCCTGGTGGACGGTTTCTCGTCACGCGTGACCGAGTTCATCAAGTTCTGGCTCACCTACGGCCAGGCGCACGGGCTGTACCGCCTGGACCTGGACATGGCGCTGGCCAGCAGTGCCGTGGCGGGAATGTATGACCGCGTGGCACGGGACCTCATCCATGCGCCCGCCAAGCCGGACCTGGCGCATTGGGTGGTTGAATTGCAGCGCATGGTGGCGCGTGGCCTGGGAACGCCGCGTCTGATGACCGCGTTGGAACAGATTGGTTCACAGGAGCTCAGGGAATCCCCATTGACCAAGGCGGACGCCGTTGTGCCGCCCAAAGGCCAGCATGTCCATCCACGTTGAGTCTTCCCCGCAGCCGGCCAACGGCCCGCACCATGACGGTCCCACGCCCGTGGTGACCACCAGCGCGGCGCCGCCCAAGGCCAGCCGGCTGTTTGTGCTCCTTTCGGTGGTGGCCGTGGTGGCGTTGGGGGTGTGGCTGTCCCAGCGCACCACCGTGACCCTGGCCAAACAAAAGGAGCTGGACGCCGAACGCGTTGCCAGCGCCGCCACCGCGCGCGCCGCCCAGCTCAACCCGGACCAGAAAAACACCGTGGAAGCCGCCCGCATCATCCAGGCCACGCCCGCCACGTGGTCTCCCACGGTGCGCATTGAGGGCACGTTGGGCCTGCTGCGTGAGGCAGACGTGGGCTTCATGGCCAGCGGGAAGTTGCAGGAGGTTCGCGTCAAGGTTGGTGACGTGGTCAAAAAAGGCCAGACGTTGGCCGTGTTGGACACCGCAACCGTCCAGGCGCAGCTCAAGGCGGCAGAGGCGCAGACCCGCGCGGTGGAAACGCAGCTCATGCTGGCGACGGACAGCGCCACCCGCACCAAGGCGCTGGCGGAAAAAGGCGCAGCCCCGGAGAGCCAACTGGTGCAGGTGGAGGGACAGACCCGGCTGGCGCAGGCGCAGCTGGATGCCTCCCGCGCGCAGGTGAGCCTCACCCAGGTGATGTTGGACAACCACATCCTCACCGCGCCGTTTTCCGGCGTCATCACGCGCGCACCGTCCACCACCGGAAGTGTGGTGGGCCCTGGTGCGCCGCTGTTCCGTCTGGTGGACCCCGCCGTCATGAAGTTCAATGGCACCGTGGCACCGGAGGACGCGGCCCTCATCAAGGTGGGCAGCCCCGTGGAGGTCTATGTCCAGAACCGCATCCTGCCGGGCAAGGTCACCGCGGTGCTTCCCACCGTGGACATGCTCACGCGCCGGGTGCCCGTGGAAATCCAGGCCACGCAGGACAGTGGCAGCCCGGTGTACGCCGGGACGCTGGTCAAGGCCGTGGTGAAAAGTCCGGTGGACCTCCCGGTGTTGCGCCTCCCCGCCGAGGCGCTCCGCCGTGGCAGCCAGGATGAGGTCATGGTGGTGGAAGGCAACCGCCTGGCCGCGCGCCGCATCACACACGTGCGCGCCGAAGATGGCTCGTTGCTGGTGCGCTCCGGCGTGGGTGAGGCGGACCGCGTGCTGTTGAACCCGCCCACCGAGGCCAAGGCCGGTGACACCGTGAACGTCCCCAAGGTCACGCCATGAACCTCTCCTCGGTGGCCATCAACCGGCCCGTGTTCACCACCATGTGCGCCGCAGGCGTGCTCATCCTGGGCATCATGTCCCTCAACCGCCTGGGGACGGATTTGTTCCCGGACGTGGCCATGCCCGTGGTGGCGGTGACCATCCCGTACCCCGGCGCCAGTCCCAGTGAAGTGGAGACCCTGGTCACCAAACCGGTGGAAGACGCAGTCATCTCCATCAACGGCATTGACCGGGTGCGTTCCTTTTCCCGGGAGGGCCTGTCCAGCACCATCCTGATGTTCAAGCTGTCCACCGACGTGAGCGAGGCCGCCACGCAGGTGCGCGAACGCGTCAGCCAGATGCGTTACAAGCTGCCCAAGGACGCGCTGGAACCCACCATCAACCGTTTTGACATCTCGGCCAACGCCATCATCACCTACACGCTGCGCGGGGACCGCCCGCTGTCTGAGGTGCGCAAGTTTGCCGAGGACGTCATCAAGCCCAACCTGGAACAGGTGGATGGCGTGGCCAGCGTGGAAGTGAAGGGCGGCGCCAAACGTGAGGTCACCGTCAAGCTGGACCGCGCGCGGCTGGATGCGCTGGGCCTTTCGCCCGCGCTGGTGAGCCAGCGGCTGCAGCTGGCCAACCTCAACGTGCCGGCGGGCCGCATTGAAGAGGGCATCACCGAGGTGAGCGTGCGCACCCTGGGTGAGCTCACCACCGTGGACGCCGTACGGCAGGTCATCCTGTCCACCGCCCATGACGGGTCCACCGTGCGCCTGCAGGACGTGGCCGAGGTGGAGGATGGCTTTGAGGAGATTCGCAGCCTGGTGCGGGTCAATGGCCAGGACGCGGTGACCTTTGAGGTCTACAAACAGTCCGGCAGCAACACCGTGGCGGTGAGTGACGGCGTGGAAGCGCGCCTGGAGAAGCTCAAGAAGGCCTTCCCGGCAGACCTCAAGGCGGCGGTCATTGTGGAGCAGGCGCGCTTCATCAAGGAGAACGCCCATGAGGTGGAGGTTGCCATTGTGTTTGGCGGTCTCATGGCCATCCTCATCATCCTCATCTTCATGCTGGACCTGCGGTCCACGTTGATCTCCGCCGTGGCGCTGCCCACCAGCGTCATTGGCACTTTTTTTGTGATGTACGCGCTGGGTTACACGCTCAACATGATGACGCTGTTGGGCCTTTCGCTGGCCATTGGGCTGCTCATTGATGACGCGGTGGTGGTGCGGGAAAACATCTTCAAACACCTGGAACGCGGGAAGGATCCGTTCAAGGCCGCGTTGGATGGCACCACGGAAATCTCCCTGAGTGTGCTGGCGACGACGCTGACCATTGTGGCGGTGTTTTTGCCGGTGGCGTTTGTGGAAGGCATGGTGGGGCAGTTCTTCCGCCAGTTTGGTGTGACGGTGAGCGCCAGCGTGGTGTTGTCCCTGATTGTGGCGTTCACGCTGGACCCCATGTTGTCCGCGCGGTTCTCCAAGTCCATCCATGACAAGTCAGACACGTTCAAATGGCTCAAGCGGCCGTTTGAGATGTTCTTCACCGCCATGGACAACAGCTACAAGGCGTTGTTGTACTGGTGTCTGCACCATCGGCTGGTGGTTGGCGGGTTGGCCGTGGGCAGCCTGGTGCTCATGGGCTTTGTGGCCGGGTTGATGGGCAATGAGTTTGTGGCGGCGGAAGACCGCGGCCAGTTTGTGTTGCAGCTGGAATTCCCGGGCGGCACGTCCCTGGCGGAGACCAGCCGTTTGTCCGCCCAGGCCGAGCAGGAGCTGTTGAAGGACAAACAGTTCAAGACGGTGTTTGTGACGGTGGGCGTGAACAATGAGGCCAACCGGGCGCAGTGGCGTCTGGTGACCACCACCAAGACCGAGCGCACGGAGAGCCTGGCCACGCTCAAGGACGCCGCGCGCAAGGTCACCCTGGCGCTCCCCAACGCGCGGGTGAACCTGGGTGACCCGCCGTTTGTGGAGGGCGCACAGGCGGAAAGTCCCATCATGATCAACGTGCGCGGCGTGACCTATGAGGACGTGGTGCCCGTGGCGCAGAGCATTGCCGACATCCTCAAGACGACCCCCGGCGTGCAGGACGTGGAACTCAAATACAGCCCAGGAAAACCGGAGCTGCAGCTGAGCGTGGACCGGCAGCGCGCGGCGGATCAGGGGTTGAGCGTGGTGCAGGTGGCCATGGCCGTTCGCACGGCCATGGAAGGCGAAGAGGCCGGGAAGATGCGCCAGGGCAAGGATGAGGTGCCCATCAAGGTGCGCTACCGCCAGGATGACCGCGCCACCGAGGAGGCCCTGCTGGCCATGACGCTGCCCACGCCGCGTGGCGGCATGGTGCGGCTGGGGGACGTGGCCAGCTTTGTGCGCGGGTCCGGCCCGCAGGTCATTGAGCGCGAGGAACGCAACCGCCAGATCCAGGTGTGGGCCATCCCGCGGGGCCGCGCGTTGGGAGACATTGTGCGGGAGATGCAGCCGCGCATTGATGCGCTCACGCTGCCCAGCGGCGGGAGCATCTCCTATGACGGGCAGATCCGCCTGATGAATGAGACCAACTCCAACATGGGATTGGCCATGTTGCTGGGCGTGTTGTTCATCTACCTGGTGCTGGCCAGCCAGTTTGAGAGCTTCATCCACCCCATCACCATCATGTTGACGTTGCCACTGGCCATGGTGGGTGCCGTGCTTGGCCTGTTCCTGACGGACAACACCATGGCCATGGGCGCGCTCATTGGAATCATTTTGCTGATGGGCCTGGTGACAAAAAACGCCATCCTGCTCATTGACCGGGCCATTGTGCGCGTGCGGGAGCACGGGGAGACGCCGCTGCAAGCGGTGCTGGAGGCCGGCCCGGAGCGGCTGCGGCCCATCCTTATGACGTCGGCAGCCATGGTGCTGGGCATGTTGCCCACCGCGTTGAACACCGGGGAAGGCAGTGAGTTCCGCGCGCCCATGGCCATTGCCATCATTGGGGGCGTGGTGAGCTCAACGCTGTTGAGCCTGATTGTGGTCCCGGTGTTCTACCTGGCCATTGAGAGCGCCAAGGGGCATCTGGCGCGGTTGTGGCGCTGGCTTGTTGGCGCGCCCGCGCCTGTGCCGCGGGGCCCGCGCGCGGTGGTGTGACGGTCCCGTTGCCGTGTTGTGGTGCTGCGGAGAGTCCTTGACCTTGCTTCTGGAGGGCCAGGGCTTGCCGAGCCGGGACTTTCCCTCGACAGCGTCCGCCCTCAATCCAACGTGGCCCACTGCGCAGGCGTGATGCCGCGCTGGATTTCCAGCGGTGTGGTGTTGGCGCGCGGCTTGTAGATGACGGCGTTGCCGCGCGCGCTGCCTTCCTGCGCGCTGCAGTCAGGCGCGGGCACCGGCGGGTTGAACGTGGAGTCACTGGCAATGGCCGAATGCGCGACGACGACGGTGTTGGTCCCCGCAACTGGCTCGGTGTTGAGGACGTTGGTGTGGTCCACACAGCGGTTGCGCACGTTGGCGTAGACAAAGAACGTCAACTCCGGGCGCGTTTGCGGCGTCGGCCCCAGCGCCATGCGCTCGGCCGTGCGCAGGCCGCGGCAGTACTCACTGGACAGCACCGCCCCCACCGGAATGTTGCGCGCCCGCATGTTGGTGCCAATCAACAGCGCATCATCAATGCCCTTTTGTGACAACTGCCGCGCGGTGGCGCCGGTGCAGTCCCAGTTGGGCGTCACTTCCACATCTGGCGTGCAGCTCTTCCACCAGTTGTCGTTGGCGCCGCCCGCCACCACGCTGGCCAGGCCAAGGCCGGTGTTGTCGGCGCACACGTCCATGGTGCGGGCCTGGTCCACCGTCTCGGCGTGGCGGAAGTAGATGGTGTAACCGCCTCCAAGCAGGGCCTGGGAGACGGTGATGGAGATGCTGGCGCTCAGCCCGGTGGCGCTGCACGTGGTGCCGCCGGCGTCACAAAAGAACAGCGCGTAGTGGTAGACGCGCGGCGTGCCCGTGGTGGTGGGCAACAGGTTGGTGATGGGGTCCTGCGCGGCGGCGCCATTGCCTTGGTACACCCGCGTGGCCTCGGGATCGGTGATGTCCGTGGGGGCGGCGTTGAGCTTGCGCCAGACCTGCAATTGCGGTGGCGGGTTCCCCAGCAGCATCCAGGTCAACGCAATGTTGGGGTGGTTGAGCACCGCCGTCAGGGACGCACCGCCACTGCTGCTGCTGCTGCTGCCGCCACCCGTGGAAGAAGAAGCCCCGCTGCTTGCGCCGCCGGACGAACTGGCGGCCACGCTGGAAGACCCTCCGCCGCTGGACGACGCGGCAGCCGATGACGACGCCGAAGCCGACGACGAAGCGACAGCCGATGAAGACGCCGCTGCCGACGAGGAGCCCAGACGGCTTGAGCTCCCAGTCCGTGAGCTGGAGTTCACCGCGCTGCTGCCACCGGAGGATGCGCCGCCCGACGAGGAAGATGACGACGAAGAAGAACTGCTGCTGCTGGAGTCTTCTCCGGTCTGGGTGCAGGCAACACAGCCAACCAACAGGGAACAGCACAACAGACGCAACGGGCGGGACATGGGTGACCTCCAAAGGACCACAGATTGACGGCGGCGGGTGATAGCTCTTGCCGCGGGGACGGCAAGCGACAAATCGCTTCAGTAACGGGGGTTGAGCCGAACCGGCTCCAGTTCCTTTTGCAGCGCGCGGTTGAACCAGGCCGGGCCCATCCACGTGTAGAGCGCAAAGGCCAGCCATACCACGCGCAGCGCGTTGGCCTCGTCCTTGAGCCCTCCGGCCACCATGAGGATGGTGGCCAGCCGGTAGATCACAAAGCCGCCCACCAGCACCATCACGGTGCGCCCATCCCCCAGCGTGGACATCCACGTGTGGTAGCGCCACCACAGGCCCATGAACACATTCTCCCGCGCTTTCACGCCGGCCAGCAGCGCGCGGGCGTCGGTGTCGTCGGCGTTGATGGCCAGTGCATCCAAGGCGTGGGACCGCGCCTGGGCAACGTGACCACGCGCCAACTCCACCTGGCCCATCAACGTGAGCGCATCCACGTGTTCGGCGTTGAGGCGCAGGCCTTCCAGGGCACAGTTTTCTGCGTCCTGAAGGCGCCCGTGACGTCGGTGGTCCGCGCCAATGGCGGTCCAGGTGTCCGGGTCCTCCGGTGCCAGCTCACGCGCGCGGTGCATCAACTTCACCGCGTCTTCCCCGCGGCGCATCAGCACATACAGGTTGGCCAGCGCCAGGTGGTTGTCGGCGTCGTCGGGCTGGAGTTCCAGGGCCAGCTTGAATTCCGCTTCGGCGGGTTCAAAGCGCTGCACCAGGGTGAGGACATTGCCCAGCACCACGTGGCCCAACGCCAGCTCCGGCTCCAGTTCCAATGCCCGGCGCGCTTCCAGTTCGGCGGCGTGGAGACGGCGTTCGGCCACCAGGCAGGAGGCCAACAGCGCGTGGGCGGTGGCGTCTTCCGGGTTGTCACTCAGCAGCTCACGCAGCGTCTCCACCGCGGCCCGGGTCTGCCCGTGGGCCAGCTGCTCACCCACGCGCGCGTACAACGCCTCCTCGCGTTGTTCGGTGGTCATGAGAGCACCAGGATGAGCAGCTCGGGCAGTTTCTTGAGGACGTAACCCCGCAAGAACATCCCCAGCAGGAGCACGCCCCACGCGTTGCCGTTTTTGGTGTCCTCCCCGCCGCGCACGTACAAGAACAACTGGTGCCCAACGGACTGCAGCGTGTGCAGCCAATACGCGGCGGCCAATTTCACGGCGGTGAGCAGCAGGATGGCCAGCTGGACGCCCACGCCGGTGAGGACCTTGTCATCCTCAAGGCCCAGGATGATGAACGCCAGGGCCGCCGTACACGCCGTGGTGGCCAGCACGATCACGGTTTCCCTTACGCGGGTGGCGCTGCCCATGGCCCACGCATTGAGGACGTACCAGGGCCAGGCCAGCCAGGCGCCCCCCAACATCACCGCCAGCAACGGGAACGTGGGGGAGGCCGCAAACTGCGCAGCCACGCCGGGGGTGGGCTCGTCGGAGATTCGGTAGGTGGCGCTCAAACTGTTCACCCCTTCCCGTGGCGGTCCAGGAACGCCAGAACCTCATCATACTGGCCGCCTTCATTGGCGTAACGCGCGTGGTTGCGGGCGGTGGTGAGCCACTCCAGCGTGGTGGGCTTCACGTTGCGCAGTGCCGTCTTGAGGTGCGCATCGGTGATGGGGACATCCACGCCGGCTTCCAGGGACGCGTCAATGGCCTCGTCAGACGCGGCCTCAACCAGCTGCCTCAGGTCCGCGCCGGAGAAGCTCACCGTGTTGCGGGCCAGCCACCCCAGGTCCAGCTGGCCGGCAGTGGGCCGGTCCTTCAGGTGGATGCGCAGGATTTCTTCACGCGCGGCCTGGTCCGGTGGTGGCACAAAAAAGAACCGGTCAAACCGCCCGGGCCGGCGGAACGCAGGGTCCACCGCCCACGGCACATTGGTGGCGCCCAGGATGAGCACGCCGTTGTTGTTTTGCGAAAAGCCATCCATCTCCGCCAGGAACTGGCTCACCAGCTTTGCGGTGGCGGCCTCGCGCGCGTACTGGCGCTTTCCGCCCAGGGCTTCCACCTCGTCAAAGAACAACACCGCCGGCGCAGACTGCCGCGCTTTTTCAAACAGCGCGTGGAGCTTCTGTTCGCTTTCTCCCACGTACATGTCCAACACATCTGAGATGGCCACGTTGAAGAACCGGGCGTTGCATTCCCCCGCGGTGGCCCGCGCAATGAGTGTCTTGCCCACGCCGGGCGGGCCGAACATCAGGATGCCGCCGCCCACACGTTTCTTGAACCGCTCAAACAGCGACGGCTTCTGGAACGGGAGGATGATGCGTTTGCGTATCTGCTCTTTGACGTTTGCCAGGCCGCCCACATCGACAAAACACACCGGCGCGGTCTCCGGCACCAGCACGCGCTGGACGTCACTTTCTTCATCCCCGCGGTCAATCACCTTCAGCCGCGGCCCGTCTCCACCCACGCGTATGGCGCGCACGTTGGAAGACAGCGCCACCTCCAGGTCCCGGTCTTCCACCGCCGAGGAGAGACGCAGCGCAGCGCGGTACGCGTCCAATCCCTCCGGCCGGCGGTCCAACACCAGCAGCGCGCGGGCGCGCGTCAGCAGACCATCTGCCGTCGTCGATGGGGCAAACACCAGGGCCAGCTCGGCGTCTTTGCCCAACAGGGCGGCGCGTGCGGCAACCTCGCGGTCTGCGTCCGAGGTCAATTGGGCCGCCTGGAGGTCCTTCACCAACGCATGGGCCTGCGGTCCTTCTTGGCGCGTGAGGTACGCGCGCACCAGCACCATGCGCAGCGCCACGTTGTCCGGCGTGGCGGAAAGTGCAGTCTTGAGGCCCGCCAGCGTGACGTCATCCATGGTCCCAAGCCCCTTGGTTCAGCCGAGCTTCCCACCTTGCCGCGTCAACACGCGCAACAGCGAACTTTTCCACATGAACGTGAGCGCCACATTGCCCAGGCTCAGGATCTCGCCGTCATGGATGGGATGCGGGGATTCGGCCGGCAGCTTGGACAGCCCCACCGAGCTGCCGTTGGAACTGCCCGCATCCACGTAGATGGCCTTGCCGGGGGACTGCAGCTGCACCCGGCCATGCACCTTGCTTACCGTGGAGTGCACCACCACCACGTCATTGGAGGACGCGCGCCCCACAATGATCCAGTCCTTGGGCGGCGGGCTTCCGGGCATCTTGCGCAGGGGCCACAGCATGGATTCCCGGGAGAACCCGCTGCCGTCCAGCATGGGGGGCAACGCCACGGCCTTGCCGGCGGAGGTGCGGAACTGCCACCCGCCATCATCCTCGGCGGGGACGCGGCCCACCAGCACCGCTTCTCCCAACGACGCCACCAGCGCAGCATCCACATTGGCGCCCACCAGGCGGCCCACCACCTGACCCAGCACCAGGGGGCCACTCATGCGTGACGGTCCTGCGCCTCACCCAGCCGCGTGAGCAGCTCAAACAGGCGCCGCGCAGAAAGGAACGTGAACGCGCAGCGGCCAAACAACAGCGTGTCCCCGTCATTGAGGGACACCCGCGCGCGCGTGGGAGCGCGCAGGCCGTTCATCTTTGTTCCGTTGCTGCTGCCCACGTCCACCAGCCACCACTTGTCATGGTCCCGGGAGAAATACGCGTGCAGCTTGCTCACCGTGGGATGCGGAATCACCAGGTCATTGTTGCTGGCGCGGCCCACAAAGATGCGCGTGCTGTCCTTCATGGGCTCGCCGGGTTTGATGACGGGCAACACCCAGTCCCGGATGCGCAGCAAGGGCTCGGGAGCCTTGGATGAGATGGTTGCTTCCCGGGACACCATGGTGCGGAAGTTGAATTCCTCTTCCAGCACTTCTTTGCCCAGGATGAACGGGTGGGGATAACGCTGTGAGAACCCGTCCTCGGTGAAGGCACGGGCCAGCGGCACCCAGTCTCCCAGCAATTTGGCTTCAACGGGCATGCAGCTTGTTGTCATGGTGGAGCAGGCGCCGGCAGTCAAGCCCACGCCGTCAGCTTGGACGGCCTGGAGCCTGCCCCGTGGCCACTGGCTTGTCCGGGGGTTGTCTACGGGTCTAGACTGTTTGCATGTGCCCCGTGGTCAACACCAATGATCTCATTGATGCCCAGGTGGTGGCGGCTTTGCTCAACCTCACGCACGCCAACAGCGTGAGCACGTACCTGCGCCGCTACCCGGACATGCCCCGCCCCATCCTGGACCTTGGCGTAGGACGCCCGCGCCTGTGGCTGCGCTCCCAGGTCACCCGCTGGGTCAAAGTGCGCACCCAAGGCCGCCGGGAGGCCACCGTATGAACCAGGTCACCACATCGCCCCGCCCGGGCGCCAATGAGCCGTGCTGGTGCGGCAGCGGGCAGAAGTACAAGAAGTGCCACCGTGACAAGGATGAAACCGGAGCGTCCGCGGCGCCGCCCCCCGCTGGTGCCCGGCGCGTGCGGCCCGGCCATGTGACGCCCATGCGCAAGGTTCCCTCGCACATCAAGCTGCCCGAGTGGCACGCCAACGGCCGCGTCACCGAGCTGGGCTGGGATGAGCCTGAAGTTCGCACGGCGGACGAGATTGTGCGCATGCGCAAGGCCTGCCGCGCCGCCGCGGTGATCCTCCAGAAGGCCGGCGCGCTGGTCCGCCCCGGCGTCACCACGGATGAGATTGACGTCTTTGTGCACGAAGAGACCGTGCGTCAGGGCGGTTATCCCAGCCCGCTGAACTACCGCGGCTACCCCAAGAGCGTGTGCACCAGCGTCAATGAAGTCATCTGCCATGGCATCCCGGATGACCGCGCGCTGGAGGACGGGGACATCATCAACATTGACGTCACCATCTTCCTGGAGGGCGTCCACGGGGACACATCGGCCACGTTTCTGGTGGGCAACGTGGACGAGGAGAGCCAACGCCTGGTGCGCGTGACCCATGAATGCCTCATGAAGGGCATTGAGGTGGTCAAGCCCGGAAAACAGGTGCGGGAGATTGGCCGCGCCATTGAACACCACGCCCGGCGCAATGGCATGGGCACCGTCCGCGCGTTTTGTGGCCACGGGATTGGGCCGCGGTTCCATTCGGGGCTGCAAATCCCCCACTTTGATGACCCTGAGGCGCGCACCATCATCCAGCCGGGCATGACCTTCACGGTGGAGCCCATGATCACCCTGGGCACCTGGCGCCACAAGGAATGGGATGACGGCTGGACCGCGGTGACGGCGGACCACCGGCGCACCGCGCAGTTTGAGCACACGCTGTTGGTCACCGGGGACGGCAGTGAAATCCTCACGCTTCCGGATTGATCACCGCAACCTTCCCCTGGAGTTCCACATGATCATCCAACGTTTCCCGGGCGCCGTGTTGGCGGCCGTCCTGTTGTTGACCGTGGCGTGTGACAAAAAGACGGAGACGCCATCCCCGTCCCAGCCGGCCAGCGCCCCAGCAAAGCCGTTGGCAGCGGCGGTGGACAATGGCGTGCAGGTCGTTCGCGTGCGCGTGACGGATGATGGCTACGAGCCCGCGGCCATTGAGCTGACGGCGGGAACGCCGGCCAAGATCATCTTCAGCCAGGAGTCCAAGGGGCCGTGCGCGGCCCAGGTCCACGTCCCGGCGTTTGGAGTCCCCAAGACCGCGTTGCCGTTTGGCAAAGAGACCAGCGTGGAGTTTTTGCCCAAGGAGGGCGGCAGCTTCACGTGGATGTGCGGGATGGACATGATGAAGGGGACCATCCTGGTGAAGAAGGGCTGAGACGTCAGCGGCGCGCCGCCAGGTGCAGCACCCAGTCATCTTCCAGCGGTTGTCCGGGTTTGTGTTCGTGGGCCCGTGAGGCCTTTGTTTCCTCGTCACCCAGCGAATCAAACCAGCGCGGAGCGGCAAAGCCCGCATCACCCAGCGCGTCGGTGAGTTCGGCGGGACTCCACAGGCGCCACCGGTAGACAAACGCGTTGCGCAGCCAGCGTGGCCGTGAGGACGGGCTGGTCTTGAGCCCAAAGTGCAGGGCGTTTTCCACCAGGCCCAGGACGGGGTCGGTGGCGCGTTGTTCAAAGACAAACTCCACGCAGGCCGGGCCTTTTTCCAGGGGCACGGTGCGCACGTGTTGGCCGGTGAGCATGGCGTGGCTCCCGCCGTACACATCCGCCACAAAGATGCCGCGTGGCTTGAGACAGGCGCGGGCGTGGCGCAGGTAGGCCAAGAGCTCCGTGCGCGAGTGGCAGTAGCCCAGGGCAAAGTTGGTGGCGGTGACCACGTCTGCCTTGGTGCGGCAGCGCAACACGTCAGACACCACACACGTGACACCAGCCAGGGCGGCGTGCGCCAGGGGCTTGGGATCCCGGTCCACGGCCACCGCCTGACCTTTGGGCACGCTGTGGAGCCACTGGCGGGCCACCGCGGCGGTTCCGGCAAAGTCCTCGCGCAGGATCTTGGGGCGGGCACCGTGGACGTGTTGGAGGAAACGCACCACCGGCAGGGGCTGGGTGACGCATGCATCATAGAGCTCAAAGTGGTTCATGGAAGGACCCATAGCCGTTGCTCCCCCCGGGGCGAAGGCGTGGGCACACCTGTTGCTTTGTTCCCGTTCCGAGGCGTGGAGATGGGTTGGTTGGCATGACGCACATGACACGGTTGTGGCCGGGGGTTCACGTTGCAGTGTGGCTGTTGGCCACGCTGGGTGGCCTGCAAGGCTGCCAGGGCGCTTTGCAGAACGGGGCCCCCCACGGCGTGGTGAGCAACATTCCGCGGCAGGACGGTGTGTGCAGCGTGCCTGGCGGGCTCAACCAGGACAGCTGCGCCATAGACTGCTGTGACGCGCATGACCGCTGCTACGCCAACTTTGGCTGCACCGCGCTGAGCTGGCTCACCGGCGGCCTGACGCCAGAATGCCAGGAGTGCAACCAGGCGGTGCTGGATTGCCTGGGCGCCACCTGTGGACGGGATGAACCAGACGTTCCATCAGGCAAGGTGCGTTGCGGCGCCAGCGTGGAGTGTCCCGGTGCGCTCATTTGTACAGACCGGACGTGCAGCGGCGAAGGACTGTGTTTCACCGCGTGGTCCGGCGTGGATGGAGATTGCTGCAACCACCCGGTGGACTGCCAGAGCGGCATGTGCCTGGAGGGCCGTTGTGTGCTGCCGGATGAACGCGCGCGCAGCATGGTTCAGATGATCATGTCCCTGGCGCAGGGGCCGCCGCAGGACGTTGCCCATTGATCAAAAACGGCGACGTGTGGCCGTCAGGGTTTGCGCGGTGCGGGCCGTCCAGGCCAGGCGGATTCCAACGTGACATCCGTGGGGAGCGGGCCTTGCGGAAGCGCCTCCAGCAGGCCCTCCACAAACGCCACCGCCGGAGCAGCCGCGCCAATCCCCGCAAACTGGGTGACGGTCTCCACCCCCAGTCCATAACGTTCGGCGGGCAGCAGGTATCCCGCATACTCGCCGGAAAATGACGCAATGGTGAGTGCATACCCACGCGCCCGTGCAGCTGCGCGCAGCGCCGGGGTGACCTCGCCAGACAGCTCACCCGGCATGCTCACCAGCAACCACTGCCCCACCAGCAACGCGCTGACGTGGAACGGCCCGGGCGAATCCAGGATGACGTCACTGACCAGCGTGGTGAGCGCCCAACCGCCGCCGGTGCCCACGCGCAACGGGGGCAGCGGAAGTGCGGCGCGCCCACACGCCACGCGCGCCTCATGCTGGATGACGTCCTGCGTGCGGTTTCTGGGCTCCACGCCGCGCATCACGGTGGTGGCCAGCACGCGCCCCACGTTGAGCGGCGTACGCTCCCCCAGCGGCGAGCGCACCCCCATGCTCCCGGTGGCCCCCGCCGCAAAACTGACAAAGGCGCCCACGTGGCTGCGCACCTCGTCACGCATGGGGCCGGGATAGTCCGCGCTCATCCAGTCACGCCGCGCTTCAGACGTGGGATGGGCTCCAAAAAAAACCATGACCGCCGGTTCTTCGGCCTGCACGTCAAGCTGGATGACGTCCACGGTGTCATCCACCGGACCGTTTGGCACCAGGCGGTTGGTGATGAGCAGCGGTTGATGTTGCTGGGACACGTGCAGTGCGGCGGTACGTGTGTCCCGGGCCACGCCCCACGCCGTGGGCGCCCACTTCCAGGCCAACGTGTTGAGTCCCGTCTCACTGGCGCCCAGGATGAGGCTCTCGGCCAGCGTCTGGCCGTAGCTGCCAACCGCGCTGTGTGTGTGGCTGGCGGTGAACACCACGCGTTCGCGTGGAATGTCCGCCAGCGCCAGCACCTCGGTGGCCACGGTGTCCGCCAGGGCAGGGGTCACCATCAACAAATCCGCTCCCATCACCGCACACGCCGGCCCGTTGCCCGCGCGAACCACCCACGCAAACCCCATGAGGTCCCCGTCAATGCCCACGCTCTTGCGTATGGACTGCGGGTAGCCCGCCAGGCGCACATGGTTGGGCGGCACCGGGGTGATGGAGAAGGTGCCCACTGCGCCGCGCAGCGGCCCGGGCGCGGGTGTGGCCAGCTCTTGCGCCAACAGCCTGCCTTGGGCGCGCGCGGCAGCCACGAGTTCTGGCGTGTCGGCGTGGGTTGCGGGACGGGGACCCGCCACCACCCACAACACCACCAACGCCGCCAGCACCGCATAGGCCACCAGGCGCCACACGCGGCGCAGCGCGCGCAGCACGGTCTGCCAGGCCTTCTCCACGGCGTGCGCATCCGCGTCCGGAGCGGTGTCAAAAAACGCCGTCTCCAGGGGAGCGTCCGGCGGGCGTGGGGTGCCATTGGGGCGGGGATCGGTCACAAGTGTCCTCGGGGTGGTCCGGCAACCACCCGGTTGTGGACAAGCGCCGCCACCACTAGGGTGCGCCCGCGCGGGTGACAAGGCGGCAGCACGCCGCAGCACCGCACTGGGGACGGGCCATGGGCATTTTTGAGAAGCTTGCCGTCAAGGATCATGAGCAGGTCATCTTTTGCCATGATGAGGCCGCGGGTCTCAAAGCCATCATTGCCATCCACAACACCACGTTGGGGCCGGCCATTGGTGGCACACGCATGTGGAACTTTGCCAGCGAGGAGGACGCGCTGGAGGACGTGCTGCGCCTGTCCCGTGGCATGACCTACAAATCCGCCGCGGCCGGCCTGAACCTGGGCGGTGGAAAAGCCGTCATCATTGGTGACCCCAAGAAGGACAAGACGGAGGCGTTGTTCCGCTCCTTTGGGCGTTTTGTGGAGGGCCTGGGAGGCCGCTACATCACCGCCGAGGACGTGGGCACCTCCGTGGCGGACATGGAGCTGGTGCGCATGGAGACCAGCAATGTGACCGGCATTGGGCGCGCGTTGGGCGGCAGCGGTGACCCGTCCCCGGTGACGGCGTTGGGCGTCTATGAGGGCATGAAGGCCAGCGTGAAGCGCCTTTTGGGCAAGGACAGCCTGGAGGGTCTCACCGTGGCGGTCCAGGGCGTGGGTCACGTGGGCTACCACCTGTGCCAGCACCTCCACCGCGAAGGCGCGCGCATGGTGGTGTGTGACGTGGACGCCGAGGCGTTGCGCCGCGTGGGTGAAGACTTTGAAGTGCAGGTGGTGGGCCCGCAGGACATCTACGCGGTGCCGTGTGACATCTTTGCGCCGTGCGCCCTGGGTGGCGTCATCAATGATGAGACGCTTCCCAGGTTGCGCTGCCGGATCATTGCCGGTGCCGCCAACAACCAGCTCAAGGACGAGGAAGTCCACGCCCAGGCCCTGGCCAAGCGCAACATCCTGTTTGCGCCGGACTACGTCATCAACGCCGGTGGCCTCATCAACGTGGCCAATGAGCTGGAAGGCTACAACCGTGAACGCGCCGTGCAGCAGGCCGCGGGCATCCATGACATCATCATGCGTGTGTTTGAACTGGCGGAAAAAGAGCGCGTGACCACGGTGCAGGCCGCCAACACGCTGGCCGAGCGCCGCATTGAGCAGATTGGGCGCATCAAGAACTATTACACGCCCACCACCGCCACCATGCGCTCGCGCGGGCACTGAGGGCGTGCGCGTGCGTGGGGCGCCGGCCATCATGCCAGGCTGGCGGGACCGTGAACGCGCTGGGGACACCACCATGATGCAACGTTGGACAAGCGTTTTGTGCTCCGGGTTCCTTTGGCTGCCGCTGGCGGGCTGCACCGGCGCCACCGGAGGCAACAACGGCACCAGCGTCCCCGGGGACGCCCAGGTCACCATTTCCACCACGCTCATGGAAAGTGCAGACGTACGTTTTGACGCCGCGCGCGGCCAGCTGGACGTCACGCCACCGGCCGCGGGCTATTTCACCGTCTCCTTTGTGAACAATGATCCGGCCCTCACCGTGCAGCTGCGCGTCAACAGCAACGGCATCCGGGAGGGAGACCAGATTTCTTTTCCGCTCAACGCGTTCACCGACTCGGACATACGCATGACGGTGGTCTTTGGTGGCCGCACCTACGCCACCGACCGGCCCGCCCCACAAGGCACCGTCTACTTCCAGCAGCTGCAGGTGGCGGACAACACTGTCGACGTGCGCGCCAGCTTTGACCTGAGGTTGGGCAGTGACACCATGGACACCGCCACGTTGACCGGCTTTGTGGAAGGCCACCAGGGGTCAGCGTCTTTTGACTGACCGGCGTCACCCCGGCTGCAACAACGCCATTACTTCTCCCGGGTTGGCGTGCCGTCCCACCTGGTGCTTGCTGAACACCAGCTTCCCATCCACCACCACATCAAAGACCCCACCGCTGCCTTTGATAAGCGTGGCCTCTACGTTGAACTGTTTCTGGATGTCCGCCGCAAGACCTGCGGCGCGGGGGAGATAGCCTCAAGCCCCGCAATACGTGATGCTTACCTGCATGGTTGCCTCCCGTGTTTTGTACACGCAAGGCAATAACAAACACCTGCCCAAGGAGCCACCGCACATGCCTGTATCCCGTCGCCAGGGGCCTGTCTTGGGGGTGGGTGCGGTGCTGGTGGAAGGCGCGCGGGTGTTGCTCATCCAGCGGGCCCACGCCCCGGCCAAGGGGCGCTGGAGCATTCCGGGAGGCAAGGTGGCCTTGGGTGAGTCCCTTGCCGACGCTGTGGTGCGGGAAGCGTTTGAAGAGACCGGGTTGCGTGTGACCCCGGGGCCCATGGTCTGCCTGTATGAACACGTGGAACGCGACGCGCGGAAAAACGTTACCGGGCACTTTGTCGTCGCGGACTACTTGTGCACGGTGACGGGCGGGACGTTGCGCGCAGGATCGGATGCGGCGGCGGCGCGTTGGGTGAGCGTGGCGGGAGCGCGCCGGTTGAGGACAACCGCGGGGCTGTTGGCGGTGATGCGGGACGCGTTGCGCCTGGCGCGGGTGCGGTGAGTTCAGGTGGGGCGCGGGCGTGGCCACGGCAGAAGTGCAGGGGTGGTGGCGGCGTACGCGTCGTAGGTGGCGCCAAAATGTT